>WNGK01019248.1_pt1 | contig 13743 bp, 13 predicted proteins | sample 5400601 | NCBI WGS metagenome assembly WNGK01 (sample SAMN13153376, study PRJNA577476) | soil metagenome | isolation source: 60 cm soil or saprolite under Garry oak tree replicate 1 | place: USA:California | collected 2016-06-15 | reverse complement strand
AGCGCCGAGGCCACGAGTGAGCTTGTCACCGATGCGGATCCAATGCGGAGCCTGCGTCATCAACAAAGCCTGGGCGTCGGTGTTGAGGGCGATGAACTCAATACCCGTCATGCTGGCTTGAATCATGCGGTTCACCGCATTGCTGCCGCCGCCTCCGACGCCGACGACACGGATCTGCGCAAAGCCTTCAACCGGGTGATTTCCCATTAATACCATTTTCGTGGCCTCCTCTTCCCTCGATAAATCGGGGACCTACTACGGAATAAACGCACGCAACCAGCGGACTAAACGAGCCAGGAGACTCCTCGAGCTGCCCTCCTCTTGCTCCTCCTCGTCGATAAGCAGCGAGGTATGGCGCAAGCCCCACAGCAGCAAACCCACCGCGGTGGAGTAGGCCGGGCGACTGATGGAGTCGGCCAGGCCATAGAGGCCCAACGGGGAGGCAAGGCGCGCAGGTAAATTCAGTGTTTGTCCTGCCAGTTCCAGAATACCCGGCAACTCGGAGGTGCCACCGGTCAGCACCAGGCCAGCCGGGAGCAACCCATCGTAACCAGATTTCTTGATCTCCTCGTGTACTATCTCAAACAATTCTTCCACACGAGCTTGAATGATCTCTGCAAGCAACTTGCGCGGTACCAGGTCATTTGTGTTCGGCATGAAATGTGACAGGTCAATCATGTCATCACCGGCGATAGTGGAAGGGTCGCAATGACCATAGGTTATTTTGAGTTCTTCCGCTACACCGAAGGGCAAACGCAGGCCGATGGCAATATCGCTGGTGATATGGTTACCGCCGATGGGCAACACAACCGTCTGCCAGATAGCTCCATCGGCGAAAACGGCGATATCCAGTCTCGCCGTCAACCAGTACAGCTTCGCTGGATGCAAGCGGCTCCAGCACCAGGTCTTCGATCTCAACTCCCGCCTTGTGCACGCACTTAATCAGGTTGTGAATAGATGAAACCGCACCTGTGATGATATGCGTCTCCACCTCCAGGCGGAAGCCGGACATGCCAATGGGATTTTTGATACCTTCCTGCCCATCCACAACATAGCCACGTGGGATGACATGGATCACCTCGCGATTCGCAGGGATGGCAATGGCGCGCGCAACCTCGATAGCCCGGCTGATATCATTCTGGATGATATCGCGGTGGCTGGGCGAGATGGCCACAAAGCCCTTGCTATTCTCCGAACTGATGTGCCCACCGGCTATGCCCACGTAGGCTGTGGTAATTTTCTTTCCTGAAAGGCGTTCTGCACGGTCCAGCGCTGCACCAATGGAAGTGACGGTCTCCTCGATGTTCACCACTACCCCACGGCGCAACCCCTGTGAAGGGCAGGTGCCAACGCCAACAATCCACGGCGCAACCCCTGTGAAGGGCAGGTGCCAACGCCAACAATATTCAGCTTCCCGTCGCGGTCCAGCTCGCCAACAAGAACACAGATTTTTGTTGTTCCTACGTCGATTCCGACGATCACCCGCTCTTGCACGATATTCGCTCCTTACCGGGCGGTTTCAGTTCGTACTACATTTATGATTTTTTCAACGTAAAGACGGGGCGCAGGCCAAAGCGCAGGTCAATGGTAGCCATATTGAGCTGCTGCTGGTGTGCCAGCGCGAGAATCTGCTGGAGTTCATTCAGCCGGTTATCCAGCGGGTTGGCATCGCTGGCGCCGCCGAGGTAGGCGATCCAGCCATCCGGGCTGACGACCACGAATGAGCCGTTTCCACCAGAGGCTGCTACACCTGTGGGACTTCCCACGTCGTAATGCAGCATAAAGGTGCCCATCACCTGGGACAGACGTGCAAACACCAGCAGCGCGAAGGCTACATCTGCCTGGCTTAAGCGCGTTCCAGGGTGTACTGACTGGTTAGACAACCCTACCTGTCGGCTGCGAACGTCTACAACCGTCTGCAGGCCATCCGCGCCCGGGGTTGTGCCGACAGGGGCTATCACCATCGCCTGCCTGTCCACGCTGTAGGTGCCATATTTCGTCTGCCAGAGCAACACGGGAGTGCGCTCGACCACAGTCACCGTCAATGCGTCGGGCCACTGCTTCGCCAGGGTAGCAGAGGCTACCTGTGGCAAAGCCTCGATACGTGCTGCCAGCGCCGCCGTATCGATGAGAAAAATGTTCTGGCCCTGCATACCCATGTGCTGGATGTTGCTGATGACGGCAGGGTTTTGTGTGCCTACCACACTCACCTGCTGCACGCGCAGTGCCGGGCTGGTCAGGGCGAAATTGACGCTCAGCAGAGCGATCACCAGGACTGCAAAGAAGCCCAGCAGCTTCGCGACGAAGGTGCCACGACGCCTGCGCCGCCCACTGCGCACGGGTATATGCGAATCATTGTGCCTCGACTGGAGTTGCGCAGGCCGTATTGCGCGCATACGGCCGTTCGAAGGCGTTACATCCGTCTGAGACAGGTTACGCTGCACCATTACGCTGTAGGTTGCCGGTTTTCCATGCCTGCTGCGCAGTCGCTGCCGGCGCTCAGCCAGCACATAGGACGGCGTCGGCTGAACCGGTTGCTGCGGCATCGTGACCACTCGCGCAGGCGTTCGGGCGGTCACTGGCAGCGGGGATGGCTCCAAAGGCCCTACGGGAGCCGTCTTTCCAGCAGGGGGAACGAGCGAGTATACCTGCCCCCCAGGCGGGCGACCATAAAGGCCCACCCCGCCACTCCTCGCCTCCCTCGCCCCTACGGGAAGCGAATTTCCCGCGGAAGGATGGAGAGCTGGCTCCGCAGGCACGTGGCGTTTATTGTTATAGTAGGGATGATAGGCTATCTGCTCTTTTAGTTGTGTCTTTTTCTGCTCCATAGTCATTTTTATACCTCCCACTCGCCGCGTAATTCGACCTCGAGTTCCAGGTCTATCCCAAACTGCTCGTGGACGCGGTTGTGAGCTATCATGATCAGTGTTGCTACGTCGGCGGCGCCAGCGCCGCCCAGGTTGACGATAAAGTTGGCATGGCGCTGCGATATTTGCGCTCTGCCCCGGGTCATCCCCTTCAAACCAGCCTGCTCAATGAGACGGCCTGCATAGTCACCTACAGGATTCTTAAAGACTGAGCCAGCGCTCTGCTGCGGCGGCTGCGTCCTCTTACGATGTTGTTTATATTCTTCAATGGTTGCGCGCAGCTTTTGCGGGTCTTCACGGTGAAGACGTACGCCCAACTGCATGATAATTTCACCCGGTTCGATAAGTGCGCGCGAGGCAACCATGGGATAGCCACGCTGATCGAACTGGATGCGACGGTAGGCGCGGAAACGGCTATGGCGATAGGCCAGGTTCAGCTCGTCATGCTGGTAGCGCCGTATCGTTGGCACCGTTGGCTGACCTTCGAAGTCGCTGCGCGCGTCCAGTACTTCGACCCACTCCAGGACCTGGCCCAGGCTGCCGTGATGGGCTCCCGCATTGCTGATCACGCCACCGCCAAGCGTCCCCGGAATGCCGGGGCCGAACTCTAAGCCACCCCAGCCAAGGGAGGCCAGCTCGTTCAGCAGCCGGGGCCAGCTCACCCCGGCGCCCACTACCAGGAGCGCAGTGCCATCGTCGCGTTCTTCAATGCTGTAGCTATTGAAGGCGATACGGGCGACAATGCCCCGCACACCAGCATCGGCATAGAGTACGTTCGTGCCATTGCCGACGGCCAGCAGCGGCCAGCGCTGCTCGATACACTGGCACACGATGCCGACCAGTTCCTCGGCGGAGTCAAGCGTGACCCATATATCGGCTGGGCCGCCGACACCAAAAGTGCCATGGCGTGCCAGCGGCTCGCCGCGCCGCACACGCTCCCGAAAGTGCGGGTATAGCTCGGCATATGCAAGATCGGCATTGAACGTCTTGCGCGTTCCCCTGGACGCATCCTGCAATAACATCTCTGTAACGGTATAGATATCCCCTGCTCCCATAATTAACACCACATCCCCAGAACGTAATATTTGTTTCAACAACCGTAGTGTTGCCTGCACGTCTCCGCTGTGCATCACCCGCCTGTTCCGCTGCGCAAATGCGGGGAGTTTCGCCATGGCCTCCACCAGGTCCCGCGCAGAAATAAGGCCTGTGTCATGCTCACGCCCCGGGAAAATGTCAGCGATGAGCGTGACATCCGCCAGGTCAAAGGCGCGCAAGAACTGATCAAAAAAGGTCTTTGTACGACTGAACATATGCGGCTGGTAGACCGCGACCAACCTTCTCCCAGGATAGCGCTTACGCGCCGCCTCCAGCGCTGCGGCAATGGCCGTGGGATGGTGTGCATAGTCATCGACGAGGATGACATCGAGCGTGCTCTTGCCCACGGATAGCGGCCCCTGGTGACGCAGTTCGAAGCGGCGTCTAATGCCGCCAAAACCCTCAAGTGTTCTCACGATCACTGCGGGATCGATACCTACAGCACGTGCGGCCGTCAAGGCCGCCAGTGCATTTTGAACGTTATAGATACCCGGCAACTGCAGGCGAATGGCTTTATCCGCTGGCAATGCCTCATCCTGCGATGAGTGGACCCGGAAGCTGGTCTCTCCGTCCAGCTTGACATCGTAGGCCTGGTATGTCAGGGCAGGATCCCCTGCCTCTACATCTAGAGAGGGCGACATGCCTTCTATCGAGTAGGTAAAGACACGCCCAGGCCAGCCGCTGAGCCGCTCGAACAGTTCGAGGCAGCCAGGGCTATCGGCGTTCAAGATGAGCGTCGGCGGCAGCGGCCAGTCGCCCTGCATATCCATACCTCGAATAAAATGCTCAAAGGCTGCAAGAAACGCGTTATAGTCGGTAAAGAACTCCGGGTGCTCGAATTCAATCGAGGTCACAACCGCCAACCTCGGGTGATAGTGCCAGAAGTTGTGATTGAACTCGTCGGCCTCGTTCACAAAGTACTGGCCCCTGCCCAGGCGATAGTTGGCCTCGAAGCGCGGGACGACGGCCCCCACTTCGCAGGTGGGATCAAGTCCTGCATCGACGAGCATCAACGCCAGTAGAGCCGTGGTCGTCCCCTTGCCGTGGACGCCGCTGACCGAAAGAGTACACTTCCCGCGCATCAACTCGCCCAGCATTTCCTGCCAGGTCATCACCTGCATTCCACGCGCTCTGGCGGCAAGCAATTCCGGATTACCGGGATTGAGCGCCACGACCGCGGGCACGTAGATCAGGGCGTCGGCATCGACCAGGTGCTCAGGGCTATGGCCGATCTGCACCGGTATGCCAACGCGCTCCAGGGCTCTGGTGGTAGCCGAGGCTGACTGATCGCAGCCCGTTACCACGCTCCCGGTAAGCTGCGCCATCTGCGCCACTGCCGAAATGCCCTGGCCGCCTATACCCATGAAATGCAAACGAGAGTCCTTCACTGCTTACGTTCTTTCGCAATTTGAATTACTGCTGCCGCGATCTCTTGCGCTGCCTGCGGCCTGGCAAGGGCGAGCGCGGCATTGGCCATTGTTTCTTTCAATGTTTTAGATGACATTATTGATACAACACGCTCTACAAGGACCTGCGGCTGTAGATCACCGTTGTGGATGACCTCGGCCGCCTGCTTACGACCAAACATAGCTGCGTTCGCCTCCTGCGGCGAGCCGCCTATAGCCGGTGGCAGCGGGACGAGGATACCCGGCTTACCGAGTACCGCCAGCTCGCTCAAGGTTGCCGCACCGGCGCGGCACGCCACAAGGTCTGACGCCTGCAATGCCAAAGGCATCTGTGCGTCCAGGTATGGTTCCAGCCGGTAGCGCCGCCGCGCGGCTTCATCCATTCCTGATAGTTCGCGCTCGGATAACGCGCGGGTCTCGTTAAAGAGTCCCCTGCCGCTAAGGTGTAACACCTGGCATTGTGCCAGCAGGCCTGGCAGACCCTCGCATACCACCTGGTTCAGGCGCCGCGCTCCCTGGCTTCCGCCCGTCACAAGCAGCAGAGGCAATGCTGCGTCAAATCCTAAGGCGCTACGGGCCTGCTGCGGCGATGTCAGGCGTACATCCAGGACCGCCTGCCGCACCGGGTTGCCCAGCTGGACGGTCTTGCGGGCCGGGAAGTAGGCCACGGAATCCGCGAAGGCTACCGAGATGCGCGTGGCCAGCGGCGCAATCATCCTGTTCGACAGGTTAGGCGGCACGTCTTGCTGGTGCATCAACAGCGGAACGCCGTTGATGCGGGCTGCCAGCGCCGCCGGAACCGCTACATAACCACCACTAGTAAAGGCGACCTGCGCCTGGAAACGCCTTACGATGCCAATGGCCCGGGCTATACCCGCCGGTACACGCGCGAGACCGGTGACCGTCTGCCACGAGATATAGCGCCGTAACTTACCGGCTTTGACGGTGACCAATGGGAAACCCGCTGCCGGCGCCAGCTCGGTCTCCAGGCCATCGTCGCTGCCGAGATACAAGATTTCGGCCTGATACTCCTGCTGTAAGTGCGTGGCTACCGCCAGGGCTGGATAAATGTGGCCCCCGGTGCCTCCGCCTGATACAAGTACTCGCATACATCTCTGATACTTTCGATTTCGCGGTTGCCCCGCACCTACATTTTGGGTTTGCGCAGGCCCATGGTGATGGTGCGGCGAGAGAGCGCGGGCGCCTCGGGTTCCTGGATGTAACGTGAGATATTAAGCAACACGCCGACAGCTGCTAACGAGACGACGAGCGATGAGCCGCCAAAGCTAATGAACGGGAGCGGAACACCCGTGTAGGGAATGCTCCCGGTCGTAGCTCCTATATTGATCATGGCCTGCAACACGAGCCAGGTCGTGATGCCGGTCGCCAGCAGCGAGCCATACACGTCCGGCGCGCGCCTGGCTAGCCGGAATCCACGAAACGCCAGCAATAGAAAGAGTACGACGACGGCAGCGCAGCCGATAAAGCCCAGTTCCTCGCCAAGAATGGCAAAGATCGAGTCCGTATATGGCAGCGGCAGATAGCCCGTCTTCTGACGGCTGGCCCCCAGGCCCAGGCCAAACCAGCTGCCCGATCCCAATGCAAGCAATGACTGGTAAAGCTGCAAGTTTATGCTTGTAATATTCTTAAACGGGTCCAGGAAGCCCACCAAACGGTAAAAGCGATAGCCCTTGAAGGCTTCAACCAGGAAAATTAATCCGCCGCAGGCCGCCGCTAGCAGAAACTGCACAATATTGGCTCCGGCTGCAAAGAACATGGCTGTGGCAAAACCAGCTATGATAATGGCGGTACCCATGTCGTTCTCCAGCAACACCAGTCCCAGAACGACTCCCACCAGGATGACGAACGGAGCCAGGCCATAGAGAAAACTACTCACCTGGTTGCCCTTACGTGCCAGCCAGTCCGCGATGTACAGGGCCAGCACCAGCTTCGCCAGTTCACTTGGCTGAAAGGAGAAAAATGAGCCGATGGCGATCCAGCGTGACGCTCCATATACATGGACGCCAAACTTGAGCACGATCACCAGCAAGGGCAGGATAATCAACATGCCAAGCAGCGAGAAGTGACGCCAGCGGCGATAGTCGATGCGCAGCGTGACCAGCAGAGCGACGATACCCAGGGCAAACCACATCAACTCGCGCTGCAGGTAGTACGAGGCATCGCCATAATAGCGCGCCGCGATAAACGAACTCGCGCTGTACACCATGACTATGCCAGTGCAGGCCAGGGCCAGTACGATAATCAGCAGCCAGGAATCGATCTTACCCACCATACGCGGCAAGCGCGCCTCTAACTCGGAGAGCTTTTTCTGCTCTTCCTCGCTGATGACCTGGACGGCGACCTGCTGCTCCGGCTCCCATAGCGCTCGCAAGCGCCAGCCTGCTGTGATGCCTGTGCGCTGTGGTCTCACTACCGAGGCCGCGGAACTCGTGACCGCCATTCTTATGGATGAACTGGGGCGAGGCGGTAGGGCCTTCAGGGGCTTACCTGAGGACGCATGACGTGCTCTCGCCTCGCCAGCAGCATAGTCCACTACACCCCTGGCCTGGCGGCGCTGCCGCACTGAAGTTCCCTTGCCACTTCTCAGGGGTCGCTGTGCAACCTGCTCGTATTCCCTTGTCTGCTCGTAACTCCCACCTGTACACCCATATTCTTGAATGTCCGACTTGACTTAGAACAAATTTTCTATTATACTGATTTCAGCGACACTTAAATAAATTGGTCAGGTGGCACATGAAAGTACCACATCAATTGCTGCGCGATGGCTTTCCAGAGTGGAGCCGCCGCCGTACTCCCATAAATGGTCTTCTGTGGTCGATCCAGTTTGACCAGGATAACGAATTGCGGGTTCGACGCAGGAATAAAGCCTGCCAGCGAGGCTTCTGTCTCATTGGCAGAGATACCCTGTGTCGTTGCCGTACCGGTCTTGGCGGCGATAGTGTACCCGGGGACCTGTGCTGGTTGGGCGTACCCCTGAGTAGCGGAATGCTCAAGCATCCCCGTCAGCAAGTGTGCCGCCTGCGCACTGATTACCCGCCGTTCCGCCCGCGGCTGCGTCGTCGTGACATGTCCGTTATCATCACGCGAGGCCACCAGGTAAGGCTGCATCATCACCCCGCCATTAGCAATAGGTAAGGATAGTAACGATCCGGCCCCAGGATTTTGTATGCGATGTAGGCAGCCCCGACATTGGCGGAATGCTCGATCACCTGGGTCATCGTTTCCGTGCCATATCCCCTATTGTCCCAGTTTGTGATTATGGGCGCATCAGAAAATTTGATGTAGCCCGGGTCATAGAGCGTCGTGTCAGGGGTGATCAGCCCCTGGTCAAGGGCGGCCGCCATCGTAACCGCCTTCATAGTCGAGCCTGGTTCATAGGCACAGTACAGGGCCGGGTTGAAGAAAACCTCTTCGCTACCCAGGCAACCCAGGCGGCTGGCATAGCTGCCATACTGATTGGGGTCAAAGGTCGGCTCACCGGCCATTGCCACAACCGCGCCTGTGCGCGCATTGATGATGACTACCGTCCCGCTCTCCGCCTGCAACTGTTGTACGGTAGCCGCCAGGGCCGTCTGCACCATGTACTCGATCGCGCTGTCGATGGTCAACGTCAGGTTGGCACCTGCAACTGCAGGTTGTTCCGAGCTTGCTCCCACGATCAGCGGGTTGCTATTCAGGTCGGTCTCAGAGGAGAAGCTGCCGGGCTTGCCTGCCAGCAGCGCCTCGTACTGGCCCTCGATACCGTACACGCCATGGTTGTCGTTGTCGTTTTGTGTGACGTAGCCAAGTACCTGGGCCGCCAGGCTGCCTGCCGGGTAAATGCGCCAGGTACGGGGCTCCAGGAATACGTCCTCAAGATGCAGGGCGCGCAATCTCTGGCTCTGCTGTGGGTCGATGCGAACGGCGAGACGCAGCGTCTGCACATCGAGATTGAAATCCCTGTACAACTGATTTGCCTGAACCTGAGGCAAAATGCTATGCAGCGTAGCTACCAATGACGCCAGGTCGGCTTGAAAATTGTCTGAATGGTCTATCGAGAACTGAATCGGCTCGATATACACATCATCGCGCACAACGTTCGTTGCAAGGATATGACCTTGCGCGTCATAGATGAGGCCACGCGGCGCATTGAGTATGATATTTTGCGTATGCTCAGCATTAGCGAGCTGCGCCAGGCGATGTCCATCCTGTGATTGGAGCACCTGCCAGTAATAGAGGCGACCCAACAGTGACAACATCGCGATACAGACCAGCAGGAAGATAAGCATCTGTCGAGCGCGTGCACGTTGCAGTTCTACACTCATTCTTATCTACCTGCCTCTCTACGTCTAAGTACATAGTCAACTAATGTTTTATGGTTGAATACGACGGTCATTAGCCGGGATAGGTTTCAGGTGTGGTATCACCACCACCCGCACAGTTTTTGGATCTGCCGGAACCAGACCCTGGGCTTTTGCGTGCTGTGCAATATATGCAGGCGACTGCTCCTGGGCGACAAGATTTGCCAGGTCCTGACTCTGTCGTTGTAGTGTAATTTGCTGTCTATGCAGGTCCTGCAGTTTCTGGTTGGCGGCAACGGCCTGTCCCAACTGGGACAGGTAAAGAAGAGCCATTAAGCCGATCAGCAGCACACTGCTGATACTCAACGCCACAGGTCCCATGTGGAAGAAGAATGGATGTAGTTGCCGGCGTTGTTTCGCGGCTACAATAGGTTTTAGCGGTACCGCTCTCAGCGCACCAGTCCGGTTTTTCAGGCGATACATATACTGTACTCTTTACGGATTGACTGACGCACTACGAGCCAACAACTATTTCGGCGGCCCGCAGTTTGGCGCTGCGGGCGCGGGGATTGGCAGTAACTTCCTCAACGGTTGGCGTAACAGGTTTGGGTGTGAGCAGGCGCAGTCGAGCTTTGTGACCACACACGCAAACCGGTACGTGAGGCGGGCAGAGGCAGTCTCTTGCCTCGCGCCGCATAAACTCTTTAATTAAACGGTCCTCCAACGAATGAAATGCGATCGTCACCATTCTTCCATCCCATCCTCTCAGCTCCTCCTGCCCGCCGGCAGGCAGAGCTTTGTTCATGCTTAACACGTCCAGTATTTGAGGGAGCGCCTTTTCCAATCGCTCCAGTTCATGGTTTACTGCTATTCGCAGCGCCTGGAAGACCCGGGTCGCCGGGTGTATCACTCCCGGTTTATAGGGAACACCGGCGGCTGCCAGTTGTGCCAGTTGCACTGTGCGTGTAATCGCGCCTCGTTCACGCTGCCGCACGATGCGCCGTGCGATCTGCCGTGAGCGCTTTTCCTCGCCGTAGCGCCAGAATATATCTGCCAGTTCCTGCTCGCTGGCGCTGTTGACGATGCCGGCTGCCGATTCTGCTTGCGACTGGTCGAGCCGCATATCCAGCGGGCCATCTGCGCTAAAGGAGAAGCCGCGTTGTGGATCATCCACCTGGTACGAAGAGAACCCGAGGTCCAGTAAAACTCCCTCTACAGATACAAAACCGGCCTCGTGTACGATACGGACCAGTTCGGCGAAGTTTCCATGTACCAGCACCAATCGCCCATTATTTACAAAATCGGAGAGACGCTCCTTTATTCTCGCAATTGCCTGGGCATCGGTATCGATGCCCAGTACTTTTCCATCTGGTGCGGACCGCTCAAGGATTGCCTGAGTGTGACCGCCTCCACCCAGTGTGCCGTCGACGTAGTGACCACCGGCTCTCGGCTGTAGAAACTTCAGCACCTCCTCCAACATCACCGGCACGTGCTGTGTATAGCCTGTTTGCATACATTCTTCTCAGCGCTGCTGAGCCGGGAAACAGTGAAGTAGAGCGTGACGAGAGCTGTTTTTAGAAGGGAATGTTTTCCCCCTCTTTCTCCAGTCTCTCTTGATAGGCCCTCCACGTTGCACGGTCCCAGATTTCAAAGTGGTCGCGCACCCCGGCCACAGTTACTTCACTTTCGAGTCCGGCATACGCTCGCAGCCTGGCAGGGATACTCATGCGGCCCTGCGCGTCCAGTTCCACCTCGCTCGCGCTGGGATAGATGCGCCGTTCGAAGTCGCGCAGTTCGTCGCTCGCTTTGCCAGCAGCGAGCTCCGCCGACTTCTCATCCCAGCGTTCTCGCGGGTAGACAGATAAGCAAGTTCCCATGCCTTTGCTGATGACAGCGCCGCGATCAATTTGTGCGCGAAACTTTGCGGGGACCGCCATACGCCCCTTTGCATCGATAGTATGCTCGTATTCATTGACAAACATGTCGAAAGTGCAACTCTCTCCCAAGACGAGTCAGTCGGCGGCCCCTGGGCAATATCCTGAAACGTTCTCCCGCGTTCTGGAATAGCTCACCCTGTTCCCCCACCCACCGTGCAAACTCACCACTTCAGGTTTCAATTCACCTAAGTTCCCCACTTTTCCCCACTCGAATTATAACACTAAAGTTTCTATTACGAAAGGGGTGTTATCCACCAATTTTGTCCTTCACAAGTGGATAACTTGTGGATAAACCATTACGAGCAATTGGTTTTGCTTAGTGCATGTTTCATTAAATATCTTTGTGTATCGTTGTAATTCGTGGGGACGCGGGGGTTTATAGAGATTTACACAGTAAATTCACTTGTCTAAAAAGGTTGACACGACCTGCTGAAACTCCTCGGGTTTTTCGCGTTGGGTCCAGTGCCCGCAGTCCTGGAGGATGACAAATTCGGAGTTTTTGATGAGCGCGTGGGCTTTTTGCACGTAGGATAGGGGCACTGCCCTGTCTTGCGAGCCGTGGATAAGCAGCGTGGGGACGGTGATTTCGTGCAGCCTGCCTGTCATGTCGCTGCGCAGGCTATCGAGTCAGGTTTGTTCGATGTGGGTTTGTAACATTGCATTTTCCCTTTGTGACTCATACTATCTCGTTAGTTTTCATGTCCGCTTCTCCATACCTTGCTTTTTCGACAGGAAATTGCACTTCGGTGAGATATTGGTTTGGATCCAGATGCTCTCCATGCTGCAGATAAACCAGACGGGGTGGGCCAATTACCTGGTATCCGCTGTCTTTCATCCAGCGGTAGAGGGCTGCATATGCCTGCCCGAGAAAAAGATCAGCTCCTGTGTGAATGGTGTAGGCCATCAATCCGCCGGACAAGGTTTGGATGGTGATCTGTTCGTTGCCTTCTAGAGGCGTGGGTAGCGGAATGGACTTCTCGTAGTGGCGAAGCGTTGCGATGGACACCTGACCAACCCGAGCAAATTCGCCAATTTTGAGCACGGGACGTTCTCTCATTGCTTGTCTCTTCCCTGGCTTATTACCCGGTGATCAGGCGGACAGGTGTGACGCGTATCGGCTGCGAATACAGCATGGTAAACTCCTTAGCGGTCCTACCTATCCTTCGAAGCCCCTCACGGTATTTCTCACCATAGGCTTGTAAGGTCACACTCGCGTCTCCCTGCCCAAGCAATTCAGCTGTCCCTTCGAGGATCACCACACCCTTCTTTGTATCATCGAGCGCCAGCGTCACAGAGGGGTTCTTGCGAAGATTGCGTATCTTCTGAGTGTTCGGCTGGCTAAAGATCAGAAGCGTTGCACTCTCCCAGAGAAACCAGACGGGTATGCTGTGTGGACGCCCATCGGGACGAACAGTGGACAGCCAGACCATCTCGTCAGAGCAGAGCCGCTCTTCCACATGTGATTGTAGAACGACGGACATATGTTCCTCTCTTGCCTCATGAATAAAGCATCTTTAGAGCCTGTCTGCTCGCCATCACGCTCGCTTGCTCGCGCCTGCGGCGCTCACTTGATTTAGTATGTTGTGTGGAACAGGCGCGAGGCGCCTGTTCCACACAACATACTAAATTGTTTGCGCGGCCTGTCCGCGCGAGCCCCCGGCGAGAGAGGGCGAAGCCTCGGAGAATCAGATACGCTCTTAGAGAGAGCATACACTCTCATGTAAGTTGAGAGTCAGAGCAAAACACGCTCTCTCAGAAAATTGCATGAGTGGTTATCAGACTGTATGGCAAATTTTACGGTTTCTATTCCGCTGGGGCCAGGTAGATGAGTTTGCCATCCTCGACTTTTAGGAATGAGGTCAGTTCATGAGGTTTGGCGGTTTTTCTGCTCTGAATGTGGAGCACCTGCCAGCCCTGGACCGCCAGGGCATCTGCGATGAGGGAGCGGTGGCAGCGCCACCATAGCGCTTCTGCGCACATGATGGCGACGGTTTTCTGTGCAGCACGATCTTCCAGTTCTTGCAGGCCCTGCTGGAATTCAGGGGTTGCCATGTAATCGGCGTAGCCGCGAAACGCTAGATTCTGCCAGCCCAGGTTGATGGAGTCGCTGGATGGGTGGCGCAGGCCACCCAAATTT
>WNGK01016671.1_pt1 | contig 13743 bp, 10 predicted proteins | sample 5400601 | NCBI WGS metagenome assembly WNGK01 (sample SAMN13153376, study PRJNA577476) | soil metagenome | isolation source: 60 cm soil or saprolite under Garry oak tree replicate 1 | place: USA:California | collected 2016-06-15 | reverse complement strand
GATTGAGATCGACTTCGTCGAGAATATCGGCGTTCTGTTGGGCGAAGTCCGCGAGCGCCTCGAGACAGGCGGCCACACTGCTGACGTCGGCCGCCGGCCGGCCGCGGACCGATGCCAGCAGCGCCGCGCCGCGCATTTCGCCGATCATCGCTTCCGCGTCGCCCTCGCGCAGCGGCAGCATGCGCAGCGCAAAGTCGCGCGTGACTTCGATGGCGGTGCCGCCCATGCCAAAGGCGAGCGACAGGCCGAAATCGGGATCGCGCGAGATGCCGGCGAACAGCTCGATGCCGTCGGTGACGAACTCCTGCACCAGGAAAGCGCGGTCCGAAGGCGGCGGATCGAGCCGGTCGAGACGCTCGCTCAGCCGTGCGAAGGCGTGCGCAAGCTCCTCGCCGTTCTCGAGGCCGACGGTGACGAGGCCAAGCTCGGTCTTGTGGGCGATGTCGTCCGACACCGCCTTGAGCACGACGGGGTAGCCGATGTCGCGCGCGGCGCTTTTTGCCTCTGCGATCGTCGTGACGCGAGATTCGCGCGTGACCGGCACGCCAAAGCCCGACAACAGCCGCTTCGAATCGTATTCGTTGATGGTGCGCCGTCCCGGTCTCGCCGCAAGCAGGTCGGCGAGTTGCGGGCCAGAGCGGTTCGCGGATGTCCGCACTGCATTTTGCTCCATCATGTAGCGCGCGACGTGGTCGATCGCACCGAGGCCCTGGCGCGTGCCGCCGATCTGCACGAGGCCGGCTTCGCGCAGCGCTTTGGCCTGCCGCAGGTTCATCACCCCCGGCCGCGAACTCATGAGGTAATGCGGCTTGTGCGAGCGCTGCGCGGCCTCTACCAGCATTTTCACGTTTTCCAGCACGCGCCCGGGATGGCCGAGCTGGCCGTCGTTGCCGGTGTCCGCGCAGTAGACGATTGCCGCGATGCGCTCGCTGTTGCTCACGACCGACATCGCGTGCGGCACGTTGACGGCGTAGTTGCCGTTGCCCCAGGCGTCGAACGGGTTGCCGTCGCCGGTGATGCGGCCGATCACGCGTTCAGCCTCGGCGCGCTCCGCGGGCGAGAGCGCGGGAAGGTCCAAGCCCGCGGCGGTGGCGTTGTCGAGGATCATCTCGGCGAGGCCGCCGGAGCCGGTGACCACCGAAATTCCCCTGCCGCGCGGCCAACGCTCGCCCTGGCACACGGCGAGGACCTCGCTCATCTCGTCGAGGTCGCTCACCTCGATCGCGCGATGTGCCTTCAACACTTCGGAGAACACGCGCGATTCCCCGGCCAAGCCGCCGGTGTGGCTCGTGATCGCGCGCTGCGTGCGCTCCGCGCGGCCGACTTTGAGCACGACCACCGGCTTTCCGGCGGCGGCCGCGCGGTCGAGCGCGGCGACGTAGCGCTCGGGCTCGCGCACGGTCTCGGTGAACGTCGCGATCACCTTCGTGGCGGGATCGTCGATGAGATATTCGAGATAATCCACCGTTCGGGTGACGGCCTCGTTGCCGGCCGAGACCGAGAGGCTCACTCCGTAGCGGCGCAGGTCGGACAGCAATGCGATGCAGACCGAGCCGCTCTGGGACACGATCCCGACATTGCCGGCGAGGCCGCTCGGATCCATCACGGTCTGCTTGTAGGTGGTCGAGCGCGTCGTCGGATTGAGGATGCCCATGCAGTTCGGCCCGCACATGGGCATGCCCGCCTCGCGGCACAGATCCGCGATTTCGGCTTGCTGGCGCGCCCCTTCCTCGCCGAGCTCGGCGAAGCCGGCGTCGTAGATGACCGCGGCACGCGCGCCGCGTTTCACCGCCAGCCGCACCTGCTCCGGCAGGAGCGGCTTGCGGATGCTGAAGACCACGACGTCGGGCGCCTCCGGCAGATCGGTCAGGCTCGGGTAGCAGACGAGATTGCGGACGGTTTGATATTTGGGGTTGACCGGATAGATCGGTCCGGCGAAGCCGATAGCGCCGAGCGACTCGATGACGGAGCGTGCGGGCCCGACGCGATCCGTGGCTCCCACAATTGCGATCGAACGAGGTTTGACCAGCGGATCAAGCTGCATATTCCTCACCCTTGGGCGGGCCTTTGTCGAAAGAACAACGAGATCAGAACGCCCAGCAGCACCGCGCCCGTGAGTAGCGTCGACACCACGGCGATGACGGGATCGGATTCGAGACGGATCGATTCGAACATCTTTTTCGGCAGGGTCGATGCGTCGCGGCCGGCGATGAAGATCGCGACCACCGCCTCGTTGAAGGAGTGCAGGAAGGCGAACAGGGCGCCGACCAGGATTCCCGGCCGCAGCACCGGCAGCGTCACCCAGAGGAACGTGCGCAGCGGCCCCGCGCCGGCACTCATGGCGGCGCGTTCGAGGTTGCGGTCGAAGCCCTTGAGCGCAGCGGCGATGACCAGGAAGGCGACGGGTATGGATAAGACACTGTGTGCGACGATCATGCCGGCGTGGGTCCCCACGAGGCGCAAGGGGCTCAAGAAGCTGTAATAGCCGAGCGCGCTCACGACCGCGGGCACGATGATCGGCAACATCATGACGAGGTTGAGCACGCTCTTGCCGTAGAAGCGATAGCGCACGAAGCCGAAGGCGGCGGGCAGCGCCGCGATCAGCGTGAGCGCCATCGACCCGAACGCGATGATGAAGGAGTTGGCGGTGGCCTCGAGCCAGGAATGGCTCGAGAAGTATTGCGCGTAATAGCCGGTCCAATAGCCCGGCGGCGGAAACTCGAACGAGATCGCCTTCGAGAACGACATCGGCACGATGATTGCCATGGGCGCGACCAAAAAGATCGCGGCGAGCGACGCCAGCAGGAGTGGAACGTGACGTGCCATCGGCCCTTATCCCCACAGCCGATCCAAGCCGGCAAAGCGATTGTAGACGCCGAGCAGCACAAGCGTGGACGCCAGCAGGACGACCGCGATCGCCGAGGCGAAGCCCCAGGCCAGCAGATCCTCGATCTGCTGGCTGATGAGCTGGGAGATCATCATGTCCTTGGGCGTGCCGAGCAGGATCGGCGTAATGTAGAAGCCGAGACACATGGTGAACACGAGAACGCAGCCGTTGACGACCCCCGGCAGGCTGAGCGGAAGGAAAACGAGGCGGAACGCGCCGAAGGGGCGCGCGCCGAGGCCTTCGGCGGCCCGCATATAGGAGGGATCGATCTTGCGCATGACGCCATAGAGCGCCAGCACCATGTAGGGCAGCAGGACGTGGGTCATGCCGAGCGTGGAGCTGAACGAGGTGAAGAGGAGTTGCGGCGGCTTGCCCCATCCGGCCAACGCGTAGGTGGCGGCGACCGGTCCCTTGTTGCCGAGAATCACCAGCCAGGCATAGGTGCGGACCACGAAGCCGGTCCAGAAACTCAAGCCGACGGCGACGAGAAAAATCACGGCCACGGCGTCGGTGCGTCGTGCCATCACGTAGGCCAGCGGGTAGCCGAGCGCGAGGCACGCCAGCGTGACGATCAACGACGTCCTGAACGTGTTGACCATCACGTTGGCGTAGAGCGGAACGGTGAAGAAGCGGCGGTAATGATCGAGCGACACTGTCGGATCGGTGACGCTGAGAAGGAGCACGTAGCCGATCGGGACGATGAACAGCACGATGATGCAGAGCACCGCCGGCGCCACCAGCAGCCAGGCGGTCAAGCCATCGCGGGACATCGGGCCGCGGCGGCGGGCCGCCTGGGTCGACGCAGCTTTGCTCATCGCGCGGATGATGTAACATGAGCGGCCGGTGCGAGGCTATCGACCGGCAGGGCTTCGCCGCTTGGCGCTCGGCGTCGGCGCGCTCCTCGGCGCGCCCGCGATCGTCCGCCCGGCGCGCGCGCAAGGCCGAACGGTCTACGTCAATTCCTACGGCGGCGTATGGGAATCCTCGTGGCGGAAGGCCTTCTTCGAGCCGTTCACGGCGCAGACCGGGATCCAAATCAAGACGGTGCCCGGCGTCTCGTTTGCCAAGCTCAAGGCCCAGGTTCAAACCAGGAATTTCGAGTGGGACGTGGTCAATCTCGGCGACGTCGAATACGGCCAGGCCGTGCTCGAGGGATTGCTCGAGAAGGTCGACAGGGAAGCCGCCAAGGCCGATCAATTGCCGGCGCACATGGTGCGCGACTACGGCATCACCAGCTACTCGCTCGGCACCAATCTGGTGTACCGCAAGGACAAGTTCCCGAACGGGGGACCGCAAAGCTGGGCCGACTTCTGGGACGTCAAGAAATTCCCCGGCAGTCGTTGCCTCTACGACCGCTCGTTCAGCTGCCTCGCGTTCGCGCTGTTGGCCGACGGCGTGCCGGCCGACAAGCTCTATCCCATGGATGTCGACCGCGCGTTCCGCAAGATGAGCGAGATCAAGCCGCATATCAAAGCATGGTGGCGCGAGGGATCGCAATCGCAGCAACTCATCCGCGACGGCGAGGTCGACATGATCGCGATGTGGAGCGCGCGCGCCATCGATCTGATCGACGACAACGTGCCGCTCGAACTCGTCTGGAACGGTGCCGAGATCTACTACGCCAACCTGCTGGTGCCGAAAGGTGATCCCAACGCGAAGGCGGCGTGGCAATTCTGCAATTTCGTCGCGCAGGCCAAGCCCCAGGCGGATTTCGCGATGCTGTTGCCCTATGGGCCGGCCAATCCCGGCGCGCGCGCGCTGATGACGCAGGCGCGGCTGCGTCAGACGCCGGCCTGGCCCGAAAACGAAAGGATAGGGTTCAAGCACGACGCCGCCTGGATCGCGCCGCGCTTGGCCCAGCTGCGGGAGCGCTGGACGCAGTGGCTCACGACGTAACGTGGGTGAGGCGATGATCGCCCGAGCGACAGCGGATGCGATCGATCGAAGATGTTCGCCCTCGGTTCGCGAACAAGGGAGGCTCAAATGAAGAGGCAGTCCAAGCTGGCGCTAGCGATCTTCGCCGGCACGTTGCTAGCGATCTTGCATGACGCAGCAACGGCGCAGACGGTCGCGGTCGCGACCGGAGCTCCGGGAAAAGTCCATCTGCTTCCGGCCACCATGGAGACCACGCAGCTGGGTTGGTACGACAATGCGCAGAAGCCGGTGCTCACCATCAAGCCTGGCGATAGCGTCGTCATGGAAACAATGATGCATTTCCACGATCGCCTCGTGCCGGGCGCGACGTTGGACATGCTGCTTAAGATTCGCCAGGAGGTTCCGGGCCGCGGCGCCCATACGCTGACCGGGCCGATCTATGTCGAAGGTGCCGAGCCCGGCGACGTGCTCAAGGTGCACATCAACAAGATCGTGCCGCGCTCCTACGGGGTGAACATGAACTATCCCGGAATCGCCGGGCAATTCCCGAAGGAGTTTCCGGAAGGGAGAGTCCGCTACGTCTATCTCGACTGGGACAACAAGGTGGCCGAGTTTCTGCCCGGTGTTTTCGTTCCGCTGCGGCCGTTTCCCGGAATCCTTGGTGTCGCACGCGCCGAGCCCGGCCGCTACAGCACCGTCCCGCCGGGACGCTACGGCGGCAATTTGGACCTGCGGGAGCTGACGGCCGGGTCGACCCTTTACCTGCCGGTGTTCGTGAAGGGTGCGCTGTTGTGGGCGAGCGATGCGCATGCCGCGCAAGGCAATGGCGAGATAAACCTCACGGGCATCGAGACCGCGTTCAGGGAGTTCAACATTACTGTCGACGTGATCAAGGGCCGATCGCTCGAATGGCCTCGCGTCGAGACGCCGACGCATTGGCTCACCCTTGGCTATGATGAAGACCTCAACAAGGCGCTCGAGATTCTCAAGTCGGAGACCGTGAAGTTCATCACGGAGGAGCGGCGCGTCGCCGCGCCGGACGCCCAGCGCATCATGATGCAGCGCTGGGATTGCCGCATCTCCGAAGTCGTCGACATCGTGAAGGGCACGTTCTGCTTCAATCCGAAGGAGGCTAGGGCGAGGCCCCCGGCGGCGCTGCCGAGCAAGGAAACGGCGACTGATTACGTCACCGTTGGCACCAACGCCGATCTCAACAAGGCGATGGATGCCGCATCGATGGCCATGATCAACCTGCTCGCCGAGAAGCGGCAGCTGGATCGACTCGATGCCTACGGTTTGGCGAGCGTAGCCATGGATTGTCGTATCGCACCGCCCACCGGCAGCGAAGTCGCCGTTCACTGCCTGACGCCGAAGAGCCTGTGGCGCGCGCCGGCGCGCAGGCCGTGATTGACGGCCGTCACGATCTCGAAAAACAAGTACCTGCGGGCAGAGAAATACAATGACCAGGATAATCGTCGCCGCGCTTGTCGTGTCGATTGCGGTCACCAGCGCGGCGGCGGCGCAGGATTATCCTAATCGTCCGATCAAGTTCATGCACGGCTTCCCGCCGGGAGGGAACGTGGACATCATCGGCCGGCTTCTTGGCAACGAGATGTCGAAAGGGCTTGGGCAATCGATCATCATCGAGCCCAAGCCCGGCGTCGCCGGCAGCCTCGCCGCGGAGGCTGTGGCGCGCAGCGAGCCGGACGGCTACACCCTGCTGGTCGTTCCCAGTGCGCACCCCGCGCATGGCGCGCTCTCCAGGAACGTAAACTACAAAGTCGTCGAAGATTTCGAATGGATTTCGGTCGCAAGCTTCTATCCGTTTCTTATTTGCGTGCGCAAGGACTCTCGCTTCCAGACACTCACGCAACTGATCGATGAGGCGCGCAAAAATCCCGGCGTCCTGAAATACGGCTCCGCCGGCGCGGGCTCGATCCTACACACCACGGTCGAACTCATCGGCAACGAGACCAAAACAAAGTTTCTGCACATTCCCTGTCGCGGTGAGGCGCCGGCCATGACCGGCCTCCTGCAAGGGGACATCGATTTCATTGCGGCGACGTCAGGACCGATCAGCGCGCGCATCCGCTCGGGCGAATTCCGCGCGCTCGCCGTCACGGGCAAGAGGCGCTGGCGCGATTTTTCCGACGTGCCCACGGTCGCGGAGGAAGCCATCCCGGGATTTGAAGTCATCTCGTGGACCGGGCTCGCGGGTCCCGCGAAGCTGCCAAGGCCGATCGTCGACAAGCTCAATGCCGAGGTGCGCCGCGCCATTTCAGTGCCCGACGTGAAGAACAAGCTCGAGAGCATGGGCGGCGATCCACGCGCGACCACACCCGCCGAGATGCGTGCACTGGTGGCCAGCCAGTTCGCGACCTGGAGGAGACTAGCGAAAGAGGCGAACATCTCGATCGATTAGACGTCATCGTCGGCGTGCCGCGTTCCGGAGGGAATAAAGGCGAGGCCTTCTGTGAGCGGGCGTCGGCGCATGCTAGCCTCGAGGTGGCGGATTGGCCCGTCCTTCCTGGCGGACGCAATGGCGAGAACCGGGCGGAGGATGCCGGCCGCACTCGCTCCATAAGAAGACATCCGGGAGAACGACCATGAATTTCAACGACTGCCCAATCTGCGCGTCCAGCCATGCGTCCAGACGCCAGTTTCTCGCAGGGCTCGGAGCTGTCGGTGCTGCAGCCATACTGACAGCGCCTGCCGCGCGCGGTCAGGCAGAGAGGAAATTGATCGATACCCATCATCACTTTTATCCGCCGCCCTATCTCAAGCGACAGATGGAGTGGGAGAGCGCGCGCAAGATCCCACCCTATCCTGGCGTACCGGACTGGACGCCGGCCAGGGCGGTCGAACAAATGGATAAGATTGGCGTCAGGACGGCGGTGCTGTCGCTCGCATCCACTCCCGGCCTGTGGTTTGACGATGGCGCCGAAGCGGCGAGCAAGACGGCGAAGATGTGCCAAGACTATGCGGCCGAGATGCGGAAGGATTATCCGGGGCGCTTCGGGATCTTCGCACCGCTCTCGATGATGGATATCGATGCCACGCTCAAGGAGGTCGAGCACGCATTCGACGTCATCAAGGTGGATGGCATCAACCTGCAGACCAATTACGGCGACAAATGGTTGGGCCATCCGGTGTACAAGCCCGTGCTCGAGGAACTCAACCGACGCAAGGCCGTCGTCTATGTGCATCCCCTGGTCGCAGCCTGCTGCAGCCAGCTGAGCGTCGGCACCTTCCCGGCGGTGATCGAGGTGCCGCACGACACGACTCGCACCGTCACGAGCCTGCTTCTGAGCGGGTCGTTCGCGCGCTACCGCGACATCAAGTGGCTATTCTCCCATGCCGGCGGAACAATTCCGATGATGGCGGGCCGTATCGACGCTTTCTACGGAAGGCGGCCGAATCTCAAGGAATTTGCGCCGGACGGCATCGAAGGCGAACTCAAACGCCTCCACTACGACACCGCAAATGCAACGTCCGCGCCCGCGATGGCGGCGCTAATGAAGCTCGTTCCAATCTCGCAAATTACGTATGGAAGCGATTATCCGTACTTTCCGCTCGACCAGATCACCAACTTGCGGCATCTCGGCCTTACCGAGGAGCAGCTAGGAGACATCGGAAGTGGCAACGCGACGAAGCTCATTCCGAGCTTGAAGAGTTGAGATCGCGAAAACTGCGCGATTTTCGATGGAGCCGGAAAAGCCGAAAGCCGCGCGGACCGAGTTCCAAGAAACACTGAAGTCACGTTTTTGCGAAAGAACTCTCGGTATCCTCGCGCGCTAGGATGCCCGCTCGAGGTCCGCCTTGAGCGCCACCAGGAAACGCGCTGCCTCGCCGCCCGTCACCACACGATGGTCGACGGTGAGCGACAGTGGCAGCACGCGCCGCGCCGCCGGCTGACCGTTGTGGACCAGCACGCGTTGGTCGATGCGGCCCGCTCCGACGATGGCAACCTGGGGCGGAACGACGACCAGGTTGGCAAAGCGTCCCCCGATCATGCCGAAATTGGAGAGCGTAATCGTCGCGCCGCGCAGTTCCTCCGGCGGGATCGAGCGCGCCGCGGCGTCGGCCCGCAGCCGGTCGAGGCCGGCGCGTAGGTCGCTGGCGTCGCGCTCGCCGACATTGCGCAACACGGGTACGATCAGGCCGCCCTCGGTATCGACCGCGATGCCGATGTCGATGCGCTTGATCAGCCTGCGCTCGCTCGCCTCGGCATTGTACCAGGCATTGAGTGAGGACTCGGCCTGGCAGGCGGACGCGATGGCGCGCACGAGCCGGATGGTGACGTCTTCGCCCTTGCGCCAATCGTCGATGTCGGCCTCGTCGTTCACGGTGGTGCGAACCACCTCGGCATGGGCCGCCGCCATGCGTTGCGCCATGGCCCGGCGCATGCCTCGCAGCGGCTCGGCCGGACCCGCTTCGGCCAGGCTCTTGGCGGCGCGCTCGACGTCGGCACGCGTGATCGTCCCGCCGGGGCCGGTGGCGTGCACGAGGTTGAGGTCGACATCGAGCTTGCGCGCCAGCGCCCTGACCGCGGGAAGGACCTGAAGGGTTCGCGCCGGCGTCGGGGCCCGGGCCTCGGCGTCTCGCGGCGCCTTCTCCTCCTGCCCGAGCTCGCCCACCACCGTCCCGGTGTCGCCCTGCTCACCCTCGGCAAATTCGACCAGCGGAGCCCCGACCTTGACCAGATCGCCCTTGCCCCCGAACAAGCGCGCGATGCGGCCGCTCCAAGGGGACGGCACCTCGACGACGGCCTTGTCGGTCTCCACCGACACGAGCGGCTGATCGACGACCACGCGATCACCCTCGTTGACGTGCCACGTCACGATTTCAGCCTCTTCGAGCCCTTCGCCGAGATCCGGCAATATGAATTGGCGCATGGAAGATTTCCGGTAGGTTTCAGGCGAACTGACAGACTTTGGTGGTTGCAGCCACGATGCGGGCGACCGACGGGATATAGCGTTGCTCGAGCCGCGGAAGCGGCATGATCGTATCGTAACCCGTGACCCTCGCCACCGGCGCCAGCAGCGAGGTGAGCCCGCGCTCGGCGAGCAGCGCGGCGATCTCGGCGCCGAAGCCGCCGGTCCGTGCCGCCTCGTGCACGATGACGCAGCGTCCGGTCCGCATCACCGAGGCCAGCACGGTCTCCTCGTCGTACGGTTTAAGGGTGGCGAGGTCGATGACCTCCGCCTCGATCCCCTGCGCGGCGAGTTCGTCGGCAGCCGCGAGCGTCTCCTTCACCGCGGCGCCCCAGCTGATCAGGGTGACGTCCCGCCCTTGCCGCAGCACGAAGGCGACATCGAGCGGCAAAGCCTCGCCGTTATCCTCCACCTGTCCTTTCGACGCGCGATAGATGCGTGTCGGTTCCAGGAACACGACCGGATCCGGATCGCGGATGGCGGCGAGCAAGAGGCCATAGGCGCGTTCCGGCGAGGACGGCATGACGACGCGCAGGCCCGGGATATGGGCGAGCATTGCTTCGGTGCTCTCGGAATGATGCTCGGGCGCACGGATGCCGCCACCATGCGGCGTGCGCAGGACCATGGGGCAGCTCAGCCGCCCCTGCGTTCGGTTGCGCAGCCTGGATGCGTGGTTCACCAGTTGATCGATGCAGGGATAAATGAAGCCCATGAACTGGATCTCGCCGACCGGCTTGAGGCCCTGCGCCGCCATGCCCACGCACAGCCCGCTGATCAACAGCTCCGCCAGCGGGGTGTCGATCACGCGCTCGGCGCCGAATCGCTGCTGCAGCTCGACGGTGGCGCGGAAGACGCCGCCGTTGACGCCCACGTCCTCACCGAGCACGACGACGTTGGCGTCCTCTTCCATGGCGCGGGCAAGCGCCAGATTGACGGCTTCGACCAACGTCACCTCAGGCATTGGAGCCTCCGGTGAGCTCCGCCCGCTGGCTGGCATAGGTGCGCGGGAGTTCGGCGTAGAGATGGTCGAACATCGTCTCCGGCGCACGCGGCGTGGACGCCAAATAGCGTTCGATCGCCGCCTCGATCTGCTTTTGGCATTCGGCGGCGAGTTGCTCCTCCTGCGCCTTGCCCCACGCGTTTTGACTTACGAGGGCGCGCACCGCGATGACGTCGTTGCCATCCACCTGCTCGCCGGAAAAGCCCGCGGCGATCGCCTTCTGCGCCAGCGTCTGCGACGCCGTTTGCAGCTTCAGCGGCACGGAGATCGCCCACTGATTGTTGTTGGCGACGAACACCAGGGGCAACTTGTGTACGCCGGCGAAGTTCATCGCCTCCCACACGTCGCCCTTGGAGGTGGCGCCATCGCCGAATAGGCACACCGCGACGCGCGGCTCCTGTCTGAGCTTGAATGCGTAGGCGACGCCGGCGGCGTGCGGCGCCTGGGATCCGACCGGGATGCAATACGGAAAATCGTGGGCGGGGCCGGAGGAAAGGTTGCCGCGCTCATCGCCGCCCCAAAACAGCAGGATCTCCTCCATCTTCGTCCCGCGCCACAGCAGCGTGCCGTTGTCGCGATAGGAGGGAAGCACGACATCCTCCACACGCATGGCGCTGGCGATGCCGACCGAAACCGCCTCTTGGCCGAGCGAAACGGCGTAGGTCCCGAGCCGCCCGGTGCGTTGCAGCGAGACGGCCTTGAGATCAAAGGCTCGCGTCAGCACCATGCCGCGATAAAGGGAGAGCAGCACGCCGGTGTCGGAGGTAAAGCTCGGGAGCGGTCGAAGGACCGTGCCGTCCGGTGCGAGATAGCTGCGCCGATGCACCTCGAAGCGAGCAATGACGGGAAGCCCTTCGTCGGCCATGGCTCTTTATCCCTCGATTTCTGTGCTTTTGCTTGCCTCGCGGCGACGGGAACGCCTGCCCCGCCATTGCAACGGGATTTGCGATCAAGCTTAGGGACTCCGTGCCCGCACACAAGCTTTTAGGCGCAACGGCAGGCGGGCGTGGCGCCCCGTGCCGGGACCAGCGTCGGGCGGGTGCAAACTCGACCCAACGCGCCGGTCCTGAGGTTAAAATAGGAACCGCGTTCGCTCTCCAGGCGATCGCGATGGGCCGCGGCTGGTTGCGCGGCAGGCATCGTGTGCGAAGGTGGCAGCATGGACCCGGCGACAAGCGCATTGCTGACCGATCTCTACCAGCTCAACATGATGCAGGCCTATCTCGATCGCGGTGAGACCAAGACCGCGAGCTTCGAATTCTTCGTGCGCAAGCTTCCTAGCCAGCGCGGCTTTCTGATTGCGGCCGGGCTCGAACAGGTGCTCGAGTTTCTCGCGAACCTGCGCTTTGCTCCCGAAGAGCTTGATTGGCTCGCGCGAACCGGACGGTTCGGCAAAGATTTCATCGATTATCTCGCCGGTTTGCGCTTTACCGGCGACATCCACGCCATGCCGGAAGGCACGGTGTTCTTCGCCGATGAGCCGATCCTGCGCGTGACGGCGCCTTTGCCTGAAGGCCAGCTCGTCGAAACGCGTGTGATCAATCTCCTGCAATTCCAATCGATGATCGCCGCCAAGGCTGCCCGCATGGTGCTTGCCGCGCCGGGCAAGCGTCTCGTCGATTTCGGCCTGCGCCGTGCGCACGGCGCCGAGGCCGGCCTGCTGGCCGCGCGCGCAAGCTACATCGCGGGCTTTGCCGGTACTGCCACGGTACTGGCGGACAAGCTCTTCGGCATCCCCATCTTCGGGACCATGGCCCATTCGTACGTCCAGATGCACGACGATGAGGCCGAGGCATTCGAGAATTTCGCCCGCGCGCGGCCCAAGAATCTGACCTTGCTCATCGACACCTACGACACCGAGGCGGCGGCGCGTAAGGTCGTCGCGCTCGCGCCCCGGCTTAAAGCCGCGGGCATCGCGGTGGGCGGTGTGCGTCTCGACAGCGGCGACCTCGTCGCGCTGTCCAAGAACGTACGGTGCATCCTCGACGAAGGCGGGCTCGGCGACGTGACCATCTTCGCCAGCGGCGGCATCGATGAGAATTCGATCGCGAACATGATCCGAGCGGGCGCGCCCATCGACGGGTTCGGCATCGGAAGCAGTCTGACCACCTCGTCCGACGCGCCGGGGCTCGATTGCGCCTACAAGCTCGAGGAATACGCCGGGGTCGCGCGGCGCAAGCGCTCTGCCGGCAAAGCCACCTGGCCTGGCCGCAAGCAGGTGTGGCGCCGCTTCGCTTCGGACGGCCGCATGGCGGGCGACGTCCTGTCCGTGGAGGATGACGATCGCTCCGGCGAGCCACTGATCGAATTGGTGATGCAAGCGGGAAAGCGTCTCGAGCCGTGGCCCACGCTTGCCGAGATTCGAGCGCGAGCGGCGCAGGACCTCGCGCGCCTGCCCGAGCCTCTGCGCAGGCTCGAACCCGACGCATCTTATCCCGTCGAGGTGAGCGAAGCCCTGAGACGGCTTGCTGCCGAAGTTGATGGACGCCTGGCGCACAAGCAGGAGGCGAAGTGATGACCGACACGATCACGGTTGGCGAAAGCGACGTCCTGCTGGTCGTCGATATCCAGAATGACTTCTGTCCGGGCGGCAAACTTGCCGTTCCGCGCGGCCATGAAGTGGTGCCGATCATCAATCGCGTCGCTACGCGCTTCAACCACGTGGTGTTGACGCAGGATTGGCATCCTCCCGGCCACCACTCGTTCGCATCGTCGCATCGCGGCAAACGTCCATTCGAGACCGTCACGGTCGACTACGGACAGCAAATCCTGTGGCCGGATCATTGCGTTCAAGACACCGCCGGTGCGCAATTCCACGACGACTTGCAGATTCCGTACGCCGAGCTCGTTTTGCGCAAGGGCTTCCGCTCCACGATCGATTCCTACTCCGCCTTCTACGAGAACGACCGCAAGACCTCGACCGGCCTTGCCGGTTATCTGCGCGAGCGGGGCCTGACGCGAGTGTTCGTTGCGGGGCTCGCGCTCGATTTCTGCGTACGCTACTCGGCCGAGGACGCGCGCCGCGAGGGCTTTGCCGTGGTCGTGAT
>WNGK01008560.1_pt1 | contig 13743 bp, 18 predicted proteins | sample 5400601 | NCBI WGS metagenome assembly WNGK01 (sample SAMN13153376, study PRJNA577476) | soil metagenome | isolation source: 60 cm soil or saprolite under Garry oak tree replicate 1 | place: USA:California | collected 2016-06-15 | reverse complement strand
GGAAAAGTAAAATGCAACAGAAGGTCACGGCCCAAATTGGGGCCACTCACATCTCTATCGAAACCGGCAAAATCGCCAGGCTCGCCGACGGCGCGGTCGTCGTCTCATGCGGCGACACCATGGTGCTGGCCAGTGCGGTTTCAGCCACAATTATCAAGGAAGGTCAGGATTATTTTCCGCTCACGGTCGATTATCGCGAAAAAGCTGCCGCGGTGGGGAAGTTCCCGGGGGGTTACTTCAAGCGCGAAGGACGTCCGACGGAAAAGGAAACGCTCACTTCGCGCATGATTGATCGGCCGCTCCGGCCGCTCTTTCCTCAGGGATATTTTTACGATACCCAAATCATCTCGATCCTGCTTAGTGCGGATGGCGAAAACGATCCCGACATTCTCGCGATTAACGGCGCCTCGGCGGCGCTTTGCGTTTCCGACATTCCATTTATCGGACCGATCGGGGCGGTTCGGGTCGGTCGGGTGAACGGTCAGTTGGTCGCTAATCCAACACACCCCGAACGCGAACAAAGCGACCTCGACCTGGTTTATGTCGGCACGGAAAACGACGTCCTTATGATCGAAGGCGCGGCCAAGGAACTCCCGGAAGCTGATTTCGTGAAAGCGCTTGAGTTTGCGCATGGGCATGCGCGCGAGATGATCCAGATCCAAAAAGAGCTTGCGTCGCAAGCAGGCAAGCCGAAGCGGGAGATGCCTCTGCTTCAGGTAAATCAGGACCTCCTGGAGATTGCTTATCGAGTCGCAGGCGATCGGATTGAAGGCGCGCTTTACACCGAGGGCAAAGTCGCGGGCACAAAGGCAATCGACGCGCTGCGCGAAGAAGTGAAGATGTCGATCCTCGAAAAGTATCCCGAGGCCGACAAATTTTCGATCTCACAAGCATTCGATTACGTCCAAAAGAAAGCGTTCCGCATCAGCGTTCTGGATAAGCAAAAACGCGTTGATGGCCGCAGCTATCAAGATCTGCGTCCAATTTCGTGCGATGTTGGCGTCCTGCCGCGCGCCCATGGTTCGGCAATTTTCCAGCGTGGCGAAACCCAGGCACTCGCCCTGGCCACGCTCGCGCCGATTGAAGAGGCGCAGATGATCGATGCTTATGGCGGTGGCGAACAATCGAAGCGGTTTATTTTACATTACAATTTTCCGCCGTTCAGTGTCGGCGAAACGGGCCGTACCGGCGGGGCGAGCCGGCGAGAGATTGGCCATGGCGCGCTGGCGGAGCGCTCGCTCGAGCCAGTCGTGCCGGGCGAAAACGATTTTCGTTACGCCATTCGCATTTCCAGCGAAATCATGGAATCAAACGGATCGACCTCAATGGCGAGCGTTTGCGGCGGCATGCTGGCGTTGATGGATGCCGGTGTGCCGGTGAAAAGTCCAGTCGCGGGAATATCCGTCGGCCTCGTGACGGAACACGGCGAAGATCGACAACTGAAACGTTACGAGTTACTCACTGACATTATCGGTTCCGAAGATCATTTCGGCGACATGGACTTCAAACTTTGCGGGACCGATACCGGCATCACCGGTTATCAGCTCGATCTGAAACTTCCGGGCATCACTCACAAAATTATGGCCGAAGCCATTTTCCGCGCCAGAGAAGCGCGCATGAAAATTCTCGAGATCATGCGTGCCAAGCTCGACAAGCCGCGGCCGGAATTATCGAAGTACGCGCCGCGTATTGAAACGATCAAAATCAATCCGGAGAAAATTGGCGCCCTTATCGGGCCGGGCGGCAAAACCATTAAGGGCATCGTCGCCGAGACCGGCGCCGAGATTAATATCGAGGACGATGGCTCAGTCCACATCTATGCGACTAGCGGCGAGAGCATGGCGCGCGCCAAAGAAATCATCGGCGGCATGACCCGCGAAATCGAGATTGGCCAGACTTACCAGGGCCGCGTCGTTTCGGTAAAGGAATTTGGCGCGTTTGTGGAAGTTTTCCCGGGCAGAGACGGGCTCGTGCACATTTCGGAGCTCGCGGATTTCCGGGTGAAACGAACGGAGGACGTCGCCAAAGTTGGCGACATGATTTGGGTCAAGTGCATCGGGATCGATGACAAGGGTCGCGTAAAGCTTTCGCGTAAGGCGGCGCTGAAAGAACGCGCCGAGGCCGAGACTGGTCAGCCGACGCCGGAGCCGGCCGAGACTCACTGATTCTACTATTTGTCATTCGCAATGAAGTGAAGAATTTCACTTCGTCGCGAAAGCTGCGGTTCAAAAGCTGATGGACGAATTATGATTACGCCCACTCGACTTTCCTACTGCGTGCTAGCCCTCACAATTGTTCTGGCGGGATTGTTGCATCTTGGAACGCCGCTGCTGGCCGTCTTGTTCGCCTACTTCGCTTTGCGTCAACTCCTCTACCTCACGAAAAGAAGGTGGCTGGCGTTGATTCTGTTCATTGTTGTTGTCGCAGGGATCGCCGCTTCCGCCGTTTATTTTACGCGTGCCGCTTTCCTTGCATTGCCTGATGTGGCTGACACTTCAATCCCTTCTGCCAGCGCCTGGGCACAGAAGCGCCAGATTGAATTGCCCTTCACCGATTTCGAGAGTCTGCGAGCGGTTGTGATCGATACCCTCAAGGAAGAAGCCCATTATTTGCGCAACGTCGCCCATTTTGCCGGGAGCACTACGGCCGCCTTGGTTTTTACTATTATCGGAATTGTCGCGGCGGTAAGTCTGTTCTTTAAAACTGGCTTGGATCCGTACCGGAGTACGCACCCGGTGAAGAACAATCTCTACTCTATTTGCTGCGATGAGGTGTCGACTCGCTTCCGCGATTTCTATCGCAGCTTCGCCACCGTCATGGGTGCGCAGATCACAATCTCGCTAATCAATACAACATTAACCGCGATCTTCGTTCTCGCTGTGCAGCTGCCGTATGGGTTGCTTGTTATTCCGATCACATTTCTCTGCGGGCTTGTGCCCATCGTCGGTAACCTGGTCAGTAATGCCGTCATTGTTTTCCTTGCCTTGACGGTTTCTTTGAAGCTGGCGATCGGCGCTCTCGTGTTTCTCGTCGCAATTCATAAGCTTGAATATTTCTTAAACAGCAAAATAATCGGCGAGCGGATTCGGAATCCGGTTTGGCTGACGTTGATCGCGCTCATCATTGGCGAAAGACTCATGGGCATTCCTGGCCTCATTCTTGCGCCAATCGTGTTGAATTATCTGCGCGTAGAAATGTTAAAAGTGGAAGTGCCAGACACACCGGAAAAGGCTGAATCGCTGGCTCGGTGAAATACCGTTGTGCTAAAAGCAACGCGGCGCCGTTTTGCGCGGGGCCGCGCTGTTTAAAGCTGCATACTCAAGTCCCTTTGTTGGTCCGAGCGCTAGAACTGCACCGCGGCGTCGTTAGAGCACTTCAATGTCCCCGCTTCGCATACTTTGTAGGTGAAGCTCCCGTGGCCCTTCCGACCAGTGTTGTCGGTATAGGCGCCACTATTAGGAACCGTGGCAATCACACTGCCATTCTGGTAGATGTCCATGCTAGCCGCATTCGTTCCAGTCCAGGACAAATTCACTACCTCCACGCCTTTAACTTTGTGCCCCGACGCGGTCAGCACAATTCCACTCGGCGTCGGCGTCGGTGTAGGTGTTGCGGTCGGGGTCGGTGTTGGAGTTGGAGTTGGAGTTGGTGTCGGGGTCGGGGTCGGTGTTGGAGTTGGCGTCGGTGTGGGAGTTGGTGTAGGCGTAGGGGTGGGAGTTGGAGTTGGTGTTGGTGTTGGCGAGGGGTTGCTGCACGAAACCCCGGCTACCCCCGCGTACCAACCGGGGAACCCACTCTGCAGACAGCTTGCGCCGAACTCGACGTAACAGTCTCCATTGCCGCTATTCCATTCGCACGCCTGAGCGTTGTTTGAGTTGCAATAATTGCGACAGGCATCGGCACTTGATTGATAAACCGGGCTCCATTGGCTGTAGTTGTTGTAACACCTAGTCGCAGAATCTGGCTGCATACAAGTGATGCTGTTGCTAGTTGCCCCGGCGCACGACGGGAATTTGAATGAGCCGATGCGCGTGCTCCAAATCGGAGGCGTGTTAGTGCCGTTTGTTTGGTTGGTGAAGTACTCGGTCGTGTACCAGAAGGTACAACCATCGGATGGGTCAACGCTCATCGAACTGTAATCGCCCCAGCGATGACAGATTGAGGTTCCGCAGTTGCCGATCTGTGAACCGTTGCCCGCGATAAGCTGCGTCTCAGTCTGCGGCAAGGTGTTCAACGCGTCGCCTGCCAGTCGGCCCGAATAGACGATGCTGGGGAAATTCGGGCTCGTCGCGTTCGAGGTGCTGTAGCCAAGTGCCACGTTACCCTGAATATCAGCGGCGACGCTGCCCATCCAGCGATAGATGGTCGTATCGGGGGTATAAATCTGTTGCTGAACGGGTGTCGTTGCAATCGTTCCACCCGTGACGTTGATCTGCGCCCACTGCGGCCTGGTCGTCGCCGCGCTACCGCCGCGCGTGGTATGAACCAGCCACAGGGACTCGTCACTGCCCACCTTCCGGTACTGGACCTTTTGCATCAAGCGGTCGCCGAGACTGTCGAGTGTATTGGTCGTATTTGGTTGCGGCACAATGTTACTGCCAGGAACGGTGTAACCCGTCTGGCTCACATTGGTCGCGGCACTGAGCGTTCCGCCACCGCCGCAGTTCGTTCCCGCCGTAAACTTCCGCACTTCAAAAGCAAACGCAGTCTGCGATTCCGACACATAATAGTTTGGAGTACCAGCTGGAGGCACACCGTTATAAGCTCCTACGATGGGTGCCTCGAGATCACTGGGGATCATCGTGAAGGGATCTATGGTGTTGACAATGAAGCCCAACGCGCCGGTTAACGGCAAACCCGCATACATATCGCTGCGGCTGAAGGAGCCGAACTCGGTCCCATTGAAGGAGCCAGCTGGCATGAGGAAGCCATTAGCGGCGTAGTAGAGGCAGTCGGTCCAGATACCGAATTTGGGATAGTCGTTGATTGTGTTAACGGGCGGTTGGCCGGCAGTACCCGTGTCCGTGCGAAAAGCATATAGATACCAGCCGCCCGATACCGGGTCGCTCGTGCGGGAGACGGCGATGCACTGGTAAAATGGTCCCGACGTTGCACCGCCGCTGTAGGCGAGATTGGTGAGAATCCAGCGGTCTGCAAGCGCGTCGTAGATAACCACGGGATCGCCGCCACCGTTGCCGTCACAGAACGTTCCGTTTCCGGCCCACAACGCGTTCTCAGTGAATGAAGCAAGCAGTGTTCCTGTCTTGCTGTAGATGGCGAACGCTGAGTTGACCGCTTGAATATAGTGGTTGCTGCCGACAGCGCCGTTCGTGTCGGGCGGAGTGCCAGCGCCGCACTGTCCACCAGTGCAGCTATCGGTTCGCGTGATTCCAGCAAAGCTTTGAATCGGGCCAGGCATTGGCGCCAGCGGAACTGTTGGTTGTTCGAGTTGCAGGGTTGGCGCCCAAGGCAAAGGTTGCTTCTGTGTCGGATGAGGCTCTTTCAATTCCGGACGCATCAGTTCCCGCTGCGGCACCTGAGGCAGCCTCCGTACGTCACCGCGAAACACCGCCGGGCTTACTTTTTGCATAGCAACGGCTAGCGCTGGCGCGCCGCTATATAAGCCGACCTGGCTGCCGCCAGCGCCCGATGACGGCGCGAAGCTCGAGACCAGTAAGATCGCAGCGGTAGCCACCAGAATGACTGAGAGCGTGATTCGCAGCGCGAACGCACGGGTGGAGTTTTTTTGGTTCTTTTTCATTTTCTTATCGGGATGGACTCCCGTCTTCGCCGTGCGAGGAGCAGGCCGGTTGAGGATTGGACGCAGATTTTGTCTGGAGCGCCGAACGCGCCCCGGGGAAATTTTTGGAAATTTTCTTAAAGATGTTCAGATGAATTTTCTGAGGTTCAGGCCTCGTTTTTACGTAGAAGTGGGGAAACGTGTCAAGAATTTTTCCAATTTCCGGCGTTTTCCTGCGTGCCAGCGCAGTGCGATTCGCGGAGAGTTCCTGCCAGCTTGTATCTATCGCATACCGGTGTCGCACTGCCACTCCACCTTTGTCATTCGGCTGGCCACAACATCGACATCGAATGGTCCGCAACCACGGATTCGGGGTTCCTTCACTGAAATGGTATAATGGCCCGGACTCAGCGAGATCCGGAACTTACCCTGATTATCGGTGATGAAAGATCCGACTGGACCATTTTCGTTTTGCACGGTGAAAGCCGTGTTCGCAAACGGAGCCGAGCTAGGAACGCCCTCCCTCGTAGGGCCGGGGTGAGCTGGGCTAACAGTAATCACGCCCTCGACGCCGGTTCCAGAGTCCGGTTGGGCCTGGCCGAAACAAAAAGCAGCAGACACAATCAGAAACAATAGAACCCAGGGGAGTTTCTGGCTACGCATCGCCTAACTAGACTCATGACTTTGAGTCGGGTCAAAAGTCTTGCACAAAGGAAGTGGCCGGCCGACGCCAGTCGTCTTCAATGGTGATTTGCATCTTGCAGGTCAGTTCGTACTCATTGGTGTTCATTCCTGTTTAAATGAAGGCGGGCTTTATTGAGAAACTAATCGAGCGACTCGGCCGGATCGGGCCGGAAGAGGTGCAGAATTATTTTTTGCGCCTGGCGCGGGAGAAAGGCTTTCTCGAAACGGTTTTCAACGCCATCCAGGAAGGAATCATTGTGACGGATGCGAAGGGACGCATGACTTATCTCAACGATGCTGCCTGCGAATTATTTGGATTAACTGGGAGCGACGCCATCGGCAAACGGCTCGACGAGCGCGTGCGCGGCCTCGACTGGGAGTCATTGGCCCAAAGCGAAGGGCCAGTTACTCGCGACATGGAAATTTTTTATCCCGCGAATCGCTTCATCAACTTCTACATTGTACCGTTACTCATCGGGCACCGCGTGGCCGACGATAAGATCGATAAGGGCGCGGTCGGCCACGAAGGTTTTTGGGACGGCGCCAGCGAGCAGGTTGGCCACGCCATCATCCTGCGCGACATTACTGAGAGCCGGCGCTCAGCACAGGAAACGATCGAATCCGAGCGATTGAACGCGCTTACACTGCTCGCCGCCGGAGTGGCGCACGAGATCGGCAATCCACTCAACTCGCTTCACATCCATTTGCAATTGATGGAGCGCAAAGTGCGCGAGCTTGACGACGATGCCAGGGTCGAGCTTCAAGACTCGATTAACGTCGCGCGATCGGAAATCGGACGGCTTGACTCGATCGTCACCCAATTCCTGCGCGCCATCCGGCCATCGCGGCCGCAACTGCATCCCGAAAACATAAATGCGGTTGTCGAGGAAACAGTGCGCTTTTTCGCGCCTGAAATTCAGGAGCGCGACGTCGTCGTCGAACAGGAGCTGCGTTCCGATCTGCCTCCGCTCCAGATCGACCGCGGTCAGATGAAACAAGCTTTTTACAACGTGATCAAAAACAGCCTCGAAGCTATGAAACGCCGAGGCATCCTGCGCATTCACACGGACATGAACGACACCCAGGTTCTCATCAGTTTCATCGATACCGGTGGCGGCATGTCAGCCGACGATTTGAGCCGCGTCTTTGAGCCTTATTTCACGACGAAACCAACGGGGACGGGCCTAGGTCTGTTGATCGTGCGCCGTATTGTGCGCGAGCACGGCGGCGAACTTTCCATCGAAAGCAGCGAAGGCAAAGGCCTCACCCTAACGATTCGATTGCCTTACATCGACAAACGCGTGCGCATGCTGGAAGCGGGGGACTCGCAAAAAGAGTGACTGCAGCTCCGGTTACCGACTTCTCGGACCAGCGCCCGCGCAATCGCAAACCCAATCCCGGCCGTCGAACCTGTGATCAACGCACGCTTTTCGTTCACCCGCAGATTCATAGCGTTATTTCCTTTTTCATTTCGTTCTCAACTCCATCGGATGTCGGCGTTCAGCTCGGCGTTACCTGCGGCAATCCGAGCGACTGCAGCGTGTCAGGCGATAGACTTCCGGTTACGTTTAGCTGGTTGGCGATCTGATAATTCGCCACTGCGTCACGCGTTGCCGGTCCGAAAATGCCGTCGACTGGACCGTTGTAATAGCCTAGCTGAGTGAGCTGAGTCTGGACGGCTTGGACCGTGGCATCAGCCGCCGGGACACCGTTATCAACGGGCTCCGTGTTATCGTAGGGCTGATCGTCAGCGTAGTAATCGTACGGGTAGTAGTCGTCTGCGTAATACGGCAGGTAATCCCACGGGTAGAATCCGGGGTCTAGCCCAAACCAGAAGCCGTCGTTAACGACAAAGAACCGATTGTGGAAAAAGTGGGCATGGCGACGGTCCCAGTCCCGGTGCCAACTTGCGTCGTGACGTTCGGCGACGTGGCCCATTCTGCTAGTAAACGCGGACCGCCCGGATGTTAGGGATTGACGCGTCGCTGAATTGGTTATCCCGCGATTCGGTCTGGCAAACGAGGGCGATCGACTAACCGGAGAACGAAACTGCCCGGCGCGCGAATTCGTGAAACGCATGCCTCCGCTATAGTAGTACCCGGGACGAACGCTGAATCCTGGTCCAGTAGAACGGAATCCTCCTCCACCAACGAGGTGCCCACCGCCAAACCTTGCACCTCCACCTCCGCCTCCGGCGTGCCCACCACCACTAAAACCACCACCGCCGAATCCTCCACCACCGCCGTGCGGAGCAGCCCACGTAATGGGACTGAGCGCCACGGATGTGATGCCAACTATTACACTGATTATTTGTTTAATTTTCATGTCTTAAGCTCGGTCGCGCCTGCTTCGCAGCCACTGCGCGTCCGTGGGATTTTGTGGTGACACCTAAGAGTCGATGCTCGCTCCCTCCTTCGAGATAGAAGGATGGGCGATTAGCACCTCTAGCTTAAAACGGGTGCAGCCGCGGCCAGATTTTCTTCAATTGCGGTGATCAACTCCGGAATATTGACCGGCTTGGCGAGAAACCGGTGACCTTGGATGCGGAGGCCAGCGTTGGCCTCGGCTTTCGTGACTAGTGCAGTGAGAAAGATTATCGGCGTCCTCTGCAAATCCGGATCGGCCTCGATTTGTGCCGCTACTTCGCCTCCGTCCGTCCCCGGCATCATTACGTCCAGCAAGATCAGGTCCGGCCTGAAATTCTGGGCGCTTAGATGAGCCCTGGTAGCGTCGTTCTCTTCGAGCACGGAATACCAGCCGGTCTTTTCGAGAAGGATTTTAACCAGGTGTGTGCTGTCGCGGTCGTTATCAACAATCAGGATGCGCCGCTTTTCTTTGGCCGTGGAGCTGGCGGTTGAGCCTCGCCAGGAGAATTCAAGGTTGGATTCCCGAGGAAAGAAGTCTGCTTCGATTACTTTGTTCATCTTTTTCTCCATGAGTGTTCTGGCTGCGCACATGCCTAACTTGTCAGCCAGGTGACAAACCACGCTCCTAGAAATCCGATTATTAAGCCGATCAACGGGCTCGAAACGGCGAACCCGAGCGAAATCGCCTCACTCAATGGGACCAAATCCCGCCTTCGTATGCGTGGACGTGCGTTCGCGACGGGAAAAAGTGTTGCGCGGCCAGGCCCGAAAGCTTTCGGGGTTTCGGTCGCGACATCTAGAGCGTTGATCGTTTTCATCCCCCAAGTTATCGGTGCCGATCCAATCGCAGCTATTGCGCGTGTGTGGGATTTTGTAATACCACCTTAGAGTCGATCCCCGCTCCCTCTTTAGGGTGAGAACCGCTTTTCCTGACAGTCAGCGATGCGCTAAAAGAAAAATCAGCGCGACGACAACGGGAAAGATGTCATCGCCGAGCCATCTTCACAGTTGCACTGCTTTGAATCTAATATTCTGCAAACGCGTCGTCAGGGTAACAATATAGCCAGCGCTCGCCAAGTTGCGCTGAGGCAATCACGGGATGCCCGCTCTGGTGCGCGTGCTTGCTGGCATGCCGGTTCGGTGAACTGTCGCAACACAGGGTGACGCCGCACGTTTGACAGGTCCGCAGATGAACCCAGTGTGCGCCGATCTTCACGCATTCTTCGCATTCACGGCGTGCTGCGTGTTTGACAGCCGCAATCGCCTTTAGATGAGCGCAGGTTTGGTCTGACATTGTCCTCTTTACTCCTGTAACACTGATGAACGAACGAGACGGCATTCAATCTCTCGCCGACTGCCGAAGCGACTCGTTTGAGATTGCCCACTCTGACATCACCGACGGCAAACACTTGGGCGGGCTCGTTTCCAGGAATCCTTCCGATTATGTTTGTTCAGCGCGAGCAGATTAACTAAGCACACGAACTGGCTCGGGGCGAAATCGAATTGCCGCGATGATCCCGAGTAAAGCGAAAAGCAGCAGAACGACGAGCTGGGTAAGCTTAAATGGTTGCTCCGTCTGCGTCGGAGCGAGCACTTTCAAGGCCGGCACTTTTTCAAACGACTGCACAATTCCAACGAACACGTTGAAATAGAGAGCAATCACAGCGCAGACCACGTAGATCCAACGCCAATGACCGGCGAGCTGCCGCGGATAGCGCGCGAAGATCGCAACCGCGAGTACGATCAGCGACATGATTCCCAGTGCAATGTCGCGACCGTCGTGATCAGAAACCGCTTGGTCCAGCCATCGAGGCGCTTGCCGGCGAGCATTCCAAACAGAACGATCAAGCCGTTAAAAATCCCGACCAAGCTGATCAGCACATGAATTATTGTGTAAATGTGCAGTATCATGCTTTGGCGATTAGATAACATTCATTTGAGTTGATCGCGAACCGCGGCGTCGAGCGGAGAAGAGGCAGTAATTGAAGCAAGTTCACCTGTGCGCAAAGAAGATCGACACGCCAGGTCGCTTAGCGCTTCTTTAGCAATGCTTAAACGACAATCTGGTCGCGCATTCTCAGGCTAGTTCCCGTTTGAGATCACAGATTGTGATCTCAAACACCGGCGAGGTGGCCGGCGCTACGGGCCGTACGCTTTTACCGAGCATGGTGCTTTCCACCCTTCAACGAAGTTAAGATGTCGATCTTGCAAGCTGGTGTGATATACTTTGAGCTATGAGCGTTCCAATTCTCCCGCTGAGCGAAATGAGCGTTGAAGAGAAGCTGCAAACCATGGAAGCGCTTTGGCAAAGTCTCTCAGCTGACCCAGCTGCGATCGAGTCGCCCGCCTGGCATGAGAAGGAGTTAGCGGACCGCGAATGTAAGATCGCATCAGGAGAGACGAAGTTCGTCGAGTGGGAAAAAGCGAAAGCTGATGTTCGGCGTCGTAATCCGTGAGGATCGAGATCCTGCCGGAAGCGCGGGATGATTTGATCGCCGGGTTTCGCTTCTATGAATACCAAGCGCCCGGTCTCGGAACCTATTTTCGCGAATCTATCCTGACGGACATTGACGCATTGGCCGTCCACGGTGGCGTTCACGTCAAAGTTTTCGGATATCATCGCAGTCTGAGTAAACGCTTCCCCTTTGCGATTTATTACCGTGTGGAGGCGGACGTAGTTCGTATCCGCGCGATTCTGGACTGCCGCAGAAATCCTTCCTGGATTAGACGGCGAGTTCACGGCCGATAACTGTCGGCACTTTACGCAGGCGATCTTGCCCGCGTCCCGGCGTTCCTCGGTTACGATTCTTAATTCTTACTTGCGCCTTTGGTGTGAAGGTCCCGCACTGTCAGCGTCGGGCGACCAGTTATGTTTGTGTATGTTGCCTCGGCCTTGTGATCACTCCGCTCGAAGCGACGTTCTTTCGCTTTGTTATCCGACATCCACGTCGCGCCGCCGGCATTCGCCTTTAGGAATCTTGCGATCTCTTTTTCGGAAAGATCGGTGCCCTTGACGTGTGAATACCTTTCCAAAACGCTTAGACCCTCAGCGAAGATTACGAAGTAAAGATATCGATCCTTATGGTAAAGGATGCTGACCGTTCCATCGTCGAGTAAATGTCGCTCGATCAGGTTGCCATATGAATCTTCAATCTTGTCATCGCTACCTCCCAGATTAGCCAGGGCGCTGCTCGCTCCGATCAAGAGAATCAAAAATGCGCTTGAGTATTGTTTCATTTTGCTTGCCACGCCATAGCCTTGCGCAAAGGCGGGTCGTCGCTATCGCCCAGGTTAGCCCGGACCGAGCTCAAGGCTGTGAGAATCGTCAGGAGAACGACGATAAATTTCTTCATACTGTCATTCCGGATTTCGTTTCTCAGAAAAAAAGAGCCGCATGATGAAACCCATCACGCGGCTCTCCAAATGGCTCTGATAAGTTACGATATGCCGAGCGTGGCAAGTGTCGGCTCATCGATTGTCGATGTGACCGCCAATCCGTTGTCGGCCTGGAAATCTGCGATGGCCTGCTGAGTCATCGGCCCTAGGATACCATCGACCGGTCCATCGTAGTAACCGTCGCGCTGCAGCTGCGACTGAACATCGGCAATTACCTGATCGGGAGCCAATCCGTTGTAAGCGTAGATTGGGCCATCGTATGGATAATAAGCCTCCGTGTCATAACCCCATGCCGGGTACCAGTAGCCAGCGTTCCAGTAATACCAGCCGCCGTTCACAAAGACGATCCGATCGTAATGGCTTCTCCACCAATCGCGATCGTGCCATTGCCGCTGGTAATTGCGGGTCTCCGTATACCGTTGGCCACCAAAAGCACCAGCGCGGAAGTTATTATTAGTTGTCACATAACCTCGACGATTGACATCAAAGTTTCTTGTCCGATTGACCGCCAAGTCTCGGTCGCGATTAACGACCATGTTGCTTCGTGCGTCAATATATCGGTTGCTCGACAAGCTTTGATCGCGAAACGTGCGCATCCGGGCGTCTTGACTGAGTATCGCGTTTGAACTGGTGCGCGGCGTCACGTACGTCCGCTGCCGAGATGGCGCGATCGAACTGTAACTGCGTCCGCTGTACCCGTGCGTGCCTACCATCGAACCGGTGTTTGCAGGTCTTGTCGCCCGAACAGTCGATGTTCGATGCGCCTTCGCTCTATCAGGCCTGGCGTCGTTGATTTCTTGACCCCACGCTGTGAGCGCCAGTGCGAGGCTTCCAATGGATATTGAATATAGAATTCGTTTCATAGTTTTCCCTTAATTTTCCGTTGAAAAGGTTAGACAAAATTGGGCAGCCAATTATTCAACATTGTTAACTGTCGCTCGATGCCGAAGTCTTCGAATAAGCTAACCGCTGATCAGCTGGGTCGATTCATCTATGAGATCCACGGTAAACGCGTAATTCTGGACTCCGATCTCGCAGTGCTGTATGGCGTTCCGACAAAACGCCTAAACGAACAGTACCGTCGTAACCGGAAACGATTCCCGGAGGATTTCGCATTCCAGCTTAGAGCCGAGGAGGCCCGCTCCTTGAGGTCGCAAATTGCGACCTCAAGATTACATGGTGGGCGCCGCTATCATCCATACGCCTTCACCGAACACGGCGCGCTGCAGGTCGCCAATATCCTGAACAGCGCCAATGCGGTGCGGATGAGCGTCTTTGTTATTCGGGCTTTCGTGAAAATCCGTGAACAACTTGCAACTAACGCCGCCATTCTCAAGCGCCTCGCTGAAATTGACAAGACGCTCCTTGTCCACGACTCGACGCTGCGTGACCTGTATCAGAAGCTTCTGCCCTTGCTCTCTCCGCCGCCCGAGCCGCCGCCCCGGCGTAGAATCGGTTTTCACGAGTCCTAAATTACGCCGGCTTGCTCGCCGCGCCGCAGGTACGGAGGCTTGTCATGCCAAAGTCCAGGCGTCGGCGGAAGTCTTCACAAAAACG
>WNGK01009322.1_pt1 | contig 13744 bp, 11 predicted proteins | sample 5400601 | NCBI WGS metagenome assembly WNGK01 (sample SAMN13153376, study PRJNA577476) | soil metagenome | isolation source: 60 cm soil or saprolite under Garry oak tree replicate 1 | place: USA:California | collected 2016-06-15 | reverse complement strand
GACGGAGTTGGTGGCCATTCCAACGCCGGCTCCAACGTCGGTTGCGACGCCGCAAGCGGCCAGCGCGGCCGGAGCCGAGGCCACGCCACCGCCACAAACGCCACCTCCGCCACAGCCACGGCCGACTGCCGCGCCGTCGCCGCAGCCGCGAGCCGCCCCCGTCTACGCGCCAGCGCCGACACCAACTCCAGCAGCCACTCCAGCGCGCGCCACAACCGTCTACGTAACCGCCGGTCCGTCCGCGCTGGCGGCCAGTGAGCAGACGGATCGCGTGTACGTCGCCGATCGATCGGGCCTGGTGTGGACGCTCGAGCACGGTCAACCAGCCTTGACGCGACCATTCAGCGTCTCAGCCGAACCAGCAGGCATGGCTCTGGATGCGGCGGGCTCGCGCCTGTATCTCGCGGTGCGTGCGCAACCTGGTCTACTGGTGCTCGACGCGCTGACCGGGCAGCAGCTTGCATCGGCTGTGCTGGCGGGCTCGCCAGGCGAGGTCCAGCTGGACTCCGCGCTGGGATGGCTGTACGTGGTGCTGCCGGACGATGATGCGATAGCGACGATTGATATCCGCAATCAACAAGTGGTGAGGGAGACCCCCGGGCTGCGCCATGTGAGCGGTATTGCCCTGGATCGCACCAGCCACCTGCTCTACGTGACGCAGCTCGAGGGCTACCTGTCGATCCTGGATGGCCAGGACGGCATCATCCGCGACACGGTGCAATTGAGCGACGTCGGCCTTGCCGGTGTCGCGGTGGCAGACGGGCGCGTCTACGCGATCAATACGCCTGGACGAGAGCTGATCGCCTTTGATCCGGTCACATTGACCGCCCATGAAACCCTGCTGTCAATCGAGCCAGCCGCGATTGCCGCCAGCCCACTCAGCGGCACGCTGCTCGTCCTTGCCGCTGACAACACAACGCTCGCGCGACTCAGTCCAGAGGACGGGTCAGATCTGGGCGACGTTCCGCTCAGCCCCACAGCTGAAGATCAGCCGGTGACGCCACTCGAGGTGGATTCTCTCTGGCGCCGACCGCGCCTGGCCGTGGGGCGCACCGACGAGTCGGTCTACCTCATTGAGCCCGACGCCGGCACGCTGGCGCTCGTGAAATTCTTGTCATCCTGAGCCTGCGACTGAGCTGACATTAAATCCCGGGCGCGCCGGTGGCGGCCATCGTCGGCCAGACCGGTCCCATGATTACCACGCACAGCGCCGGGAAAATGAAGATGGCCAGCGGAAAAATCATCTTCAACTGTAGCTGGGCGGCTTTCTCCTCCGCTCGCTGTCGCCGCAGCACGCGCATCTGCTCGGCCTGAACGGTGAGCACTTTCGTGACGCTGACGCCCAGCTGATCGGCCTGCAAAATGGCTGAGACGAAACTGTTCAGGTCCGGCACGCGCGTGCGCTGCGCCAGGTCGCGCAGTGCATCCCGCCGCGACCGACCGACCCGCATCTCGGCCAGCACCCGCGCGAACTCCAGCGCCAACGCGTCCGAGCGTTTGTCCACCAGGCGCTGAATGGCCGCGTCGAAGCCGAGGCCCGCTTCGACGCTGATCACCAGCAGATCGAGCGCATCCGGAAGCGCCCGCTGAATCTGTTTCTGACGCGTATCAGTCTTGCTGCGTAACATCAGGTCCGGTCCAAACCAGCCGAACGCGGCGCCGATACCGCCGAACGCGAACGCATACCCGGAATGGCCGCTGATGCTGAGCAGAAAGAACAGCACTCCGCCCAGCGTGAGCGCCGCGAAGACCTTGGTGCCGAGGTAGTCCGCGGGCGTCCATTTATACGGGTTGCCGGCGAGCGCCAGCTTGCGACGGATGACGTCGACTCCCTGTTCTCTGGCCGGCGTGGTCTCGCGAGTCCGACTCTGCTGGAATCGTCCTAGCGTTGCGGCAAGCCAGCGAATCAGTGGGCGCAGCACGCGCTCGGAGAACGGCTGATGTAAATCCAGCTCCTCGAGCATGCGCGGCTCTTTGGCAAGCAACGCGAGGCGCTGCGCCACCGGGTCCGATCCGCCGCGGCCCACGATCTGCCCAACAAAGATCAGGGCCACGCCCAGGCAGGCGACAAGAGCGATGGCGAATGGGCTCACGCCTTGGCCTACACCTCGATCGCGACGAGCTTGCGCATCACGAGCGTGCCAATGCTGATACCGACGGCCGCGAGTATCGGCAGCACCAGCCATGGTCCGGGGGTGAACAGCTTGCCCATATAAGACGGTGCAACCAGCATCAGAATGCCGCCGATGGCTAGCGGCATGCCCGACAGGATGTATCCCGACATGCGGCCCTGTGCCGAGAGCGTCCGGACCTCGCCTTGCAGCTTGACGCGCTCGCGAATAGTGCTGGCGATTGAATCCAATATGCGCGAGAGATTGCCGCCGATCTCGAACTGGACGAGGATCGCCGTCACCAGTAAATCCAGGTCTTCGCTGTCGACGCGCCGCACAAGGCGCAGCAAGGCGTCCTGAGGTCCGACGCCAAGCGCGACCTCGCGCACGATGCGATGGAATTCCTCTGACACGGGAGGCTCGGACTCGCGTGAGATCATCTCCATGGACTGAAACAGGCTGAGTCCCGAGCGCAACGAGTTGCTCATCAAGCCAATCGTGTCGGCAAGCTGATCGTTGAATGCCTTGAGGCGCGCCGCCTGACGGCGCCCGAGCCACACCCCTGGAAGAAACCAACCGAGGACTGCAAATACACCGGCAACCACCATCGCACGTGAGATGACAAATGCCACTGATCCGCAAATCGCGCCGGCCGACGCCTGCACGATCAGAAACTCGCCCACCGTAACGCTGAGATTTGCGCGCAGCAGGTCCGTACGAAGCTGCGCGGCGAACGTTCGGCCCGAGACAGACTCCTCCACGCGTTTGGCGATCATCTGCGTCATCGCGACGGACGCGGCTTGTTTCCGCTCCTCGTCAGTCAGCTCGAACGGCCGCGCGCCGTACTGGCGTAAACGCGCATCCAGCCAGCGCGTATCCGCGCTGACGAGCCGCGGAACACCCAGGACCAGGCAGGCCGCGGCAATTGCCGCGAGGATCGCCAGCAGCGCCTCGATGGACACGCCTAGCGACCCGCCACCAGGTTGGGCACCCCAGGCGGTGGCGCGAGGTTGTACTTCTGCTGCATGTAGTTGAGGTTGACCACCAGGCTGTTGTCTGCTTGCTGGTCGTCAGCCGGGGAGCGCAGCACCATTTCGACGTTGCTGTCGCGATAGAAGACAGCGGCGTCTTTGAGCCACTTCAGAACGAGCGCTTCCTCCGGTGTGACCACAAAGATGATGCTCGCGTTGGAAATTGACGCCCCGCCGCTTTTGACCGTCGTGTCGCCCCCGGCTGGAATGAGCGAGCCGTCTGTCGCGTAGCTGCCGATCTCCTGGATGCGGAGGTTTTGAAGCATGATGCGCGTCTGCAGGTATGGGATCGGGTCGGCTCTCACCTGGTCACGCTGCTCGGTGGTGAGCCCGGCGGGCGCGTCGATAGTCGTGTACAGCAGATCGACCCTGTCGCCGGCGCGCAGCGCGTTGATGCGGGTGATTGAGAACTCGTTGCCGGTGAACGAGACGGGCATCACGTACATAACTTTGCCCTTCTCGATGGCATACGAAGGTGTGTTCTTCGTTGCTGCCGGACCAAGTCTGCGGGCATTGATCACTTCGCCTTTGACGAATCCGCCAGGCGTGAACTTGCCAGCCACATCCTCCACCCGCGTGGCGGCGTCCACCTGGATGAGCGGATCTGGAATCGTGGCGACCGCCAGCATCGAGGCGGCAATCTCGGTGCGCGCCGGAATATCCGCCGCCGCGACGATCACACGCGTGCTAGGCAAGGAGGCTCGTACCTGCTGCGCGTCCGAGACCTGGGAGTACACCAGCACTCCTACCAGCAACGATAGGATCAGCCCGACCGCGGTAAGGATGAAGCCAAGTCGTGCAGGTCTCACTTCACCTTCGGACTTTCGTGGTGCGCACGCCGCATACCGGCGTGCGGGTAGCTCGCACGATCCACCGGGGGGTCCGCACTCGCCGAACGGGTGACGACAAATGCCCGATCGACTGAGGACCCACCCACCGCCCGTGGCGGTCCACGTGCCCCTTGCATGCGGTCGAACGTGCGAATTACTGATCTGCTGCGCAGCGTCGACCTGTTCCAGGACCTGTCCTCCGACGAACTGGACGAGCTGTCGTATCGTATGCGCGAGCGGTCGGTGCGGCCCGGCGAGGTTGTCGGTCACGCAGACCAACCGAATGACCACCTGTTGGTTGTCATTGACGGAGTCATCGAAGAGATAACCGACGCGGGGTCCAGCACGCGCCCGCCAAAGGTGCGGCGAATTGGTTCCGGCGAGTGTGTCGGTGAAACGGCCCTGATCTCCGGGGCCGTGTCCTCCGCGACAGCCACGGCGATGGTCGAAACGCGTGCGCTCGAGCTTCACAAGGACGACTTCGACGCCCTTGTGGCCGCCCGGCCGTCGGTTATGCGGAGCATCCTCGCGGCGATCTCGCGCCGCGCCGTCAAGACCAATCAGCGACTGCTCACCGAGGACCCCAAGGCGTCCGACAGTTCGTCGACGGGTACCGTATGCGCGGTATTCTCTCCCCGCGGCGGATCCGGGAAGACGCTGCTGGCAACCCGCTTGGCCCTCCGCCTGGCAGAGCGCATGCCTCGGAGGGTGGCCCTGCTGGACCTCGATCTTCTGTTCGACGATGCCGCCTTCCAATTGGGCGTCGAACCGATACTTACTCTCGCTGGCCTCGCAAAGCGAGACTCGCCACACCTTGACCCGAGAGTGATGTCGGACCTGGTGACCGAACACCCCAGCGGGCTGCGTGTTGTGGTGGGCGCCTCCACTCCAGAAGAGGGCGAGCTTGTGGGTGCCGCCCACGTGCGCGAGGCTCTGGCCGCGCTAAGACGACAGTTCCTGGTGACGCTCGTGGACTGCGGCAGCAGCTTCTCGGAACCGACACTTGGCGCGCTGGAAGCGGCGGAGCGCGTCCTTGTGGTATGCACACCGGAGCTGACAACACTGCGCGATTTACGCGAATGTCAGCGCATTTTCGGACAAGCCCTGCACCTGGACCCTGGTCGCATCGTGCACGTTCTGAATCACCCCCATCCCGTGGTTGGACTGACGCGCCGCCAGTTCGAGGACACCCTGGAGCAGTCGGTTCTGCTGGAGATTTCCCACGCCGGCGAGGCAGCTGCCAGATCCAGCTTTACGCGAGAAGTGGATCGGCTCGCGTCCGAGCTCTGGCCGCTCCAGGAAGCTCGGGTGGAGCGGCCCCGTCTGGCGTTCCTCGCGCGTGGTAGCCATGCACGCTAAGAGCGTCGAGGCCCTCAAGCGCACAGAGCTGTTCGCCCAACTCGGCGACGCAGAACTGCGAAGGATTGCCAGACTGCTCCGCGAGCGGCGGTTGAGTGCCAACCAGGCGCTGTTTCGACAGGGCGACGCCGCTGACTCACTGTACATCGTGGTCTCTGGCAGACTGCGCGTCTCGGCTATGGATCGCGCGGGCCGCGAAAAAGTGCTCGCCTTCATCGGTCGCGGTGAGCTGGTTGGCGAAATGGGTGTCCTGAGTGGCGAGCCGCGATCGGCCACGGCCGTTGCGAGCACTGCCGTAGAGCTATTGCAGCTGAGAAAAGGTGACTTCGACGCACTGGTAACCACCAATGTGGACCTGATGCGAGATCTCGCGCGCTCCGTTGTGCAGAGACGAGAGGCCACGCAACAGCGCGCTGTCGAGGAAGCCTCGGCCGGCGGCGGCCACAACCAGGGCCTGGTTACCACGGTCTTTTCACCTCGCGGTGGGGCCGGAACAACCACCATTGCCACCAATGTGGCGATCGCCCTGGCCCAGCGAGCGCCCGACCGGGTGATCCTGTTGGACCTGAACGTGCCGTTCGGCCACGTGCCGGTGATGCTCAACCTGAGGCCGCGGACGTCGCTTGCGGCCATTTCGGCAGTCTCACTCCGCCAGATGGATCGTGAGAATCTCGAGTTCTACCTCACGACCCACCGGGAATCATCGATACGTGTCCTGAGCGCTACGCTGCGTCCAGAAGAGGGCGAGATGGTGACCGCCGACCACGTGACGGCGGCGATCGACGTACTCCAGCGCCACTTTGTGCACATCATCGTTGACCTGAGCCGAAGTTTTTCCGACGTGAACCTGGCCGCCATCGAAGGCAGTCACAATCTGATGATTGTCTGCACGCCAGAGCGTGTGGCAGCCCGCGGCGTTGCCGAGACGCAGCGAATCATTCGCCAGCTTGTGCGGCCGCCAGGCGATCCCATGCAGTACGTCGTGAACCAGCCGTCGCCGTACGCGCCGCTGTCCGCCAATGAGCTCGAAGACGCCCTCCACATTCGACTCCTCGAATCGATTCCATTTGGCGGCGATGCTCCCGTCCGTGCGGCTCTCGAGGGCCAACCATTGGTCACTCGTTGGCCGAATTCTGCAACCACCCGGGCGATACTGCAATTGGCCGATCGACTGGAGCAACAGCTCGCCGAAGCGCGACTCCTCGCCCCGACCGCATTTCTCACTGTTTCTTAACGGATCCGTTCCGGCACTGTGTGCGTAGTTCGCCCAAAGCCCAGTTGCGCAACCCTAGACTCTGACATGGCGCGTGGGGGCATCAGCGTTCTGGTAGCGGACGACGACTGGTTGGTACGTCTCGGGCTGACCAACCTGTTCAACGCCGCACCACAATTCGGTCAGGTGGATGAGGCAAGCACGGCCGCCGCGGCCGTCGCCAGCGCTCGCAAGAATCAGCCCGATGTCGTGATCATGGACGTTCGCTTGCCAGACGCAAGCGGCGTGGACACCTGCCGCCAGATCCGCTCTGAATCGCACGACAGTCGGATCATGATCCTCACCTCACTCTGCAGCGAGGAGGCGGTGATCGACGCGCTACTGGCCGGAGCGAACGGCTACCTGCTCAAGCAGACGGAGCCCGAGCGCCTGATCGGCGCGGTCGAAACTATCGCCGCGGGCGGAGCTGTGCTGGACGCGGCGGTGAGTGAAGCCTTTTTGCGATGGATGCGCGGCGTGGCCGCGTCCCCAGGGCACTCACGGGACAGCCTCTCAGCGCACGAGCGCAAGATCTTGCCGCTCATCGCGCAAGGCAAGACGAATCGGCAAATAGCGGCAGAGTTGTATCTCAGCGAACACACCATCAAGACCTACGTGAGCGGTCTGCTGCGAAAGCTTCAGCTCGGCCGTCGCGCGGAAGCCGCGGCGTATATCGCCCGCCAGGAGCAAGCGCTGGTGAGGTAGCCGCGCGATGGACGACCCGCTCCTGCAGTTTCTGACTCGCGGCGTTTACGTTCTTGTCTTTTGTCTGACGCTGTTCGACTTTCTACGCTGGCGCGATATTCCACGCCTCGAGGTCGCCGCCCTCTTCGCCAGCCTGGCGCTGATCATTGCCCTCCAGACGGTCGCCGACACGCTGGCGATGACATTGCCCGATTGGGCGAGCACCGTAGCGGTGCTGGCTCTCCTGGCACAGCCCTACCTCCTGGTGCGCGTGCTCGGCCAATTCCGCACGGTGCCGGTCCGCCAGCAAGCGGCGGCGCTCGTCGGACTGGGCGTGTCCGGGGGGTTGTTCCTCGTTTTCGGCTCCACACCGCCTATCTGGGCCACCGTCTCGATTGTCATTGCCTTCACCTATGTCGAAGGCTACGCCACGGTGGCATTCATCCGGAGCGCGTTCAGCCATCGCGGCCTGACACAGCGACGGCTCATCGCCGTAGCACTCGGATCCGGATGCCTGGCTGGCGTGATCGTCGCATCCGGTCTGGCGACGACGCTGCCGGCCGCTCGGCAGGTGCTCACTCCGCTGATGGACGTGTTAGCGCTCGCTTCCGCGGTGGCGTACTACGTCGGTATCGCGCCGCCAGGCTGGCTGCGCCGCATCTGGCAGGGCGCAGAGGTGCGCCGCTTCTTGCTCGGACTCTCGGGGCTGTCCGGAAGCCAACGCGTCGCGTCTACCCTCGACTACCTCGGACCAGCAGCCGCCCGAGCAACTGGCGGAAGGGCGGCGTTGGTGGCATTGGCAAGGGATGACGCGAGTGGCGTGCTCGACGTGCACGCCGACCTGACAGCTCGATCTGCGCTCGAGGTCAGCCACGTCTCCACGCTAGCACTCGATCGCTCGCCGTCGCTGCATTCAGCGTGGCAGCAACGACGGTGTGTCGCACTCGGCACGTCCGACGACTGGGGGTGGGAGCTGCGCGACCTGGGGCTCGCACTGGACGCGCGTGGTGCGCTGATCGCTCCACTCGTGGCCGGCGATCGGACCTACGGCGTGTTCATTGTCTTCGTGAATCGGGCATCACTCTTCGTCGATGACGACCTGGCGGTGCTGGCGGTGCTTGCCGACCAGGCGGCGCTGGCGATCGAGGGCAGCACGCGGCTCGAGGAAAGCATTCGCGAACGTTCGACGCTCACGGCGGTCATGTCAAGCATGCACGAGGGGCTGCTGGTCATGGATACGGACGGCGTGGTCCGCTACTGCAACGACCGTACAGCCGAGCTCCTTGGAGTCGAACGGAGCAGTCTGATCGAGACTCCGGCGAAAGCGGTGTTCGAGCAAGTGGGGTCCAGACTGCCAGCCGCCGCGTCCGTCATGTCGCAATGGAAACGTGCACTACGGACTCCAGAAAAGCGCCCGCTCATCGAGATCGAGCTCACCGGGCCCTCACGCAGTTTGCTGACGGAGGTATTCGCGGTCCTCGATCCAGCCGGAGCGCAGCGTGGAGTGGGTGTCGTCATCCACGACGTGACCGCCGAACGCGACCTGGTGCGGACCAAGGACGAGCTGGTGTCTGTGGTCAGCCACGAGCTGCGAACTCCGCTCGCCTCAGTGGTGGGCTTTGCGGAGCTTCTGCGCACACGCGAGCTGAGCGAGCCCCAGCGACAACAGTTCTTGACTGTGATCCTCGAAGAAGGCCGCCGGCTGACGGCACTCATCAATGACTTTCTGGACCTCCAGCGAATGGAGAGCGGACGTCAGGAGATTGCGCCCCGACCGATCGCCCTGCCGATGCTGCTCACGCAGTGCGCCGAAGCAGCTGGCGAGGACGCGGCACGACCGATCGAGCTACAGTTGCCCGCGGACATGCCAGAGGTTCGGGCAGACTCCGACCGGGTCCGCCAGGTCATGGCCAACCTGCTGTCGAACGCGCGCAAGTACTCGCCCGCCGGAGGCACGGTACGCGTGTCGGCCGATGAGGCGGATGGCCAGGTCATCGTGAGAGTGGAGGACGAAGGGCTGGGACTGCCACCGGACGCGGTGTCGCACCTGTTCGAGAAATTCTTCCGTGTCGATAACAGCGACCGCCGGTCGATCACCGGGACGGGCCTTGGGCTGGCGATCAGCCGCAAGATCATCGAAGCGCACGGCGGTCGTATCTGGGCCGAGTCGGAGGGTCTGGGTCGCGGCAGCCGATTTTCATTCAGCCTGCCGGTCGCCGATATACGCAACACGTCGGGCGACGTCCTGATTGTCGAGGACGACGCAGGGTTTGCGCGTCTGCTCGAAGCGGAGCTGGCCAACCGCGACATCACCGCCGTCTGCGTCGGCAGCGCGGAGGAAGCGCTGGAGCAATTGCAACATGAGACACCGAAAGCGCTGGTCCTCGACTTGCTGCTTCCAGGCATCCAGGGCGAGGCCTTCCTCCACAGCCTGTGTCAAACGCACGCCTGGACCCAGCCGGTCATCGTGGTCACCGTGAAAGACTTGAGTCAGACCGAGCGCGCCGCGCTGAAGCAATTGAATGTCGCGGCGATCCTCCGCAAGGAGCCAACCGTCGGGGCCGCGGCAGCCGACCTTGTGGAGTCCATCGTACGCAAGCGCGGCAACAGCCGTTTCGGACAGGGAGTTGCGGCGTGACTACTGTACTGATCGCAGATGACGAACCGAGTTTGAGACTACTCGTGAGCGCGACCATTTCCTCGGATGAATATGAGGTAGTAGAAGCGATGGACGGCGACGAGGCGTGGGGGTTGATCCGCATGCACCGGCCGAGTGTGGTGTGGCCGGACAGGGCTCGAATTGACGCGCGCCATTCGGGATGACCCGCAATTGTCGGGCACTTGCGTCATCCTGCTTACGTCCAAGGCTCAGCAGGCCGACGTCCAGGCCGGCCTCGACGCTGGCGCCGACCGGTACCTGACCAAGCCATTTTCCCCGTTGGAGTTGTTGCGCGTGGTGGAGCAGGCAGTCGCCCCGACATGAGCCAGGACGCGAACCGGACTCCAGACGCCCAGACGCTGCTGTTTGCCCGCGACCTGGCGAAGCTCAACTCGCTCCGCCGCGCGTATGAGCGGCTTGTGCCCGCGCCATTGGATGCGGGGCCAGCGGTAGCCACCGTCCGCGAGGCGACGGCGTTGTTCACGGACCTCCGCCACTTCACGCACCTGGCGGAAATGTTTGCAAACGAGCCCGACGCTTTGCTGGCGGTGGTCAACGAGCACCTGTCGGTCGCGGTGAGAGCGGTCGCCCGCTGCGCTGGAGTGATCGAGAAATTCGTCGGCGATGGACTGCTGGCGACGTTCGGAGCACGCTCGGATCAACCCGATCACCGTGAACGCGCCCTCGCAGCCGCCTTGGCCGTCGTTGGAGCAAACGAGGCGCTCAATCGGCGGCGGAGCAAAGACTGGGGTTTCCGACTGGATGTCGGCGTCGGCGCCGCCGCCGGTCCGATCGTCGTCGGCCGGATCGGCAGCACCGAGCGAGCGGAGCTGGGCGTGCTTGGCGACCCCATCAACATCGCCGCCCGGCTGGTCGCCCGTGCCGCCGCGGGCGAAGTGCTGCTCGCCGAAAGTGTGTACTCGGGTCTGGCAGGTGCCGTGCGCGCGGACCTGCTCGGACCCTCCGCGGTGCGTGGTCGAGATGGCGAATTGAATATTTACCGGGTTGGCGTCCTGGAAGTCCGCAGCTGAGAGAGGCATCAGTCCGTGAACAGAAGAAGGTTCGTTCCAATCGTACTTGTGGCGATGCTCGCGCTGGTCGGGCTGGGCATGTTTGTCGCGATACATGCCGCCGAGCAAAAGTACGTGGCGGTGGCTGACGGAGTCGCGCTGGGCCCCGCCGCCCACCACACGCAGGCTGGCACCGACGTGCTCATCCAGATTGCCACCGGCGCGCTTACCACTGCCGCCGGCAACGCGGGTGGCGGACTTCCATCAATCGGCGACACGACGCTGAGCACCGAGGAGCAGGCTCTGCTGGACCTCACCAACACCGATCGCGCAGCCGGCGGTCTGCCACCGGTTGTGTTCGATTCGATGTCGCTGCAGGTTGCACGAGTGCGTGCCGCCGCGCAAATTCCAGACGGACCGCTGTCGCACTACAACAGCCTCGGCGAGATCGCGTTCGTCGGTCTGCTCGCCGACGCGGGCGTTCCATATATGCTCGCCGGCGAGAATCTCGCCCGCACCTCGAGCCAGGACGCCGCCACGGTGTCACGCTTGAACGACGCGCTGATGAACAGTCCGACGCACCGCGCCAATATCCTGGAGCCGGGATTCAACCGTCTCGCGGTTGGCGCAGCGACGGCGCCTGATGGTCGCCTGGCTTTCGCGGAAATCTTCCGCGGCCTCAGTGACCAGTGACGCGTGATTGACTCAGCTTCGGACCTGCTTCAACTACTCCAGGCGACCCGTCGAAGGTGAGCCGGCTGATCGCTGGTACGTCATCGCCGACGGCACTGCCTCCGTCATCCACTCCGACCTCATCGGTCAACCGGTCACACTCGCGGTGCTGGGACCTGGTGACTCGTTTGGTGAGCGCGCGCTCATTCGTGAAGATCAGCCGCGCAGCGCGACAATCAAGGCTCTGACCGATGTCAGCGGGTTTGCGCTGGACCGCGCCGACTTCCTGACCAATGCGCCAATCGCGCCCGCGTTCGCCGAACGCATCGAAGCCCGGCTCGACGCGCTGTCGATCGACACCGCGCTGAAGCGCGCGTCACCGTTCGCGTCCCTGCCGCGGCCTGCCTTGTGGTCACTCGCGCATGCGCTTCAACCTCGAGGCGCTCGCGCAGGCGAGCGCATTATCCGACAGGGCGACACGGGCGACTGCATGTACCTCATCCGCTCCGGGTCGGTGGAAGTCATCAAAAGTAATCGGCGCCTGGCGGTGCTGCGCGCGGGCGACTCGTTTGGCGAGCTGGCGCTGCTCACCACCGAGCCGCGCAGCGCGACAGTCCGAGCGCTGGAGGAAACGCAGCTTCTAGCGTTGGGGCGTGACGGGTTCCAGGCGGTAGCACGCGACAACGTCGCGGTTGCCGCGCACTTCCGCGAGCTCATCGGCGCACGCTTCCGAGGCGCACCGCACCAGCGCCTGCTGCTGCCGGATCCACTCGCGACGATCATGCCGCTGGTCAGCATCCAACGCCGCCGTCGGTACTGGGTGGTCCTGCTCTGCGGCCTGTTGCTCTTCGCGCTTCTGACACTGGCGGCACAGTCGGGCGGGAGTCAGTCTGTTGTATACGCGGTCACCGTGGTTGGGGCGCTCATCGGGCCAGTGGTGTTCGTGCAGTACCTGGCTGAGTCCAACATCCTCGCCGAGCGTCCGCTCGAGCTGCTCGTGACGGCTGGATTGGGTGCGGCGCTTGGTTTGCCGCCGGCGCTCTGGTTGCAACGCGAGTCAGGCATTCTGCCTGGAAGCCTGTCGGCGGCATTGCTGATCGCGGCAATAGAGGAACCCGCCAAGTTGCTCGGCGTTGTGTGGTTGCTTCGTCGTCCCGCACTCCGATTTCGGATGGACGGCGTCATCTTCGGAGCGGCGGCTGGCATGGGATTCGCAGCTCTTGAAACGATCCTGTATGCACTCGCACGGGTTGAGACGGTGGGCGTGCTGGTAGGTATGCTCTGGTTTCGGGCGCTCCTGTCGCCATTTACCCACGGCACATGGACGTCCATCGTGTGCGCGACTGTCTGGCGCGAGCGCGACGCTGGCTTCCGCAACGGGGCATGGAAAATCGTTGCGGCCCTGGCAGCCGCTGTGCTGCTGCATGGCCTGTGGGACTGGCCTGGTTTTCCGATGCCGCTGAACTTCGTGTGGCTGGTACTTGTCGGAGCCGGCAGCGTGCTGTTGCTGCGGGCAATTTTGCAGCATGCCGCGGGCGAGGAGCAGCGGGCAGTCGTGGCGCTTGCGCCCGAAGTAGCGAGCGCAACAGCGATGGTCGGTGTGCGATGCAGCGGATGCGGCCGGCGAGCTCCATCCGGCGCACGCTATTGCCCTCGCTGCGGCCTTGCCTTGAGGCAAGTGGTTCAGGCGAGTTAGAAGGCGGCCTCCCATCAGCACACCAGTTCGATTGAGCCTCCGCACAAAGCTACTGTTGGGATTCGGAGTGGTTCTCCTGGTCGCGACTGGCGTGAGCGCGTTCGCCTATCGAGCGGCGCTGATCAATCGCGATCAGACTGATTATGTGGACCACACCTACACAGTCATCCAGAACATCAACGATGCGCTGCTGACTGCCGACGACCTGGAGTCGCAATACCAGGATTTTCTGCTCGCGGGCTCGGCAGCTTCGCTTGCGGCATACAACCTCGACCTCGATCACACGCACGTCCAGCTTGCCGGACTGGACGAGCTCACGGCTGATAGCCCCGACCAGGCCGATCGCTGGCATGCCATTCAGGCAAAGATTGACGCTCTTCACAACAATACTCTGCTGCCGGTGATTGCCCTCAAGGAACAGGCCGCAGCGGGCCAGGCGA
>WNGK01023223.1_pt1 | contig 13746 bp, 13 predicted proteins | sample 5400601 | NCBI WGS metagenome assembly WNGK01 (sample SAMN13153376, study PRJNA577476) | soil metagenome | isolation source: 60 cm soil or saprolite under Garry oak tree replicate 1 | place: USA:California | collected 2016-06-15 | reverse complement strand
GCCTGTTGCTAGATCACATAGAGGCGGTCCGGTAACTCCTTGACCGAATCGTCCGGCTGTGCGTGCGCCTCAAGGACTGCCCCGGAGCGCTCGATTGCGGCGATGAATCCCTGGGCGATACGGCCGTCGCGCATGTGCGGTGTCAGAGCGTCGATCGCGGCCTGCCACTCCAACCCACTCACTTTATGGGCAATACCTTCGTCGGCGATGATGCGCGTATAGCGTTCCGCTAGTGACACAAAGATCAATATGCCGGTGCGATTGTGCGTGCGACTGACCCCGCGCACGACGAATTGCTCGAGCGCCGCACGATGCGCTCGGGCGCGCTGTACCGCGCGCGGGACCAGCATCAGGCGTAACGGCATCCATGACAATGCCAGGCTGGCTATGATGAAGATAACCAGCTGGACGAGGAAGATCCGCTGTACGCTCCATTGTGTGAAATAAATCAACGGCCACGGCGTAAACAGCGCCAGCACACTCGACCAAAGAATCGGGATATGGGCATAGGCCGACGCCGAATGAGAAAGAACACAAACGATTTGTCCGCAGGTTCGTTGCTCCGCCCCGCGGATTGCAGCGGAAACGGCCTCGTGGTCCGCCTTCGTGAACTCCATCACCAGCTCCCCGACGCTCCGCCACCGCCCGACGAACCACCGCCACCGCTAAAGCCGCCGCCGAACCCGCCGCCAAATCCACCTCCGAAGCCACCGCTAGAACTCCAAGAGCCGCCCGGAAAGGGGACAAAGATTGGTCCCATGCCGCGACGCGTCACCCCGCGGCCGGGCGGCGAACCGGAGGCATTATGGATCAAATACCAGCAGACAAAGATCACCAGCAGAAACAACAGCACCGGGAAGAGCTTGTTGAAATCGGCGGACGCATCTTCGCGGCGAACGTCAACCTTAGCTTGCCAATCTGCAGTATCGCCGCTGAGCACGCTGATGATGCCATCGACTCCACGCTCAATGCCGCTGGAAAAATCTCCAGCCTTGAACCGCGGAAGAATCGCGCTGGCAATGATGACCGAGGAGAGCGCGTCGGTCAGCGTGCCTTCCAGACCATAGCCGACCTCAATCCGCACTTTGTGCTCCGCAGGTGCGACGACGAGCAGCACACCATTGTTCTTCTGCACCTCACCGAGCTTCCAGAATCGGAACAGGCCGTTGGCATAGGCTTCGATGTCACTGCTGTTAAGTGATTTCACCGTGGCGACGACAAGTTGAATGCTCGACTTATCCTCAAGGTCCTTAAGTTTGGACTCCAAACCGCCGCGGCTTTGTGCTGTGAGCACATTGGCCTGGTCGACGACCCGACCGGTTAGGCGATCCTCACCGCACTGCACTCAGAACTTCACCTGCGGGGGTGTTTGCGCCCCCTCATTCGCCGTGAATTCCGCCATCGGCTTTTCGCCGGAGAATGCTGTCTTGGCCCAGATAACGGTCGGGAAGGTGCGCAGCGCTGTGTTATAGGTCCGCACCGCATCGACGTAGTCGCGTCGTGCTACCGCAATGCGGTTTTCAGTGCCCTCGAGTTGCGACTGTAGCGCCAGAAAATTGGCGTTCGATTTCAGGTCAGGATAATTCTCGGTTACCGCCAATAATCGGCCCAGCGCGCTCGACAATTGTGCCTGGGCCTCCTGGAATGCCTTGAGCTTGTCCGGATCGGTGAGATCGGACGCATTCACAGTAATTTGGGTCGCCTTGGCACGAGCCTCGACCACGGCTGTAAGAACATTCTTTTCTTGCGCAGCATATCCCTGCACAGTCGCCACCAGATTGGGAATGAGATCAGCACGACGCTGGTATTGATTCTGCACGTCCGACCAGCGCGCTTTAGCCTGTTCTTGCAGTGTTGGAATGGTGTTATAGCCGCAGCCGGACAGAGTCAGACTGATGACGACAATCGCAAGGACTCTGGCAATTCGCGACATAATTGCGATCCCCCACTGATCCGCTTGCATATTCGTGTTTTCCAGGCGCGCTAATCCATCAGATGCACGTATAATAGCAAAAAAGGCTCGCGATGAATGACGAATGATGAGTAAGCGTGAATTGGGCGCGCCGGACGAATCGGCGCCAAGCGGCGTTCGCCAGCGCTTCATCAGAATTGGCCGCTCGCCACGGTGGTCCTTCGAGGTGGCCCGTATCAGGGCGAATGAATTCCGCTCGATCATCGAGCAAGGTCGGGACCCTGCGGGCGACAAGCGCGAAGACAGCGAGATTGGGCCAGTCGAAGACCTTATGCGATACATCGCCGACGAGCTAAAATAACAGCCGAGAGGTGAAGCTGCCAGCACGATCGAAAAGCACGAGCCGCGTGTTATCGCCCCATTACTTCAGTGAGACTGGCCGCGATAACGCGTCAAACGCTTTGGCGCCGCTCGGCTAACAAGCTTAGCTCCTACCTGCCGGCCTTTGCGCCAAATCACTTTATATGTGGCCTCTTCGCCCGACAGGCGCAGGATGAATAGGTTGGGCACTTCAAAATCATGCGAGGTGCTGACGCGCACGCCACCATCGGAGGTGTCGATAGCGAGGCAATAATGCGGTGGCGCGCCCGGTTCGGCCATGATGACCGCGAGGTGCCCGAGTGGCCGGCGTAGCGTGCGACGTCGATCCGCAACTGTGGCCCAGATCATAGGGTGACCAATCGTCTTGGCGAAGCACCGCAGGCCTCTTTCAGCGCAAATAACTACCAGCTAGCAATTGCGCGTTACCTAACGCGCCCACTCAAATTCTCGCTGCATTTTGGAAAAATCGGCGGTTCGCGGTCCTGAGTACGACGACCCACGAGCAAGCGCGCGATCAGAGCGACAAAGAACAATACCGGATGCCGCGCAATGCGACCGAACATTTTGACGCTTCAGTGCGCTGCCCACGGCTTGTCATCGGGCTTGCCGCAATCTTCAATCCTAACGGCGGTCGCTATGACTCAACACCTGCTACCCAGTTGGCGATGCCAACGCCGGCCACGGGCCGCGTTTAGCTTTGACCCAAAACCGTAGGCGACGGCCGAATGCCGAGCTTTACACCAGCCAGCGCGACAGCGCTGCGGTGGCGTACCCCTAGTTTGTTAAAGAGTTTGGCGACGTGGATTTTGACGGTGCCCTCGCTTAGACCAAGCTGGCGAGCGATCTCCTTGTTGGATTGTCCGACCACAATTAGATCAAAAACTTCGCGCTGGCGAATTGTTAACAACTCGGGTTCGACAGGCGAGATTAGCGCGTACGCTACTGAGTAGTTCACGACACACCCACGGTGTTCTCTTCTGATGAAGGTGAGCCGCGAGTGTACTCGATTGAATTTGACTCGATTATGTAAATTGTAGCGACAAATTAAGCGAGCAAGTTAACTCCCAGGGGTCGTCCTTTGGAGTACTTCGCCAAAGCGAGTGGTGAACACCGTGATCTCGTCCAAGCTAGAGCGACGTCGGACACCACGCCACGCCACTGGGCATCTGCGACGGCACCAGCAGAAGAGCTTGACCGCCGAAATGGATATGGAGCAGTGCCCGGTGCGATGTCCGCGATTAGCACAAAAGCAGACTTCTCGACGCTATCAATAAATGTCCGCTTTAAGGAGTAACGCGGACTTCGGGTGCTTTCAGGCGTTTACCTCTTAAGCATCTTCAGGCCGGTGAATAAGCTTGTAGACGGGAACACTTGTTGAGTCCGTTTCATCCATAACCTGCAAGCACACCACGCACTTTGCGATATTGGTCTCTTTCTTCGCGGCTTGCGTGCGGGTGACGGAATAGAGCGCACCGCATTTTGGGCAAAAGAATTTTTTCCCTTGGGAAATCGGTCCAGCTAACGGCATTTGCTCCTCCTCTGGGAAACCAAGCGCGACAGCCGATCGAACGTCCACCAACAAATTATCGGCGCTATTCAGCCTTGATGTTCGCGGCTTTCATCACTTTGGCCCACTTCTCGGTATCCCCCACAAGCAGCTTTTCAAACTCAGCCGGCGTGCTCTTAAGCGCCGTGCCACCGAACTCACTGAGTCGCGTATTGAGTGACTGGTCGGTGATCCGGAAACACAGATGAACGAGTCGCGGTTGTGACTCCTAACGCGCGCAGTTTCCCGGACTGTATGTATCCGATCAGCGTCGGCATCGCTTCGAACATGACATTCGCACGCCCAGCCAACAGATCGGTGAGGGCCGGTGCGGCGCCTTGGTATGGAACGTGGAGCAAGTCGACGCCCGCCATCATTTTGAACAACTCTCCGCTCATTTGAGGCGTGGTGCCGTTGCCGACCGATGCCATAATGATCTTTTCCGGATTTGCTTTCGCATAGGAAATGAATTCGGGAACTGTTTTGGCTGGGACCGACGGATTGACAACCATAACGAGAGGTTCGAGCGCAACGCCAGAAACCGGGATAATGTCGCGGACGAGATCGAAGCTGAGGTTTCGGTAGTACGACGCGCTGATGGCGGCGGACGTACTGACCAATAGCAGCGTGTAGCCATCAGCGGGCGCGGTGACGACGGCCGCGACGCCGACTGTGCTTCCCGCCCCGGGACGGTTCTCAACGATGAACGGCTGGCCGACCCGTTTTGACAGCCATTCGCCTATTAGACGCGCAAAAATGTCGGTGGGACCGCCGGGAGGAAACCCGACGATAATGCGCACCGGCCGCGACGGATAACTCTGCGCTCTTGCAATGTGTGAGGCTGTCGGCAGCGCGGCAGCACTCGCCACCAGATGGAAAAATTGTCTGCGGGAAAGCTTCATAGTGATGCTCCACGAACCTGAGCACCTCCCCAAACACACTATCAATCATACCCCAACATCGCTTGATGCCAAACGGCGGCGCGCGGCTCTTTCTGTTCAGTTGCTTCCAAAGGACTTCATAAGACGACGCTCACGGTCGAATGGGGAAGTGCTAGACGTTACTTTGGCGATGTGATGCGAAAGGCAATAGTCGCTGTCTTTGCCACCGCATCCACGATGTCAGTCTGTGCGCAGGACTTCATGGCTGAATCGGGCACGCCAGCTGTCGCCTTTCCGAAACCCGATCGCCCGGTCGCGGACATCGTCAGCCCGATCTGGCACGACGAAAAGGAGCGCGACCATGCCGGCGAACCACGCCAGCTCGTTCATCGGCTCGGCATCAACTCCGGAATGACCGTAGCGGACATCGGCGCGGGTAGCGGCTATTACGTTGTACGGCTATCCCCGATCGTCGGCCCTCGCGGCCGCATTATCGCACAAGATGTCGTACCCGAGTATTTGCGGGGCCTGCGCAGGCGGGTGCACGATCTCGGATTGCAGAACGTTGTAATCAGCCTCGGTGAAGTGGTGGACTTCGGGGAGTGTCGACCGCGAAGTACAAAACGAAGCCAATTTGTTTGCGATTGCGCTCGACATCGAGCACCATCATGATCTGCGGGCCCGGCCCCACAACGGCCGTTGTTGTTGCGCTTCTGAATTCTCAATAGAGATCGGTCAGCTTAAATTTTACGGGCTGCCTGCTTGGTGCGGCTTCGCCGCCTGATTTCCTCGATGACGATGCTGTTGTCCATTTCACCATCGCCATGGCGGACACAGGCTTCGAGCACCGCATTGTGCACCGCAAGGAGCGGCAGCTCCTGTCCAACTCTGTCCGCCTGTTCAATCATGAGGTGGGCATCTTTGAGCGTCTGCCGTACGCGGCCTTCAGCAGTAAAGTCAGCGGCCACCATTTTCGGTCCTTTGGTGTCCATGACTTGCGAGGCAGCTGCTGACGCGCGCGCCACTTCAAGAAACGCCGCGGGGTCGAGGCCAAGTCGCGCGGCAAAGACCAGGCCTTCGGCAAGCGCAAGGCGGTTGAGGCCGAGAATAAGATTGATCGCGAGCTTGGCGCGGCCGCCGTCGCCGATCTTGCCAATGTGAAGGCGTTTCGGGAATAACGCATCCAGCACCGGTGCCGCGATTTGCGCGATAACAACGTCGCCGCCGATCAGCCCGACTCCCTCGCCCTGGTTCACCTGCGCGCTCGTGCCAGATACCGGCGCTTCAAGAAAGCGAATCTGCCGCGTAACGCGCGCGCCCACTCCAGCAATGCGATCTGGATCGCAGGTGCTGGTGCAGATCACGATCTTGCCAGCCGCGGCAGGTACGAGTGCGCGTTCGACGACCTCCTCGACCTGATCGGTAGAAAAGACTGCGAGCACGATCGGATCGCACTGCCGCGCTATGTCGGCGAGTGCTCCAGTACGCCCGCCGATTTGCTCAAGACGCTCGTTCCTTGCCGCAACGACGTCAAATCCGATGACGCCAAATCCCGCGGCGATCAGGCGGCGGGCGTAGACCTCTCCCATCAGGCCGACGCCGATCAATCCGACGGGTGTTTGGGGAGGCATTTGATTTGCTAGCTCCTGATGCAATAGCGCAATGTCTTTTGTCTTTACTTTTAAGGCACCGCCATTCGGCGCTATTCCAGCGGCGCGATTTTTAGTTCGCGCGCCACGCCGTCGAGATTCTCGCGCAGCGCCTTGGGCATCGGAATGCCGTGCGCGCGCCGGTCCAGGCGCTTGGCGTGGCTCTGTTCGCCCGGCAGCCAGATGCGTTCGATTCCGGGCAGCCGCTGCGAATGACGGATGTCGCGAATGAGGCCGTCCACGGCCTTCTTGAACTCCGCCGGCGGTATAAAAGCCTCAATCGCCAGCGCCATGATCGCTTGCCCGGTATTGGTCGCCTTCCCGGTTTCTTTGACAAAATCGATAACCTCGCGGCCGACCGCCGCGCGGTTCAACGCGCCGGCGATTAGCGCGATTATCAGGCTCAACCCGTAACCTTTGTAATCGCCTATCGGCAACAGATGGCCTTCATCGGCGCGCTTGGGATCGGTCAGCGGTTTTCCCTCGCGGTCGATCATCCAGCCGACAGGCATCGGCTCACCGCGCTGCGCTTTGAGCCGCACCTTGCCGTAGGCCGCCACGGTCGGCGCCATGTCGAGCACGATTGCCGGCTCCTCAAATGCCGGGACGGCAACCGCCATTGGATTGGTGCCAAGCAGGCTTTCGCTGCCGCCCCATGGCGGCAAATGGTTGTTGCTGCCGACGGCGAAATATAACCCGATCATATCGTGCTCGAGCGGCAGCGTGACATAGAGTGCCGCCGGCCCGGCGTGATTGCTCATACGCGCGCCGACCCAGCCGATTCCGTTCGCCTTGGCTTTTTCGATCGCCAATGCGGCGGCGCGGCGCATCACCAGATGGCCCATGCCGTTGTCGCCGTCGATCAGCGCTACGGATGCGCGGTCACTGATCACGCGGATGTTCGGCTTGGCATTGATGCCGCCGGAACGTAGTCGGCGGATGTAAAGCGGCAGCCGGATCACGCCATGGGTATCGCTGCCGCGCAAATCCGCTTCAACCATCAAGCCTGCAACGGCCTGCGCGTCATCCTCCGGCAAGCCGGCGGCGATGAAGGCGCGCGTCGCGAAAGCTGTAAGCTGGGTAGCCGACACGCGAGTCTCCGCGGCCGTCTTTTCCTTGATGCTTGCGTGCTGATCCATGCCTAAGCTCACCTAGTGTGATGCGCGCATCCGCGGGAAGAACGCTGGTAGATGCCCTGCTCAGATCATAAGATCAATCGAATCCGCGAGGTAAAGCATTATGGCCACAGCGACCGCCGAAAAAATCGTGACCCTGGACGCCTGTTTTGGCACATACCCGCATACGGCCCCGCTCAAGAACGGCGCCATTACCTCGGATCGCGTCGCGTTCCGCTTCAACGAGGTCGAGCCAATCAACAAAGCTTTCCTCATGATGGTGCGGCAGGAGAAGTTCGATGTCAGCGAAATGGCGCTTGCCACTTATTTGCAAGCCAAGGCCTATGGCAAGCCGCTGACGCTTCTGCCCGCGACGATGATGGGCCGCTTTCAGCACGGCACCATGTTTTACAATTCCGAGCGTGGGACGGTGACGCCCGAAGCGTTGCCCGGCCGCCGCGTCGGCGTGCGCGCTTTCTCGCAGACCACTGGCGTGTGGCTGCGCGGTATCTTGTGGAAGGATTACGGGCTTGATCTCGGCACGGTGAAATGGGTGACGTTCGAGGACGCCCACGTGCCGGAATATCGCGATCCGCTCGGCGTTGAACGCGCCGCCCCTGGCAAGGACATGACGAAAATGCTGCTCGACGGCGAGCTCGACGCGGCGATCTTCGGCGGCAACATCCCGAGCGATTCGCGGCTCAAAAGTGTCATTGCCGAACCGGAGACGGCGGCAAAGGAATGGTACAAGAAACACGCGACCGTGCCGGTCAATCACATGGTCGTGGTCAAGAGCGCGCTCGCCAAATCCGATCCCGGCGCGGTGCGGGAAATCTTCCGAATGCTGCAGGCCGGCAAAAAAGCGGCAGGCCTGCCAAAGTCTGACGCTATCGATACGATTCCGTTCGGCTTCCAGGCGGTGAAACCGGCGCTCGAACTGATGTCGAGCTACGCCCTGGAAATGAAAATCATTCCACGGCGATTTTCGGTCGAGGAATTGTTCGACGACACCACGCGGGCTTTATAGCGCTCCGTAGTGGTTATCCAGGACTCGCTTTGCGGACTGCGCTCTCGCCGGGCCGGTTATTTATTTTCAATCAAATTCAATAGCTTAGAAAGCGACCAATCGGGCATTTGACATAAAGATGATATCTTTAGTATTTTGTAACGCAGGATTTTGACCCAGGTTGGAATTCTGACCAGGTTGTATGAGACGAGTAAGCGAAATGCCCCTTGAGGCCAGCAAGAGCTCGACCACGCGCATCATGCTGGCGGGGCGCTCGTCTTCGTTGTCCGCGCAAGTCGTCGCGGAGGTGCGCGACGCGCTATTTGCCAAACGGTTGCGGCCCGGCGATTTCCTCGGCACGGAAAAAGATCTGGCGGCGCGGTTTAACGCGAGCCGCATTGTCGCGCGCGATGCGTTACGCACGCTGGAAGCGCTCGGCATTGTCGAAATCCGCATGGGCAAGGGTGGCGGCGCGCGCATTGCGCACGGCAATCCGCGCCTGTTCGCCGAAGCGCTCGCCGTGCAGCTCGACCTCACCGGCGTGAGCGCGGCCGAAATCATGGATGCGCAACGCGCCATTGAGACGCTTGGCGCCGAACTCGCCGCCGAAAACGCCACGCCGCAGGATATCGAAAAATTGCGCCGGCTGTTGCGCGAGGCGGAAGCGGCGATCGGCGATCTCGACGAATTCACACGGCTGTCGCGCGATTTCCATCTCGCCGTGGCCGAGGCCTCGCACAACCGGGTCATTCTGGTGCAGCTCATCTCGCTCGAGCACGTCTCGTGGCCACGCCGCAACGTCACCGCCACGCCCAAACTGGCGCGGCACATCCTGGAAATTCACACCAAGCTTGCCGACTTGATCGAACTTCGCGACCCGAGCGGTGCGCGCGCCTTGATGGACGATCACGTCAAGATGATCCGCGCGCGTCGCGTCGCCGAGCGCGGCCAAAGCCGTCGCAACGGTCACTTCAACGCCTGCTGATGAAAAGGGAGAACGTCATGGCAAAATTCATCATCGAACCGCATTTCCGCCTGCAAGAATGGGTGGCGGAAGAGAAAGGCTACTTTCGCGACGAGGGTCTTGATTACGAATTTCGCGAGCTGGTGCGCGCAACCGACGGCAAGATCCACGACAAGGGCGACAAGGTCGGAGCGTTCCAGTCGTTCGAAGAAGGCCGCAAGTCCAATGTGAGCTGCGCTTGCCACTGGACCGTCAATGTCGCCGCATCCAAGGGCATCGGCCGCATGTACACCGACGTGTACTCGGTGTCGCCTGCCGGCATTTACGTCGCGCCCGATTCCCCGGTGAAATCGCCGTCCGATCTAGCCGGCGTGCCGATTTCGGTCGGTTATCAGTCCGGCAGCCATTATGCGACTGTGCAGGCCCTCGAACCTTACCTCAAACCCGAGCAGATCCAGCTGAACTATGCCGACGGCATGCTGTTCAAGCGCATGGAGCAGCTCATCGAGGGCAAGGCACCGGCGGTGAGCTTATTCAGCGGCCCCTACTACTTCGCCGAGCAACTCGGGTTCCGCAAAGTCATCGATACGACGTTCATGATCGCCACGATGATCCATCTGGTGTTCGAGACCTACACCAAGGAAGTCTATGAACAATCGTTCGAATGGATCGCCGCGCATGGCATGTTCGCCGATAGCGGCATGGGCAGCGGCGATTATGAGAAGGCGACTCTGTCGCTAAACGCATAATCGCGACAACGCGTCGCCCCGGCGGCGTGTACGGAAACGGCGCAAGGCTAAGCCGCACCAGTTGGCGGCCGCAGGCCTCGCGCCTTTTTCATTATGGCAGTTTCACTGGCCTCGGCTCTTTAATGGAGCGACGCTCGCCGAGCGGCAGGTCGCCGCGCGCACTCGCGGCAACACTGAGCACAAACATGGTAAACGCCGCGATTGCGGCCGGCGCTTGCGCTCGGACCATGCCGGAATCACCCGAAATATCAGTTCGCCGCATTCGCGGCCGATATCCGGCAAACGCTGCTGCCGCGCATTGGTTCGGGTTATCGCCTGACCACGTAAACCTTTGTGGCAGGCGCCCCAACAATACCTCACATTTCGACACAATCGGACACGCTGCCGCCCTCGGTGTTCGGTGAATTTGGCTGCTGGATTGGGGAGTTGTGCGGGATGCGTTGCCGGGGGATCGCCGCGCTTTTTGCGGGATTGCTTGCGACGGGGGTTTGCGTCGGGGCCGCTGCGGCCGGCGACTCGGATCAGGCTATTACCGTGATCGGCAACCGCCACATCGGCGCCGATATGGTCCGCTCGTTCTTCCATGCCGGGCCGGACGGGCAATACGACGCCAGTGCGCGCGATGCTGCACTCAAACGTCTATACGGCAGCGGATTGTTTGCCGATGTGAAAATCTCGCATGACGGAAACCGCATTCTGGTTGTGGTCGTGGAAAATCCGACCATCAGGGTGATCGCTCTCGAAGGCAATAAAAAGCTCAAAGACGCCGATCTGAAAAAACAGCTGCAGTCCAAGATCGGCGGGCCGTTGTCACGCGAACTGGTGCAAAGCGACGTCGTCCATATTCTCGATGTCTATCGGTCGCGCGGCTATTTCAACGCGCAGGTGGTGCCGAAGACGATAGAGCCAAAGCCGGCCGGTAAAAACGACCGGGTCAATCTCGTTTTTGAGATCAAGGAAGGCGAAAAGCTTGCGGTGAGAGACATTGTATTCACCGGCAATACGGCTTTTTCGCAAACCAAGCTCAAAGCCGTGGTGAAAACCGGCGTCAGCAATGTTTTGAGCTTCGTTCTCGACAATGACATCTACGATACCGACCGCGTCGAGAACGACAAGGATTTGGTGCGGCGTTTCTATCTCGCGCACGGCTATGCCGACGTACGCGTGTCTTCCGCAACTCAGTACGATGCCGGGAAGAAAGGTGCCGTGGTCACCTTCAAGGTCGATGAGGGCCCGCAATATCGCTTCGGCAAAGTCGACATCCAATCGCGATTGAATAGCGTCGACGGCAATGTACTGCGTAACAACCTTCGCAGCGAGAGCGGCGCGATTTACGATGCGGATGCGGTCGGCAAATCGGTCGAGGATTTGGCAATCGCGCTCGCCAAGAGCGGCGAACCTTTCGCCAGCGTCGTTCCTCACAGCGAGCGCCGCGCCGATCGCCGGCTGATCGACATTTCGTACCGGATCGAGCAGGGCAGGCGGATCTATATCGAGCGCATTCAAATCCACGGCAACATCAAGACGCGCGACGAGGTCATCCGCCGCGAATTCGACGTCGGCGAAGGCGATGCTTACAATCGGGCGCTGATCGATCGCGGCGAACGCCACCTCAAGGCGCTTGGCTATTTCAAATCGGTGAAAATCGCTGCCGTGCCCGGTTCGGCGCCGGATCGCGTCGTGCTCGACGTCGCGGTAGAGGAGCAGCAGACCGGGAATTTCTTCGTTTCGGGCGGCTATTCGACAAGCGACGGCTTTTTGGGCCAGGTGACCATCAGCGATACGAATTTCCTCGGCACTGGCAACATCGCCAAAGCGTCGGTCACCTATGGCCAATATGCCAGGGGCTTCGATCTCGCTTTCACCGATCCCTGGTTTCTCGGTCAGCGGCTCGCAGTGGGCGCCGAATTATTCGGCCGACAAACCTTCGCCAATTCCAACCAGGCGTTCAACACCAGCCTTTACGGCGCCAAGTTTTCCGCCGGCACGCCGATTACCGACAATCTTGGCGTAAACTGGAATTACTCGATCTACAATCAAGGCGTTTCGCTTAATCCGGCGATCGGCACGGTTTCGCTGCCGATCCAGCAGGCGGCGCAGGCGGGTGCTTATTGGGTATCCTCCGTCGGCAATGGCGTGACTTACAGCACGCTGGACAATCCTAAAGATCCGACGACCGGCGTTTGGGCGCGGACCAACAACGAATTCGCCGGGCTCGGCGGCGCGGCAAAATTTGCGCGAACCACCGAGGATGTCCGGCTGTATCATCCGATCGTTGGCGATCTGGTCGGTATGGTACGCGCGCAAGGCGGCTATGTGACGCCATGGGGCGGCCAGCAATTGCCGCTGCTGAGCGGCTTCTTCGGCGGGCCGCAACTGGTGCGCGGCTTCGCGCCGAACGGCTTCGGGCCGCGCGATATCACGCCCGGCACGACCATGGATAACCTTGGCGGCAACGTCTATTGGACCACCTCGGCCGAGCTGCAAGCGCCGATGCCGTTCGTACCGCCGGACGCGCAACTCAAGATCGCGCTGTTCTCCGACACCGGCAGCTTATGGGCGACCAACGCCTCGACCGTGCCAAGCCTGGCGACCTCGCTGTCGCCGGCGCAGCAGATCGCCAATTCCCGGGCACTGCGCTCTTCGATCGGCGCCAGCCTGATCTGGGATTCAATGTTCGGCCCGATCCGCGTCGATTACGCTTATCCGATCGCGAAGCAGAACTACGACGTGACGCAGCGCTTTCAGTTCCATGCAGGGGCTTTCTAAGGGCCATTCCCGGCGCGCGGCTGGCATTCCCGCCAACAGTCAACTACGATCCAGCCAGCTTCGGATCACCCTTTACCCAAGCGCCATCTTCATACGCGTCATGAGCCAAATCCGGGAATACGACACCGTCACCGTCACGCCTTGTTCGCCGCATATCGGGGCCGAAATCGGCAATATCGATCTGAGGCGGCCGCTTTCCAATCGCCAGGTCGACGAAGTACACGACGCCATTATCGCGCACGGCGTCATCTTTTTCCGCAATCAGAAGATCGATTTCGAATCGCACGAACGCCTGGTTCGCTATTTTGGCGAACCGCACATTCATGTCGGCGGCAAAGGCACTGCATCAAAGACGGTGCCGGGACATCCGGCGATTCGTAAGCAATATTTCGATGCCAGCTCAAAACGCGTCTCGGGCGAAGAATGGCATTCCGACCAGAGCTGTGCGGAAATCCCGCCGATGTACAGCGTGCTGTACCAGGAAATCATTCCGCCCGATGGCGGCGGCGACACGATGTTTGCCTCCGCTTACAAGGCTTACGAGGAATTGAGTCCATCGATGAAGGCGTATCTGGAGGGCAAGAACGCAACGCATGACGGTTCGCGCGGCTTTGACAAGAACGCCGATGTCTATCCGGTCGCCGTTCATCCCATCGTCATTCGTCATCCTGAAAGCGGCCGTAAGGCGCTGTTCGTCAATCGCGAGTTCACCAGTCACATTAACGAAGTGCCGCCTACTGAAAGCCGCGGCGTGCTGGAATTCCTTTACGACCA
>WNGK01014350.1_pt1 | contig 13747 bp, 12 predicted proteins | sample 5400601 | NCBI WGS metagenome assembly WNGK01 (sample SAMN13153376, study PRJNA577476) | soil metagenome | isolation source: 60 cm soil or saprolite under Garry oak tree replicate 1 | place: USA:California | collected 2016-06-15 | reverse complement strand
CCTGGCGGCAAGTGGGGGAAGCGGCGTCGCGTTCCACCTGAGCCAGTTCGGCGTCGACCGCGGCGAGAAGGGCCTGGAGCCGCTCGACCGTGTCGGCGAGGACAGCGCGTGCCCCGGCGAGCGGCGGCTGCCGGGATGCGAACCTGGCTAGCCAGAGTCGCAGGGTCCTGCCGGCGATGCCGAACTGCTCCGCGTATTCGTCCTGGGCGAGCCCGGAGTCCCCCCACCGGCGGGCGATGGCCGCCCGCTCCTCGTCGCTGAAGGTCGTCATGACCTCGAAGATTAGGGCTCGGCTGCCGGACCTGGTTCCGGGCGGCAGGAGCAGCTATCTCACCGCGGCCGTCGGCGCGCAGCGGTGGGCGACGCTGGTTCTGTTTCCCGGTATGCTGTTCGGCTAACGGCGAAGCGTCGGAGGTGTTCTCTGTTCCCCATCCTGAAGCCCGAGGAACTCCCGCAGCCTCCGACGAGCATCGAGCTTCCGGAACTTGACTTCAAACTGTCAGCGAACCCAAACGACAGCCTTGAGTTGGCCAAGGACGTAGCTGCGCTCGCGAACACCGTCGGCGGCAGCATCATCGTCGGGGCAGCTACCCAAGGTCAGCGGTTGATTGGCTACCCCGGTATCCCAGAGCAGCTCGTGAAGGCGGCGGGCGAGAACTACGAGAAGGCAGCGGCCCAACGGTGCCGACCGGGGCCGATATTGAAAACCCAGCCGCTTCGTACCAGCAGCGGCTGCATGGTGCTGGTGGTCAACGTCTGGATGTCGCCGGTCGCCCCGGTGGGCGTGAACATTCGGCAGAAACGAGCGCCCTTGACGGACGATGCGTGGGCCTTCCCGCACAGGGTCGGCTCACAAACCGCCTTCTTCACTCCTGACCAGTTGGGAGCGGTAGAGAACATGACCGGACGGCGCACAGCAGCACTCTTGCTTGGCATCCCGAAGGGGGAATGGAACCAGGTGCGGGTCTCGGTCATCCAGGCCGCCAGTCCCCCGAATCTCAGGCTCAGCGGGCGACTCGAAGCTGTCTCCCTGGGCGAGAACGTTGCGCAGTTCGCGGTGTGCCCACCGGGCGGGAAGTTCTTGCCGCTACAGGTACCCTTGGATTGGATTCTGACGGTATGGCGCGACGCGCTTCACAATAAGTGGGAGGTGGTCCTCGATGCGCGTGTGTTCGCGCAGAGGGAGGACGACCGCTGGGTCGTCCACCCGCGTGCCGTCACGTGAAGCGTGGATGGCGGAGGCGAGGGAGGGCGCCGGGTGACAACCAGTGAGACCGATGGCTCTTGGTTTCGTGTTGCACGGCGCGCTCGGCGTCGGGGTTTGGGCGGGAGCCATGACGAATCGCCCCGACCTCCCTCCATTGTGCGCGTTCCCCGTGCGCATCTGAACCCGTGACTCACGGCGGCGAAGGCCCAAGGATGCGGTCGCGAAGCTGAGCCTCGACGCGCATCCCGCGAAGCGGTTCGGGCCCCAGGTCAGGCGCGTGAAGATGCCGGCCTCGTAGCCCTCGCGCCAGGCGCCACGACGGTGCGCGAGTCATCGCCGACCGTGGTCCGGTGGCTGGCGAAGAACCCGCCCGCGAACGGTATGGTCGCCGAGGTCTGGAATCCACAGTCATGCGGTTGCGGAGCAAGTTGACTCTCCACGGGCTGGCTCGTTCGCCACGGGCGCGGGCTGACTGTTCAACGGCGCCGGCTTCTTGACGTAGCGCGTCGGGCGCGAGCCGTCCGGCAGGCGGGTACGGTCGTGAATCCAGCCCAGTCGTTCGAGGATTGACTTCACGCGGCTCTCGGCCTTGGGGTCCTGATGCGCCTTGGAGATGTCGAGAGCCTTTGACAACACCTCGCTGACCGTAACCGGGGCCTTCGTGGTGGCGAGGTACTGGGCGATGATTGTTTCCCAGCAGTCCACGCGCGTGAACTGCTCCTGGTAGTCACGCAGGACGACTTCTTCGTCAGGTTCGAGCCACCAGTGCTCGCCGTTGCGGAAGGCGACGACGGCTTCGGCCCAGAGCTGGTCGCGCCAAGCGCGGACCTTCTCGATTTCGATGCGCCGGGCGACGGCGAGCGGCCAGTAGCGGCGGTTGCCAGTGGCGTCGCGCAGCAGCTCGCGATTGTTGGTCGTTCCGGCGAAGACGGTGTGCCGCGGTACCCGCACGGTGGCGCGACCGTACGGGGGCCGGAACTCGTCCACCATGCGCGTGATGCCAGACTTGATTTCCTCCTCGGAGCGGGCCGCGAGGATGGACTTCATCTCAGCATGCTCGGCAATCCACGCGCGCCTCATGACCATGAGCGAGTCCTTGTTCTCGAAGTCGATGGCGGTGTCCGTGAAATATTCGGCACCCGCCAGCGTGGAGAAGAACGTGGATTTGAGATGCGCCTGGTCGCCCACGAGCACGAGCATGTTGTCCATCTTGCAGCCAGGCTTGTAGACGCGAGCGACGCACCCGATGAACCAGAGCCGGACGAACTTGCGAACCAGGGGGAGGTCGACCTCGGAGTTCAGCAGTTCCGTGGCCACCTGGTCCAGGCGCGGCCGACCATCCCACTGGAGACCGTCGAGGTACTCTAGGACCGGGCTGAAGGTGTGGTCGCGCGCAACCGTCAGTAGCGCGTCCCAGGCCGGGTCCTTGCCGATGGCAAGTGGCTGGCGCTTGGTCGACACGAACCGCCGCTCAACGTTCGCGCGGAACGTCGAGAGGTCTGCGTCCGCCAGCTCACGCTCACCGACCATCACCTCGCCCGTCATCTCGTTCAGGCGTAGGTCGCCATCGAGGAGGTCGGGCACGGCGCGCAGGAGGTTCACCGCCGTGCCGAGCGTGGGGCGGCACGCATCAGGGAACAGCTCTCGAAGCGCGCTGCGGACAGCGTCGAAGTACACAGGCCCGCTTTCCAACGAGGGGGGCAGCCCACGCTGAACAAGGTCGTCCACCCAGACCGCGATAGGCTTGGCCGAGTCGAACACCTGCTCCTCTCCGGGCAGGATTCGCAGGAAGGCGCCCCGAACCTTCCCGGGAGCGTCTCGGCCGCCCCGGTACTCGGCGTCCCGGTAGATGCACGCGATGGCGTTCTTCAACTCCGGCGTGATGGTGTTCGCGTTCTCCGCGCACCACTGGATGGCTGGGTGCCGCGCGAGCGCGGCTAGGACGCGGTCGTCGAACGTGAAGGGAGCCATGGGCAAGCCGTCCTTCAGTTCGCTGATGATGCTGTTGAGGTTCGACATGTCGGTGATTCCCGAAGAAGGGTGCGGCGCGCCGAATGGACGAGGGAAGAGCCGTCATGGCTCTCGCATGCCTCGTCGGGCGCGCCGTGGTCCTGCATGTGACCAAACGTGATGGGCCCGCAGGACGCGGCGGAGTCGAGTGCTCCGTCGAAGGTCTGGTCGGTTTCATTCTCGGAGTAGTTCTCGTAATCACGAGAGAGTGCGTGGAACGCGCGGCGCGCGATGTCTTCAAGCTCGGGGTAGTCGGTGACGGGGATGGCGAGATTGGTAGCGATGCCACGCCAGACCTCCCGGGACACGTTGTTCGGGGAGGTGCTCGCCCACCCGACGAGCGGGTGTTCGAGCATCGTGGCCAGTAGCAGCTTGGCTTGGTCGATGGTCAGTGACGGATACGCCGTCTTGTTCGGTCGATGTGTGGTGATGGTTCTGTGGCTCCCGGCTGGTGACCGGGAATGCTTGCGTGGCCCAGCGAGGAGGTCTCGCCAGGCGGGAGGGAGGTCTTCGATTCCGACGTGCCAGGGCTCGCAGCCGGGCTTCCACTGGTAGAGGTTGCCGCTCTTGTGCAGCGACGGCGGAAGCACCCCCTGGCCGTTCGTGCCGCGCACGTCGACGCCGGGCGCGATGCCGTTGGCCGAGTTCCGGATGACCGCGGCATCGGGGTACTTGAAGTAGAAGTGCAGGCCACCGCTGCCGGTGACGACGGTGGGCGTCGCGGGGAGAGCGCCGAGCTGGTCCTCCAGCTTCCGCAGCTCCTCCTCGCCGGGCTTCCCGTCGCCCACGTCGATGTCGATGATGAGCAGCCCGGAGGCCGGGCCCGTGACGCAGCCGATGTTGGATTGGTGCGGCAGGTGGCGCTTCCCGAACTCGGCCCGTATCTCGTCGGCTTCCAGGAAGAGGTGGCTCTTCTCCTGCCATCTGTAGTTGACCGGGTGCTTGCCCCAGCTCTTGGGCGGGCACTGAGTGCCACGTCGGCAGTTGCAGGCGACGACCTTGCCCGCCGGGTCGAGGACGGGGCGGTGCAGCGCGATAGGTGCGAACCCGTACTCGTGGAGTTGCACGGCGTCGGCGGCGAGGTCGAAGGGCATGGCCAGCTCGTCGCCGGTCTACTTCGTGGTCGGTTCGTTCGTGGCCGGGGCACTCTCGCCCCCCTGCTGCGCCTCGCGGTAGCGGCGGGCGTCTTCCTTCAAGCGGCGGTAGTACGTGCGCGCCTGGCGGCGGCGCCTCTCGACGAGTGCGACGGCTTCCTCGGTGGTGACAGGTTTCGTGCGGCTCATGTTCGGCCTCCGTTGCTGGGTCGGCGGTGGCCATCACCGCCGTCGTGGCCGCGGAGCACTCAGGCTCCTTGGCTCTACGGCATACGATTGTCGGCGCTCCGCAACGGACCCGACTCCAGAGGCCGTTTGTCAACCGTTTCCGGGTGCCAGTAGCTGACTAAATGCGTGCGATATCAACCAGATGCGTGACCATATGCGATTCTTTGTGAGGCGACGTGTCAACAGGCGGGCCGCCGGCGGGTGGCAGAGGCGCCTGTGATGCACAAGCGGTGGAAGAAACAGACGTTTCCCGGCATACGAGGATGATGTCACTCTTGGTGTCTGTCGTACTGTCTCGCATCCGCGGCTCTCCGTGAACGTCGCGGACGCGGTGATGGCGGTGCGCGCGCTAGGCCTTGGGAGGCGTGGACCAGCGGTGCGCTCTCACGGTCCATCTTCCTGGTCCAATTTTTCACAAATGGTTTCAGGGACATGGTCTTCACTGACCCGGTGGACCAGGAGAGTTGAAGAGAAAACGGGTGGAGTCTCTGAAGAGTGGCCGGCGAGTCCGGGCGCGGGCTCCCCGAGAATGTTGCTCTGGTCTCCTGGTCCAGGTCCGCGGCGACGGCCGGTCTCCCCGAACTCACCAGTTCCCTTGGTGTTGGCGGGCCTCGGCGTCGCGCATGCAGTCCTGCACCACTTGGCCACTTCCCGGTACGAAGCGTGGCCACAGCCCATCCCGCCCCGTTGCCCATCGCTGCGGAGACGCCATCCCAACCGCGACAGCCGCAACGAGCCGATGCACGTCGCCGCGCTCGTCACGGTCGTCGCCACCGCGGCGGTCACGGCCTCGCCCATCCCGGCTCGTCCCCATGATGGTCAACTGCCGACCGCGCTGAGCCGCTCCGCTTCGCGCGACGGAGCCCGCGCCGTCGTAATCCCTGGTGACCTCCACCGAGCCCGCCGGCTGGCGGAAGTTCCCATGGTGACTTTCCGCGGCTCGGCTGCCGCCCGGGACGCATCAAGGGGTCGAAAAGACTCGGGCATCCTGCGGATGGTCCCTGAGAACGCCGGGCACTTCCCATTGTGGGTTTCGTGCCTCGCCGACCATCGCCCATGTGCAGGGTGCGGTCTCCTGCGTCCCATCCCGCTCGTTCGTCATCCTCATCACTTTCACCTAGGCGATCCTCTGGGTCGGCGCAAAGCGCGCGCCCATGTTCGTCGCGGTGCCCCTCGCGGACGCCCATCTGCCTGGGACGGCCATCCCCATCCGCCGCTTCGAGTGCGACGGCGTCGCCGCGCACGTCGATGTTCGTCGCGCCCATCCCAGCCGCCGGCTGTCGTGGGCCGAGTAGAATCGCCCGCACGTTGAGGAGCAACGGATGCCCGCGGACGACATCGACAGGTTCTTCGTCTTCTTCAAGCGGCGCGTGCTGCACGCGCGGGGGCTCTGCGCGCCCGGCGAGGCGTACGCGCCCATGGAGCCCGACCTTCACGTCCTCGTCAGCGCGGGGCTCGACGCGCTCGCCCGGTACTGGGCCAACACGTTCCGCCCGAACGTCGCGAAGGGCAGCGCGGCGCTCCGGATGGGCGAGTTCCTCCTCCAGCACGGCGATGAACGCATCTTCGCGAAGTGCTCGGCGCCGAACCTTCTTCACCGCGCGACCATCGAGGCGAAGACCGCGCTCCTGCCGCTCATCTCCAAGTACTTGCACAACGAAGGCCCACCGGGGACCGTGCGGACGTGGGAGGACGACCCGAACCTCGCCCATGTCGTTCGCGACTTCTCGACCGTGAAGGGCGCCGACGCGGGGTGGTTACGGCTGAGCCGCTACGGCGAGCTACTTTACAAGGAGTACCGGTGCATGTGGCTACACCAGTTCCAGCCTTCCCCAAGGTTCGCGAGCAGCTACGCACCCGACGAGCCGTGGCCTCGCTATCAGAATCTGGTTGTCCCTGCGGGACGTGCCGGGCAGCGGACGCCCATCGAAACGACCTCCGACGCGATGGGCAACAGTTTCGAGAGGATTCAACTGCTGATGTTCTCACGCGCGTTCATGCTGAGCACGTACGAGAGCGCTGTTGCGGGATTCGAGACAGAGTGCATCGCGTCGGGCACCGCGCCGGTCATCGACTAGACACCCCGGCGCACGCCCGGGCCCCACGCTCGCTGTCGTACGGGGCGTCGGTCTCGACGGTGCGGTAGAACGTGTACAGCGGCTTGTGCAGGCGCGGCGCCGAGACCAGACCGTGAGGCTCGCACGCGGTCATGATGTTGTGTTCGAGGTTGCCGTCGAGCCCGCCCAGCCAGACGTGGCGCCCGACGTAGGTCTTGTTCCGCACCGGCTGCGCGCTGGGCGCGACCTTCTCGAACGTCCTGTGGGTCGTGACCAGCGCAACGTCCGGTTGGTTCCCGATGAATCTTGTGCTCGCCGCGGGCGTGATGATGCTTCTGCGGATTCCGGCGGGACGGACGGTGTAGTCTGGGCCACGGAGAGTCCGATGGTCGAGCGGCAGGGGCGCGAACCAGGTGAGCCGAAGCTCCGCGACGACGTGCCGTGGCACTGCCCGGGCATGGGCCCGAGCCGCGTCGCGCGCGTCGAGCGCGATGGCGGCCGATGGACCAGAGTGATGGTCCAGTACCAGGCCGGGTGCCAGCCCGGGCCGGCGTACGAAGGCCAGCCGATAGACGAGTGGCAGTGCCCCGTAAGGTCGCAGTGGCTGACCCGCGCCGAGTTCGATGAAGGCCGCCGTCGGTGGGCAGCCCAGACCAGCTCGAACGACTACGGCCGCTACATCAACCGGCACCATGGCGGAGCCATGAACAACGGCCACAACGAGCAGCTCGTCGAGAACCTCCAGCTACGCGCCGCGCGCGCCGCCATCACGGCCTCCGCGTCCAGGAAGCAGGGCGCCCCAGGCGTCGTCGAAGCGGCGCGGGAGGTCGTCGGCGGCATCAACCTGGCCAAGTTCGTAGTGGAGTCGGAGCGCGAGTTTGTCCGCCAGCTCGACCAGCAGACGCAGCGGCTCAAGTCGAGGTTACCGGCGGCGGCGCAGAGCTGGGGCCTCGCCAGGAAGCTCCTGAACATCTTCCTCCGCGACTGCGCCTACACGTACATCCTCCGGGATGCCTACGGCCTCGACCGCATCGAGCCGTGGCTGGAGGTGCCGTTGGACTCGTACACGGCGGGCGGGCTCAGGGCGGCGGCCAAGAAGCTAAACGAGTCGCCTCCGAAGTGGCGGACAGTGAAGTCGCTGATGCCGGCGGACAGCGCCGAGTACCAGCGAGTCGCCGCTCGCGTCGCGGACAAGCTGCGCGTTCTCCGCGTTCACCTGGACGCCTACTGGTGGGGCGCGCGCGACGAGAAGTAGGACTTACGTCCCGCGGTGCGGGCCGCACTGCCCCTTTCAGAAGTCGTCGTACGACCCGAGCTTGCTGTGCTTGGCGCGCCAGTGCGCGTCGATGCCGTCCCACCCGTTATTGTATCCTGCTGTCGTAATTTACCGGGTCGGCTTCTGCGTGCGCCGGTCCCAGCGCCGCACGCATCACGACTCGGAACCCTACGCGACCTTGTCGACGTGGCCACTGGGGTACTGAAGGACATACACGGCCTCGAAGCCGTGGGCGTTGACCTGACCGCCCTCGTACCGCACCAGCCCCGAAGCCAGAAAGCCGTCCGCGACGATGAGCAGCACGACCTCGGGCACGCGCTGCCGGTAATCCGGCAGCTTCCGCGCTTTCTCGGCGACGACATCTTCGATGTGCTGGCGCGTGAGTCGGCGCACGAACGCCATCGAGTCATTCATCAGCGTCCACCGCGTGTAACGCCCGAACGAGGTTGGCAGCGCCCTGACCCACATCGTGGCGAGCAGGCTCTGGTTTTTATCGCGGAGTCTCGACGTGAGTGTGGGGCGTCGCGCCATTCGGCACACCCTGGCGTGCAGCCGTTCCAGGAGCCGTTCCCGAACATCTGGTGGAATTTTCCCGCGGATGCGCTCGAAGTAGCTGGGCTCGAACTGGAGTTGTACCCGAGCCGGCTTTCCGCCTCGGTCGTAGTAGTCCCGAGCCAACCTATTCATCCACGATCGCCGCTACTCGCCTCCAGAAGCGCGCGGTCACGGTTGCTCACCGTGCGGCAGCGAGGCCGCGACCTCGAAGTCGATGTGGAAGTGCTCGTCGTGCCGGACCCAGGCCGGCTTGCGTGTGATGCGGCCCACGAGCGAGCCGAGCTGTTGACCTGAAGGCGTGTCGAGCATGAGCGGCACGAACTCAGGAGCGATGATGACGCGCTCGACGCGGAGCCCGCGGGCCTTGGCCTGAGCGTCGACCTCCAGCAGGAACGCTGCCACCGCCTCGAAGTCGATGCGGAGGTCGCCCAGTCCACCACGCTCGTCGAACTCCAGCCCGTACCCGAACTTGTTCCAGGTCCAGGTCCCGAGGGTCGTGCGCTCTCCGGCCTTGGTCTGGACCGGCATGAACACATCCACCGCCATTCCGTTCTGGTGGGAGCGGTGCGGCCTGAAGCGGCCGCCGCCCGGCCACCCGGTCTCGCCAGTGACGAACCTGCGCCCGCCCTCCGCCTTCGACCTCGCGGCGAAGGTTGCCAGCAGTGCATCCCGGACGCGACCATCGACGTACTGGCGCCCCAGAGAGGAGCCGAGGAAGGAGTAGGTCACGAACCCGGCTCCCCAGGACGGGATGACATGACCGTGCTCGATACGGCCGCGGGCTACGCTGCCGATGACCTTCGACGGCGTGTGCCCGTCGACGAGGACACGGAGCCAGGCGACCGCAACGGTGAGCGGGAAGCCAGCCAATAGGACCGCCACCAGGAGGATGAGCGCCTTCCGTGGTGGTCCGGGGGTGCTCATGAGCGGCACGCGCCTCTGCTCGCGACGATGAACGGGAACACCATGATGCCGGCGCCGGTCCTACTCGCTCGCGGCCTACCCCTTGCAGCGTCCATCGCGAATGGCATAGTCAATTCGGGCCTGCACGAGTTCAGTCTCTTCCATCGCCTGCTTCCACGCGCCAATACCGTCTCGCCAGTGGTCACGTTCAGCCCCGACATCTCGGACTGGCTGAGCGTACTGCCCGAACGCTGACGAGAGAGCCGCTAGAGCAGCCTCGGTCTTCCTCTTCAACGGAGTGACCGCACGTGAGACGCGCATCGGTTTGCACGCGCGAAGGGTGCGTTCCGCCGCGGCCTTCGCATCGCGAGCGATGGACGAGCACCTGTCGTGCCCTACAGGGTCCCGCTGCGCCGGCCGGCACTGGTCGAACTGCTCGATGAGCTGCGGGAGGTTGCCCCCAACGTCAACCATGGCCGTCCAGTACGCGATGTCGTCCGAGGTGAAAGGGCAAGTCGGTTGGCCCTGCGCCACAGTCGCGAAAGCCACCACGGCGACGCTGATGAACCACTTGACCATCTCGAAACCTCCTCCGAACCTGCACGTCAGGCCCCGAAACTGCTGTGCGACAAGAAGCCATGGTGACGGTCGGACGCACCATGCGGGAATGATTCCCGCTAACAGGGCGGGTGCACCCCTCACTTGAGCGTCGGGAACACCTCGTCCCTGAACCAGGCATCGAGCCGTTTCAGGTGGTCGGGTGAGACGGCCACGTTCGCGTTGTCAGCGACGACGGCGGCGGCGATGTGGCGGTTCGTGTTGAACTCCCAGGCGACTCGGGTTGCGTGAGCACCGCCGAGAACGCCGCCCTTCCAGTCGACGGTGACGAAAACCCGAGCGCTTGCCTTGGATGAGGGGTCCGTGTCGATGGACCGCAACATAGGTGCGCGGCCGGTGGGATGCGTGTTCTTGAGGATTACGTCTGCCAGGCCGGGCTCGGCCTTCAGCCGCCGCACGGCTTTGGCAGTCAGCTTTGTGAGCAGCCCGGTGTCATCGGAGGGAGACGCCGATGCGTTGCACTCGGCCAGTGGACTGGTCCGCCACTCGGCGTCGGTCGCCGGTCGAACGGTCACATCGAACTCCAAGTCGCCTTGCGCCTTGCTCGGGTCCTGGTTGTTGATGCCGGCGAACACCAGCCCCTCGTAGGGCGACAGGAGGGCTGCGCACGGCGTTGCGAGCGCGCTGGTGGCGAGGCCGCGCCTGCCAACGCGAACGATGGCAGCGCCTGGAGTGGCGGCCTTGAAGGGTCCATCTTGGAAGGTTCGAGCGGCCGCGCCCGGAGCACCTGTCGCCGGGATGGGCGCTGGTCGCCCGCCGACCCGGTACTCGCCGCGTGCCTGTACCTCGAACACCTCACCTGCCCCGACAGAAAGGTTCTCCACCGCCACCATGCCCTGGTGAACGTCGAGGCGTTGTGTCTTCCGCCGGGCCGTCGTGCTCGCTGCTTCGACGACCAGCTCCAGCTTCTCGATGCCGTTATCCGTGACTGTGATGAGCCCGCCCGTACTCACCGCTTCCAGCAGCTTCGTGGCGGTGAGGCGGGTCTGGCCGATGACCTCCCGGCCTTCCTCGTCAGGGCCGCCGTCGTCGTTCAGCACTTCCAGCACCAACCCCGTCGGAGGGATTGCCGCGACCGGCACGAGCGCTCGCCACCTGAACGTGTTCGAGAGCGTCTTCGGCACCGTGTAGCTGCGGAGCATCACCTTCTGGCCGGTCAGCCGGACGTAGATGTCAGGCGAGGTCTCCATGCGCCGTTGAGATGGCACTCCCGGTGGCGCAGATGCAGCCTCGCAGAGCGCCTTCGTGACCCCTGCACCAACGCCGGCGGTCGCCGCGCCCACCGTCACGGTTGCAACAGTGCAGAACCCCGTGCCGGTCCGCTTCTTCTCGGCTGGGATGACCCACGGCTGGTCGGTGCCGGGCCGGTGCGGACTGACCCGAACCAGTCCTACTTCTAGCGCGATGACCTGCGGCGAATCCGCGGCAGCGAGAACGATGCTCGTGAGCAGTGCGCAGACCATGCTGTCCCTCCCCCTTGATGACCACCGGAGACTCTATCAGACGACTCGCCGGCACTCGGTAGGATGTGAAGACCGACACCGGTCACCGCGCTCGTCGAGTCGTGGTGCTTACAGCAACCGGCGAGGGCAGCTACTTGCGCAGCAAGGCCTCGGCCTCGCGCAGTACCTTCAATGCTTGCTGCGCCTCGGGCTTCGTGGCCTTCTCCGGCTCCAGCTCCCCGACGGCCGCCTGCAACTGCATCACCACGTCATGCGCCATCGAACGTGCCGCGTTGGTTATCGTTCCTACCATCTTCTTCATATCCGTCCGCGAACCAGGCACTCGGCTGACGAAACCATCAACGAGCCCTGGAACGTGGGCGATGTAATTCACGAACTGCTCCACGGCGGTCATCGAGCGGCCCCCGTTGAACGAGTGGATGTCGGCGACGAAGAGGTCCTTGAACTCGTTCAGCAACTTGAGGGCATGCTCGGCGGACGCGGCCTGTGCGACCTGCAAGAAGGTCTCCGCCTTCCGCGTGAAGTCGGGAGCAGCCTTGTCGGGCCCGGTTTCGGCCGCGGGGAGAGCTGGACCAGACTTCGCCAACGTGGTGGCCTTGGAGCCGAGGACGCGCAGCTTGTTCTGGTAGTCCGTGAAGACCTCTGCGAACCGCTGAGCCTTCTCTGCGTTCGAGAATTGGTACTCTTCGTTGAGGCCGTCTTCGGTCTTGAGCGCCATCCCACCGTAGCCAGCGACGGGGATGCGGTAGTTGTTCGCGAAGCGCCTGTCCGGGGAACCATCCTTGTTCACCTTCGCCCAGGTCTGGTCCACCACCAGGGCATCGGGTGGGACGGACTCGGTCTCCACAAACCGCACCTGACGGCAGGCCAGTCGGATGTCGCGCAGGTCTATGAGCGCAATGTCGCCTCCGCCCGCCATCATCAGGAACCCCGGGTAGACGAGGAGGTCGGCGCCGTTGGCGTTCTGGAGTCGCAGCACCTTGGCTTCGGTTTGGAGCACCTCGTCCTCGCTGACCGAGAACTTCACCTCGACGCGCTCCAACGAACGCGATGCAGATGAGCGCGTGGCGCGTCGGTCCGAATACTGCTCGGTCACGATGTCCCAGATGCGGGTGCAGGAGGCCAGGGACTCAAACGCCTCCGACAGCTTTCCAAACGTCTCTCGGGTGGCATCGTCGAGAGCGAACTCCGCGTCGATGAAGGCGCCGCCCGCCCGCGCCTCCTGGCTCTTCAGCTCGGCTGCCTTCGCCGCGACGGCCTTCTGCCGCTCGGGAATCTTCCTCTTCAAGAACAGGCCGAGGAACCAGTGGTGAGCCCGACGCAACCGACGCTGGGCCGTGGCCAACTCGTCCTGCGCGACTGGGATGGAACGAGCCAGCTCCTCACGTTCGGCGATGACCTGCTTGATAAGCGCCTTCAGGCCCTCCAGGCCCTCGCTGGTGACTTCGGAGACCGGCGCGCTCGCGATGACGCTGCCGTGGGGCTCGAACAACGGCGGCGCAGCGCCGGGGAGTGGCTCAGGAGGCGGTAGCTCGGGGCGCCCGGTGTGGCCATTCCCACTCGTCAGGGAGTGTCGATACGAAATGCCGGTTCCAGGTATGCCGATGTTGAGCGCAGACCCGTGAGGCCCCACGGTGACGCTCGCGCCGCGAGGCCCGAGAGACGCCGAAATGCCGTTGCCCGAGAAGTTCAGTCGCACGCCCGGGAACAGCGTCAGCCGGCGCTGAAATCGGAAGCCCATAATCTCCCCTTCGCCTTGGAGTGGAACGGTAGCGCAGTGGAGACCGGTTCGTGAAGAAGAGTCCGGAGCGTGCCTCATCTTCCCCGGAATGCTCCCGAGCCTCGGGACCCCGGACCCATTGTAAAATCATGCAGTTTCTGGTATACGGACGGACACTTCATCAAGAGCGAGGTAGGGGCGCGGCCCGATGACCCTCGCAGCAACCCGCCATCGTTCAGGTGGCCCCGGTGCTCCAGCCGCGAACGATGAGGGCTCATGCCGCTACCATTGCAGCATCTCTCGCCGCGCCAGTCGCTTCTTGCTGACATCGGTCAGGTCCGCGACCTCATCGAGGCGAAGGAGTACGAGAAAGCCAGCGAGCTGGCGAACCGCATCCTCGTGAACGCCAAGGCGGCCGGAATCGAGTCCGCGCAGGCGACGTGGATGGCGGCGGTGGCCGCTGACTACGCGGACGACCTCGAAGCGGCCTTCGCCGCCGCGTCCGAAGCCGTCCGCCTCGACCCCCTCTCACCCGAATTTCAAAATAGCTGGGCGTACATCGCGCGACGCATCCGGGCTGCGCTGGCCGACCCCGAACGCGCCTGTGAGGACCCGG
>WNGK01005270.1_pt1 | contig 13748 bp, 11 predicted proteins | sample 5400601 | NCBI WGS metagenome assembly WNGK01 (sample SAMN13153376, study PRJNA577476) | soil metagenome | isolation source: 60 cm soil or saprolite under Garry oak tree replicate 1 | place: USA:California | collected 2016-06-15 | reverse complement strand
AAAGAGATCGACCGCACATCGGACGTGTGGGCGTTCGGTTGCGTGCTCTTCGAAATGCTGACCGGAGACGCTGTGTTTGAGGGCGAAACGGTTGGGGAAATTCTCGCTGGTGTATTTAAGACAGAACCGGACTGGCGGCGCCTACCGGCCGCCACACCAGAAAGCATCCGTCGATTGCTGCGCCGCTGCCTGGAAAAAGATCGAACACTTCGCCTGCACGATATGGCCGATGCACGTATCGAAATTCATGAGGCGCAGAGCGGACCACACGTGGGCGGCAAAGTCGTGACAATCGCATCGCGACGCCGGGAGAGGCTCGTATGGATTTCCGCCATGGCACTCGTCACTCTGTTTGCTGCTGGGTTGGGCGTGTGGATTTTCCGTCCAGTGCCTGCGGCGCCCGAGATGCGCCTCGAAATCACCACGCCGCCGACTACCGATCCGGGTTCGCTGGCGATTTCACCCGACGGACAGACGATTGTCTTCGTGGCCACCTCCGAGGGCCGGTCTGTGTTGTGGCTGCGTTCGCTGGGTTCCGTCTCGGCACGTCCGTTGGCTGGGACCGATTATGCATCATTGCCGTTCTGGTCGCCGGACAGCCGGTCCGTTGGGTTCTTTGTGGATGGCAAGCTCAAGCGGATCGACATCGATGGTGGGTCCGCGCAGGTACTGGCGAACGCTCCACTCGGCCGCGGCGGCGCATGGGAGAGCAAAGGTACGATCCTCTTTTCCCCGAACCCCGGTAGCCCGATCCTCCAAGTCTCGGCCACGGGTGGCGAACCCGCTGTGGTGACGAGAGTCGAGGCGCCTCAACAGGTCGGTCACGGCTTTCCGCAGTTCTTGCCCGATGGCCGTCACTTCCTCTACTCCGTGACGGGCAACGCCGAAGCTCGCGGCGTCTACACCGGTCAACTCGGTGGATCGGAGACGAAACGCTTGCTCGATGCGGATGCAGCGGTATACACGCCTTCCGGGCAATTGCTCTTCGTCCGCCAGGGAACGCTCTTTGCGCAGGACTTCGATCCGATCCGGCTGGAACTCTCCGGGAATCCGTTTCCAGTGGCCGAACAGGTGCTTGTTCAGGCTCTGTCTGCGGCACATTCGGCGTCCGGAGCGCGTCCCATCGTTTACCGCACCGATACGATGGGTCGCGGACAGCAGCAGTTCATATGGTTTGACCGGTCCGGGACGGAGATTGGAAAGGTCGGCAGTCCTTTTTTCGTCGGTGGGGGTATGTCGCTGTCACCCGATGGCCGCCGTGTAGCGCTGTCCGGAACAGTGAATGGGAATGTCGACGTCTGGTTCCTCGAAACGGCGCGGGGCGTGTTCAACCGGTTCACGCTTGACGCGGCGGATGAAATTTTTCCGATCTGGTCGCCGGATGGCGCTCAGATCGTGTTCAGCTCCAATCAAAAGGGGGGTGTACAGAATCTTTACAGGAAGTCCGCCACCGGCGCTGGAAATGAAGAACCGATACTGGAAACGGCACAGCCGACGTTTGCAACGGATTGGTCACCCGACGGACGCTTCCTGCTTTATTTTAGCGCCGATCCAATGACGGGCTTTGACATCTGGACATTGCCGTTGGATGGTGATCGAAAGCCATTTCCAATCGTCCAGACGAACTTGAGCGAACGGCTCGCGCAATTCTCACCCGACGGAAAGTGGATCGCGTACGAGTCGAACGAATCCGGCCGCTATGAAATTTACATCCGGCCGTTTGCCAGTGCTGGAGGCAAGTTGTCGATTTCCACAAATGGCGGTGCGCAAGTGCGCTGGCGGCGCGACGGCAAAGAATTGTTCTATATCGCGCTGGATAACCGGCTTATGGCGGTTCCAATCCGGTTCGCTTCAAATGGTCAGGCCGTTGAACCCGGCGCGCCCGTGCCACTCTTCGCCACGCGTGTGGGTGGCGCGTTGCAAGCCTTTCCCCGCAATCAGTACATGGTCTCTCCGGACGGCCAGCGGTTCCTGATGAACACCGTCACGGAAGAAGCAGCCTCCCCGATCTCCGTCATTCTGAATTGGAAGCCCAGACCCTGACCCGCGACTGGCTCCGGCCGGGAAGATCTGGAAACGGCGGGCGGGAGAAATCCGTGAAGAATTATGCGCACCCATGGATGAGAATTTCTTCAACGAGAACGTCAGGGACCCTGCGGCGGGAATGATCCACAAGGAGCGACACCAAAATCTCCGGCTTCCAAACCCGGGGTGAAGCACGCGGTGGGTGGCGAGCCTATTTTTCGATGACTCCGCCGGCGGGATTCCTGATTCTTTTGTTGAATTGATCCACTTCGTCGACCGGTGCGCAGAGTTCTTCGATCAGCCCATTCCACTCAGGAGCCGAATATTCGCTCGGATTTTTGAGGAGCTTCCAGTGCTTGGTTTGGGACGTCCAGGGCTTCGCATAAATTTTGGGATCGGTGACGGTGATCCGCATCTCGATCGTGTCATGATCGGTACGCCGATAGCGCTCCTGGAGCCGCATTTGATCGCTGTAGGGATAACCTAGATTATCGAGCCATTGCCTGTCGTCAAAACCAGTCGAGTCGACGACCAATGTGTCCCCTTCCCAGTGGCCCACCGAATATCCGTACCACCTCGCGATGTCCGGCTGCTCTGGGAGTTTTCGGCCGTCCATCCAGATTTCGCGCAACACGCGGTGATATTGGAAGAACTGTATGAGGCGATGGGGTTGCTGAATGAATTCGACGGGTCTGTTGAATAACAGAATCCGTGCTAAACCGTCCGGATTGCAGTCTCCAAGCGGGTCATTTCCCAAGGCAGGCGGAACCGCTCGAGGTCCGTAGCCAGGCTTATTGGCCTCGAATCGCTTTTTTCCTTCGGGCGTCAACTCCGGCTCCCCACCTTTTTCGGTGTTGAACTCGCGGGTTCCACCGGTGCGCCACCAGATTCCGTTGAAATCATGTGCATCAAACGGTTCGGTCGAAGGCGGTGCCGACGGTCTTCCGCGACCTCCGAAGCCTGCTCCTCCGCGTTGGGCTAAAGCGATGGAGGGGAGGAGCGTGAGCAGCGACAGACACCATATCAAAGTCATTAAGCGATTTCGCATTTTCAGAACTCCTTGAATTGCATTGGCCGGTTCCCCCCCACGCCTTATTAGCGTCGGGCCCACCGGCCAGCCGGAGTTGGTACACCGCCTTCGGCGGCCTCCTTGAATTGGCATTGGCCGGTTCCCCCACGCCTTACTGCTGGCCGCCGGCTGGTGTTGCCAATAATTCTTCACCCTTTTCATTCACGACCTTTATGAGAAGCGCCGCATTGGTGCCGGCTCTGGACGGAGCGATAGTGATCGAGACGGTGACCCCCGGCTTTAGTTCCTCAATCGACCGTTGTTTGGTCCAGCCACTCAGGATCAACTGATAGGGATTGGCCGCAATTTCGCACCCCCAGTTCGTGACTTTACCTGCGCTGTCCGTGACGTCGACGTAGAGCTGAGGATGGGGATTGGCGAACCTGAATTCCGTTACAACGCCCTTCAGAGTTACGGGTTTCGATCGATCATAAGAGATATTCGTACCGTGGTGCGCGAACATCGGCACGGAGACCATCAGAAGTCCAATGGTCACCAACACCGCACGCAGTATCTTGTTCTTCAGCTTGTTTTGCATGTGCGAGACCTCCCTAAATATCATGCCCGTTTTTGTGTTGATCGAATGTTCCATACGACTGCGGCGAGATCAAGAATTTCTTCGAACCGGCGTTTGTTGCGGAAACGCTAACAGGTCCGGTTCGGACTGTCAATGCGGGGCGTCACCTTGCGGGGCGTCACCTTGACTGTCAATGAGATAGTGGTGCATTAAATTGTTGCTCTGCTCTTCAATGTCAAATGTTGGGATGTCCAATGAACGATGTCATATGCAGTTGTCAAACGACCTAATTACCCGAGGACCCAATAAACCCAATTGCACTATCTGGTCATTGGGTAGTTGAGTCATTTGACAGGTACATATGACATCGTTCATTGGACATCCCAACATTTGACATTTGCGATCCAGCAACACGCCAATGCACCATTACCGTCAATGAAGCATCGTTGACAAAGAATTTCGCAAAGCCTAAATTACTGCGAGCGGCCAAACCAGACCGGAAATTTGACAAAAAAATGCGCATACATTCCCGGGTGAATTTATCCAGGATCTTGGGTCTCCTGTTCCTACTGTCCCGGTTTGTGTCTCCGGTGTCGGCCCAGGTTGATTTTTCCGGCGAATGGTTCTCGATTCCTTACGAGGATCCGCAGGATCGCCGAGGCGGTCCGGAAATCGCCGACTACACCGGGCTTCCCATCAATGACGCGAACCGAATGAGGGGCGACACTCATGACGCCTCTTCTTTTTCCCTACCGGAGTGGCAGTGTAGACCGCATGGCGTGGATTGGATCACTTTCGGCCTATCGGATCTGCGAATCGACAAGATGATCGATCCGACTACAGGCCGGCTCGTTGCGTGGCATCTGCACTGGTTGAGGTCAGCAGACGATCGCTATATCTGGATGGATGGACGCTCGCACCCGTCCGAGTATGCCCCCCATACCTGGGAAGGCTTCTCTACCGGAAAATGGGAAGGAGATTCGCTGATCATCACGATAACTCACGTGACCGAAGATTACGTTCGGCGCAATGGCATTATGCGCAGTGCAGAAACCACGATGACCCAATATCTGTTCATGGATGGCGACTATTTGACATGGACGACAATCGCTTATGATCCCGCCTACCTTACAGCCCCTCTGATCCGAAACGCTTCCTACAGGAGAGCTCCACACCAGCAGTTGCCTGCGTATCCCTGCCCAATCGTTGTAGAGGAGGTCCGGCCAAAAGGTCAGGTCCCGCACTACGTGCCCGGCACGAACCCGTACTTGACGGAATTTGCAACGAAGCGGGGTCTGCCGCTGGAGGCCACCCGGGGCGGGGCGGAGACAATGTATCCGGAATACCAGTTGAAATTGAAAGAAATGATGAAAGGGCCGCCCAAATAGCGTGGAGCAGTTCATGATCAGAAAACGATGCAGGCTGTGGATGGCCAAGCGAATGGCATTTGCCCTCGCCGCCACGACCTTCCTCGGTATAACGGGTTTGACCAGAGCCGCCTATACCCAGCAACCTCAAAATTCGATTCCAAAGATCACTAATACGAAGATTCACATCGAGCCCGTGCGGGGAAACATCTATATGCTTGCCGGGTCGGGAGGCAACATCACGCTTCAAGTCGGCCCCGAAGGCGCGTTACTCGTTGATACAGGTACAGCCGAAAAGGCCGACGATGTTCTTGCGGCTATTCAGGACACAGCCCGATTCCATTTGCGCAATCTTACCGGTCCGTCCACGTTCATTCGCTACATCATCAATACGAGCGCCGATCCCGAGCACACGGCCGGAAACTGGAAGATCGCCGGGTCCAATTTCTTCGATCCGGTTTACGGTGGTGAGCAGATCATTGCGCACGGAAATGTTCTTAATCGGATGATGACCGAGGGCGAAGGCAAAGGAAACAACACCGGTCGTGGAATAATCACCGATGCATATTTCACCGACTATTACAAGCTGAACCGGTTTTTTAACGGTGAAGGCGTTCAGGTCATCCACATTCCGTCGGCGCACACGGATGGAGACAGTGTCGTCTGGTTCCGCTCTTCCGATGTCATCAGCACTGGTGACATTCTTGAAACCAACAGGTATCCCACGATCGACCTGGAGAGAGGTGGCAGCGTCAAAGGCGTGATCGACGGACTGAATTCGCTTCTTGATCTGGTGTACGCCGAATTTAGAGGACAAGGCGGCACGCTGCTCGTTCCGGGCCACGGAAGGCTTTGTTACGCGAACGATGTCGCCTACTATCGCGACATGGTCGCCATCGTGCGTGATCGCGTTCAGTACATGATCGACAAGAAAATGACGCTTGAGCAAATAAAAGGCGCACAGCTCACGAAGGATTACGATCCTGTGTATGGTAAGGAGCCGGGTTCTTCGGATCGATTCATCGAAGCTGTATTTCGCAGCCTCACTAAGGATGAGCGGCTGCGAATGCAAGCCCGATAGGGCGCAGCCATCCAAAAGATGAGCGGCTGCGAATGCAAGCCCGACGCGAAGCGCAAGCGCGATAGCGCGCAGCCTCAAGATAGGGCGCAGCCATCAAAGAAAGGGCTAGCGATCCAAAGTTCCACCGAGGAGAAACTATGCGACGAAGCAAGGGGCTCGTTCTATTGATTGCCGCCGTCGTGCTGGCATGTACGGTGACGGCCCATGCCCACCATTCTTTCGCCGCCACATACGATCAAGATAAGAAGATCACGATTGAAGGAAAGGTCGTCCAGATGCTGATGCGGAATCCGCATTCGTTCATTCACATTGAAGTTACCGGCGAGAATGGCCAGGTCCAGACGTGGTCCATCGAGGGGGGCGGCGCGACACAGATGAAGAACTCGAAGGGAGATGCCCTCAAAGTTGGCGACCGAGTTACCGTCGTCTGCAATCCCGGGCGTAGTGCAGAAGCTCACAGAGGCCGCCTCCTCAGCATCACGCGACCATCGGATGGATGGACTTGGGGCGGACGCGCGGGCGAAGTGGTTGACTAAGATGAAGTGCGAATTTCGCTGGAGTGCAACCGCGCCGGTATTGGTGATCACCGGAGCGGCCCTCTTGCTGTTATTGCCGGCTCACATCGACGCACAAAGGGGCGGTAACGCTCAGCCGCCTGCGACGGCGCAAGCAGCCGCGCCAATCGATCTGACGGGATATTGGGTTTCAATAGTGACGGAGGACTGGATCTGGCGCATGACCACGCCCCAAAAGGGCGACTTCGGTTTTGGGGCCGGGACCCCAGAAGCGGCGGCCGGTCGTGGTCCAATTCCCATGAATGCCGAAGGACGCCGCGTGGCGTTGGCATGGGATCCTGCCAAGGACGAAGCGGAAGGCAATCAATGCAAGTCTTATGGCGCTGGAAACATCATGAACGTCCCCGGACGCTTTCATATCACCTGGGACGACGCGAACACCCTTCGGATGGAAGTTGACGCGGGAATGCAGACCCGACTCTTCCACTTTGGCGAGTCGCGACCAACCAATACACAGCCGAGTTGGCAAGGATATTCCGTTGCTGAGTGGGATGGACTGTCCGATTTCGAAAAAAGATATCTAGGTACGCCTCAAGGTCGAGGGGAACTGATCCGCCAGACTTTTGGAGTAGGCGGTGGATCCCGAAACGGGAATTTGAAAGTGGTTACGACAAGTTTGCTACCTGGATATTTACGTAAGAACGGCGTTCCGTATAGCGCGAATGCCGTTTTGACTGAGCACTTCCGCATCTTCACGGAACCGAACGGGGATACCTGGCTGATTACGACAGCGCTTGTGGACGACCCACAGTATTTGACGGAGCCCTTCCTGATTAGCAGGACCTTCAAGAAAGAACTCGACGGCTCCAGGTGGAATCCCACACCCTGCACCGCACGATAAACACCAACCGGATCAGAAGACGTACTTCAAAGCAAATTGAATGATCCTTGGATCCAGAGAATTTCGGATCTGGCCGAGCTCGGAAAAGAAATTTGGGTGCAAACCGAATCTTGGTATTTTTTGCTGCTCCCCAAGTATCTTAAAGCTCAATGACGGAAAACGAGAGGAGGAGGAAGAATATGGGTCTTCTAAGAATCGCTCGGACACCAGTGGTGACGAGCACGCCACGAACAACGGTGATTGATGCTGTGCATACGATGGACCAGGAAGGCATTGGGGCGGTCGCAGTAATGCAGGACGGTATCCTCTGCGGAATTTTCAGCGAACGTGACGTCATGCTTCGTGTAGTTCTCGAACAGCGCGACCCTAAAACCACGCGAATGAGGGAGGTCATGACATCTCCTGTCGAGACCATCCCCCGGAGCGCCACTGTCGACGATGCGCTGAAGCACATGCTTGAAAAGCATATCCGGCACCTCCCGGTCGTCACCAGAGACGGCAGGCTGGCCGGCATGATCTCCATCCGAAACCTGTTGCATGAGAAAGTCGAAGAGTTAACCGACCAACTGGATTCCTTAGAAGCTTACTTCACCGCGGACGGCGCAGGCGGGTAAGTGAAAAATAGGAAGCCAGGAGCCCGAAGCCAGAAGGAGCTTGATTCCGCCACAATTCCAAATAATGTGGCGTTATTCCGGCTTCTGGCTTCTCTCCGTTCCCCGAAAAGCCCAGAGATTAGTCCTGTCCAAACAAACACTGCCCCACGTTAATGCCTCACAGGTCCGGCCATTGACGGTTCGAACCACCGAGCACGCCTTGCTTTTCACTGAATTTCTTGCAGCGAGCTTCGACGCCTGTTACTCTCACCCCAAAGTCATTTAGGGTTTGTAGGAACAAACCATGTTTATGCTTAGGATTCCGAGCGTGCGTGCTGGAGCATCAACTCTAAGTGACCTCACTTCAATACAAACTCAGATAAAACCAACTTTAACGAGAACTCGTTTCAAACGGTTCTTGCTCACAAGGAGGCTTACGATGTCTCTACGGAGGCAAATTTGTGTTTGTGTGTTCATCTCGATGCTGCTTCTGTCCTTGCCTGGCGTTGCGCAGGAGACGACGGGCGGCATCCAGGGAACAGTAAAAGATCCTCAGGAGGCTGTTGTTCCGGGCGCCACTGTTGAAGTGACGAGCCCAGCGCTGATCGGTAAGAAAACTGCCATAACCGATGCAGGCGGCTACTACCATTTTGAACAATTGCCTCCAGGCCTTTACAGCATCACTGCAAGTGCGCCTGGTTTTGGTCCACAGACGCAGGGTGAACTGCAACTGAAAACCGGCTCGCTGCCGACTTTAAACTTTAGCCTGCAGGTCGGCGCAGTGACGCAAGAGGTGACCGTCTCAGCTGAAGTTGCGCTGATCGACGTCAGTCAAAGCAAGGTTCAAACCACCGTTCCAGAGGCTGTTTTCACGGCTATTCCAAAGTCGCGCTCGTTCCAGTCGGTGATTCCATTTGCTCCCGGCGCCCGGCAGGAGCCGCTGCAAGGCGCTAGAGAAAGCCGTCTGAACGGCTACCAGATTGATGGTGCGACAGACTCGGAGAACGTCTATATGATTGACGGCGTCAACATCACCAACGTTCAGAACGGCGGGGTTGGCAAGGACTTTCAGTCGGACTTCATCCAGGAAGTTCAAATCAAGTCCAGCGGTTTCGAAGCCGAATACGGCGGCGCGCTGGGAGGCGTGATCAATGCGGTTCCGAAGCGTGGATCGAATGCGTGGCATGGCGAGCTTAAGGGTTACTTCCAGTCCTCCGCCCTGAACGCAAACGATCCATGCTCCAGCGGCTTCACCTCCACCCTGAATGGAAACTTCGCCAACACCTTCGGCTTACCTTCGGATTACGACGGAGTGACGTGCGGACTGCGCGTGAATCCGGCAACCGCGCTGAACACCACAACCCGCGTGGATGGCGCGCCGGAGTTCTACATTCCGAGGAAAGACAGCCGGCACATCATCGAGCCTGGGTATGAAATCGGAGGGCCGCTTTTTACGGACAGACTCTGGCTCTTCAGTAGCTATGTTCCGTCCTTAGACACGATTCAGCGGACCACAACCTATCGTTGTCCGCCATCGAACCCGGCCTGCACGTTCGCCGGACCGCGCCGGTTAAGCCAGACCGTCAACCAGCACAACGCGTACAACCGGTTGGATTACCGCCTCTCGAACGCGCTGCGTCTGTTTGGAAGCTGGAACTACGCCTATTCGCGCTTGACAGGCCAGCTCGGCACTCCCGATAGTGCGGCCGGACAAACCAATCGCGGCGCCACCGTGGATCCAACGAGTTTCCGATCGGATGTCGGAACGGTGAACCCGCTCTCCGTCTACAGCTTCAGCGGTGACTGGACACCGACATCCGCACTGTTGGTGAACGCTCGTTACGGCTATTTCTTCAGCAACAATGAAAGCCGCGGCACGCCGACCGGCATCCGTTACGTCTACCACCAAACCGCGTTGAATGCCGCCACCAGAGACGTCAACAACAATCCATTCCCATCGAACGCTCCATTCAATAATGAGGGTTTTTCGAACATCCCGAGTAACTTCGCCACACTGTTCGACACGTATAAGCGGAAGAGTTTCAACTCCGATGTGGCGTACTTCGCCGGAAATCTGTTGGGAAGCCACAGCTTCAAAGCGGGTTACTTCTGGCAGGCGCAACACAACGACGTCCTGAAGACGGCGAACACCGCCGACGTCCGCCTGAAATGGGGCGTCAGTTACTCTCCGGTTACCAGCACGACGGCCTGCGCCGCGATTCAGGCCAGTAATCCTCGTGGACTCTGCGAGGGCCTATACGGCTACTTCTGGGTGGGCAGTGACACAGTCTCCAATACCGGCAGCACGAATGCCACGGACCAGGCGTTCTACATTCAGGATTCCTGGACCGTGCGAAATACCGGTCTTACGCTGAACGCGGGTGTCCGGTTCGACCAGGAAAAGAATCCTCCATACGATCCGCACCGCTTCCCTCCGGTTAACTTCGGATGGGGTGATAAGATCGCTCCACGTGTCGGAGGCGCTTACGACGCGCTTCGTAACGGCAAGCTGAAGGTCTATGCCAGCTATGGAAAGTTCTTCGACACGATGAAGCTTGGCCTGACTCGCGGCTCATTCGGCAGTGACTATTGGCACGAATGCCAATACGCTTTAGACACGCTCGACTTCACCACCATCACCCCTACTCTCACCACCGGCGCCGGTTGTCCGCCCTCGGGTCCGGCTCCGGGCGTCAATGCTCGCTTTATTGAGAACGTGGATTTCCGTGCGACCAAGGAGGACCCGCGGGATCCAGCCGTCCAATCCAATATGAAAGCCGTGCAGAGCCACGAGGTCACGACCGGTGCGGATTGGTCGATCACGCCGAACTGGGCTCTGGAGACCCGCTATACGCGCAAGCGGCTTGATAACACCATTGAGGACATGTCGATCACGGATGATCTTGGTTACTACATCGGTAACCCGGGGACGACTTTTGCCGACGTGCTTCACCGGCCGGTGGTCATTAAAGACGCGAGCGGCAATCCTTATCTAAACTCCGTCCCATTCTGTGCGGAGTGTCCGGGAGTGGTCAAGGCTATCCGCAAGTATGACGGTGTGGAGTTTCGCTTGACCCGGCGCGGAGGCGCTCGTTGGTATGGCACCGTGAGTTACACGTACAGCCAACTCCGGGGCAACTACTCCGGCCTGGTCGACACCGATCCTACCGATCGCAACGGCGGCCGCCACTCGCCCAATAACGGCCGTGCCTTCGACCTTCCGACGATGACGTATTTGCCCAGCGGCAAGGCGGATTACGGTCGTCTGGCAACGGATCGCCCGCACACGGCGAAAATTTTTGGTTATTACCGGCTGCCATGGCGCGGCCAGGAAACGTCGGTGGGCCTCTCGCAGGCATTTTACCAGGGCACCCCGATCAGTTCCTGCCTTCCCGTGATCGGAACTTCTTCTGCATGCCAGTGGGCCGAGGGACGCGGGAATTTTGCTGAACTCCATCGCGATGCCACCGGCAATATCGTGAAGGATGGCGTTCGGACGAATGCTCGCAGCGATCCGTACTTGCAAACGGATGTATCGGTGCGGCATGAAATCAGGGTAAGCAAGGACAACGAGAACCAACGTCTCGTGTTGGAAGGCAATGCCTATAACCTGTTTAACCAGCACGCCGCCACTTCATATTATCAATACGTGATCCCGACTAACCTGATCAACCCGACGCGCCCATCGCGCTTCAGCGGTGATCCGCAGACCGACTGGGCAAAGGTTATGAACGGCTATGACTATGTTGCGGCGCTGAATGGGACCGGAGCGTTTGCCGGTCTCCAGGCTCCACTGACCCTGGCCAGCCGCTACGGTCTACCGCAAACCTTTCAGATCGCCCGCCAGTTTCGTCTGGCTGTTCGCTTCATCTTTTAGCCCGGGCTCGCTGTGAACCGCAAGGGGCCGGTAACCGGCCCCTTTCTTTTACGTGGGCGAACCTGATTTTCGCTGACCTTTTCGGTCCCGACAGGATTCACCGGCAGTATCAGTCTCCCAGCACGCGGTCAGGCCGCCATGTTTTTAACCGAGATCCCTGGATTTGCTTCGTTGCCGACTCCATTTCACGGAGTGCTGCGGATTTCGACGGATTTGGATCCCGGAATATTCGTCGTCGGCATACGTGCTCGGTACAACGAACGCAGGGATTTTCTCGTCACTACCACATCTCCCGTTGATGAAACCATTTCTGTTTCCAACAGCGAAATAACGTTTCCCCATATCGCTGTCGGTGGCGGTTACACAACACAAGTGGTGTTGTTCAGCGGCCATGGCCAGTCCGCCGAGGGAAGGGTTTCGATGTATTCACAAGCCGGCCAGCCTCTCAGCGTGGCGCTGCACTAACAGATGGCGTTGTGCAAATGAATCCACAGGGATCGATTACCCGAGAAATGGCACGTCTGTTGGCGCGCCAAAAGCGGCTTTCGCGGTGGGCGTCGTGGATCACATCCGCCGGCCAATACCGGGCTAATTGTAGCTAGCGAGGCGGAGGAAATTAGCCGGCGCGGTCGATCTTTACCCAATTCTTTACCCAATGACCGGCGTGATAACATACCAATCATGTCACTGAAGATTTCAAGTGATCCCGCGCCCCTGACCACTGACGAAGACGGGGTCGTGCGTGTCGGAGGCACACGTGTTCGGCTGGACACGGTTGTCTATGCTTTCAACCAGGGCGCCAGTGCCGAAGAACTACTTCAGCAATATCCGTCACTGGCTCTTTCCGACATCTACGCGACGATCAGCTACTATTTGCAGCACCGCAGTTCCGTTGACGCTTATTTGCAAGAGCGAAGGCTGGAACACGACGAGATCCGGCAACTCAACGAATCGCGATCCGATGCTGCCGGCCTTCGGGAACGCCTGTTAAAGCGCAATCAGCAAACCTGAAGCATGCTTCGCTTTGCGGTGGACGAGGACTTCGATAACCGTATTGTCCGTGGTCTGCTCCGGCTGCTGCCAGCACTCGATATCGTTCGCGCGCAGGATGCAGGTTTAATTGGTAAATTAGATCCGGCGGTTCTCCAATGGGCAGCCGCCGAAAACAGAGTCCTTCTGACGCATGACGCATCAACAATGACCAAACACGCCTATGCTCGCGTCGAATCCGGAAACCAAATGCCGGGCATCTTCGAAGTCGGTCAGGAGATCCCAATCGGAGAGGCCAGTGATCCTGATTGCAACGTGCAGCTTCGACGCCGAATATGAAGGGCAAGTTCGTTACCTTCCGCTCCGATGAGTCCCGAGTCTCCCATTGCCGTTTCACGTCATCGGGTATTGCTGAGCGCACGTGGATCTCGGCGGTTGCGTATTGGCGATATGAGGCGCGGGCCCTCTGGCCGTACGAGAGCTACACCAATATCAACAATCATCGAGACGATCGTGGCGATTGCGATTCAGACCGGAGGCACATCTTCAACCTGACGGGCGGGGCCGAAACGCCGCAGTTTGCCAATCCAACAATGCGCACCCTTGCGACGGAGTTGGAGGTTCTCGGGAATCTTCAGACGATCCGCAGGCACTCCGCTCAATATTCTCGCTGGAACCCGCAATTCCATGGAGCCGAGAATCCTGCAGTTCGCCTTGAAGTATGCGTTCTGATACACATTCGGCCTTTTTATTGCCGGCCGGTCCCCCCACGCTTGAGGCCTGCCAGAATCTTCTCCCTCGTGATCGGATGCT
>WNGK01041739.1_pt1 | contig 13749 bp, 11 predicted proteins | sample 5400601 | NCBI WGS metagenome assembly WNGK01 (sample SAMN13153376, study PRJNA577476) | soil metagenome | isolation source: 60 cm soil or saprolite under Garry oak tree replicate 1 | place: USA:California | collected 2016-06-15 | reverse complement strand
ATAAAGGGACCGTCCTGCGTGCCGAGCGTGGGATTGAGAAAGTCCTCTCCCTGCCGAGTGAGACTGGGTATCCAGTTTCCCCCATCCTTCATGGCGTATTTCAGGTCAAGTACCTGGTCAGTCATGTAGGCCGCAGCGCTTCCTTCAATGGTGCCCCTTCCTGTGATCGCGATGTTCCTTGCCCCATTTGCCGTGATAAGGCCGGCAAGGTTTGGCTTCAGGTCGGCACTCAGATCCTGATATGCGGGGCCGTGCGTTCCTGCTGGTCCCAGCCAGTAGTCTTTCAATCGGGTGCTGCCCCGTATCACCGAGCCGCTTTCTAAATACAGGGTGACGTTGCTGAGGAGCGTGATAGGGCCGCTCATAAAGTCACCGGGAGGTACGACGACCGTACCTCCTCCGGCCCGAGCAGCAGCGGCAATCGCGTGGTTGATGGCCGTCGCGCTATTCGTTTTCCCATCGCCCACTGCGCCGTACTTGACAATATCAAGTCGAGTTGATTGGGCAAGGCCTAAAGAGGGCAGCAGCAGGAAGGGTCCCAGCAGCGTACCAAAAGAATGCTTCGCATTCATTTCCATGGCGGGACCCCTTCAACAGACTTAGGATCAGATAAACCCGAGTGTCGTTTCTAGCTATTGCCGGTGCTCGCGCTCATGTGCTGAATGGCAGGTAACCACACCGGGCAGCGCTCGCGATAGAGACCCAGCAAGATAGTTACTAAGGTCCGAGGCCGGGCAGAAGATATCAGTATGGAAGATTAGATCCCGCTAAGCGTGACACTTCGAAATCGAGCGCTCCCCTGATTCACGAAGAAGCCCCAGCGACCAATGCGCATATCATACATCCGGAAGGTCATCGCGCTGCTGGCACCGAAGTAAACGACAGCAGTTGAGCGGTCGACAAGGATTGTCAGCTTCATCGGGACGCCAGGGTCTAACTGTATCCAACTGTCCAGTCCCGCCATAGATCCGCCTTCAAACTTTGTTCTCGGCCAAGAATCTACAACCAGGCGCTGGCTCTGTGGTTCGAAGCGAACATAATAGGATGACTCGAGATCGTCACTGGTGCGCAACATAACACCGAATCCGCGTGTATCGGAATCAAATTGCACCTCTGCTTCAATTTTGCAGCGGTCGGGCATCATATCGGCCGCGACGCAGGCAAACGATGTCGGGGCCGTTAGTTCAACCTGATCGCGACGAATGTCCGCTTGCCCCAGCTTCAAAGGAAATTGGACGGTTAGTGGTTTGGCCCACGCAGCGTCAATGGTCGCCGGGGCGGCAACGGACAGAGATCCATTGCTGTCCTGGTGTAATTCGTGAACCACAAGGTTACCGCCCCACTCGAAGCCGGAATAGTCTTGGTCGTTTTCGCGAGAAGGCTCCCAACCGAACAGAAAACGCCGCTGGCCGTCAGAAGCAGTCTTTGCCGCATAAAACGATCGACCATCAAAATAGTCGCGCGCAGGCGTAAGCCACGGACCGGAAAGCGAGCGGCTCATTCGATAGCGCGTGCGAATCAAGTCAGAGAATTCTGAGAAGACCAGGTACCACCAGTCGCCTATCTTGAAGAGATCCGGACATTCATGGGTGAAATACAATCCGGGTGACCAGAATGGATCCTTGATCTCCCATTTCTTAAGGTCCTTAGATGTGCAGAGAGCGGTACAACCGCGTCTTCGGCTTGGGCCGGACTTTAGCCGTGCTGCTAGAATCATCCAGTATTCGTTCGTCTCCGGATTCCAAAACACAAACGGGTCTCGCCAGTCATTCCTTTCGTAAAGCTCGGCAGGGGCATAGAATGTGTGCTCCGGCAGTTTTGTCCAGTTCAGCAGATCTTGGCTAACGGCGTGCATTACCGCCTGCTCCGGTTTACCCTGAGCCTTGAAAGAAGGGTTAAAACCGGCATAGAAGATATGATGGCTCCCTTCGCCGTAAATGACAGATCCGGTAAACACGTAAAGATCTTGATCATCTTTGCCGCCGCGCGGGAGGGCTTCCCCGTGCTCGGTAAAATGCACAAAATCTGAAGTGCTCACCTGGTACCAGGGAACTCCTTCTCCGTGTCCCGGCTTGTCCCGCCAGTCCAAAAGAAAAAACAGGTGAAACCGCCCATCCTTGTAGTAGGGAATGAAATCTCCGGCGTGAGCGCTCAAAGGGCGATAGAAGAACTCTCTTACGATCTCGGTCTCTTTGGGCGGGGCGAAATCGCCATCCGAGATCAGGTCTGCTTTGGAGCCGGCCAGTGGCGATGCAACTAACCGCTGTGCACCAATCGCCAGGGCCGACCCGAAGAACGTCTCAACAAACTTTCGTCTTTCCATGAGTAGAGGCTTCTCTCAAATGCGGCGACAGATAGCATTATGTTCGCGAGTGAGTCGATCGCAAACGGGGATTCAGAAAGTCGGCAAGGCAGTGAGCATAAGAAAGCCGGGTGTTGGAGACCCGGCTCCTCAGCAATTATCCAGGGTCATTGGCCAGAACTTCTCGCAGGAATCAGAACCGAATCATACCTTCGAACTGCAGTTGGCGGGGTATATTTGACTGATTGCTTACCTGGCCAAACGTCGCACTCGTGATGTTGGTACCGATTCCCCCGAACTGAGTGCGGTTGAACACGTTGAATGCGTCTGCTTTGAATTGGAAGTTTATGCTCTCTCTGATAGGGAACGTCTTCGCCAGGGAGATACTTTCGTTCTTCCCCCATTGATTGCGGAGTGAGGCGAATGCCAGTGTGCGCGGTGTATTTCCAAAGGTAAAGGGAGCGGCGCTTTGGAATGCTTTCGCGTCAACGTACGGAGTTACTCCCGGCGTCCCGTTGCCAATCTTGCCATTGATTCGAACCTTGCCAGTAAATGACGGAGCGAAGTCCGCATAACAAGGAGCGGATGGAGCTGCTATTCCGGCCCCTCCGACATAGGGAGCATTGCAGTTTCCAAAGATCGTTCCCATCGGAGTTCCTGCGTTGTATTGCTCGATTCCAGATAGCTGCCATCCCCCAATGACTGCGTTGACGAAACCGTTATCTCCTCCGAACCGTTGCCCTTTTCCAAACGGCAAGGTATACACCTCGCTGATGGAGATAACGTGCGGCAAATCATAACCCGACACAGATCGCTCCGCATGCAGGTTGTACGCCGAACGGGGAGCCTGAGCAAAAAACTGTGCCGTGTGCCCACCGTCGTCGAACGTCTTACTCCAAGTGTAGGAGGCTAGAAAGTATAGCCCGTTTGTCATGCGCCTGCTGAGAGATGTCTGCAACCCGTTATAACTACCAGTTCCAAAGTTCGCCCACTGATCTGGCCCCATCCAGATACTCCCCGCCCCGTTATACTGCGGGAAAGGCCGAAGCATTTGTCCGATAGAACCGGCGAAATTTGCGAATGGCAGCTTTATTTCGGGGAACTGGGCCTGAGCCTGAGCCAGCGTGGATGGATCCTCAGGTTGCTGAAGCAGGCTGCCGAGCGCCAGATATTTCGGATTGATCTGGTTGGAGTAGATGCCATTTCCTCCCTGCACACCATTGAAGTGACTCGAAGTACCGTCGTAGCCAATGGTGAAGACCATCGCACCGGGTAATTCTCTCTCTATATGGAGGTTCCACTCCTCGGTATACGGAGAACGAGCGGCGGTGGCAGGCCGATCATAGCTAACGCCGCCGCCTTGCGGAATCGTGGTAGTAAAACCCGCGTTGACCGTTGGGTCGAATGTTCCAGGAGCAGGACGAACGTAAGCAGGAAAGCCGTTGTCCAAAGCGAAAGCTGGTGAAATTCCGCCGTCTAGACTTGCAAATGCCGGGCTCGCCGTCGCATACCCCAAATGCGCCGTTCCCTGCTGTTGCCCATTCCCGCCGAGCGCGGCGCCGTCGTAATGGACCATAGCGAAGGAAGAACGAACGACAGTTCGTGGGTTAAGTGCGTAGGCAAAGCCGAATCTTGGGCCAAATGTCAGGTAATGGGTATCCACATTCGTACGGCAGTGGCATGAGCCGGGCCCATTTCCAGCCGATTGCATCGCACCATGCGAGCCAGGGACCAAGGCATTAGCCAGCGTTGGATTGAACCAGGACCAATGGTCGTGGGCTTCGATGAAGGGCTTAGGAATGGTGTAGCGCAACCCGAAATTCAGCGTAAGCGTTTTGGTGACCTTGTAGCTGTCCTGGGCGTACACGGCGTAGTTGCGCCAACGTCCCCCTGTCTCTTGAATGGCTGTATCGGATGCACTGGAGTTGTCGACCAATCCGAGCAGGTAACTTGCGTATGCGTTCCCGGTGTTCGCGTCAATGCTGCCGCTGGGGTTAAAGCCCGCTGTCTCCGTGTTGTTGAAGCCAAGTCCGTTGAACAGGCTTGGAATTGCGAGCGCCTCTTGCTTGAAGATGAGCTGACCACCAAACAAATCCACCGCCTCCAAATCCTCCCCATAAATAAGGAGCATCTGGACCGTTGAACACTACTCTCGGGAACGAGTGCGATGCAGGTCCCGACGGGAGACCAGTAAACCCCGCCTTCGCCGTATAGTCTCCGCTGACTGTCGGGTTAACCACGATCACCGCGGTCCGCATGAACTGCGCGCCGAAGATGTTGAGCAAGTGTGGCGTTATTATCTGCGTATCGCTTATCTGTGCTGCGTACTGAGTGGAACTGCCTGGTGTCACATCTGTATAGGGCTCCGGAAGGTAGCCGCCAAGGGAGATGCTTTTATTGGCTCCCTTTTGAAACATAAATGTCGCCCGGTTACTGCTCGTAAAGTTGACGTCGACGTTCGCAAGGTACATGCGATTGGTGTTGCCGTTGGTGAAGGTATTGAAGTAGTTGTTCGCGATCTTGGTGTTTTGCGGAGCCGGAAGGTAAGACTGCAGGCTTTTAGCAACAGATGAAATCCGATTGGCCGGGATTATGTTTCCCGGAAATGCGGTCCGGGTACAGATCCCTTCGCTGCATGTTGTTGACGCCGGGTCGTATATCACAGGAAAAGCACTGAAGTCCCCTGTGCGCTCTGCCACCGTCGGAATTGTCACGAACTGAGGGCTCGATCCGGTACTGATTTTGTATCCATCATAAGAGCCGAAGTAGAAAATGCGCTGGTGCAAGACTGGACCGCCCACTGTGAAGCCATACTCGTTCTGGTGCTCGACCGGCGTAGGTCCTTTGGTGAAGAATCCCTTCGCGTCGAAGGCGGTATTGCGAATATTTTCATAGACGCTGCCATGAAGGTGGTTTGTGCCCGACTTAAGAACGAGATTGACAATCCCCTGGCCATCATAGTTAGCAGGAATTCCGCTGGTTAAGACCTGAAATTGGTCAACCATTTCGGTCGATGTCAAACCGAGGTTCTCGACTCCGCCCTGCAACTCCGGAGACGCCAAAGGAAGCCCATTGACGTATATCTGCGAGCTTTCTTGAAATCCGCCATTCACGACCGGCGTCCCAAATAGCGGGTCGCGGCCCATGCCGGGGACCAGGGTAAGAAAGCCGATTGGGCTTTTCTGAGCATTGTTCATTGCCACGGGAAGCGCGTTGTATGTGGTTTGTGGAATCGTGGTTTCCACAGTTCCATTCTCCGTCTGAAGCTGCGGAGGCTCCGCCGAGACTACGACCTTTTCCGTAGATGAGCCAAGCGGGAGCTCGATGTTGAGTCCAACCTGGCGTAAAGCGTCCACCATCACGTTCTCGTGAACAACGGGCCCGAAGCCCATGCCCCGAACTTCGACGGTATACCTCCCCGCCGGCAGCGCGACAATTGCATACGTCCCTGCGTCTGATGTTTGCTGGGAATACTTCAGCCCGGTTGCAGCGTTCGTTGCAGTCACCTGTGCCGCCGCAACTACCGCACCCGAAGGATCGGAAACCGTCCCCTGGATGGTGCCGAAACCAGCTACCTGGGCCGGGAGAGAACTCACCGAAACCAGCATGAGTATCAATATCGCCGCGCTGGCAGGAATCAACCGGCCAAGCAAACGGCGTGTGCTGGATGACTGAAACCCTTGCTCCGACCCGATGGAGTGGAGCCGCTTACAGTCAGAGGACGCTCCGAACCACGTGTACGTCATGTTGCTGCCTCCTGGAGAAGTTGCGCGCTGGACCCAATCAGAAAAGAGGCTCACACCCTATTCGGCGAAGCTTTAACTCTTCATTGCGCGAATATTACGCACACGTCCTCTCGACTGTCAACAAGTTTTATGGATTAAATAAACAAGCCGGTCGGTCAGAGGGTCAAAGCGTTCATGGTTAGTTTTGCTTTTGATAGAAGTCCCTTCTTTCGGGCAACATGTGGCGCTACATTCGAGTGCCGCCCCGGAGATAGACAGACGGGCTCGCCGTCACGAGCACGACGATCAGACTCCCGCTGCAATCCGCTGTCACTACCCGGACAACACTGCTCTGAGACAGGTTTCATCCAGCGTCATTTCTCCGCCGCGGGAATCCTGCGGGAAAATCGCTGCTGATTGAGAGTTTCAGATTGCGCTTGAATTGCGGAGCAGTGATTCCAAGAAGAAAGATCCATCTCGCTCGCGACAAGTGTCGCGGTCCACGGATGCATTTACGGCCAGCGGATGACCGCCCCGAGCAAAAGGAAGCCGGGAGAACAGTTCTGGAATGTGCACCGCGGAATCCGCAGCCCACAAGAGTACTACGCCAGGAACTACTCGGCTTCTCGAGGTCTAGCGATCGAAACTCGCGATGTGTTCTATGACGGCCTGACGAAAATCGTCCTCGCCTCGATCCGTGAAGGGGGAAACTGACTGCTCGTACCCTCCTTCACGGATTCCTTCACCGGTGGGAAGATATCCCAGCCAGCCATTCGTTAAACCGAAATAGAATGTGAACGGAAAACGCGAGCCATGACGCACGTCCATGGCGATCTCGCAGAACAGTTCCAAAGGTGCTCCCCAGAGCACGGCTTCCTGGTTAATCTGCAGAAATCGAACCGGTATTCCAACCAGCGGCGTGCCGTCAGCGCGCGTCCTGATGTATTGTCCTAAATTTGATGGCCACGGCAATCCTTTCCTGAGCGGTGTTTCAACCACAATATTGCTTGCTTTAAGGGATACGTCGGACGTGAATTCAGTAATGCGCCTGTTTGCCTGCAAGATCCTGTCACCAAGCAACAGCCTGAACTCCCCGATGTGGGCGAGTTTGAAACTTGTAGTCTGGCTGTAAATGGGAGCAACATCCCCCTCGGCTCCGTTGATGAATAGGACGGGAGCACCAAGCTTCTCCTCAACATATTGGGCGACCACACCTGGTGCATCGCCGCTGATCTGCCGATTCTCCCCTCCGAGAACAGTGGTCTGGGTTCATTCCCAATTGAATTTTCCCGTCCTCGTCTACAGCACGCCGATTGATATTTGCAGTTGAGAAACCAATGCCGAGCCCAATTCGAGCTGGTTGCAGCCGCTCTTTAGCTAGACGGATACCCTCAATGAGTTTGGCTTCAATGAACTCTGTATAATCGGGATTCGATTTTCCTGCTTTGCTGGCTTGCTCGTATCTTTCCGGCAAAAAGATGGCCAGCACGCCCGGCGGCCCAACTTCTGGCGCCGAGTGCGTGTGTGTTGCGGTCCACCAGATGCTTGAAGGCGATATTCCCAATTGGTTCTCGACGTCTTTCGCGACCTCGTCAAAATATCCCGGTGACATCAGGGCGATTTCTGTCGAGACCAGGAAAACTACCGTCTTTCCGTCATCGAGCGCAACTATGCGCTGAAAGATTCTGTCGTGTATTCCTTCAGATTGTCTGGCTCCATATCCAAGAAGCCATTGCGAAGTAGTCGGAGTAATGTCCGTCTCGACCACAGAGGCACGAAGGCTGGCGGCGAAACCTGGTGCGACCAAGCTCAACCATGCCAGCATTACGAGGGAAGTTCTGAATTGCATGAATCGCTCCCTTTTGTAGCGCACGGATTGCGAGCGCTGGTTCGCAAAACTTATATTCCGAAAAAACAATAGTCATCCTAGCACGATGACATGCAACTGGTCCGTTAAGTAGTCTTCTCGGATCCGATTCCGCTTCGGATAAACGCATGCATGTACAACACTATAAAGCACATATACTCCACGCGTGGGGCTCATTTCTGACCTGGATCTCTGTAGATTATCGGGCAATGAGGCAAAAAGGAAAACCAGCGTTTAAGACGCAACGAGGATATAAATCACCGGGTACATTGAGGACTTTCAATTGTATTTTGATAAAAGCCGGCTGGACACGGATGTCCCCTCGGGGTAATATCGGGCGAGGTGAACGGCCTTGAGGAAACTCGTCTGGCGAGGCAATGACGTTTTCACAATCGAACAGCTCTCCGCGCCGCCCACTCCTCACGATGACGAGGTCCTGTTGAGGGTGAGGAGTGTGGGGATTTGTGGAACCGACATTCATATTTTGAAGGGTGCTTTTCCGGCATCCCGTCCCCCAATGGTGCTGGGGCACGAGATTTCGGGAGAAGTTGCCGCGATTGGCAGGAACGTCAAACGCATTAAAGAAGGGGACCGGGTTACAGTGGACGCCGTAGTAGGCTGCGGCACGTGCCCCTTGTGCATCCAACGCAGGATTCAATTCTGCGCGGACGGATTCGAGCTCGGTATCAGCCGCGACGGCGGTTGTCAGGATCACCTCCTCTTGCCGAGCAGGAACGTCTATCCGATCCCCAATGCCATTTCTTTTGAAGAGGCCGCCATTTTGGACATGGAGGTCTACAACGCGATCCGCAAGTGTGGGATTGAGGAAGACGATTCCGTTTTGATCTTGGGCGCTGGGCCCATCGGACTCATTGCTTGTCAGATAGCGAGGGTCCTGGGTGCGGGACACATCACGCTGACTGACCTGCTCGAAGGCAGGCTTAAAACGGCTGAGGCTCTGGGTATGGCCGATACATACGTGCCCACGCCACAAGACGGCGTGCCCGTTTCGGTCGAATCTGTCACACAATTCGATGTGGTGATTGACTGTGCCGGGACGTCAGGGAGTGTCAAGCAGGCTCTAAAACAGGTGCGACCGTGCGGCCGGGTTCTCCTCTACGGCGTCTACGAACGCCCGGTTGATCAACTGGATATGAACCTGATCGTCTTGAAGGACCTGGTTGTGTTCGGTGCCCAAAGTGATCGGACCGGCTGGGAAGAAGTCATTGAGCTGGTTAGTTCCGGGGCATTGAATCTCAAGAGTCTCATCACGCACAGATTTCCCCTGGAAGAAGCCCGCCGCGCGTATGACCTGGTGCATGGGCGCGACCTCAACACGATCAAAGCAGTCCTCATGGTTTAGACTCGTATTCTCTTTCCGCACTTCACGTCGAGAGAGGGGTTCCTCATGTTTCCCCAGCGGCCATTCAGCGATCGAATCTCCCGCATGCGGCCCTTCCTGGCTGCATGTTGGTTCGTGGTCGCCCCCCCTTTGCTTCTATGCTCCCAGGAAGTGAACCTCACGGTATCTTCGAATGAAGGTGACCGCCTTTCGATGAGACCGCCGACTCATTTTGAAACCCTAAGTCATCCGGAAGGCCAGGGATTCAGGATTCGAGATTCGGTGCGGTATCAAAAAATGGACGGGTTCGGCGCCTCTTTTCTGGAAGCCGGGCTCATATGCATTAACGACCTTCCACTCGAGCAACAAGAGTTGCTCCTGCGTGCCCTGTTCGATGTGAAAGACGGTGCTGGCTTTTCTGCCATGAAGACCGTCATTGCCTCTACCGACTTCATGTCCGCGGGGCCCTTCTACAGCTACGATCCCGTCCCTGAAGACATGGAGATCAAACATTTCTCCATTGAACGCGACCTGGGGCCAAACGGTCTTATCACATTCATCAAACGCGCCAGGCGGTACGGAAACTTTGTTTTGCAGGCGCCCATGGATTTTCCGCCAGACTGGATGCTCTTTTCTTACCAGGATGTCGATCCACGCTATTATGATGCGCTCGCTCGTTATTACCTGAGCTATTTGCGAAGCTACGCCAACAACGGAGTTGATATCGACTATCTGAGCCTCTTCAATGAGCCAGGTCTCTACACAAAGATTCCCTACACTGAAATAAATCGTCTATTACGCGATCATGTGGGACCGCTCCTCAGAAGAGAGCACATTCGGACACAGATCATGCCCAGCGAAGCACCCACACGAGAGAACGCAGCACGGAACTACCCGATAATCCTGGATGATCCGATTACTCGGAAATACGTATCAGTGCTGCCGTATCACGGATATGACTTCAAGAATTCTGACCAGATCGCAGCGCTGCACAAGAAATATCCGCAATTTCATCTTTGGATGACCGAAATCTGCCATGCTCCTGGACTCCCGGAATCCAAAAACTTGCCGAGGGTCGATTTCGCCGATGGCGACTTCTGGGGGAATCAACTTTTCGATGATCTGGAAGCGTCCGCTTCCGCGTGGATCTATTGGAACATGATCCTCGATGAGAAGGGCGGTCCATGGTCGGTTTCTCTGGCACACGGTAATCCCGACCCCAACGCTCAGCATCCCGTTGTGATTGTGGATCGCCAAACCAAGCAGATCACCTATACCGGGCTGTATTACTACCTGGCCCATTTCAGTAAATTTGTGCGACCAGGGATGGCCAGAATCCAGACTGTCGGGGAACGCCCTGGGATCCGAGTGATGTCATTTTCATCTTCCGATGGCGACTTCGTGACGGAGATCTTAAACAGCACAAAGAGCGCCGCTACGGTCGACCTGTTTTTCCACTCCAAAGTAGTACACCTTTCTGTCCCCGCAATTTCCATCTCTACGGCATCTTGGAAGGTTCCGCCACACGCTCGTAAAGCTAAAAACAATGCGCGCGCTTCGGTGTTAAGAACGCGATGACTTTGCGCATGGATCATTTGGGGCTTGGCCGATGGGGATTTTTGCGGAGCAGTGAGCGGCCAAATTCAGCAATATCAAAATTACCGGCCTCTGATCGTCTGCGGCCGCTGGTGGATGATTCTCTTTGACCATCAATCGATACCTCCTTCGAAGCACCGTCGTCGCGGCGCTGGGTGGGTTGCTGTTTGGTTTTGATACTGCCGTCATCGCCGGCACGACCACAGGCCTCAGCCTTCGCATGGGACTGGTACGCGCTGGTGGCCTTTCGCTTTATTGGCGGGCTCGCCATTGGTGGGTCCTCCGTCCTCGGCCCCATGTACATTGCGGAGATCGCGCCCGCCAGGTGGCGTGGCCGCCTGGTGGGCTTTTTTCAGTTCAATGTCGTCTTTGGGATCATGCTCGCCTACTTCTCCAATTACATCATCGGTTTGTCGCACGTCGGAGCGATTGAATGGCGTTGGAAACTGGGCGTGTCCGCCGTGCCCGCGGCCCTGTTTCTCTGGATGCTGTTTGGAATCCCCAGAAGTCCGCGCTGGCTGGTTAAAAAGCAAAGAATTGAGGAAGCCAAAGAGGTTCTTCGCCTTACCGGAGATGAAAACTACGAGCAGAATTTACAAGACATCGTCGCTTCAATCGATATCGAGCACGCCTCGGTAGATCGGTTGTTCACTCGCAAATACCGCTTTCCTATATTTCTGGCGGTTTCGATCGGCATGTTCAATCAGCTTGCCGGCATCAACGCCATCCTCTACTACTTGAACGATATCTTCGCTCGCGCCGGATTCAACAAAGTGTCGTCGGACCTCCAAAGTGTCGCGGTGGGCGCCACGTTTCTGGTGTTTACGATGCTCGCGATGATGGTGATCGATAGCATGGGCCGAAAGAAGCTGCTTTTGATCGGCTCGGTGGGAACTTGCACCTGCCTGGCTGGGGTCGCCGCCATCTTCTTTTCGCACCAGCGCCAGGGCTCGCTGGTGTGGCTGCTGGCCGGCTATATCGCCTTCTTCGCTTTCTCTCAGGGCGCGGTCATCTGGGTCTTTATCAGCGAGGTCTTTCCCAACCAGGTCCGGTCGAAGGGGCAAAGTCTGGGCAGTTTCTCCCACTGGTTCATGAATGCCATCATCTCCGGCCTTTTTCCCCTCATGGCGGCTTCTTCGGGAGGCTACCCGTTTGTTTTCTTCTCGGCCATGATGGCCTTGCAGTTCTTTGTGGTTCTATTCCTGTATCCAGAGACCAAGGGCATTACTCTCGAAGACATGCAGCGGAAGCTCGGCATAACCGCTGTGGCGAAAAAAACAAACGCAACGATCCGGACTTGAAAAGAATCACGGCTGCATCCCATGGTTTGGAGCGCCCAAGCGGCCGCCGAGCGATCATCTCGCCCAGGTTCGGCACGAAGCGCGAACCCAGCATGAAGGATAGTTATGGAACATGACCGTTTGTCCGATCCGCCGGAAACCATTGCGGATTATGCCTGTGACGTAGGAGAAAATCCGCTCTGGCATCCTGACGACGCCAGCCTCTTGTGGACGGACATCCCGAGCGGGCGCTTGTTCCAATACAAACCTGCGACGAAAGTCAGCGAAATCATCTATACCGGCAGACCTGTCGGTGGATTCACAATTCAGCAGGATGGTTCGCTTCTCCTCTTCAAGGATCGGGGAACCATAACATGCTGGACGGCGGGGCATGAGGTAGTTATCGTTCCCGAGATTCCCATTGAGCGGGATCTTTGCTTCAATGACGTGATTGCAGATCCCATGGGTCGTGTATTCTGCGGAACCTACGCAGAGGGATACAAAGGCAGGCTTTACCGGCTCGACACCGATGGAACCTTGACTAAGCTCCTGGACGACATCGGCTGTTCGAATGGAATGGCATTCACGCCTGATCGAACGGGATTGTTTTACATCGACTCGTTCGCTCAGAACATTTACCGATTCGACTACGATGGAACCACGAGTCAACTTCGCAATCAGCGCGTGTTTTACAGCGTTCCCAGGGAGCACGGATTTCCTGATGGATGTACGGTCGACGAACAGGGCTATCTTTGGTTCGCGCTGTGGGGAGGTTCGGCAGTGGTGCGGCTTAATCCAGAGGGCGAGGTGGTTGGGTCGATCAGCATGCCTGCGCGGAACGTCACAAGCCTCACCTTCGGTGGCGTGGAACTCAAGACGATGTTCGTGACGAGCGAAGGCGCGAAAACTCGATCAGAGCCGGATCTGCTTGCAGGTGCAGTGTTCAGTGCGAATTGCAGAGTCTCCGGCAAGCCCGAATTCCGCTCCCGGATTGCCGTGAACTGGGATTTGGTAAGATAACGAGCCTGAGATAGCGACCCCCATGCTCCGCTGGAGTTCCGACTTATTCGGGCATGTACCCTTTGCCAAATCGGGCGGTCGAAGGGCTTCGAAAATTGCTGATCAGCGACATGAGAGACGTTGTGCCGCCGTCGAGAATCAGCGTTTGTCCGACCAGGAAATCGGCTTCCGCTGAGCACATGAATGCGGCGAGCCGCGCCACGTCAAGCGGCGTCCCGTATCGTCCCGCCGGCACTGCGTCATAGGCGTTTCTCCTGGCGTCTTCTTCGTTGAACCCGGGAATCGCCTTGTAATAATTCGGAACCGTGATCCATCCCGGAGCGATCCCGTTTACGCGCACATTGCGATGCGCCAGTTCAACCGCCAGTGCCCGCGTATAGGCGATGATCGCCCCCTTTGTGGCCGCGTAGGCGCTGTGCTCCGGCGCCCCTTGGAATCCGTGGATCGACGATATGTTGCAGATATTTCCCCCGCCGCTCTCTAACATCTTCGGAAGCAGCCGTTGGGTCAGGAAAAACGGCGCGCGCAGGTTGACATTGAACAACTTGTCGAACTGCGCGGGGCTGATTTGCAAAAACGGTCGGTTGAACGTGATCCCCGAGTTATTGACTAAGCAG
>WNGK01015940.1_pt1 | contig 13749 bp, 13 predicted proteins | sample 5400601 | NCBI WGS metagenome assembly WNGK01 (sample SAMN13153376, study PRJNA577476) | soil metagenome | isolation source: 60 cm soil or saprolite under Garry oak tree replicate 1 | place: USA:California | collected 2016-06-15 | reverse complement strand
GGGCGATCGCAACGGCCACCGGATTGGCGTCGATCCCTACGCTGCCGAGCCCGAGCCGACGTGCGGCGAACATCGTGGTGCCGCGGCCGCAGAACGGGTCCAGGACCCACTGCCCACGTCGTGCCCCGCGAAGCAGCCCGAGTGGGAAGTCCAGCGGGAACATCGTGAAGTACGGGCAGACGGTGTTGAGACGATGAGCAAGCTTCGTCCGGGATGCGTCGTCCGCACCGGAATCTAGTACCGAGATCCGTTGTACCACGCAGGGCAGCGTAGATCAGCATCACGTCCGCGTCGACGGGAGGCTGGTAGCACTGAGTCGTCAACCCGCTGCCCCACATCTCCCGGTGGAGTCCGCATTCGTGGCATCCTATGTCAAGGTGTGTCCCAATAGTAACCATGCGCGAGCAGCGCCAGGAGAGCGGATGTTCGAAGCCGCCGAGCTTCCCGAGTTGCGGAAGCTGATAGCTGATCAGGTTGAGCGCGACAACGAAGAGCTCGACCGCCTGCTCGCACAGCTTCGTGTGGCCAAGGGGGAGGTCCGGACCATCAAACCACGGTCAGCGACGTCAATCGCTCTCATGGCTGCTGATGGAGGCAACAACCGCGTCACCTTCAACCCGTTCTACCTGCAGATCGTGCGGATCGTGGACTCAGCTGGTAAGCAACTGTGCCTGGACGTTGTCTCGCCCTCGACGGACATCGATGAGCTGAGCCGTCAGCAGTTCGTGAGGGATGCAAGCGGGAAAATCAAGCCGTTGGGTCGGCTCATGGAGGCCCTCGACCTGGGTGGCCTGAAGGACCTGTCCCACATGATGTCCGGCAAGTCGGCCAGCTGGGTACTCGTCTATCGGGAGCTTTGTGAGTGGGCCACGCTATTTGACTTGATCTGCAATCGGGACTTCGCCCAGGACACGCTCGTCGTGTACGACGGACTGCTTCGATGCAAGAAGTTCCGCGGCGATCTATTCATCCAGATGTACCAAAAGCTCCGTAAGCGAATCGACCACGTCTGGCGAGCTGAGCGCCGTCGGCTCTGGCTGGTTGGTCTAGCCAAGAGCAGCCAGGTGCTGGAGAACTACCGGCTCGCGATGTCACTCTCGGGTCTCTTCGAGCGCGGATCACCATGCTCCGTTCCAGTTCCTTACGAGATGCAGAAGCATGTCTACCGCTGGGACGAGTACATCCGAAGCCCTGATGACGTCGATGAGGATCGAGAAGATCCAAAGTACAACATCGGCGCTATGCACTTCGTGCGATTCGGCCCGCGCTCCGGTGATCCGGTCTGGACTGTTGACCTCTTGGAATCCCAGAGGTCCGACGCTCAGACAGTCTTCGGCTACCTGCTCGCAGACGCTATTGCTGGGTTCCCGGTACCGTTCTACCCCAACTGCCTGCAACAAGCCGACAGGTACTCGCGCGTGGCCGATCTCGACCTGGACATCGTTGAGGACGCCCTAGTGGACGCGGTGCGCCAGCAGGTTGGCAGTAAACGAGCACCTATCATCGATGAGCTGCGGCTCGCCACCGACGTGGCAGCCAGACGGTACGAATGAAAGTCACCATGAAGCAGCAGGTATCAGCATCACCTGAACGGCTCACTTCATGAACCTCTTCGATCAAGAACACATCGTTGGTATCTTCCGCGGCTTCTCGGAGAGCGGCATGGAGTTCCACGCCGATCTCGTAATGCCTTACCGCGACGACTTCCAGTCGAGCCCCATGCATGGGCAGTTCGTCGTGGTGCAGCTCGAGCACGACCGCGAAGCGGTGTTCGGCCGAATCACAACCATCGCCGCGCAGGGACGGCTTGTATCGCCGATCGGTGAGGACTACGCCGTACGCGCCGTCCGCGATCAACGAGACATCCCCGACGAACTGCGCGATCAGTACCTCAAGTACAAGGTCAACATCCGCGTGCTGGGTGTCTTTCGCCAGGAGGGCGACAAACTGATCTTCGTACCGAGTCACCGGCGGCTCCCCCATGTCGGTGCTCCCGTGGCCTTCCTTGGGCCCGACGTGCTTACCGAGGTAGCAAACGCCAACGACACCGACCCTGAGACCGCTGGAATCGGCTACCTGGCCTTCGGCGAGTTCGTGTACTGCGCAGATGACCCGCTGGCCGACGTCGATTCCTGGGTCGTCCAGAAATCACCAGCTATCGTGCCAAGATTCCAGATCAGTAAACTCATATCCCGACGTAGCTTCGTCTTCGCGAGAGCAGGTTTTGGAAAGTCGAACTTGGTGAAGCTCTTGTTCTCCAAGCTTTATTCAACCCCAGCGGGGCCTACAGTGGACCGCCGGGGAGACACGAAAGCCCCGGTGGGCACGATCATCTTCGATCCAGATGGCGAGTACTTCTGGCCGGACCCGCGAGGCAACCCTGGCTTGTGTGATGTCGAAGAACTGACGAACAGGCTAGTAGTTTTCACGAACCGCCAGGCACCAAGTAAAATGTACAACTCCTTTGTCGTCGGCGGAGTCAAACTCGATATTCGACAGCTGCCAGCCGCCCGCGTGCTTGGCATTGCGCTATCAGCCGAACGGCAGGACCATCAAAATGTCGCCAAGCTCAAGGGCTTGAACCATGCTAAGTGGGCAGCACTAGTCGACTTGGTCTACAAGAGTTCATCCGGGGACCTCTTTGCGAACCCGGCCGAATTCCGTAACATACTCGGTCTACGAGACGGGCAAGATGCGGAGCAGAACGCCGCTATTAGCAACATGCTTCGCGTCGTGCGAGAGCTGCACGATCCGTCTAGTCAGCTCCTGCGCGCTCTCAAGGAAGCCCTGAGGAAAGGCAAACTGTGTGTTATAGACATCTCGCAGATGCGTGGGCCACAGGGTCTGAAGTTGGCAGGAATCATCCTCAGCGACATCTTCGAACACAACCAGGAGCAATTCACAGCACGTGAGCCCAAGACGATACCGACCATTGCTGTAATTGAGGAGGCCCAGTCAGTGCTGGGCGGAAGCTCACAGCGCGACGACGGACCCTTTGTTTCCTGGGTCAAGGAGGGCCGGAAATACGACCTCGGTGCGCTTATGATCACACAACAGCCCGGGAGCATCCCAGACGAGCTGCTCAGTCAAGGCGACAACTTCTTTGTCTTCCACCTGCTCTCCCAGGGAGATCTCATCGCGTTGAAGCGAGCCAACGCCCACTTCTCGGACGATCTTCTGGCCGCATTGCTTAATGAACCTCTCGTCGGCCACGGTATCTTCTGGTCCAGCGCACCAGGTACTGACCAGCATGCGCGGCCGTACCCACTGTCTGTGCGGGTCTTGAACTTCAGCACAGCTCACGCGCTCCGAGACCCGACGTACGACGGTTCACCCATGACCGATATCTATGCCGCTGAATTGCGGGCTAGGTTTGCCAGCGCGTTGGGGAAAGCTGTGGAGGCTGTCCGCACCGGCCCGGACGTTCTGTTCGACTCAGCTAACAACGCCCACTCAACGGACATAGATATCACTTCACCAGATGCGGAGCAGGCTTACCGATTGGCCGCAATTGAACAGCTTCGTGCAAACCAGTCCTTCTGGCGAAAGGTAAAATCCGAAGAGGGTATCCGATGGGGTGCCGTCCAGAAGCTTCTAGCAGAGTACGCGCCTGAATTCCTGGAGGATGACAGGGAAAGGTTCAACTGGGCATACATTGCCGTCAAAGATGCACTCGGCATACTCCTCGGCTCCGAAGGCATCGACTACACGATCCAGAAACGGGCCGATAACAAAATGTGGATCAATGCCAAACCTCAGCAGGCTAGCGATCCGGTCCGAGATGATCTATTTGAGCCCGGACCACCTGATGACGACGAGCCGCCGTTTTAGTGTCGGTTATGCTTTAGTTTGACCAGTCTTGATGTCTTGCAGTAGGTATCGCAGTCTGTGCACGAGAGGTCTGGCTGGCGTCTTCATCAACTAAGCACGGAATGGGGGCTTTCACGATGCGCTTCACTGCGAGCCTCCCGTGGCTCGCGCCCATCCTCAAGCGGGCGGGACCCCCGGATCACTCTGCACGATAGCCGAGTTCGCTATGGGACCATATCGACCTCGACGGGCTAGTCCGAGCTTGCTGGCCGTCCCGATGCCCCAATATGTAACGCTTGTGCTCCTTGGCAGATTCGCCGGGTTCCCGGAGGAACTAGAGGCGTTGGCCGCGCGCGACGCCCTGCCGTCTTTGGCTCCTACACGTCGAATGGCCTGCCAGTGGCTCCTCCGGACAAGACATAGCCAGTTCTGTACAGCCCTGCGTGCGTGTGCGCGCTATTGTCGAGTCGAGATGGAACGGTCTTCAGAGTTCCCGCCGACGCCTCCCCTGGAGCTGCCTCGCGGCCTCGCGCTCAACAGCTTCCGCCTCTTGTGTCCTGGCACACATCAGGTGGCGCGCCTCCCACGTCCAGCCAGTAGGGAGGCGCGGCGCAATCTCGAGCGCTCGCTCGGGCATCCAGTATTCCTCACAGAGGATTTTGCCTATACCGCCGCTGATGTTTCAACTCCTGACTCGATCCGCCTCGATCTTGAATGCGACTTTGAGCGTAGGCTACATCTGTTCGATCTAAGACGATACGCCGGCGCCGTGGCGAAGGCGGTCAGGCCGCGCATCCGTCGTCCGGCTTGCTGCTGCGCTGGGAGACAAGTCCTTGCAGCGCTTGAGCGATGAGCGCAGCCGTGTGCGGCGTGACGCGGCCGAGTTCAACCACACCGCTGCCGAACACGTTCACATCCGCATGCAGGTACGGCATTGCGTCGGCGTGGCCCAGTTCCGCCAAAGCACCCTGGATCGCGCTGGCCGCGTGCTGCGCGGTCGCCCAGGCTCGGACGTAGGCGGTTCCCTCGTCCAGCAGGAAGGCGGGCTCCCCCTCGATCCACGGCCGCTCGTCCTCGTTCCCGGCAGTCACGGACGCCGCCTCCCCTCGCCCCGGCAGGCCATAGCCGTCTCGTCTCGGCACGTGGTCGCGGTCCGCCGAGGAATGCGCGGGGATGCGGTCAGCTCGCACCACACCGATTTGCCGCTTTCAGTGACCCGGACGCCCCAGTGGTCGGACAGCGCCTCGACCAGGACGAGCCCGCGCCCGCCAACGTCGAGAGACGCAGGGACCTTGACCAGAGGCAGGTTCACCGGGTCGCGGTCGCGTACCTCCATACGCACCTTGCCGGCCGCGTACATCAGCAGCACCACAACCGACGCACCGTCATGAGCGTGCCGCATCGCGTTGGTCACGAGTTCCGATACAAGCTGCTCGGCAGGCTCAGCCACGTCGGCCAAACGCCACCGGGTGAGGGTCTCGCGGACCCACTGCCGTGACGCGCGCACGGCCCGCGGAACCGGCGGCAGCGTGAGCACGCGCGACAGCGCGTCGTCCGGCACGGGCTGCACCCAGGCCGGGTCCGGCTCACCCGGCAACCCGCCCGGCCCGTGATGAGTCCCGCACGGTCCTGGCACTTGTCCCGGCCCTTCCATCTGTTCGCGAGGGCGACTGCGCCCAATCTGCTGGTCACAGCGAAAAGACTGAAAGAGAGACACGTCACGGCTCGACCCCGCGCAGATCGCATCTACGATTTCTGGTACTCACCTGCGTCTCGTCTGGGTCTCCCCTGGTAGCTTCGATGCACGCGGCGCAGAGCAGGGAGGCGCAAGATGACGGCCCAGCCCGTCCGGCTGAAGCTGTTACTCCGGCAGCAGCACTTACAGACGTACGGAACATTTCGCCGGGAATATGACAAAGCCGCGCGGTCTGTCGACGCCGAACTTGAAGGAACGGCACCAAGCCGGGCGCAGTTATACCGATGGCTGTCCGGGGACCTGAAAGGCTGCCCTATCCGCATCACTGCCGCGTGCTGGAAAAGCTGTTCCCGGCTGGACGGCGGCGCAGTTGTTCGAGCATTACGACCAGCAGGTCGACAGCACAGATCCAGGACCGGCACAGATGGCCCAGTTGTTCGATCTCATCGACACCGGGCTCAGCGAACCCGGCCTCGCTCCCCCGCAATGGGGCACACCGGACGGCGCGGCTCCACCATCAGCCAGCGACGCGGACACTGGCCGCGACTTGCTCCCAGCCGCTGTAAGCACTCACGCCGCCCCCGAGACGAGCACCGCCACCAAAGAACTCGGGCAGCGCCTCCTCACGCTCGGGAAAGTCCGCCGACTGCCCGTGTACGAGGTTGGAGCTCACCCGCAACACCCTGCTGGCCTGGCTTGACTACCGGCGCACCACCTGGCCGGACACCGCCAACCGGCACGTCCTGATCACGCGCAAAAGCGCCCTGGGCACCGGACCGGTCTCCGCCAGCTACCTCGCCGACTACCTCGGCAGGCACCAGCGCGGCATCTCCCTCGAGCACATCCGGCGCGACCGCATCCTGCAGGAAGCCCTGGCCACCGGTGCCGACCCGCTCCACCTTGCCCTGGTCTTCAACATCGACCACACCAACGCAATGGCCTACGCCGGCGCCGCCCGCAACCTTCTCACCAGCCCAGCCGAACAGGCACTGTCCCGCCGCCCGGAATAAGCACGAGAGCACGCCGAGCACGAGACCGCGGACGCGGCCGTTACGGAAGGTGAGCATCCAGCGAAGGCAGCAGCCGGATCCTCGCACGGAACGCCGTGGCGCGAATCAGGAACCCGTTCGGAGGCCTGGTTGAGATCTGAGGGTTCATTCGTTTCTAGCGACCTCGGGTCCGGTGATGCGTGCCAGCAGCGGGAAGGTGGCCGCGATGATGCCGAGCGCCGCCAGGATCCCGCCCGCGGTGAGGAGGTAGTACGCGGCGCCGGGCGCCACCATCGGGTGCTGCTGTGCCTCGGTGGCGAACATCGCGGCGCCGGCGAACCCGGCGCCGATCGCGACGGCGGCGACGGCGAGCAGCGGGACGGCGCCTTCCAGCGCGACGACGCGGCGCAGCGTGGCGAGCCGGGCGCCGGTGAGCCGCAGCAGGCTGAACGGCCGCTTGCGGTCGGCGAGCCCGGCCGCGATGCCCGCGGCGAGCGTGCAGCCGGCGATCGGCAGGCTGATCAGGATCACCACGTTCGCGAGCTGCTGGTAGTCGCTGTTGGTGGAGTTGTGCTGCGCGATGATGTCGCCGATGGTGGACGGCGTGCTGACTCCGGGGTAGGTGTGTGCGTTTTCAAGCACCGTCCTTGCCTGCTCGACCGCCGGCAAGGTGCCGTCCGTCGCCACGTTGATGGCGTCCACGCCGAGGGTGCCCAGCCGCGTGGCCGGGACGTTCGCGGCCGGCCAGGTGATCGTGGTGGCGTCGATGCCGAACAGGGGGCCGTTGAACCCGTCTTCGGGGAACGCCGCCGCTGTCGCCCCGGCCGGGCAGCGGCCAAGGGCGGGAACGGCCGCGAGCTGCGCGCACGAGACCACGCCCGCCGGAACCGGGCTGGTGCCGACCGGAGTGACGCCGAGGTCGTGGAATGTCCCGGGGATGGTCAGTCGCGGGTCCGCGCGGACCACGAGCACCCCCTGGACGCCGGGGATCCCGCGTAGCTGTGTCGTCAGCGGCGCGGCGGGCGCGGCCGACCCCGGGACCGCCGCACCCTCCTTCGTTCCCGGGGACACGACGTGGGACGCCTGGTTCGATGCCGATACCTGGTCGGTGAGCACGTTCGCCTCGGCGGCGCTGCCCCACCGGGTGAGGTCCTTGGCGTTCTGCGTGGTGATCGCCACCACGGCCACAGTAGTGATGAACAGGGCGAGCACCAGGCCGCTGACGGCGCGGAAGGCGGCCCTGGGGTCGTCGGCGAGGCGGCGGGCAGCGATCAGCGTGCCGGGGCGGCTGGTCCACCGGGCCATGGCCCTGGCCGCGGCCATGGTGAGCCACGGGCCCGCGATGAACAGGCCGGCGATGATGAGCGCGAAGCTGGACACGAACGCCTGGACCTGCCCGGGGATGGATGCCGGGTGGCCGTGGATGGTCCAGAAGCCGAGCTCGGCCAGGCCGGCCAGCAGCGGCACCACCCGCCAGGCCCGCGGCGGCTTCGGCGTCGCCCGGCGGGCGACGCCGAGCGGGGAGATGTGCACCCGGCGCAGCGCCAGCCGGGCCGCCACGGCGGCGGCTACCGGCACGCCGATCGCGACCACGAGGACGTCCAGCGGGCTGAGCGACAGGTCGCTTGGGAAGAACGGCTCGCCGATGAACGGGATGCCCGCGACCGGGGTGCGCAGCAGGAAGAAGATCCCGAACCCGGCCGCCACTCCCAGGATCGCGGCCGCGGTCGATTCGGTGGCGGCGAGCAGGGAGACCTGCTTGCGGGTCGCGCCGGCCAGGCGCATCGCGGCGAACCGTTCCTCGCGGCGGGCGGCCGACAGCCGGGTCGCGGTGGCGATGAAGATCAGCACCGGGGCCAGGATGGCCAGCGCGACGACGGACAAGATGAGGTCGGTGGCGCTCGCCGGGGCGCCCCCGTTGGGCGGGGTGTAGGTCAGGCCCTGGGGGTTGGCCTCCGTCCGGCTGCTGCCGGGGCTGCCCGGCACCGTCGTGGCGATCGACGTCACCTGCACGCTATCCGGGGTGTGCGCCAGCTGCGCCGGGGTGCGCCCGACGATGAGGACCAGCGAGTTCGGGGACGGCAGCGCGGCGCCGCCGATCGTGCCGGCCAGGCGGCCGGGGTAGCGGTCGGCCAGCTGGTTCGCCGGGGTGGCGCGCAGCAGCGCGGCCAGCGCGGTCGAGGCGTAGTACTGGCCGGGTCCCGGGTCCCGCGGGATGCCCGGCGGCACCGGCGACGAGGTGCCGGTGGCGGCCACGTCGAAGCGGTTGATCTGCTGGCCGGCGAAGATGTCGCTGCCGGGGTGCCACCACAGCGGGGCGGTGCCCGCCGCGGGGGGCCGGGGGGCACCCACGCGGTGCCGGTCCAGAACCAGGCGTGGCGGTTGTTCCAGGTGCTGACCGCGTTGGTCGCGGCCACGGCGGTCAGCAGCAGGCCGACGCCGAGGCCGACCGCGATGGCCAGGACGAGCAGCCGGGTGAGCGCCTCGCGGCCGCCGTTGATCACCAGCCGCAGTCCGAGCCCGATCACGGCTTGGCCCCGGTGAGCGTGCCGACCGTGCCGTCCCTGACGACGACCTCGCGGTCGGCGTAGGCGGCGACCCGGGCGTCGTGGGTGACCAGGATGACCGTGGTGCCGTGCTCGCGGGCGCCAGCGGTGAGCAGGTCCATCACCAGCTCCCCGGACACCGAGTCCAGCGACCCGGTCGGCTCGTCGGCGAACAGCACCTCCGGCCCGGCGACCAGGCCGCGGGCCAGCGCGACGCGCTGTGCCTGCCCGCCGGACAGCTCCCCGGACCTGCGGTGCTCAAGCCCGCCCAGGCCGAGCGTGGCGAACCAGTTCCTGGCCGCCGTCATCGCCGGGCCTCGGCGGGTGCCGGACAGCAGCAGGGGCAGGGCGACGTTCTCTTCCGCGGTCAGCTCGGGGACCAGCTGACCGGACTGGAACACGAACCCGAACCGGTCCCGGCGCAGCGCGCTGCGCCGGTCGTCGCCCAGGGTGTCCAGCCGCTGCCCGCCGAACCAGACCTGCCCCTCCTCGGGGACCAGGATGCCCGCCAGGCAGTGCAGCAAGGTGGACTTGCCCGAGCCGCTCGGCCCCATCACCGCGACAATCTCCCCCTGCCGGACGGTGAGCGAGGCGCCGCGCAGCGCCGGGGTGCTACCGAACGACTTCACCAGCTCCCGCGCCTCGACGATGTTCCCGGCCCCGGGGGCCGCCGCGGCGGGTAGGTTCGCGGTTATCAGTGCACCGCTCGTGCGAGCAGGTCCATCCGGGCCGCGGTGTGATCGATCCATCGCAGGTCAGCCTCCAGTCGGTAGAGCGCGTGGTCGGCGAGCAGCACGCCGACCTGATCGGAGTCATGTTTGAGTTCGGTAAGCTCGCGCATCCGCTGCAGGTGCGCCGCCCGCTGGACATCCAGGTAGCCGTCGGCCGGGCGGCCGAGCATCAAGGCGAGCACCACCTTGGCGAACAGCTCGCTGGTCAGGTCCGGCTCCGGCGGGGCCGGCTCGGCCAGCCACCGCTCCACCTCCGCGATGCCCGCCTCGGTGATGACGTACCGGCGGCGCTCCGGCCCGGCCCCCTGCTCCACTGGGCCGGGGATCGCCTTCCCGTCCCTGGCCAGCCGGGACAGGGTCGCGTACACCTGGCTGTAGCGCAGCGGCCTGCCCCGGCCGAAGTACGCGTCGTAGTCCCGTTTCAGGTCGTACCCGTGGCTTGGCCCCCGCTCAAGCAGGCCCAGCAGGGTCAGCGGAACACTCATAACCGGGAGAATACTCCGAGAGTATTCTCCCGTAAAGTAGTTCCCTGGCTGGACCCGCGCGGGGCCACGCGGAACTGGCATCATCAAGGCACTTGCCGCTGCAACTCCTCAGCCCCGAGACCATCGGGCACGCCATCGTCGCCCAGATCCTGCTCGACCGGCGCGCCGCCGCAACCGGCCAGACCCGCAGCGACGTCATCCAGCGGCTGGCGCTGCTCAACGCCTGGCCCGGCGACGAGCCGAGGCCGCTTCCCGAAGGCCTCGCAGACGGGCCCGCCTAACCAGTCAAGCCCACCGCATCCTCGGACCAAGGCGGCTGACCGGGGCCGGGCTTCCAAATGGCCCCTGGTGACAGGGTTCTTACCAACGCCCGCACTGCTACCGCAGGAGCGTGGTGGACGCGGAGGGGCCGTTATCCGCCACGCACTCTTGGGTGAACCCACCGGGATTCCGGCCCCTGATCACAGATAACACCGTGAGTTCCACGTGAGGAACCTTCAGTCCAGCTGAACTCTCGGCATTCCGGGTGATAAGGCGGGTTATCACCCGCTCGGCCGTGAGTTCATCGCGACTGAAGGTCCCTCACCGGGAACTCGCGGTCGTTCGGGACCTGACCGCCACGATCACCGTGAGTTCGCAGGTGGCGCCCGGCCTGGGCGTGAACTGCGATTGAGCGGGCTCAGGGGAGCTGGCCTGCCTTGTTGACGATGGCGAGCTTGACCAGGGCCTCGCCGCCGCTGGCGCCGTTCAGGCCGAGGCGGCCGGTCCAGTTCTCGCCGAGCAGCTGGTAGGTCGTGCGGTTGAAGACGAGCGTGTAGGTGCTCCCCTTGTTGGGGCCGACGCGGAGGGTCCAGCGGACTCCCACACCGGTGCGCCCCAGCAGGTTGGCCGCCTTGGGCACGATCTTCAGGCCGGGCGTCTGTGCCAGGACCTCATAGACCGCGGCCCGCTGGGCCGGGGTGAGGTAGTGCGTGGTCAGCATGGATCCCGTGACCCACAGCAGGTCGATGGCTGTGCCACCGCGGCCGGGGCGGATCTGGTTCCTCCGCTCCAGCCAGGCGCGCAGCGCGGCCGGGCGGGCGGGCATGCCGGGCAGGTAGGCGGCGAGGCCGGCCGGGGTGCAGTGGAGGCTGACTCTGGAGGGGTATTTCCTCGCGAGGATCCTCAGCGCGCGGCTGGCCGGGAACACCCGGCCGTGCACGCACGCCTGCTCCGGATGGGTCTCCGCCCCCGTGCCGCCGGTCTGGGATTGCAGCCCGACACGCGTGCCGCTGACCGACAGCCAGGTCTGGACAATCATCGGCCCGGACCAGCCAACCTCGTTGGTGTACACCTTGGAGTACACGAACTGGCCCGGCCGGGGTATGGCGGCGGGTTCGGCGAGAGCAGCCAGCGCGGCGTTGTGCAGCACGGCCGCTGCGGTAGTGGCAGGAGCGAAGGCCGGGCTGGAACCACTGCCGGGGCGACCGGCGCCGCCGGAGGCCACGGTGAGCACCACGGCCAGGCCGGCCGCCAAAGCGGCCGAAGCGGCACCGGTCAGCAGCAGCGGCCGCGCCGCCCATGCCCTCCCGGCGCGCCGCCGGGGCTCCGGGTGAGTGGCGGCGGCGGCGTGCTGCACCACTACCTGCTTGAGCTCGGCCAGCAGCCGCTCCTCGAAGCCCCCGAGGGTGTGGCCGACTGCGGGACCGGGGTGGCCGCCGGGAGTTCCCTCACCGGCGCCGTGGATGGTGCTCATGTCATTTTCTCCGCTTCGGTGGGCAGCGTGTCGGGGACGGCGGGCGGCCGGAGGGCCTTCCTGGCGGCGCGGCGGGCGCGGTACAAGCGGACCCGGGCCGTGCCGGGCCGGATGCCCAGCGCGGCGGCGGCGTCGGTGACCGCCAGCCCGTCGATCGCGACCAGTTCCAGCACCGCACGCTCGTTGTGCGGGAGCCTGGCCAGCGCCTGGCAGGCGGCCCGCCCGGCGCGCTCGGCGTCGATCCGTTCCTCCAGCCGGGCGATGTCATCGTCATCCAGCAGCCTGCGGCCGGCGATCCGGGTTGCCGCCTGCCGCTGGTGTGCGGCGCGGCGACGGTCGGCGGCGATGACGTTGCGCGCGATCCCATACAGCCACGCCACCGGCGAGCCCCTGCTGGGCCGGTAGGTGTGCGCCGAGCCGATGACCGCCAGGAACACCTCGGCGGTCAGGTCGGCGGCGGTGTACGGGTCCGCGACCCGGCGGGCCACAAAGCGCATGACCGCGGCCACGTGCTCGCGGTACAAGGCCTCGAACGCATCCGGGTCATAAGCGATCCGGCCAAACGGCTCCGCCGGCCCGCCGCCGGTGACCGGGCCTGTCGGTGTGGTCACGTCCTAGCTCCCCTCCGTGCCGCCCCTCTATCAGTTCTTGGACGAAAGCGCTGCCCGCGTTACCGCCCGAAGCCCGCAGGGCCTGGGAACGCTGCGCTTTCCTTCCGCGCTGGTCACCAGCCACCCGAGCGTCCCCGACGGTGCATGGGCCAGAGGGTGCCTGAGCGCAGATGGCAGGTGTGGCCGGTGATCGCGGCGCCGGTCAGATGGCTGGGGGTGGCTGCTCGGCTGGGCTGGTGCGCAGGTTGCGGGCGGCGTTGGCGTAGGCCATCGCGTTGGTGTGGTCGATGTTGAAGATCAAGGCGAGGTGGAGGGTCGGCACCGGTGGCGAGGGCTTCGTGCAGGATGCGGTCGCGCCGGATGTGGTCGAGGCAGATGCCGCGCAGCTGGTGCTTGTCGAGGTAGTCGGCGGAGACTGGCCCGGTGCCCAGGGCGCTGATGCGCGTGACCAGCACGTGCCGGTTGGTGGTATGCGGCCAGGTGGCGTGCCGGTATTCGAGCCAGGCCAGCAGCGCGGTGCGGGTGAACTCGCCGAGGCGCTGCCGGTGACCGGCGAGGGTGATGCGCCTGCTGGGCAGGTCGATGTCGTCCAGGGTGAGCTCGCGGATGGCCTTGGGCCGGGCGGCGTGTACGGCTGCTAATGAGATGGCCAGCCGCTGGGCGGGAGTGAGGGCCGCCTGCTGGACCGCCTGGATTTCTTCGGCGGTCATGGGCAGCAGGGTGCGCTCGGCGGCCCGGCCGCCGGTGAGGTGGGCGGTGGGGTCGGCGAAGATCAGACCGCGTCGTTTGGCGAACAGGAACAATGAGCGCAGCGCGGTGATGGTGCCCGCGCCGGCCAGCACAGCCGGCATCGTGAACACCCCGGTCCCGATGATGCTCCCGATGACCAGCCCGGTCGCCGAGGTCAGGCCCAGGGCACGGGCCTTCTGCTCATCTCTGGCAGACATTGGCTCTGCCGGGCCCTCCCGCGGCTCGGGCACGTGGCGGATCCTGGAAATCAGGGACATCTGGACCTCCTCCCGGGAGCGGCACCAGGACTTTTCCTGCTGGCGCCCCTCAAACCGCCGTGGGGGATGATCCCGGCCGCCCGCGTGCCGAAAGGCTTCAGCTGCGGCCGACTCAGGACCTGCGACCCCCCGGTTCTTC
>WNGK01017613.1_pt1 | contig 13751 bp, 3 predicted proteins | sample 5400601 | NCBI WGS metagenome assembly WNGK01 (sample SAMN13153376, study PRJNA577476) | soil metagenome | isolation source: 60 cm soil or saprolite under Garry oak tree replicate 1 | place: USA:California | collected 2016-06-15 | reverse complement strand
GTGGTGTTTTGTGGCCTTGGGCTCGGCTCCCTTCGTCACGTCCCAGCCTCCTAGGCCTGCATCCCAGACTGGGTGTTGTTCCATCGCCTCTATGGATTTCTCCCACTCTCTGTCTTTCATGGATTCCCTTGGGACCCATCTGATTGAGAAGTTCTCTTGATTATCATCAAAGGTTGGTCTTTCAAGGGTCTCCATGATCATCGGGAGATCCTTAATGCGGATCGTCAGAACTGTGCCCCCGTTAGGAAGTCGTCGTGCCTTCTCGTACGGCAGTGTGACCTCCGGGTCAGATTCCATGGATTCAAGCTATTCGGCTCTGAACCAAAATACTAGTGTAACTCTAGGCCTTTCGATTTCGTAGCAGATTTCGAAGGCCACATTTGGATTCTGCCCTTCTCTCCTCAAACCGCGGCGATTTTATCGTTTTTGGAAGTGTTCTAAACAGTTACGCTCCCCTATTATTGGAGACCCGGGCCTTGTGAGAGGAAGCAGAGATCTCAAAGGGTTCTGAGAGTGTGAAGCTGATGGCTAAAACAGACAGGTGTTTCTGTTAGTGGTTAGTGTTCACGGAGAACACGGAGGTTTCGCCAACCGGCGAAGTAGGCCCATGATCTACTACGAAATTCTTCTGGCGATTAGACACTTCTGGGCTAATAGGGGCGAAGCGAAGATTACCCCCGTTCAGAGCCATGTCAACATCCCTACGGGACGGTTTCGGGAGTTTCTTCGGAGTATGGAGAAGGCAGGGCTGCTCCGGTTGAATCCGTTGGATGTTACGCCTGCGGGCGATGAATACGTTGACGAGTTTGAGCATTTCTTAAAGTTCCTTGAAAAGTATGGCTTGGCCCCTAAGCAAAGTCCAGTTCAGCTTGGACCCCGGGTTGCGCAGCCGCACTGGGCTGACATTATAGCGGAGTATGAGAAAAAGATGAAAACGAAATCCGCGCTGTAAACCATAGTTTTTCGTGGAGATTTTTTTTGACTAGTCGAGCGAGTGCTTCCAGCACTTAATTCTGCGCTTAGACATTGTGGTACTTGCATGGACTAGCTGTCCGTACGTATTGTACGGGCTGCGAGTCCGTCGGAGTATAATTACTGACAAAGCCGTTTTGTCTTAACAGGTCACATTTGACAACTAATTCTTGGGAAACATCCGGAAACACCAACCAGAGTAGAATAAGAATCGGCCATATCGCCCTCATCGCGATGGTGGCGGCTTTGTCGATCATGCTCGTCGTCCCGGCTCATGCCGCGACGAATATTTCGATTACGTCGGCAACAACAACCCAGGGCCCTGTTGGGACCTCCGTAAGTGTAACTATGGGAGGTTGTAGTGGTTGTAGTGGCACTGGAACCATCAACTGGGACAGCCCCAATCAGGCTGTTATCTCCGGTTTCACTTGTGGTAATGGTGTTATTGGCACGTTCAATGTGCCTTCTGGTTCTATTGCAGGTACGCACACTCTTACCCTGACGGGTTGTGGCGCAACCGGTGCAACAACCACGTTCTTAGTAACAGCCTCTACACTGTCTCTCAGCCCTACTTCAGCCCAGCCTGGACAAACGACGACTCTGTCTGGTTCAGGTTATGCCCTCTCAGTATCGTATAGCGATTGCCTGAGTTCCAGCTCAATATCCTCAGGTTCGTGTCTCGCTGGCTCAACTTCATCTTTCACCTCTGACAGCAGCGGCATCATACCGGCTAGTACGACAGTTACGATCCCTAGTGGGACAGCACCCGCAAGTTACTGGGTCTTGGTCTATCAATCTTCGACGATATTCAAGTCTGCCTCCTTTACCGTGAATCCTTCGACCTTCACAGCAACCTTCGATGCCTCGTCGATTAACGGGGCATCAGATGTATCCTCCTCTGCGACTGTGCTGACGGTCACGTATGCGGGAACTGATTCGTCCTGCACCGGAGGGACAACAGTCACAGTAACGAAAAGCCAGCTTCCGTACACAACACCAGGAGTCATTACCGGAAAATATGTGTGCTATTCCTACGCGTCGTCAATCTCCTCCACCTCTGCAACCAAGCAGTACCGATGGGGCACAATCTCCACAGCAACCGGCAGTGCTTCAGGCCAGACCGGTCAATCGGGATCCTTCTCTATTACCTCCAACTCCGCGGTAACAGCAAGCTACGTTTCTCAGTATCAAATTACGTTCGCCGTTTCTCCCTCTGGTACCGGTTCTACAAATCCCACAGGAACAAGCCTTTGGGAAGATTCTGGCTCCCTTTCGATTACGGCTTCTCCGAATTCCGGGTTTGTATTTCTATCATGGAGTTCGAGCGGGTCGATTACGTTCACGAGCTCTACATCGGCCAGCACTACCGCAACCATATCAGGCTCTGGGACGATAACCGCAAACTTCGGCGTGACTCAGCCTATAACAATCTCGACAGGCGACTCGGCTGCTTCCACGACGATCACTGTTTCTGGTTGTAATGTTTCACCCACTTCTGTGACATCCAACGGTGTGCAAGTCTCGCTCTCTGCGATCCCATCGTGCAGCCTAACCTTCACAGTCCCAGCGGACGGTGCGAGTAGCAGATACCGGTTCAGCAACTCGGGTGTGCCATCAACAACCTGGACAGTGACGACCTGTTCCTCGGATACTTGTTCTCCTGCGTCCAATACAGTATACAGGCAATTCTTTGACACGCTTTCATACTCGATAACTGGCGGAGGTTCTCCCAGTGCTCCCACATTCACGGCTCTCCAGGTAGGCTCGTCTGTTGGCCAGACTCTTACTACAACGCCTACGAAGTACTGGTTCGATGCAGGGTCTTCTTGGAGCCTTTCGCCTAACCCACTGGGCGGTTCAACATCTTCTGAGAGGTGGCAGACCAACAGCGCAACAAGCGGAACACTTTCGTCCTCAACTGTTACGACAATTACGGTTACATTCTATCACCAATATTTCGCCACCCTCCAGATTAACGCGAACGCCCAGAGCAACTTCGATTCAGGCTTCACCCTATCGCTGACGGGGACGCGATTCGGATCCTCAGGCATCGGGCTTTGCGCAATAACCACGACGGCAGCCCCGACAAGTTCTTGCCAAGACTGGGCAGATAGCAACGGTACCGTCTCCTTCGCCGCTTCACTCGCCGGAACCTGCACGAACTGCAGATGGGAGAACCAAGCGGGGGCAACCACCGTTGTTACTATCTCGTCAGCTAGCCCATCTTCCGTGAACTACTACAAGCAATGGAGTACGACGGTCCAAATTACCGCTGCAGCCCCGACGACCTTTGACAATGGAATGACAGTCGCGATCACAGCTACACAACGCGGGAGTTCAATATCGTTCTGCACGATTACTGCTACCGCATCCAACACAGCGAACTGCACAGGCTTCATAGACAACTCTGGTACTGCAACGTGGGCAGCGACATCCGGTTCCAACCCTTCAAACGCCAGATGGGCCACGGGAGCATCAGGAGTCGTTGGTTCTGTTATTTCCTCCCAAATTGTGAGCGGAGGGACAGCGGTGATAGACAACTACTACAAACAACTGACCAATAACTACCAGGCTACCCCTCTCGCATCTTTCGCCAGTACTCATTGGGACTCATCCCAGACGATAGCCGTCAGCGGGACGGTAATCGGATCTCCTTCCACGACCGGTTACTGTTCACTCAGCACTGTAAGTGGCTCAGGGGCGACCACTAGCATAGCTTGCTGGTTCGATTACAATAAGATTGTAACGGTAGCATCACCAATTGGCATCTCCTCAAGTGAGCAATGGTTGGCTAGCGGCTCCAACACGTTCCAGCAGAGCACAGGTAACAACCCTGACAACGTCAACTTCAACGACCAATTCCAGATTTCCTTCGCAGTGTCACCCGCTGGAACTGGAACAACCACCCCGTCAGGTACGAACATCTGGGAAAATGGTGGATCTCTCTCAATATCAGCCGCGCCAAACAGTGGCTACTACTTCTCGCAATGGTCTTCGACAGGCTCGATAACCTTTGTGCTCTCTACTTCTTCCAGCACTACCGCCACCGTTAGCGGTTCAGGAACGATTACTGCCATTTTTGTCTCAACGCGACCTCTCAGTCTGGACGGCCACATCAGCGCGAGCACTGGCAATAGTGGTGGAACTTCGGTCTCCGTGACACTCACTACTACGAACCCTAACGATCTCATTTACGCTTGTGAGTATGCCACAAATACGGGCACTCTCTCCATTTCTGCGACGGGGCTTACCTGGACACAGCGTGCAGTCAAAACAACTACCGAGAAAGTCGTTTGCTGGTACGCTATTGCTTCGTCTTCTGGGACCTTCACCATTACGTTCTCAGACTCGTCTTCCACAAACCTCGTGGGTCTCGCTTTCGCGGTCACTGGGGTTGACATCAATTCCCCATTCGATCCCAACCTTGGCTCTGCAATGACAGGGTCTGGAAACTGTTCAAACTGCAGTCCAACCGTGTCGGTCGTCACAACCAATGCGAACGATTTCGTAGTTGGTGTTATTGGTGGTCTTTCTCAGCAGCTTAGCCAGGGGGGATCTCCTTGGACTTCTCTCGACAGTCAGTCAAACGGTAGTGTGGGCTACACATCGGCAGACGAGTACCAGATTGTCTCTTTCACAGGAACATATTCGCCCTTCTTCACAATCGGCAACAATGGAGCGAGTTGGGTCATTGTCGGAGACGCGTTCAAGCGAGCTCCTGTAGTATCCGTAAGCTGTTCTCCCAACTCGGTGGACGTGGGGGTAGGGACAATCTGCACAGTTACTCTCAGCCCTGCCGCGACCGGTGACTCAGTATCGTTTACTGGATTCGGTGCGGGAACGCCAAGCGCCAGCTCTTGCACCACAAATGTATCTGGCCAATGCTCGGTCACCTACACTCCAAGCAGCGCCGCAGCTAGCACTTCTCAGACGATTCAAGCATCATACTCCAACAATTCAGGGTTCACCACTCTGAACGTCAACGCCATCCTTACAACGGGAGCGATAACACCTAATGCCCCTGTAATCGACATTGGTCAGTCGATAACTCTGACCGCACACCCGTCGGGCGGGGCTTTGCCTTACGTCTATCAATGGTTCACGGGTCCAGACTGCGCTACCGTAATCTCGGGTCAGACATCGCAAACTTATTCGGCCTCTCCCGTCGCCAACACGACCTACTCTTATCGGGTCACCGATGCCCAATCGCAATCAGCTTGTTCTCCAGCCGACAGTGTTACCGTAACAGAGTTCATCACCGTCTCCATCTCATGCCCATCAGGCACAGCTGGCAAGCCCATAATCTGCAACTCATCTGCCTCAGGTGGCCTATCCCCCTACACTTTCTCCTGGTCGGCGACGAGTGGCAGTCCAGCGAGCGGAACAGGCACGAGCTTCACCACAACTTTCTCCGCAAAGGGAGTTTACACAATTACGGTGACCACGACTGACGCTAACGGAGCCAGCTCAACGGCATCAGCCAGTGTTATTGTCGTGCCTCAACCACTCGTCGTTACTGTCTCGTGTCCAACTTCAGGTCTGACCGCGGGTAAGCCGTTCAACTGCACCGTATCCGCAACTGGAGGTTCGACGCCCTACACCGGCACGGGCACCAAGACCGTCACACAGTCAACAAAAGGAACCTTCACTGAATCTTTCACGGTCACTGATGCCAACGGTGCCAGTGCTTCAGGATCAGCATCCGTCACCATCGCCGCCCAGCCACTCACAGTTATCGTTTCATGCCCAGGTTCTGGTCTGACTGCAGGAAAGCCCTTCAGTTGCACGGTCTCGGCAGTCGGAGGAACAGCTCCTTACACAGGAACGGGCGACTTCACAGTTACACAGCCCGTCAAAGGCACCTTCACAGAATTGTTCAGCGTGACCGACGCCAACGGTGGGAGCGCCTCGGCCTCGGCTACGGTCACCATTGCGGCACAACCAATAGTCGTATCAGCTACTTGCCCGACATCGGGTCTCACTATCGGTAAGCCATTCGAATGCACAGTCTCGGCAACCGGTGGAACTGGTCCCTACCTAGGCACCGGAACGATTTCCAGAACCGAGCAGGTCAAGGGAACATTCACAGAGGCTTTCACCGTTACCGATTCGAACGGTGCTTCTGCGTCAGGATCTGCGACGGTTACAATTGCTTCACAACCGTTGGTCGCGATTGTTGATTGCGGCTCGAACCAGACTGCTGGTGAGCCTTTCGGCTGCACTGTCTCAGCCTCCGGCGGCTCGTCACCATACTCCGGAATCGGCCTATTCCCTGAGAGCGAAGCTGTCAAAGGAACCTACATTTTCAGCTTCACCGTGACTGACGCAAATGGAGTCACATCGCAAGCATCCGCGACCGTCGAAGTATCTGCCCAACCCTTGGTCGTGGCTGTCTCATGTGATTCCAACGCTACTGCCGGTAAGCCGTTCAACTGCACAGTCTCGGCCACAGGCGGAACAGAACCTTACAATGGTACTGGAAAGTTCAGCGTCATCGAGTCTGTAAAAGGAACATTCGCCGAATCATTCAGCGTCACTGACGCCAACCAGGTTACAGCGACTGGTTCAGCGGTCGTTACTGTTGCACCCCAACCGTTGATTGTGACGGTAACTTGCGACTCTGGCGCGACCGCAGGCAAGCCGTTCAGCTGCACGGTTTCGGCCACGGGTGGAACCGTTCCTTACACCGGCACTGGCACGTTCTCTGTCACTGAACCGGTTAAGGGAACATACACAGAATCATTCAGCGTAACCGATGCAAACGGCGTGTCTTCGTCAGCTTCTGCTTCGGTCGTTGTAGATGCTCAGCCTCTGATCGCAAGCGTCAGCTGTCCAGACTCTGGGGTTACGGCGGGTAAGCCCTTCAGCTGCACAGTTTCCGCTACTGGCGGGACCAGCCCTTACACGGGCAGTGGCACATTCACGCTTGTCGAACCGGTCAAGGGGATCCGCACTGAATCATTCAACGTTGGAGACGCTAACGGTGCCTCCGCTACTGCTTTTGCAGCGGTGGAAGTTTCTCCACAACCACTGGTTGTCACAGTAACATGTGCTGCGGGTTCAACTGCCGGCAAACCATTCAACTGCACGGTGTCCGTTGCGGGCGGCACAGCGCCATACAACGGGATTGGAATCTTCGACCGACGCGAATGGTATCATTGCTACCGACTCCGCCAGCGTTACAGTTGCGCCTCAGCCACTCGTTGTATCGGTTGATTGCGGCTCTGGACAAACTGCGGGTAAGCCGTTCAGCTGTACCGTCTCTGCGACTGGTGGAACAACGCCATACAGCGGTACTGGAACGTTCTCTCGATCAGAAGCCGTCAAAGGTACCTTCACTGAGAGCTTCGCAGTAACTGATGCCAATGGTGCTTCCGCTATCGGCTCAGACAGCATAACCGTAGCACCGCAACCCCTCGTCGTCACCGTAACATGTAGCACAGCCGCCCCAATAACCACTGGCAAGCCGTTCATTTGCACTGTCTCAGCAACAGGGGGAACAGCTCCGTACAGCGGAACTGGAAGCTTCACCGCTGTCGAATCGGTCAAGGGCATTTACACAGAATCCTTCACTGTTACAGACGCAAACACAGTCAGCGCTACTGGATCGGCAAGCATCAGCATCATTCCTCAACCCCTAGTCGTAACAGTCGATTGCGGTTCGGGCCAAACATCAGGCAAACCATTCGACTGCACAGTAAGCGCGATCGGTGGCACAGCACCCTACACCGGAACTGGAGTTTTCTCGCAGACAGAGGGGGTTAAGGGAACATTCACCGAGTCCTTCACTGTCACAGACTCTAACAACGTGAGCGCCTCAGGCAGTGATAGCGTCACGGTCTCTCCACAGCCACTGGTCGTAGTTGTCACATGCCAAAGCTCGAACGCAACCGCTGGCAAACCATTTGATTGTGAAGTTGCAGCCACCGGCGGTACCTCGCCATATTCAGGAATCGGAATCTTCGAGGTCACTGAGCCCGTCAAGGGAACCTACGCAGTGAGCTTCGATGTTACTGATGCCAACCAGGTAACCGCATTCGGCTCCTCAAGTGTCACGGTCGCTCCCCAGCCACTAGTAGTCGCAGTAACTTGCCCAAGTTCGGGCGCAACAGCAGGCAAACCGTTCAGTTGTAATGTCTCTGCAACAGGCGGAACAGCACCGTACGCTGGCGTAGGCATATTCTCCGTTACAACGCCGGTCAAAGGCACGTTCACGGAGACCTTCACGGTAACCGATGCGAACGGCGCGAGCGCAATAGGCTCGGCCAGCGTTACGATTATCCCACAACCGGTCGTAGTCACAGTCTACTGTCCAACGACAGGACTCACAGCTGGCAAGCCATTCGATTGTGATGTCTCAGCGACTGGAGGAACAGAGCCCTACACTGGAACCGGCAGCTTCACCATTACTCAGCCCATCAAAGGAACATTCACAGAGAGCTTCAGCGTTACAGACGCGAACCAGGTCACAGCCTCAGGTTCCGCAACCGTCACTATTGCCCCACAACCACTCATCGTGGCCGTAACCTGCCCTGGATCCGGTCTGACGGCAGGCAAACCGTTCTCATGCACTATCTACGCCGCGGGCGGAACTGCACCATACTCAGGCACGGGCAACTTCAGCCGAGTCGAGCCCGTCAAAGGCACCTTCACCGAGTCATTCAACGTGACCGACGCCAATGGAATATCAGCAATCGGATACCGAACCGTCATCATTGCACCTCAACCACTCGTCGTCTCAGTCTCATGCGCTTCAGGGATCACCGCTGGCAAACCCTTCAGCTGCACAGTGTCCGCAACTGGCGGGACCACGCCATACTCTGGAACCGGGACCTTCAGTCTTACTGAGCCAGTAAAGGGAGCCTTCGCCGAGACCTTCACCGTCACAGATGCTAACGGCGTGTCCGCGTCAGGATCAACGAGTGTGTCTGCAGCTCCACAGCCCTTGGTCGCAACAGTTGTCTGTCCAAGCTCAGGCATAACCGCTGGCAAGCCTTTCACCTGTTCCACATCCGCTTCCGGTGGAACAGCCCCCTATGCTGGAACAGGCGACTTCACCGTCACCGAGCCCGTCAAGGGCACCTTCACGGAGCGATTCACTGTTACAGAGGCAAACGGCGTCACCGTCACAGCATCCACGACTGTTGATGTTTCTCCACAACCTTTAGTCGCAATTGTTGCATGCCCGACTTCTAGTCTTACCGCAGGCAAGCCGTTCAGTTGCTCAGTCTCTGCAACCGGTGGCACAAGCCCATACCAGAATATCGGAACATTCCAGGTGACCGAGCCAGTGAAGGGGGCTCACCTCGAATCGTTCAATGTAAGAGATGCCAACGGCGTTTCCGCAACAGCCACGACTACCGTCATGATTGCCCCTCAACCCTTAGTCGTCATCGTCTCATGTCCATCGTCGGGCATTACAGCGGCCAAGCCCTTTAGCTGCACAGTTAGCGCAACGGGCGGTACGCAGCCATACTCTGGAACGGGCATGTTCAGCGTAACTGAGCCTGTCAAGGGAACCTTCGTGGAAGAATTCACAGTAACTGATGCGAACCACGTCAGCGCCGTTAGATCGGCAAGTGTGACCATTGTTCCACAGCCACTCGTCGTGACCGTCAGCTGCCAGTCAGGTGCAACCGCTGGTAAGCCCTTCAACTGCACAGTATCTGCAACCGCTGGCACCGAGCCATACAATGGAATCGGATCGTTCTCGATCACTCAACCAGTCAAAGGCACTTTCACAGAAACATTCAGCGTCACCGACGCAAACCAGTTCTCAGCATCAGGATCAGCAACCGTCACGATTGCACCACAACCGCTCGTTGTCACCGTAACATGCGACACAGGCCAGACTGCAGGCAAACCCTTCAATTGCATTGTCTCAGCAACGGGCGGAACATCGCCCTACAGTGGAACTGGAACCTTCAGCGTAACAGAACCCGTCAAAGGAATCTATACTGAAGGATTCAGTGTCATCGACGCTAACGGTGTCGGTGCTACAGGTTCAGCGAGTGTGATCGTCGAGCCACAGCCACTCGTCGACACCGTAACTTGTGGCTCCGCCTTCTCAACCATCACTGCAGGCAAGCGGTTCAACTGCACCGTCTCCGCCACTGGCGGTACCGCTCCATACACGGGAACTGGCGTCTTCAGCGTAACCGAGGCAGTGAAGGGATCATTCACGGAGGAGTTCAGCGTCACCGACTCCAATGGAATAATAGCAACAGGCTCAGCGAGCATCGTCGTTGCTCCACAACCCTTAGTGGTCTCGGTCGACTGCGGTTCGGGTCAGACTACAGGCAAACCCTTCAGCTGCGCCGTCTCAGCCACCGGTGGGACCTCGCCTTACTTGGGCACTGGAGTATTCTCAATCACTGAATCTGTGAAAGGAATCTACAGTGAAGAGTTCGCTGTCGTCGATTCGAACGGCATGGTAGCTGCCGGCGCTGTGATTGTAACAGTCGCCCCACAACCGCTCATCGTCACCGTCACCTGCCCGACATCGGGTCTGACTGCGGGTAAGCCCTTCAACTGCACAATCTCCGCGACTGGCGGCACGAGTCCGTACAGTGGCACTGGCAGTATGACTCTAGTCGAGTCTCTCAAGGGGGCATTCACCGAGTCGTTCCGCGTCACCGATGCGAACGGTGCCACAGCTTCCGGCTCAACAAGCGTAATCGTTGTTCCACAGCCACTCATCGTCACTGTCACATGTCCAGCCTCAGGCCTAACTGCAGGCAAGCCATTCAGCTGCCACGTCTCAGCATCAGGCGGGACCCAGCCCTACTCGGGCACAGGTGACTTCATCACCACCCACGCAGTAAAGGGATCGTTCATCGAGAGCTTCATCGTAGGTGATGCGAACGCCGCTCTGGCGACAGGCTCGACCACTGCTGTTGTCAGTGCCCAGCCACTAGTAGTGGCTGTAACATGTGCCCCAGCGATCACCGCCGGCAAACCGTTTGATTGCACCGTCTCCGCGACCGGCGGAACGGCACCCTACTCAGGTGTCGGAATATTCAGTGTTTCAGAACCAGTCAAGGGTACTTTCCCCGAGAGCTTCAGCGTTACTGATGTCAACGGTGCAGCCGCTTCGGGTTCAGTTGCAGTCACTGTTGCGCCTCAGCCTCTAATCGTCACTGTTACGTGTGCTTCGCCAATCACTGCTGGCAAGCCAATCGCTTGCTTGGTCTCCGCTACAGGCGGGACTTCGCCGTACTCTGGCACCGGCATCTTCACGATTGCTGAGCCGGTCAAGGGCACCTACGTCGAATCCTTCAGAGTTACCGACGCTAATGGCGCATCCGCTACAGGATTAGAGGGTGTTATCGTCAATCCACAGCCCTTGGTCCCGACACTGGTCTGCCCTGTCTCAGGCGTGACGGCTGGTAAACCGTTCACCTGCACTGTTTCTGCCAGTGGTGGCACATCACCTTACTTTGGAACGGGCGCGTTCACGATCATGCTCTCTGTCAAGGGCACATACACTGAGACATTCGCTGTCGAAGACGCAAACGGCGCTATCGCAAGTGTCTCTGCCACTGTGACTGTTGCTCCACAGCCATTAGTTGTAGCTGTCAGTTGCCAGTCAGCTCCCACCTCGGGTAAGCCATTCTCCTTCATCGTTTCCGCGACGGGCGGAACAGCACCATACAATGGCATTGGTCCGTTCACAGTCACCGAAGCGGTCAAAGGTACCTTCACAGAATCCTTCCAAGTCACCGACGTTAACAATGTCTCTGTAATAGGCTCAGCAACAGTAACCATTGCTCCTCAACCACTCGCCGTTATCGTGGTCTGTCCAGCATCGGCTGTTACCGCAGGCAAGCCGTTCAACTGCACGGTCTCGGCGAACGGAGGAACAGCACCATACCAAGGCACCGGAGTATTCAGACTCACTCAGCCAGTAAAAGGAACATTCAGCGTATCGTTCAATGTCACAGACGCCAATGGACTCACCGCGATTGGATCCACTGTTTTCACAGTCGCTCCTCAACCGCTAGTTGTCAACGTCACCTGCCCCAATTCAGGACTAGTCGCCGGCAAGCCGTTCAGCTGCGCAGTCCAAGCAACCGGTGGAACAGGACCCTACTCAGGTATCGGCAACTTCACCATCACGATGCCCGTCAAGGGGACTTTCACCGAATCCCTCAGTGCCACGGATGCCAACGGACTAACCACGACTGGGTCGGCTTCAGTCGTCATTGCAGCTCAACCGATGACGGTGAACTTCTCGTTCAGCGGGACCCTCTACTCCGGAAGCCTGACAACATTCACCGCTACAGTATCGGGTGGAACATCGCCGTATGCTTACTCCTGGAACTTCGGCGACAGCTCAACGATCGGCACAATCAACCCTGTCGCTCATACCTACCTAGCAGCAGGAAACTATAGCGTCTTACTAACCGCCACCGATGCCAACGGTGCATCTTTCAACGCTACCCAGACTATCAGCATTAAGGTGCAAGACTCGACCCCACCAGTCATCGTTTCCATCATCACACCCGGACCCAATCTTTACGGATGGAACAACGGCAACGTTACAGTGAGCTGGAGTGTAACAGACCCAGAATCAGGAATAATCTACACTTCTGGATGTGTAACGATTGCACTCAGCAGCAATACGGCCGGGACCAGTTTCGCATGCACCGCCACAAACGGCGTGGGACTAACAAGCTCCAGCACAGTAACGGTCAAGATAGACATGACGCGCCCCACAATCACTGGCTACCGAACTCCAGGTCCCAACTCGTACGGCTGGAACAATGACAAGGTCACGGTATACTTCGCATGCTCCGACAACCTCTCAGGAATCGCGGTCCCGCCAAACAGTCCTCAGCCAGTCTCGAACGAGGGATTCAACCAGTCGAGGACCGCCTCTTGCATCGACAAAGCAGGCAACATATCTTCTCTAAGAATTGGAAACATCAACATAGACAAGACAGCCCCGACAGTCACCGGGTCGGCCTCGCCCGCGCCCGACAGCTTCGGCTGGAACAACTCCACCGTAACCGTCACCTTCACCTGCTACGACTCGCTTTCAGGAGTTGGCAGCGTCACAGGTCCAGTCGCGCTCTCGAGTGAAGGACAGCACCAGTCCGTCAAAGGCACGTGCCTCGACAAGGCAGGAAACCAGGCAAATGCAAACGTTGCGAACATCAACATCGACAAGACACCTCCAACAACTACCATCACATTCGGGAAGCCAAGCAGCGGTTCCAACCCCACCATAGTAACCTCCAGCACACCCATCTCCCTCAGCGCCACAGACGTTCTATCAGGAGTCTACCAGATCAAGTATGGAATTGACAATCCATCCACGTCACTTGTCTACTCAAAGTCGTTCACCATCCCTGCGCTCGGTACGCATGTGATCTACTTCAGAAGCATTGACCAGGCCCTGAACGTCGAGAGAGTCCGCTCTGTCAAGGTAACCATTCAGGCTAGGCTCTTAGTCATTGACGTGCCATTGGTCTCAGTGGTCTCGCTGGCAGTAACAGGACTGATTGTGAACTTTGCCTCCTACCTGAAACAGGCGGACCCCCGGACAGCATTTTTCAACAATGCTTTCGACTTGGCAAGAGAAGACATCGTAGAGCTGCGGAAAACGAGGTGAAAGAATAATGACTTTGAACATACGGAGAATAGAGAACGATGACGCCTCCACAGCCCATCCAATCCTGAACTCGTGCAGAATCTGCGGCACTACAGTCGTAGACCTATCTTCCATGGGGTTACCAAGCTACTGCCGGCGCCACCACTACGTAATGGCCCGAGTC
>WNGK01006992.1_pt1 | contig 13751 bp, 14 predicted proteins | sample 5400601 | NCBI WGS metagenome assembly WNGK01 (sample SAMN13153376, study PRJNA577476) | soil metagenome | isolation source: 60 cm soil or saprolite under Garry oak tree replicate 1 | place: USA:California | collected 2016-06-15 | reverse complement strand
GGCGAGTGATCATTGCCGCCGGTAGGGCCGCTCTTTCTCAACGCCCCCGGGCACAGAGCTACACATCAGAGGCTGACATTCAAGCCGAAATTCTGGCGCACGTAGCTGACCCATTCTTCATCGGTGACGGCGGCTGACGCGACCCATTCCTCGTCGCTCATCGACGCTCGCCAGGCCAGCAACCCCGCCGCATCTGGTCCAACCGGATGCCTGAGTTGCCAGCTGTCGCTGCCGATGATGTCCACTATTTTTTCTCCGACGACATAGGGCGAAACCGGCTTCTCGAGCGCAGCGCGGAAGAGTTCTGCCACACGGCGGCTGTGCGGATACCTGGTGGAGGAAGGCGGCTGCACTTTACCGAAGATCGGGGTCGCGATGACGCCGGGCTCCACGATGGCGACGCGAACTCCGAATGACTTCATCTCCTGCGCGAGACACTCGCTCAGCGCTTCAAGGGCAAACTTGGAGGATGCATATGCGGCTTGCGGCGCGGCAGCGAATCGGCCGGCCACCGACGTAACATTTACGATGCAACCGGAGCGTCTTTCTCTCATGCTGGGAACCACAGCCTGGATGCAACGCAACGCACCGAAGAAGTTGGTTTCCATCACGGCGCGGAATTCGGCGATCGGAACTTCTTCTACTGCGCCGATCGGCCCAATTCCCGCATTGTTGACCAGCACATCGATTCGATCCGCTTCAGAAAGGATGTTCTCGAACGTCTCCCGGACTGACTGGTCCGAATCGACATCGAGTGCTGCAAACCGTACGGGAAGATTCTCGCGTGCAGCAATCGTGCGGAGCTCTTCTCCGCCGGTGTTCGGATTGCGCATTGTCGCGTAAACAATGTGGCCCGCGCGGGCCAGACTGGCGGCGGTAGCCTGGCCGATGCCTGTACTGGATCCGGTGACGACGGCGATTGCCATTGGCTCTCCTTTTGGGGGGAAATTCAAGGATCTTGAGCTACGCCATGCGGCGGGGACGGGGAAACGCTCTAGTTCTATTTCCGGCGCGCAGCTCCAGTCAAGCACTTTCGGCCGTCAAGAAACACGCACCATCCGCCCTTCATCGCTGACCTTCCACTCGCCTTCGAGAGGCGCTCCGGCCAGCTTCATTCCGTGGTCTTCAAACAGCCGGCGAAACTGATCGAACGGCATCACCTCGTGGATTGGCTGCTCACGACTATAGGAACCTGCCTGGCGGAAGAAGTCCTCGATCTTGCCGACTGGTTGGTAAACGTCGATGATCTTCGCTGGGTTGTCGCCTGCGGAGACCCAGGCATGTACAACATTGCGTGGAATAAAAATCGCGCGACCAGCCCGGCAACATAGCTGCCGGCGGGGTGCCAGGTAATCCGGCGCGGCACGCCGCCGTTCAGCCGCACAAGCGCTCTGCTGGACACGATCGATAACACGCTGAGACATCTGAAAGGAAACATGGAGATTGTGCGCGAGTCGCTGCTGGAGCGCACCATCCGCCATCGCAAAGGATGCCCGAAGTGCGCCCGCGGCGAAGGACATCCGGTGTGGGTGCTGACGGTCGGCTATGCGGGCGGCAAAACCAAGCAGATCAGTCTTCATGCCGATCAGCGGGAGCAGGTGGAACGCTGGCTGAAGAACTATCAGGAGTTGAAAGCCGGCCTGGAAGACATTTGCGAGTTGAACCAGAAGCTGTTGCGACCCGAGGAGTAGTTGTTTTCTTTTGCGCCCGTGTCGTTTCATCATTAATGGTGAAACAGGGGAAAGGAACTTCTTATGTTGCTGGCGGCGTTTCTCCACATTCTCTCTGCCTGGCGTACGGTGTTTCCCCAACAGCGCACATATCAGCGCGCCGTCCAGCATGGGCTCGGCTCGCTGGCCTGCCTGGGAAGGCGCTGTCTGTCGCGCATCATCTGGACCAGGCCTGGTGCCCCGGCCCGGTTGGTGAGCATGGCCGTGGACGATACCCGCCTGCGTAACACCGGGCGCTCGATTCCCCAAGCGAGCTAATGGAACCCCATCTCGGTTCCCAAACAGCCCGCCCTTGCCGTGGCCGCCTATAGCGCTCTACTGCTGGCGGGCCTGCAGGCCTTCGGACCAGCGCGGGCCGGCCTTCGCGCAACTGCCCAGGTGGCGCCGCAACGCAAAACGGCCTTCCTGCCTGGATCTGATCACGCTCCTGCGCCAGGAAATGGCCGAACACCCCGAAATGCTCGCACCGTTCGGCCTAAATACCACCCATCAGGCACTCACTTCGGCTGCGGCGGCCTGAGGAAAATGTTGAAACTCCAGTCAGGGGCCTAAAAAGGCCCCTGCTCCCTCCGTGGTTCCCGCCAAACTTTTGTTTCCTTTTAGTCGGCCACCGGGTTCTCCGACCCCGATAGATGAATCATGGGTGAGTCGACGTTCGTGGTATCCCACTTCTTCGCGATACAACCGCGAAGAAGTGGGGCACCCACGATTTGTTTCTTCTTAAATGTAACTCGGTCATGGGGGGAGTCGTGGGGCGGATCCAGGGACAGAGAGAAGGGGCGCTTATTCGGAGTTGATACCGTGATTCACGGCAAATAGAGCCAGCTCCAGGCGGCTATACACGCCGAGCTTATCGAAGATGTGAGATAAGTGGTGTTTGACGGTCTGCTCACTGAGCGAAAAATGGGCTGCGATTTCGGGGTTGGAGTAGCCCTCGAGTACGGCCAGGATGATTTCGCTTTCGCGCGGGGTCAGGCCGTATTTGTTCTTCTGTGTGCCCTTCGATTTGCCGAGATCGAATAGCGACTGCACCAGCGTGGTGATGCCGTCTGTACCCAGCCAGTACTCTCCCCTGGCGACCTTCCGAATACCCTCGAAGAGGGACGCAGTTGGATCGGTTTCCAGTACCATTCCCCGCACTCCAAGTTGCAGAAAACGCACTGTCTCCTCCTTGCTAACGCCAGGGCAGAGGAGCATCACCTTCACGTCCTCTTTGGATTCTTTCAATTGGTGCAGCATTTCCAGGCTTTCCCGCTGAGGGACGCAACCAGCGAGCAGGAGGACATCCGGCTTCATCTTGCGGATCAGACTCAGAGCATCCTCACCTGGGCAGCCGCCGACCACCTTGAACGCTGGGTCGCCGGTCTGCAAGAAGGTGCGAAGGCTTTCGCGGCAGATGGTTTGGTTCTGAGCGATTACAATTCTGATTTCCTGCGTGGGACGAGGGTGGGTCGGGGTTAGGGGATCTGCGTCCAATCCATGCCTTGCCGGCAGGTTAATCAGGTTGGTGACGGGTGCGACGTTTTGGACCTTCGAGCTTGGTGCAGCGTCCGTCATTGACATTACTCCGGGGAGAAAAAAAGAATATCGCCGCTCCCATGGCCAGAGAGATCCCTTGATTTTCTTTCAAATAAGGCTAATCAGTATTGTAGTCATTATCGGTAAATTTGCTATCTAACATGAGTATCTATGAAACGAGATCCGGCAATGTGATGGACGTCACGTGATCAGGACGTCAGGGCACGACTTCATTTCTGCTGAAGCCGGTCCTAGAGCACAGAATTTTACTTTCAGGAAAATCAAAATCACGAGTGCTGCAATTGACCGTACACGCTTGGCATGGCCGGCCAAGATACGGCACCGATTAGTGTGCGCATTCTAACTGGATTCGTTCTTTTGAATAGAACTAAATCAGCTATATTCGGCGGAACCTCTGACCTATTGCGATCCAGTATGTACCGCGGTACATTGAGCCTACTTTCAACAAATGGAAAATGGCCGCCAAGGGATTCAGGCGTACGACCAGATGCCTGTCGTTTGTTGCGGTCGAGAGTTTCTATGACATTGGTTCAAGAAAAGCAGCCGACCGAACAGAGACCCAGGGAAGCGACTCGTTTTCGGATCGATGTGCCCCTGCAGTTTCGCATTCGCGGTGAAAAGAAATGGCGCGAAGGATGGGTCGACAACGTGAGCTTGACGGACATTTTGTTTAGCGGAGCAGAAATGGTTGAGGCGGGTAAATCCATTGAGATACGGCTGGTTCTGCCGGGACCACGGAAAGGCCACCGGGGCGGCACAATCGTAAGCAGGGCGAAGGTCAAGCGTTGCTGGCGACTGATTGATGGAGTGGGTCGGGCGATGATCGCGGCTGGGCTCAATAATCCTCGACTGCTTCGTTACGATCCGGAATGGCAGGGCTCGCCATACGATCCGCATGATACGGAGGAGTGAGGGGAGCGCCTGAACAGCTCGTGTGCATCTGGGGTGCATTCTGTGGGTTCGTTGGTGGGCTTCAGGGGAAATCAATTTCAGCTTTGGCGTACGGCAGTCGCCAGGCGAATCGTCTCAGAGTCTAAGTGTGAATCGAGAGGGCATGTCTCTCACAGGGCGAAGCTATGCCTGGGTTTGAAAGCGCAAGCGCAGTTTTCTTCATTGCCCATTTCAGGAATTGAAAAGAGGTTGTCAGATGAAACACAGAACAGTTGTGTTTGCCGGGATCCTGGTGGTTGCAGCCAGTCAGACACTGGCCCAGGATCCCGTGCGCCCTTCGAGCCAAGGCATTGAACCGTCCCTGGCATCCGCCCCTAGCAGCTCCACCATACGCCTTGAGGATCGGAATTCACGGTATCGATTGCGGCCGGGAGATACATTCGATGTCGATTTCGCTCTGTCTCCCGAGTTCAACCAGACAGTATCGGTACAGCCGGATGGGTTTGGCAGCCTGAAGGCGGTAGGGTCGATCCCGGTGCAGGGACAGACCATTCCGGAACTGACGGAAAGCATCAAAACTGCGTACGCGCGCGTGCTCCATGATCCGTTGATCGTGATTGTTCTGAAGGATTTCGACAAGCCATATTTCATCGCTTCGGGCCAGGTGAGTAAGCCGGGCAAGTATGACCTGCGAAGCGAACTGACGATCACGGAAGCCTTAGCTATCGCGGGCGGGGTAAGCGACAAGGCCAAGATCTCGCAAGTCGTTTTGTATCGTAAGACGGCGGAAGGCGCGTTCCAGGGCAAGGTATTCAATTTAAAAAAGCTATTGGCTGCGCGGAATTTATCTGAGGATCCGCGCCTGCTTCCCGGTGATCTGCTTTACGTTCCCCAAAACGTGTCCTCGCACCTCCGTCCATTCATGCCGACGGCGAGCATGGGCGCGTATTACAACCCAATGCGGTATTAAGGCGGAGAAAGCTCATGAATACTCAGGAAGTTGAAGTTCGTCGTTATCTGCACCACTCCCTGCCCACGCGGCGCGACCTCGTTGCCGTGGTCTTCCGCCACTGGAAGTCGATGGTGATCGCGAGTGGCCTGGTTATCGCCGGAACCCTCCTGGCCGGTGTCTGGACGCCGCAGTACGAGGCGCGGATGAAGATACTGGTGGAGAGCCGGCGCACCGATGCTGTGGTAAGTTCGTCTTCGGTTAGCCCAGTTCAATTCAACGGCAATGTTGTCAGCGAAGAGGACATCAATTCCGAAGTCGAGTTGCTGAGCGGAGATGACCTGTTGCACAAAGTGGTCCTGGCGACGGGACTCGGCGCCAAGGCGGGGAAGACGATCAGTGCCGGGGATGAGGCGTCGATTTCCGCTGCCGCCCGCCAACTGAGCCGTGATCTTCGGGTGGAAGCGATCCGGAAGACGCATGTGATTTCGGTTCGCTACCGATCCAGCAAACCGCAACTGGCGTCATCGGTACTGACCGCATTGGCGTCCGCCTATGTTGAGAAACACACCGAGGTCCATCGGCCCACCGGAGAATTCACCTTCTTCGACCAGGAGTCAGCGCGGTTCCACAAGAATTTGGAACAGGCCCAGCAAAGGTTGGCAGCTTTTTCGCTGGAGCGGCACGTTGTTTCCGCGCAGATGGAGCGCGATGCGGCTCTGCAACAGGCCAACGAGTTCGAGTCCAACGCGCATCAAGCGCATGCCCTGGTTGCGGAAACAGAGTCACGCATCCGCGCCCTGCAGGCGCAACTGGATTCCGCTCCGCGGCGCATCACGACTGCAATTCGGAGCTCCGAAAACGCGCAGCTGACGGGACAGCTAAAGTCCACGTTGCTGACGCTGCAGCTGAAGCGGACTGAGATGCTGACGAAGTACGACCCGAGCTATCCGCTGGTCAAAGAGGTCGATGGGCAGATTGCGGATGCGATGACCGCGATTCAGGCCGCAGAGCGCAGCCCCATCCTTGACGAAACAACCGATCGGAATCCGGGCTACCAGCTGGTAGCGGATGAGCTTGCCATGGCCCAAGCCGAATTGGGAGGGCTGAGGGCGCGCGAATCTGCGGCACGGGGCATTGCGGCTCAGTACCAGGAGATAGCGCAGCAGCGCGACCAGGACAGCACGGTTCAGCAGAATCTTCTCCGCGATGCGAAAACCCAAGAAGACGGCTATTTGCTTTACGTGCGGAAAACCGAGGAAGCCGGCATTAGCGATGCGCTTGACAGAAGGGGTATCGTGAACGTGGCCATCGCCGAGCAGCCCACGGCCCCAAGCACACCCAGTCGATCCCCGCTCTTTTCGGTGATCTTCACGCTGGTGCTGGTATGTTCCGGGAGCTTTGCCACCGCATTTGTGAGCGATGCGATGGATCCGACCTTCCGCACTCCTGACGAATTGGCCACCTATCTCCAGGTACCGGTGCTGGCCGTGCTCCCCAAGAGCAAAGAGTAAAGCCGATGTTAGCCCACTACTTCGGATTTACCGAGGATCCGTTTGGCGCCACTCCCGATCCGCGCTACTTGTACCCCAGCCGGACTCATCGCGAGGCGCTGGCATCGCTGAACTATGCTTTTTACTCGAACCGTGGCTTCACCGCTCTGATCGCGCGGCCGGGGATGGGAAAGACGACGCTACTGTTCGAGTTTCTGGGCCAGATCCGGGAGCGAGCTCGCACCGCGCTTTTGTTCAATTCTCAGACGGATCCGATAGATCTGTTGCGGAGTCTCCTGCGCGAAATCGGAGTTGCTCCGCAGGACAGTCCCGGGCAGATTTTCGAACAACTGCACAAGGAACTGGTTGAAACGGCTCGTGCGGGACGACGATTTGTGGTGGTGGTAGACGAGGCGCAGAATCTGACCGAGCCGGCTCTGGAAACCCTGCGCATGCTGACCAACTTCGAGACCACACGCGCCAAGCTGATGCAGATCGTGCTCAGCGGTCAGCCAGAGTTGGAAGACAAACTCGCGCGACCCAGCCTGGATCAACTTCGGCAGCGCATCTCGACCTTTTGCAGACTCGAGGCATTGTCGCGGGAAGATACCCGGGCGTATATCGAGCATCGCATAAGAATTGCCGGATACACAGGAGATGCGGTGTTCACGTCCGGCGCCATGGATCGCATTGCCGAGGCGAGCGGGGGGATACCGCGCATCATCAACACGCTGTGCTTCAATGCATTGTCTCTTTGCTGCGCATTGAAGCAGAGGAGAGTCGATCTCGCCATCCTCACCGAGGCCATCCGTGACCTTGAGGTCACCCCGAGAGCTGCGGTGCAACCAAGCGAAGCGCCCGGCCTGACCTTGTGGAACAAGGGCGCCCGGGAACCGCGCATCACGGAGAACTTAAGGACAAAAATGCGGGTTCCGGCGTTTGCCTTGATCCTGCTGCTGGCGGTTGGCCTTGCGATATGGGCGAATCGTCATTATGAGGCGCAAGAGATGAGGCCGAAGGTTTCCGGGGCAGTGCCCGAAGCGCAGGATTCCACGGCCCACGATACGCCGATGGCTGTCCCGGGCCAAGCGGAGAAGCCGGCCACAGACTCGATGGAAATCACGGTCAATAAGGAGCAAACGCTCAGCGCTATCGCGATGAACAAGCTCGGCAGCTTCGATGATGAGGTCCTACGCCAGATTGAGAATCTGAACCCTGGTCTAAAGGACCCGAACCTGATCCACCCCGGAGAGAAAATCTTGCTACCGCGACATGCAACTCCGCCCGGGGACGGAGAGATCTCGCCAGACCCGAACCTGAGGAAACGACCATGAGCAGAAACTTTGAATTATTGGAGCAGATCGAGAAGGAATTCGTCAGTCCGGCTGCGAACAACGGACGCCGACCGGACCGGATTCCTGCCGGCGAATTTGTTGCGCCCGAGCGCGGCGCAGCGGTTGCCAGTGACGACCTCATCCAGCTGGTGCAATCCGTGTTCCTTCCAACCACCGGAAAGGCATACCACCAGGTCGTGTTCTGCGGTATCGAGAAAGCAAACAGCAGTAGCGCCGTTTGTGCGCACGCGGGACAAACTTTGGCCGCCAATACCGCGGAGAGAGTGTGTCTTGTGGATGCTGCTCGCGGCTCGTCCGGACTATCAGGCCTGTTCGGAGTACCCGGTCATTCTGACGATGGTGACGGGCAGGAGCAGAGCGTGCAAGTGGCAAGAAATCTTTGGTTAGTAAGTTCTCCCGCGGCCACATCGGCCGGAATACTGCGTTCTGCAACCGAATTGACAAAAAAGCTGGTCCAGCTTCGGCGCGAATTCGGTTTCGTTCTGATCGATGCTCAAGGATGCACTGTCGGTCCCGAAGCGACCCTGCTGGGAAAGCTCTCCGATGCAGCGATTCTCGTGATCGAGGCGGACGCAACCCGTCGCGCGGCAGCCGCTAAAGCGAAACAGGATATTGAAGCTGCGGGCATACCACTGGCGGGCACGGTTCTGCACAACCGGTCTTTCCCCATTCCGAAGAGTCTTTACGAGAGATTGTGAGCCGGAGGCAGCTCACATCGTGCCGTCGCGATAATGGCCGAGGTTTAGCAAGTCTCGAGGAAAGTATGTCCACTGTTTTGCCGCTTGCTGTTGCGGGGTATCCCGCTGAGTCGGGTCTGCGAACACCCGTCGCATCGATGGAGAAACGAAGCAGCCGCCTGGACGTGGCGGTGGTTGCGCTCTTATCGATGTTCGCGTTCGTACTGGCAACCGATCTCCGCATGGCGGGCGGTACATCGATAGCCATGAGGCTCGGCTACGCATCTCTGCTGTTGGGATCGATCGGGGTGATCAAACGGAAATCCGCAGTTGTGCCCACACCTGGACTGTGGTGTCTGCTGGGGTTTGTGGTTTGGTCGTCCTGCACATTGGCGTGGGCGGAATTTCCCGTCCCCGCTCAACACAAAGTGCTCACGTATTGGGTTCTGCTAGCGTTGGCGGCAATCGTTCCACAATACGCGTGGGACTCCCGAACGCGCACTAAGCTGATCGATTGGTATGTTGCAGGATGCTGGTTGGGTGTGATTGGAACAGCCGCAAACTTCGCGGCGGGAGTCGTGTACTCTGCCGAGGGCGCCCAGGAGATGGAGGGAAGGTACAGCTTCGGCACGGATCCCAACTATCTTGCCCTCGCCCTGGTGCTCGGTATTCCGCTGGCATTGTTCCGGTCCGCAACGGCAAAGGCATCCTGGCACAGGGCCCTTTGCTTTCTTTATGTGCCAGCGGCCCTGGTGGGAGTGATCCTTACCGGGTCGCGGGGAGCGGCGATGGCGTTAGTGGCCGCTGTCGTAGTTTATGGGTTACTCGCCGGCAGGAAGACGCGGGTATTTCTTGGGGCCGGGGCCGCGCTGTGCGTGATCATTGCGGGGCTGCTTCCTTTGCAATTTTCGGAACGCTTTGCAACCATCCCGAACGAGTTGCAGCACGGCACCCTTTCTGACCGGCGGGAATTGTGGGACAGAGGAACAGCGGTGGCCAAGGAACATCCTCTTGAGGGCATCGGGGCCGGCGCGACGACGGGCATGTTCGACATTGCGGCGCACAACACCCCATTGGAACTGATGATGGAAGGCGGCGCGGTGAGCCTTGTTTTTTTCTATGGAGCTTTCCTGCTCGGGATCGGCAGGAGTTGGAGAAGCGACCGTCGCGAAGCAAGCGCCATGGTTTCCGTGTGGACAGCCTGGCTGGTCGGAAGCCTATCCCTGAGCTGGGAGGTGGATACCGTGACCTGGTTCGTCCTGGCGATACTCTTTTCCGCAGGTTCGCCGCGATCAACGCAGCGGGCAATCATGGGTTCACGGCAGGGGCTCGAACGCCCGGCATAAGATTTTCCGGCGAGATGCAGTGGAGAGAGGACCGACGCATGCGGGTATCCATCGTGACAACCACGTTGAACGCCCTCCCGTACATTGCAGATACGGTTCGCTCCGTACTTCAATCGCCGTATCCGGACCTGGAGTACCTGGTTGTCGATGCGGGATCGTCGGACGGCACCAGCGAATTTCTTCTTAACCTTCATGACCCGCGGGTGCGGGTCGAAATCCGCGCGGGAGCACGGCAATACGAGGCACTCGATTGGGGGTTGAGACAAACCACAGGCGAGGTGGTGGCCTGGCTGAATGGCGACGATCTCTACTTCCCCTGGACGATAGAGTGCGTTGCCCAACTATTCACGGAATTCCCTCGAGTGCAGTGGATTACAGGACTGCCGGCGTTCATCAACGGGCAGGGACAATGCACCATGGTGGCCACCCCGAGTTCCTATCCGAGACGGTACATCCGGAACGGGTGGTTCAACGAATTCGCGTACGGCAACCTGGTGCAGGAGAGCATGTTCTGGCGACGAGAGCTGTATTGCCATGCAGGCGGGCTGAATCTGAAATACGAACTGGCGGCAGATTTCGAGTTGTGGACCCGGTTTGCTGGTCTTGCTCCTCTGGAGGCGGTGAACGTACCTTTGGCGGTATGGCGTAAACACGGCAAGAACCGCTCGATCATCAGAGCGGCGGCCTATCGGAAAGATGTCGCCGAGGTTACCTCAGAGCTTCCACGCATCAATAGCGTGAAGGCGTGGCTCTGCCGATATATGGCCAGCAGGCACGCGCTGCGTCTGGCGGAATGGCACAGGACGCCGTGGATCTACTACTCGCTGACGCAATCGCGCTGGAAGCGGGGGACGGCTTTCCGGCCTGTATCGCGCTATGGGTTTCAATATCTGAAATCGGAGTTGATGGCAGCTCGGCAACAGGCGCGGGAAGCCGTGTCCGTCTGATTTCGGGTTTGCTTCGAGATCCAATGTTTGTCCGTTCAATCGCGTTTCATCGAAACGCCACATCGAAAGTACGCTCAACATGAGAATTGCGCAGGTGAGTCACAGCCTGGAGTGCGGCGGATCGATGGCCATGGTGGTGGCCCTCTCCGCCGAGTTGGCGAAAGGCGGGCACGAGGTCGACGTGGTGTGTCTGGATCGGCCCACGGGCAGCTCCCACGAAGCGCATTGGATCGATTTGCTCGGGTCGCGCAGGGTTGCGGTCTACTTTCTGGGGCGCAAGCGCAGAACTCCGGGAATCATGGCGGCGGGGAAGCTGTGGTGGCTGATCCAGCGCAGACGATATGATGTAGTGCATTCCCACCTGCCCATGCCGGACGCCACGAGCGGCTTCGCGCGGCGATCGAGCCCGCACCGATTTGTCCACATCGTTACGATTCACAACACATACGAACCGCGATCGCGGTGGTTGACCGCCTGGGGCCGTGGAGCCAACGTGGCGTACTGCTCAGAGGCAGCCCGCCAACGGAATCCGCTTCCCGGTGTCTCCAGCACGGTCATTCCGAACGGTATTCCGCAAATGGTTTTTGCGATCCCCGGAAAGTCCAGGGAGGAGATTCGAAACCAATGTGGATTATCGGCCGATGCCAGGGTGGTGATTGCGGTTGGCCGTATGTGCCCGCAGAAGAACTTCGGTACCGCTCTGGAGGCGCTGGCGATTCTGAAGCGGCGCAACACGGTCGCGAATCTGCAATGCCTGCTATGCGGAACGGGAGAAGAGCGGGAGCAACTGGAGACCCGAGTTCGGGAACTGGAACTGGACGGGATCGTGCGCTTCATGGGCGTCCGGACCGACATCCCGGCTCTCCTCGCCGCCAGCGATGTATTCCTGAGCACGTCGAGATATGAAGGAATGCCCCTGGCCGTGCTTGAGGCGGTGTGCGCCGGCGCGCGCTGCGTGCTGTCGGCTATCGATGAGCACATTGAAATTGCGGCATCCATGCCCGGCTGCCAGTTCGCTTCGCTCGATCCCGAAGCAATGGCATCCGCACTGGAACGGGTGCTGCGCGATAGCTCCGATCTTCACCTGCTGCGCCAACAACGCGCCCCGTATCTAAAAAAGCATTCCATTGAGGAGTGCACGGAATCGTACCAAAAGCTCTACCAGGCATGCTGCCATCCGCAACTGGTTTCTCAACCTGCGCGCCCGTGATCAGCGCGCCCGGATGCAGGGTCGGTCCGGCGTCAGAGTCGACTCGCCAAACAAGTTCGGAGGGAGTACGTGAACCAAACAAGCTGTGAACCCGGGCAAGCTTCGCTGCATGGGGCCATTATTGGGCTCGGACGCATGGGACTGACTCATTTGGCCATCCTGAATAGTCATCCCCTGGTGGGGAAGCTGTCGGTGGTGGAATCATCGGCGTGCTTTGGAAAGGCTGTCGAGAAAAATCTCGGCCTCACCTACTATCCGAGCCTGGAGGAGCTCTTCCGTCAGAGCGTCCCCGATTTTTTAGTGGTGGCTACTCCGACCAGTACACATTATGGGATTGCGACAGCCGCGCTTGAAAAGGGCATACACACCTTCATTGAAAAACCGCTGAGCACGTCGGCTGCCGACAGCGAGTCTCTGCTTCGCCTGGCCAACGCTCGTCGCGTGGTGGCTCAAGTGGGATACGTAAACCGGTTCAATGAGATTTTCCAGGCGGTGCGGCTCCTGGTCCAATCTGGGGAACTTGGCGCTCCCACCCATGTCTCGTGTGAGATTCGTTCGCCCATGGTGATGAAATCGACGGGAAGCAGCTGGCGTTCAAAACAGACCGAAGGGGGCGGTTGCCTGAACGACATGGCGGCCCATGGCATCGACTTGTTGAACTTCCTGGTGGGTCCCCCCCGATCGGTGGCGGGGGCCTCGCTGCAGTCGCTGATTTCTGAGGGCGTGGAGGATCGCGTTGACGTGCTGCTTCGCTACCAGGGATTTACGGGATCGCTGCATGTGAATTGGAGCGATCCATCGTGCCGAAAGCCTGCTTACCGGGTGAGTATCGACACCAAACAAGGACGGATTGTCTGTGATCACCATGCCTACAAAGTATTCAGACGTATGCCCGGCGTGCACGCCCATGCCAGCGAATGGAGCACCGTATACATCACCGAGATTGCTGAGCCGGTCAGGATGTATGTGCGCGGCAATGAGTTTACGCGCCAGATCGATTACTTCATCGACAACATCGTACGGAAGCGCACCGAGAACATCAGTGACATAGCATCCGCAACGCAGGTGGACCAGGTGATTGAGCAGATCCGGCAGGCCGGACGCCAGGAGAGGATGCAATGAAGCTGATTTTTGGAGACAACCAATTCTTCGGGATCAATCACATGTCGGAAGAAAAGGCGCAGGCGCTCTCCGAACGGTTTGCAGCGCTGCCCGTGATCCTCAGGGTTATCGACGATGCCTACGATGCGGGGATTCGCGATTTTATGTTCACGACGCATGATCGAGTGAGCGAGATTTGCAATCATTTCCGGAAATGGCCGCATCGTTACCAGGATCTGAGGCTGTACCCAGCCATGCCCTACGCGCACAAATACGCCAACCTGGTTGCGGACAAAGGAATCATGGGAGCGGTGGTTGAGGTATTGCGCGGAGACGGGTCTGCCTCGAGCGCCATGCGGGCTGCCTTGCGAGCGGGAATGGGCGCTCTTCAGCAGGATCCGATCGCGGTGATGCGTGTGTTGGTGGATGCTGAGCTGCGGGTGTTTCGCGGCCTGCACGTCGAGGCCATATTCCTGCAGAACATCGTTGCCGACTTGCTGCTTGGCTTGCGCG
>WNGK01032493.1_pt1 | contig 13760 bp, 7 predicted proteins | sample 5400601 | NCBI WGS metagenome assembly WNGK01 (sample SAMN13153376, study PRJNA577476) | soil metagenome | isolation source: 60 cm soil or saprolite under Garry oak tree replicate 1 | place: USA:California | collected 2016-06-15 | reverse complement strand
GTCCTTAGCCGCGTCTTCAAGTCCTGGGCCCGCAAGCTCCAAAACACCTGGGGCGGATTCGTTTTCGAGCTGCTCGCGACGCTTTCCGTGCCGTTGCTGGTTCTCCTAGCCCTTTATATCGGGATGGAATCGCTCCCGCTGCCGCGCCTTTACGAGCGCATTGCCTCGAAGCTTATTTTCGCGTTGGTGGTTCTGGCGATCTCCTATTTTCCCGCCAAGGCGCTGCTGCTGTTTCTTGGCAGGATGAGCGAGAAGCAAGCGGGCCTAAAACAGGTGGCGCAGCCAGTCTCGTTCATCATCAAGGCGCTGTTCGCTCTGTTGGCCGTCGTTATCGTGCTCGAGAACCTGGGCGTTTCGCTGACCGCTATCTGGACGACGCTGGGCGTGGGCAGCGTGGCGGTGGCGCTGGCGCTTCAGGATACGCTCGGAAATCTCTTCGCCGGACTTTACGTGATGATGGACCAAACCATTCGCCCCGAGGATTATATCAAGCTCGATTCCGGCCAGGCGGGCTACGTGGCAAGGGTCGGCTGGCGGTCCACGTATCTGAACTCGCTCGACGGCAACAGCATCGTCGTGCCGAATGCCGCACTCGCCAAAGCCGTCATCACCAATTACTCGCTGCCGCAAACCCGATTGGGTGTGCCTATTGCGGTCAGCGTGGCCTACGGCACCGATCCGGAGCGCGTCACAAAAGCGCTGCTCGAGGTGGTTGACCAAGCTGGCCGCGAAGGCCTGGAAGGGCTGCTGCTTTACCCGCCGCCCGGCGTCAGCCTCAATCCCGGCTTCGGTAATTCCTCGCTGGATTTTACGCTGGGCGTCCAGGTGCGCGAGTTCCGCGATCAATTCCGCGTCCAGAGCGAGCTGCGCAAGCGCATCCTTGGCCGATTTGCTCAGGAAGGCATCAAAATGCCCTACCCGGTCCGAACCATCGTTCTCGACAAGTCCTCCCTTGACGCGCTGCGCAAGCCGGAGCCAAGCGCGTGAATGTCGGGAGCGAATGCAACAGCGTTTCCGAGAGAGCGGCCAAGCTCAACTCCCCCGTTCTTGCTCAGGCCGCGCACCTTGATTTGGGCCGGAGCATCCATTAATGTGGACATTCCCGCTCGGGGTAAATTGGGCGGACGAGGCGCGCGGGATTTGAATTCACTGACCCCGCGGCCCGAAAGCGGTTTCTCGCGATACGGAAGGATCAGAATTCACTGACCCCGCGGCCCGAAAGTGGTTTCTCGCAACACGGAAAGGCCAATCATAAGGAGGGACACTATGGCAACTTCAACTGCTGTCCAAGGAGGCTTTATGCCGTTCTCAGTTCCGCCTCTGCCCTATCCGGCAGACGCGCTTGAACCGACTATTGACAAAATGACGATGGAGATCCACCACGGCAAGCATCACAACGCCTACGTGACCAACCTGAACAAGGCGCTGGAAGGCCATGCGGCGCTCGCTTCGAAGGGCGTGGAAGAGCTGCTCGTGAACAACTGCGCAGTCGTGCCGGAGAATATTCGGACCGCGGTGCGCAACAATGCCGGCGGGCACGTCAACCATACAATGTTTTGGCAGATCATGGCGCCCAAGGCCGGCGGCGCGCCTAAAGGCAAACTCGCCGACGCCATCAAGAGCGCGTTCGGCAGCTTCGATACCTTCAAAGAGAAGCTCACCGCCGCAGGCATGGGCCGCTTCGGCTCGGGCTGGGCATGGCTGGTCGCGCACGGCGGGAAGCTCGACATCATCTCCACCGCCAACCAGGACAGCCCCGTCATGGAAGGCCAATACCCGGTGATGGGCGTGGACGTCTGGGAGCACGCCTACTATCTGAAATATCAGAACCGGCGGAACGAGTATTTGGCCGCGTGGTGGAACGTCGTGAACTGGGGCGAAATCGAAAAGCGCTTTGTGGCGGGGAAATAGGAGTTCGGGGAAAGTCCCTCTGTCCGGAGTCAGTCAGTCGGGAGTCCGTCAATAGTCGTGCGACAGGGCGGACTCCCAGACCATGGACCGAGTGATTCATGGACTTGTTCATAGGGAAACCTCGCCGGTCTTCCTGCCGTCTGAGTAACTGAACGCGCGATTTGGGCCATGGCGAAAATCACCGAGCTTCAGGTCAACGGCGCGCGCTGCCCGATCGAGGCGGACGAAGCCACGCCTCTGTTGGTAGTACTGCGCGACCAGCTTGGCCTGACGGGCACGAAATACGGTTGCGGGGAAGGTCAGTGCGGCGCTTGCACGGTTCTGCTCGACGGCAACCCGCGCCACTCTTGCAATACACCGGTTGGAAAAGCCGCCGGTCACTCGATTACCACCATCGAGGGCCTCGCCCGTCAGCCAACGGGCGACCTCCACCCTCTCCAACAAGCGTTTCTCGACTCCGGCGCCTTCCAGTGCGCCTACTGCACTTCCGGGATGATTATGACCGCCGCCGCGCTTCTCCGCATCAATCCCCAACCGAGCGAAGACGAAGTGCGCCGCTTTATGAACGGGAATGTCTGCCGCTGCGGGACGTATCCGCGCATTGTAGAGGCTGTTCTCGGCGCGGCGGAGACGATGGCCAAGGGTAAGTCATGAGCGCGAACCTGGGGCCGCAGTTCGACGTCGAATTCGAGCGCTACGAGCTCGGCGCCGGCTCGCCTTACCATTTCGAGTTCGGCCGCCGCGATTTCCTGAAGGTCTTCGGCGGCGGGGTGGCCGTGGTGTTGATCGTTCCACGAGCCGCCTCGGCGCAGGAATCGGGACGGAGACAACGCGGGTTCGAAGAGCGCATGCCGGCGGAAATCGGCGCCTGGCTGCACCTCAGCGAAAACGGCGCGGTGACGGTGTTTACGGGGAAGGCCGAGGTCGGGCAGAACATCCGCACTTCGCTCACGCAAGCGGTGGCGGAAGAGTTGCGCGCGCCCGTGGGCTCGATCCAGCTCATCATGGCCGACACCGATAAGACGCCCTTCGACATGGGCACCTTCGGCAGCCGCACGACCCCGCAGATGAATCTCCAATTGCGTCGTGTCGCCTCCGCCTGCCGCGATTTGGTCGTCGCGCTCGCTGCGAAGGCTTGGAACGTGGACGCGAAAGGGCTGGTGGCGGAGAACGGAGAAGTCCGCGATCCGGCCAGCGGCAAAGTTCTCTCTTACGGTGAACTCGCGCGCGGGCAGGAAGTCGCGAAAGCCGTTGTGGCCGAAGACCCGCTTATGCCCGCCTCCGCCTGGACCGTTGCCGGCAAGCCGCTTCCTAAAGTTAACGGCGAAGATTTCGTCACCGGCAGGCACATTTACACCCCCGATGTGAAACGCCCGGGGATGCTTTACGGCAAAGTTCTCCGGCCACCGTCTTACGGGGCGACGCTCGAGTCGCTCGACCAAGGCGAGGCGCCGAATGTCACTGTGGTCCGCGACGGGGATTTTGTGGGCGTCGCCGCGCCGAGCCTTCCTGAGGCCGAGCAGGCCCTGGCGAAGCTCGAGGCGAAATGGAAAGCCGTCCCGGGGCCGTCGAGCCGCGAGCTCTTCCAATATCTCAAAGCCAACGCGGAAACGGGCGGGCGCGGCGGAGAGCCTTTCAAAACCGGCTCGGTTGAGGAGGCATTAAAATCCGCCGAAGCGCGCCTCGAGCAAACCTACACCGTCGCCTACATCCAGCACGCGCCGCTCGAGCCGCGCGCCGCCGTGGCGGAGTGGAGCGGCGGGAAGCTCACCGTCTGGACGGGTTCGCAGCGGCCTTTCGGCGTGCGCTCGGAGCTTGCCGAAGCGTTTCGGATCCCCGAGGACCGCGTGCGTGTCATCGTGCCCGATACCGGCGCGGCGTACGGCGGCAAGCATACGGGCGAGGCGGCCATCGAGGCGGCGCGGCTCGCGAAAGCCGCCGGGCAGCCCGTCAAACTCGTCTGGACGCGCGAGGAAGAATTCACTTGGGCCTACTTCCGCCCCGCCGGCGTGATCGAGGTTCGCGGCGGCGCCCGCGGCGACGGCACGCTCACCGCCTGGGAATTCCACAATTATAATTCCGGCCCTTCCGCCATCCGCACGCCCTACGAAGTCCCGAACCAACGCATCGAATTTCATCCCGTGAAGTCGCCGCTTCGCCAAGGTTCGTATCGGGCGCTGGCCGCGACGGCAAACCATTTCGCGCGCGAGTCGGCCATGGACGAGCTCGCGCACGCCCTCCCTCAAGGCGGGATGGACCCCTTGCAATTTCGTTTGAAGAATCTGAAGGACGAAAGATTGCGCGCGGTCTTCCAGGCCGCGGCGGAAAAATTCGGCTGGGGGAAATCCAAGCCCGCGGCGGGCCACGGCTTCGGCATCGCGGGCGGGGTCGAAAAGAACGGCTACGTCGCCACCGCGGCCGAGGTGGCGATTGAAGATAATGAAGTGCGCGTGGCGCGCGTGGCCGAGGTGGCGATTGAAGAGAATGACGTACGTGTGGTGCGCGTCGTTACCGCGTTCGATTGCGGCGCGGTCGTCAACCCCGACGGCCTCAAGAACCAGATTGCCGGCGCGAACGTGATGGGCCTGGGCGGCGCGCTATTCGAAGCCATCGAGTTTGAAAACGGCCGCGTCCTGAATAATCGCTTCTCGAAATATCGCGTCCCGCGCTTTCGCGACGTTCCCGCGATCGAAGTCGTGCTCCTCGACCGCAAAGACATTCCCTCCGCCGGCGCGGGCGAAACGCCCATCGTCGGCCTGGCGCCCGCAGTCGGCAACGCTATTTTTAACGCCACCGGCACGCGCTTGCGCTCCCTGCCCATGGTCCCGAACGGCCTCAAGGCATGAGACGGAATGGTGGCCTCGGTCCCGCGCCTGCGGGACCGTGGATTCGCCTCGGGGCGCGGCGTGTTACGCCGTTTGGCGTTATGCCGATAGGCGTAAAGACATCTACTCCCGTCATTTGCGTATTACGCTGTTTAGCGTTACGCTAATCAGCGTCATATGGTATCGAGCGAAAATCCTTTCGTTTTTGGCGAAATCATTGACGACGTGAATTTCGTCAACCGAACTGACGAACTTCGCCGACTCGTCAGAGACTTGGCAGACGGCCAAAAAGTGTTCTTATTGTCTCCCCGGCGCTTCGGAAAGAGCTCGCTGGTTGCTCTGGCCCTACTCAAGTTGAAGAAGCGACACATTCGTACCGTCAGCTTGACGGCGAGCAGCTACTCCAGCTACGCCCAGTTCCTGGAGAAGTTTGCTGAGAAGGTGTTGCGAGCCGCCGGTCCTTGGGAGCGGGTTAAAGATTGGGTTACGCGATTTGGCCGGCAGGTAAAGCCCGACGTCAGCATCAACGTGGCGACCGGGGAGATCAGTCTGTCCCTAGGCAAAGGGGCGGGTTTTGATCCCTCCCCGATCGCGCCGGAGGTTTTTGCGCTGCCGGGAGAGTTGACCAAAAACGCGGGATTTCGGATGGCGATATGCCTTGACGAATTTCAGCAAATATCACAATTCAATGGGGGCTCGGTCGAAAATGCCATCAGGGACCAGGTTCAGCAGCAAAGAGAGGTAGGGTATGTTTTCGCGGGATCCCAACCGTCGTTGATGAAGGAAATGCTTTCCGCCAAGCGTCCCTTCCATAAAGCCGGCCCACAAATGTTCCTGGACAAGATTCCGGCGAAAGACTGGAAGGACTTTATTGCCCTCCATTTTGGCAAGAGGGGCAGGACGCTTGACGACCTAGGTTTAGAAACGCTGCTGGCATCCGCTGATTTAATTCCATATGACGTGCAGCGGATCGCGCATGAGCTTTGGGATTACTCGGAATTGAAGGATAAACGCAAACTCGATGCGTCCGACGTGAAGTCCGTCACCGAAAGCCTGGTCACGAACCAATCCACTTACTTTGAGTTTCTCTGGGAACAACTTTCGGCGCGGCAACGCGCAGCGCTACAGGCCATCGCTTGCCGCGGGGCATCCGAAATCTACTCCCAAGGCGTTCGCGAAGAGTTTCGCCTCGGGCCCGCGTCTTCTGTTCAGAAGGCTCTTCAGTCGCTTGATTCAAGAGATATCCTCGATCGGTACAAAGGGAACTATTTCTTCCTGGACCCGCTCTTTCCTTGCTGGATTAGAAAGAAGGGGGCATAAAAGCGGCTATGCCATTGAGCGTTTTGGCTGGCGACCGGCACGAGAATGCGCCGTGTGATAACTGACGGAGGGATGGTAGTCAGGAGACAGGGGCCAATTCGTGATGCAGGAGCATCAACTGATCGGCGCGCAGGGCCAAGCTGGCGTAGGTGCAGCCATCGTTGTCGCAAAATTCGACCTCGAAAACGCCGGGCGCCACAGACTCAACGACCGTGCCAACCTGCCCTCGGCGTAAATTTCGGGCAGGCACATCCTCGACAAGCGCAACCACCGCCAACGGTTTGATGTGTTCCATGATGTCTCTATCTCCGAATAACATAGCAACTGGTCAGCCTAGGAAAATCCTCATGTTCCAAAACGATCCAGTAACTTCGCACGGTAGCCCGACCTCCGGGCTGCGTTATTTCAAAGTCTAGCACGAATCGCTGACCGTATTCATCCCCTACACCGAGCACAGCTTCGCTTTCACTGGCGGCCTTCAGCAGAGCCCGGCGCAACTGCTCCGCATCGGCCGAAGTTATTCCAACCGCGGAGGCAAAAACACGTGCCTTGTGGCGGCCTCTTGGGTGGTGCGGGTTGAGGCAGTAATCGCGCAACTTTGCGAGGTCAATCACCGCTCGATCACCACCAGGAAGCTTCATAAACTGCGCCGGTTCCCTACTCAGGCGAATGGAATACGGCAGAGCTATCTTAATTCAATTTTCAGGGGGTTGCCCGAATTGCCCATCGCGACACACAAGTTCCTCAGCCAGCCGCGATATTTGACGCGCTTGATGGGAGACTTCGCGAAGGCGCGGCGGAAGTCCGCTTCGGACATGCAGGCGAGGGCCTCAAGGGGAGGGGCGAACAGCGAAAAGGTGCCAGGTGCCAGGGGTTGGGTGCTAGGGGCTGGGGACTGGGGGCAAGGAGAACCGGGGCTAGGGGTTAGGCGCTGGGGGCTAGGGACCTCAATCTTAAGCGGCAGGAATTCGGGAAGGAGAGTCGTTGCAGCCCTGCGAGGGATCTTGGAGTGAGCACTCAGCGGAGCCTTCCCCATTGCCGAGATATCCGCGTTCTCCTTCTGGCTTCTGGCTTCTAACTTCTGACTTCTGCCTTCACCATTCCACGGGCACACGTCCTGGCAGATGTCGCAGCCGAAGACGTTCGCGCCGATAGCTTCGCGGAACTCGGCAGGGACCGAGCCTTTAAGCTCGATGTTGAAGTAGGCGATGCAGCGTGAGGCGTCCATGACGTAGGGCTCGACCAGCGCGCCGGTGGGGCAGGCTTCGATACACCGCGTGCAAGAGCCGCAGCGGTCGGGCGCGGGGAGGTCGGGCGCGAGCGCCAAGTTCGTCAAGATGACGCCCAGGAAAAACCAGGAGCCTTCCTCTTGATTGATGAGGCAGGTGTTCTTGCCCATCCAGCCGATGCCGGTAAGCCGTGCAAAAGCTCGCTCGACGATAGGCCCGGTATCCACGAAGACGCGCGTCTCTACTTCCGGCCCAAGGTCTTGGATCGCAGCGCGAAGCTTCTCGATCTTGGCGCGCATGACTTGGTGGTAGTCGCGCCCCCAGGCGTAGCGGGAAATCCAGGCCCTTGGTCCGTCGTCCGGCGTCCGTTGTCGGTTGTTTCTGGCCAGTGGGAAGTGAGCAGCGGCGAGTGACGAATTTCGATTTTCGATTTTCGAGATTCGACCTTTGTCTGCGCCTCCCAACTTCTCCCTTCCGGCTCCTGACTTCCGGCTTCTGACTTCCTCGGAATACGGAAGCGGGGCGTTATAGACCAGGCCAACCGAGACAACCGAGCGGGCAGATTTGAGGACGGAGCGCGGGTCGTGACGCTTGGGGTTCGCGAGGTAGCGCATCTCGCCGGAAAAGCCGCGCTCCACCCAGTGGCGGGAAAACTCGAGGTCGTGCCAAGCGTCAATGGGCGCTATGCCGACCAGATCGAAACCGGCTTCGAGCGCCTTCTGCTTGAGCCATTGAGTCGCCCGAAGCTCAAGTCGGGGAGCCGCGCTTGGCGACCCGGAAGCTGTGAATTTTTCAAATGAGCCACTCATCGGACGGGTTGATCGAAGTCCGCCGCCAGGCGTCTCATTGCAAAATCCCTGTGCGGAACGGACAGATCGCGTCTACTCATGGCTAACCACCTCGGGGAGGTAGAATTCTATTTGTCCAGCTCGATGTTAGCACAATCAAAGAATTCCCCCTTGAGAGGTCTCAACACTTCTTGCCACGGTCGCCCGTGGCATGCCCAGGTCCGATTTCAGGCCCGAACTGAATCGGGCCATTGGATCCCAGCCATCGGAGATGGTAGTGCTACAAAATCCCGTAGAAGAGATGTGAAGAGTTCGCGGCAATGAGGTTTAGAGGCGCCATCTTATTGATTCTTGGGCTCCTTTGGTTTTCCGTTTGATGCCGACTTCGCCCCTTCCAGCCTCTTAAAAGACCCATTGGACTGAAATCTCTTACGTCCCGCCAGGGGATTCCCTACAATTGCGCACGAACGGGAAGTAGTGTGAGTCGCGGGCGCTTACCTGAGCGCGCCAGCACCAGAGGCGACCCGTCCGGTTCGAATCGCCGTCTTGCTGAGAACCGATTCGGTACGAAAGGCAACCCGGGCGGTTCATCTCCATCGAGAGCGAGGTTCGCATGCCAAGAATACGTGGTCAGCGGCTGATGAAATACGTGGACGCGGCGGTGACCAAGGTCGCCGGCGCGACGTTCGACACGATCCAGTACTTCAACAAGTACAATCCCCGGCCGTCGTTCACGCCGAAGTGGTCGGAGAAACCGCTTTTGAAGTCCTGGCAGAAGACTAAGCCGCAACTGGGCTTCCCCCGCGAGACCGACTCACTTTGCCCGGGCTGCGTCAAGGAAGCCCGCGAGGCCATCATCAACGGCCAGAAGGATTGGCAAGACTTGCTGCACGAGAAGGTGGGCGAGATCAAAGCGCAGATCATCGAGCGCGACGGCCAAGTCTGGATGGTGAAGGACTGCCCCATCCACGGCCATTACGAAGACATCATGGCCGTAGACGTGAACTTCTTGAGATGGATTGAGAAGAATTTCCCCGGTCGTGACATCCGCGCCCACAATGACGCCGACCTGCACAACCACGGCTCCTCGACCATCCGGCACGGCCGCGGCTCTGTGCTCACTGTGGACCTGACGAATCGCTGCAACATGATGTGCAACCCCTGCTTCATGGACGCCAATCAGGTTGGGTTCGTGCACGAACTATTGTGGGAAGACATCAAGGAAATCCTCGACAACGCCATACGGATCAAGCCCCGCCGGCAGCTCTCGGTGCAGTTTTCGGGCGGCGAGCCGACCATGTCGCCGTACTTCATTGACGCCGTCCGCTACGCCCGCAAGCTCGGCTACAACAGCGTCCAGGCGGCGACGAACGGCATCGAGTTCGCGAAGAGCAAGGAGTATTCGCGCCGCGCCTTCGAGGCGGGGCTGCGTTACGCCTACCTCCAGTTCGACGGCATCGGGAACGACGCGAACGCCCACCGCCAGGTCGGGAACCTGTTCGACGTGAAGCTCAAGGCGATTGACAACATGCACGAGGCGGGGATCGAAATCATCCTGGTCACGACGCTCGTCAACGGCGTCAACAACGACCAAGTCGGCCCCATCATCAGTTTCGCCCGCGAAAACCCGAAGAAGGTGGCTTTCATCGCCTTCCAGCCCGTCTCCTTTACGGGCCGCGACGAGGAAGTCACACCGCAACGGCGCATGCGACAGCGGTACACGCTCTCACACATGGCGCTCGACGTGAAAAAGCAGCTCGGAATCACCGAGCCCACGCGCGACTGGTTCCCCCTCTCGCTGATGGGTGCGTTTGCGGATTTCGCGGACATGGTGCACGGGCCGGAGTCCCAATGGGGCCAGGTAAGCTGCGGCTGCCATCCCAACTGCGGCGTCGGCACGGCGCTGATGATCAACAAGGAAAACAAAGAGTGGGCGCCGGTGCCCCAGTTTCTCAACATCCCGGGCCTGGTGAAGGACATGCAGAAAATCACCGACGCCGGGCGCAGTAAGTGGCTTTCAAACTTCATGATGGCGCTCTGCCTGCTCAAGAACTACAAGCCCTTCGGCGCCCCAAAGAGCCTGGCGCTGGTGGACCTGCTCAAGAAGTTCGACAAATCGTTCGCGCTGACGGGCGAAAAACGGGCCGACCAGCTTTACGGCGCGTCACGCCCCGAGCGCACGCTCGACGACACCTTGCGGCGCCGCTCCGACCCTTGGAACTTCCTCTTCGTCGCCGGCATGTGGTTCCAGGACCTGTTCAACTATGACTTCCGCCGCACCGAGATGTGCATCATCCCGTACGCGACGCAGCAAGGCGAAATCTCCTTCTGCGCCTACAACACCGGCATCGGCTGGCGGCAGATCATCGAGAACATGCACAAGAACGCGACCGTCGCCGAGTGGTATAAGAGCCACGGCAAGCATGAAATCTACGCCCGCGGCAAAGAGGTGCCGCTCGCGGACACCAGCCATTCGCTTTACGTCAACGCTGAGGATGCCAACCGCGTTCGTGATCGCGAGCACGACATCCCCATGAACGCTCAGGAAGAATTGCGCGCCCGGCGCAAAGCTGACTGGGAGGCTCAGCAGGCTGCCCAGGCCCGGCAGTATTACGAAGAGCTGGTTCTCAAGAAGAAGGCCGAGCCGCTCGTCCAAATCGGCGCGCCCGCGAACGGCAATGGGAACGGGCATAAGGTCGAGGAGGAACAAAAAGTCCCCGTCTAGTGCCGTTCCAAGAAGCCTCGTTAAATATCCATGCCGAGTTTTTTCTAGGCCGTCCCGAATGTTAGGGGCGGCCTTTTTTTGTCAGGATTTCCACTTCCGAGTGTCGGAGTTGGTAATTTTGATTCACCTGTCCCGGCTCCGGCTCCTACCCATCCTGCTCGGGGCAGTCAGGAAAAAAGCTCGGTACTGCCGTAGTCAGGGCTTCATTTCGAAACCCCCCCGCGGTGGCAGGCCCTTCCAATCGCCGTAGGCATGAAGCGCTGGGAGCTTCGGCTTGGGGACCAGGCTGTCCCATGCAAGGATAGGTTTGATCTTTTGGACGCCGGAGTCGGTGCGAAAGCGCAGCGTGACAACCTGATGGGGCCGGATCGGGAATTGGTATCGCGGCCCAGGCCCGAGCGGCCGGGGATTTTTGCCGCGCAGGTTGGTGAGAGCCGCTCGACGGTGGGGCAGGAACATCCGGACTTCGGCCGTTCCCTCCGCGCCAAGACACTCGAAGAACCGCACTTCGATCTCTTCCCCTTCCCGCCGAATCGCTTGGACGATCAAGTTGCGCGAAGTCTCGAAGAATGACCGTGGTCCTGTTGGCTGCCTGGAGGCGACAACTGAGAGAGGAGCGTTGTACTCCCAAGCCAATTGGGGAATCCGGGCTTTGTTCCACGAGCCTTCGTGCGCGACCAAGGCATACTCCAGGCGATGCTTGCCCTTGCCGCTCAACCAGGCGTTAGGATAGCCGTAGTATTTATCCACTGCATTCAGAAGGTAAATGATCGGCGTCCTACCGTTGAGTTCGCGGCCGGAAAGGCCTCGGTCGAGAAGCGCCACGCCCGCGCCACTCGCGAGCGTGTAATGGGACCAGCCGACGGCCGGCACGATGCCTTTTGGGGCGCTCGGTAACGTAGCAGTGGCGCTTGGCCAAGCGGCGTGTGCGAAGCCGCCGGGGACGGCGCGCCGGATTTCGCGGATGTCTTCGGCGAGGGGAAACTCCGCCACCACGACCGTAAGGTCAGGGACATCTTCGAGCTCAGTTTCAAAATCCAGGCGCGGGTAGGCCTTATAAAAGCGCGGCGGCAACGCCCGCCGCCCACGAACTCGCTTTCAGCTTCTACCGCCGTGGCCAAGGGCCCCTCGGCTGCTCGGACCGAGGTCCTGAAATCACTCGAGGAAGCAAGCCTCCGCCGCTCGGGGCGAGCGCGCATGAAATCGCCAGGGTCGCCCCTGAGGCTGTCAGGTCTTTCCGCCACTATGACGTTGGCCGGGCTCCCCAGCAGCTCGCGGCCGGAGGGCTTGAGCTTCAGGCTGACGAGCGCGCCGGTGGTCGGGTCAATGCGCGCCGTGTAGTGCCGGGTTTCGATGGGACCACTAAGCGGGAAGTCTTTCGTGGAGTCAGGCGTTTCGCGCCGCGTTGAGAGCGCCACAGTTCCTACGGAAGGCAAAAGAGGATTCGCGAGCACACGGCCGTCTGGAGTGTTCTGGCAAACGAAATCGCTCAGGCTCGTGCCGGTCGGCAAATCCAAGACAACAGGGTCTTGCCTTTGCCAGTTGAGAGGATTGAAAATCGCGACGCCATCCCCTTCGCGGATTATGGCGCCCAGGGCGGCTGCCTGGATAGCCTGCGTCGTCGCCTCGACGTTTTCCATGCGGCCGCGCACGTCCCAGGACGTGTCGCTCTCGAAAACCATGCCCCCTGCCGCTCCCCAAAGCGTGTTGCGGTCCATGTTCAAAAGCATCTGGATCCACGATTCATAAAGTTCTTGGACGGGGTACTCGAATGGTGTCGTCATGCTGGCGACGGTCGCCAGGGTTTCTGCCGATTGGAGTGCGTGCTCGTTCCGGCGGTACCAGGTCTTGACGCGCGGGTTTTGAATCCAAAAGGCCTCGAACGTATAGGCGGTCGTGCCGCGCATGGTGGGGAGCTTGATCTCACCCGATTGGATTCGGGGGAGGACCACGTCGAGGTACTCGCCGGCGGTCGCAATGTGAATCCGTGTATCCGGATTCGCCTGTTTCCACTCCTCGAGGAATTCTTGCGGGTATTCCTTCCTTCGTGGCGGAAGACTGTAGTCGCCGTTTCCAGCAAGCACGAGTAGGGGCAAGCCGGCAGGGGTGATGCGCGCCTTCTCTTCGAGGAGGTTTTCGAGCGCCTGGAAGTCGGAGCCGGCGAGCGGCGCTTCGGTTGAAAACATAGGCGAGAACTCGGAATACTCGCCGGGACAAAGCGCCAGAATGCGCGAGCCGTCCGGCGATTCGATCCAGTGGAGTGAGCTTCCGGTGGGATTCATTCGGCAATAAACCAGGGCATCGAGCCCCAGCCCTGCCGCGATTTGCCCCAGCTGGTCGTGCAAGCCGCAAATATCAATGGTCCAGGCAAAGCGCGGCGCACTCCCCATCACCTCCTCCTGCCAGCGCAGCCCCTCGACGCCTTGCTTGATGAGCGCCTCGCCGCCCGAGAGGTTGATGGTCGCTTCGAGGAACATCGCATTCACGAGCTCCACCCGTCCCTCTTTCACCCGCCGCCGGATCTCCTCGATTCGCTTCGGCTGAAAATTCAGAATGGCGATGAGATTGTTGACCTCTGAGAGCACAAACTTGTAGGTGGGGTCGTCGCGCACGCGATCGAGGTGAGCGAGATAGCTGTTGGCACAATAAACGCGCTCGCGAGAAAACGTCGTGAGCCACCCGCAGCTCGCGGGATGGAAATTGGGAACGACGTAAGCTTCTTTCGGGGCGCCGGCGGGAGGCTGACAGGCCGCGGCCCCGCGGCGGCTGACCGCTGCGGCGGCCACGCTCCCGGTCAAATCAGCCAAGAAGCCGCGCCTCGTGATCCGGCTTCCAGAGTTTCGTCTCATGACGGTTGTGCTGGTGACGGCTGAGCCGGAGGACCGCTGCTCAACCGCTCCCGGGCTCGCGGCCCCGCGACATCCTAGCACGTGCCCGTTCAGGATCACCGTCCCGACACGCC
>WNGK01009521.1_pt1 | contig 13760 bp, 12 predicted proteins | sample 5400601 | NCBI WGS metagenome assembly WNGK01 (sample SAMN13153376, study PRJNA577476) | soil metagenome | isolation source: 60 cm soil or saprolite under Garry oak tree replicate 1 | place: USA:California | collected 2016-06-15 | reverse complement strand
AAGGTGTTGCCCCGCTGGCTCGGCACCAGCGGCGTGGCGGCAGGTGCGGTCGCGATCGCGCTTGCCCTCGTGTTCCGGGAAGACACGAAGGCCGACCAGGCGGCCTTCGTGCTCCCCGTGTTGTGGCAGGTGGTGACGGCCAGTGTCATGCTCCGGCCGCTTGGGACGCGCGGCTGAAGCCGCGACTCGGCATTTACCGCTGAAGCGGCAAATCGCCGTCAGTTTACTGACAGGTGCCGAGTCGCGGGTTTACCCGCGGACTCGGGACGACGGACTGCGGCTCTTACCGCGCCCGGAGCCGCACGATGCGCCCTGCCCAGCCGTCCGCGGCGTCGGGGCTGCGGGACAGCACCTGCAGCGTCACGACGTCGCCCGGCTTGACCTTGCGCAGCGCCTCGCGGAACGCGGCGCGGGTGCGGGTAGGCGCACCGTTCACCGCGACGATGATGTCGGGGCCGCCGGGATCGTCGCTCGCCTGCAGTCGCTGATAGGCGGGCCCGTCCGGTGAGACGTCCGCCACGACCAGGCCGCCGCCCCGCTCGAGCACCGACCGGAGCCGCACGTCGCGCGCGTCGTCCTGCGTGAGCGCCTCGACCGAGATGCCGAGCAGCTCTTCCTTGCTGGCCGCGTCGCCCTTGGACTTGGACGACGCTGCTGCGACCTCGCTGTCCGCCTCGCTCGGCGCCCGCGCCAGCCGCACCGTCATGGTCTTTTTCTCGCCGCCCTGACGGAGCACGGTGACCTCGACGGTCTCGCCCGGCCTCTTGAACGCGACCCGCTGCTGCAACTGCGGCGTGTTATCGACCGGCTGGCCGTCCACCGCGATGATCACGTCACCCGGCTGGACCCCAGCCTTCCGCGCGGGCGAGTCGTCGCTCGTGTAGCTGTCCACCACGACGCCGCTGATCTGCTTCAAGCCCACGGCGTCGGCGTCCTCCTGCCGAGCGTCGTGAATGGAGACCCCCATGACCGCACGCTCCACGTGGCCAGTCTTCACCAGCTGGTCCATGACGGTGCGCGCCAGGTTGATCGGAATGGCGAAGCCGTAGCCCGCGGAGAGTCCCGTTTCGCTCGCGATGGCTGAATTGATCCCGACCACCTGGCCTCGGATGTTCACCAGGGGCCCGCCCGAGTTGCCGGGATTGATCGCCGCGTCGGTCTGGATGAAGTCCTGGATCGAGTAGCGCGTCTGCTGCAGGCCCGCGAGCAGGCGACCTTTGGCGCTGACGATGCCGGCGGTCACCGTAAAGGCGAACGCTTCGCCCAGCGGGTTGCCGATCGCGAGCGCCCATTCGCCGACGCGCGTCGAATCGGAATTGCCGAAGCCCACCGTCGGCAGGCCGCGGGCGTCGATCTTGATGACGGCGACGTCGGTGTTCGGGTCGGTACCCACGACCTTCGCGATGAACTCGCGCTTGTCGTACAGGCGGACGGTCACCTTGTCGGCGCCCGCGACCACATGATTGTTGGTGAGGATGAAGCCGTCGGCCGAGACGATGAAGCCCGACCCCGAGCCTTGCTCCACCTGCGGCCGCCGGCGGAGGTTCGGAAAGAAGTCCTGGAATCCCGGCGGCAGCCGCTGGTTGTTGTCGCCCCGCTCGACGTGCTGGGACCGGATGAACACGACGGCCGGCTTCACGTGCTCGGCGACGGCGACGAAGGCATCCGACCAATCGCTCGCCGCCTTGAGACCCGGTGCGGCGAGCGGCGCCGCGTCAGGCGAGGGCACCAGTACCGGCTCCGCCGCCCCGCTCCGCTTCGGCAGGTTGAGCGTAGACGCGAACGCCAGGCCGAAGACGAAGGCGATCGCCACCAGAGTTCCGAACTTCAACCAATCCCGCGTGCGTACCGGCATCGCCGTTTCGTCCGTTTAGAGGGTGTTACTTCTTCTTGTCGTCGTCCACGATCTCGTAGTCCGCATCGACCACGTTGTCCTTCTTCTCCGCGGTGCCGGCCTCGGCGCCGCCGGCCGGCGGCTCCGCGCCCGGGGCACCCGCGCCACGCTGCGCCGCGTACAGCGACGCACCAGCGGCGGAGTACGCCTGCTGCAGCTCTTCCAGTGCCTTGGAGATCTCGTCCGCGGCGCCTGCGCGGAGCGCCTGCTTCGCCCCTTCCACGGCTTTGTCGAGCCGTGTCTTGAGCGCGGCGTCGAGCTTGTCGACCCATTCCTTCGAGCTCTTCTCCACCTCGTACACCAGGGTGTCGAGGCGGTTGCGCCGCTCGATCTCCTCCCGCCGCCGCTTGTCTTCCGCCGCGTGGGCCTCGGCATCCTTGACCATCTTGTCGATGTCCTTGTCGCCGAGCCCTGACGAGGCCTCGATGCGGATCTTCTGCTCCTTGCCCGTGGCCTTGTCCTTCGCGGACACGTGCAGGATGCCGTTCGCGTCGATATCGAACGTCACCTCGACCTGCGGCACGCCGCGCGGAGCCGGCGGCATGCCCGTGAGCTGGAACTTGCCGATGGTGCGGTTGTCGTTCGCCATCTGGCGCTCGCCCTGGAGCACGTGAATCTCGACCGTGGTCTGGTTGTCTTCCGCGGTCGAGAACACCTCCGACTTCTTGGTCGGGATCGTGGTGTTCCGGGGGATGAGCACGGTGGTGACCCCGCCCAGCGTTTCGATGCCGAGCGAGAGAGGCGTCACGTCGAGCAGCAGGACGTCCTTCACCTCGCCCGCCAGCACGCCGCCCTGGATGGCCGCGCCGATCGCCACGACTTCGTCGGGATTCACGCCCTTGTGGGGCTCCTTGCCGAAGAACGTCTTGACGATCTCCTGCACCTTGGGCATGCGGGTCTGGCCGCCCACGAGGATGACCTCGTCGATCTCGGTCGGCTTGAGCCCCGCGTCCTTGAGGGCCTGTTCCATCGGCGGCATGGTCCGCTTCACCAGGTCGTCCACCAGCTGCTCGAGCTTCGCCCGGGTGAGCGTGAGGTTCAAGTGCTTCGGCCCCGACTGGTCCGCCGTGATGAACGGGAGATTGAGCTCCGTCTGCATGACCGTCGACAGCTCCATCTTCGCCTTCTCGGCGGCCTCCTTGAGCCGTTGCAGCGCCATCGGGTCCTTGGACAGGTCGATGCCCTGGTCGCGCTTGAATTCCGCCACGAGCCACTCCATGATGCGCGCGTCGAAATCGTCGCCACCCAGGTGGGTGTCGCCGTTGGTCGACTTCACTTCGAACACGCCCTCGGCCAGCTCCAGGACCGAAATGTCGTAGGTGCCGCCGCCCAGGTCGTAGACGGCGATCTTCTCTTCCTTCTTCTTATCGAGGCCGTACGCCAGCGCCGAAGCCGTCGGCTCGTTGATGATGCGCACCACGTCCAGCCCGGCGATCTTGCCCGCGTCCTTGGTGGCCTGGCGCTGAGAGTCGTTGAAGTACGCCGGGACGGTGATGACCGCCTTCTCGACCTTGTGGCCGAGGTAGTCTTCCGCGGTCTGCTTCATCTTCTGGAGGATCATCGCCGAGATCTCAGGCGGCGTATACCGCTTCCCCTGGATCTCGACCGAGGCGAGGCCGTTCGGTCCTTCGACCACCTTATAGGGAACGCGCTTCGTCTCCTCCACCACCTCGCTCATCCGCCGGCCCATGAACCGCTTGATCGAGAAGACCGTATGCTGGGGGTTGGTCACGGCCTGACGCTTCGCCACCTGCCCCACGAGCCGCTCGCCATCTTTCGTGAACGCGACCACGGACGGGGTGACGCGTCCGCCTTCGGCATTGGGGATGACGACAGGATCGCCACCCTCCATCACCGCCACCACCGAGTTGGTGGTGCCGAGGTCGATCCCGATGATTTTCTCAGCCATGACGAGTGCTCCTTATCCTGAGGTTGATGCGCGCTGGTAACACGTCGTCGCACAGGCAAGCCCTATGCCTGGAAAAGATGTCAATTTGACAGCCTGACGCGAGGTTCGGGAGGTTGGGGAGGCTCGAGGAGGCTAGAGGAGGTTGCCCCGCTGACGTCTCAACCTCCTCTAACCTCCCCCAACCTCCCAAACCTCCCCAACGTATGTTTCTCCCGTGTTCCCCTACAAGGACGAGAACCCCACCGAGCTGACACCCCTCATGACGGTGGGCATCATCGCCCTAAACGTCCTGGCCTGGCTGTTCGTTCAGGGCGCGGGGGCGGCGGAGCCCCTGGCGCGCTCGGTCTGCCAACTCGGACTGATCCCCGGCGAAGTGCTGCACACCGTCCCGCCGGGGACTGCCGTGCCGCTCGGGGAGGGCCTGCGGTGCGTGCTTACGGCCGACGCGAACTGGTGGACCGTCGTCACCTCGATGTTCATGCACGGCGGCTGGCTGCACCTGCTCGGCAACATGTGGTTCCTGTGGGTGTTCGGGAACAACATCGAGGACTCGATGGGACACACGCGGTTCGTGGTGTTCTACCTGCTGTGCGGCGTGGCGGCGGCGGCCACGCAGATGGTGGTCGATTCCGGATCCCGCGTCCCGATGGTCGGGGCCTCCGGGGCGATCAGCGGCGTGATGGGGGCGTACATCGTGCTGTACCCGCGGGTGCGCGTGCATACGCTGATCACGCTGGGGTTCTTCCTGACGACGGTCACGCTGCCCGCGTACGTGATCCTCGGCTACTGGTTCCTGCTGCAGCTCCTGTTCGGGACGGTGGGCGTCATCGCCGGCGCGCAGGGCGGCGGCGTGGCGGTTTGGGCGCACGTCGGCGGCTTCGTCGCCGGCCTGGTGCTCATCAAGCTGTTCGCGAATCACGAATACCTGGAGCGGCGTCGCGGTGGGATGGTCATCCTTCCGCGTGATGTTTGATCGTCTTTCCTTCCACGACGAACACGACGTCTTCCGCGATATTGGTCGCGAGGTCCGCCACGCGCTCGAGGTTGCGGCTCACGAGGAACAGATCCATGGCCGCCCCGATGATGTGGGGGTCTTCCATCATGTGGGTGAGCAGGATACGAAACACGGAGTGGTGCAGGGCGTCCACCGAGTCGTCGCGCCGGCAGATCTCGCGGCCCAGCTTGGCGTCGCCCCGCACGAACGCATCGAGCGCGCCGGAGAGCATGGCGCGCGCTTGCCTGGCCATCTCGAGAAGCTCGGGCTCCGGGGCGATCAGCCGAGCCTTGAGGAGCCGCTCGGCCGACTGCGCGATGTTGACCGCGTGGTCGCCGACGCGCTCCAGATCGGTCGCGATCTTGGTCGCCGCCACCAGCAGGCGGAGGTCCCGCGCCATGGGCTGCTGGGTGGCGAGCAGGTCGATCACCGACTCCTCGATCTCGAGCTCGAGGGCATCGACGGCGTGATCGCCCGCGATGGTTCGGGCGGCCAGCTCGCCGTCGCGGCGGAGGAGCGCGTCGAGCGCGCGCCCCAGCGCGTCCTGGGCCTCGCCCGACATCGTCAGGAGCTTGGCCTTCAGCTCCGACAGCTCGTCGTGGAAGTGGCGGTGTGCCGCCGTGGGAGAGGCGCTCATCCGAACCGTCCTGTGATGTAGGCCTCGGTACGCTCGTCCGCGGGCCTCGTGAAGAGCTGCTTGGTCTGCCCGAATTCGATCAGGCGGCCGAGATAGAAGAACCCGGTGAAGTCCGAGGCGCGCGACGCCTGCTGCATGTTGTGCGTCACGATGAGGATCGAGTAGCTCTGCTTCAGCTCGACCAGCAGCTCCTCGATGCGCTGCGTGGCCCCCGGGTCGAGCGCCGAGCAGGGCTCGTCCAGCAGGAGCACCTCGGGCTCGTTGGCGAGCGCGCGCGCGATGCAGAGCCGCTGCTGCTGGCCGCCCGAGAGTCCGGTGCCGAGCGTCTGCAGCCGGTCCTTGACCTCGTCCCACAGGGCCGCCTGCCGCAGCGCCCGCTCCACCCGCTCCGCCATGTCGCGCTCCGGCGCGAGCCCGTTCAGCCGCGGGCCGTACGCGACGTTGTCGAAAATGGTCTTGGGGAACGGGTTCGGCTGCTGGAACACCATCCCCACCTCCCGGCGCAGCGCGACGGGGTCCGTGCCCTTCGAGAACACCGAGACGCCCTCGAGCAGGATGTCGCCGGCGTGGCGGGTGTGCGGGATCAGCTCGTTCAGCCGGTTCACCGAGCGCAAAAAGGTGCTCTTGCCGCAGCCCGACGGCCCGATCAGCGCGGTCACGGCGCGCCGGGGCACGGCGATCGTCACGTCGAACAACGCCTGGGTCGCGCCGTACCAGAAGCTGTACGCCCGCACGTCCAGAATAGGAGTCGGACGGTCGGAAAGGCGGACGGGCGGACTGTGACTGCCGTCCGCCAGTCCACCAGTCCGCCTGACCGCCGCCGTTCCCGTCATCCGAACCTCCCCGTAATGTACGCCTCGGTCCGCTCTTGAGTCGGCTTGGTGAACAGCTGCTCGGTGCGACCCAGCTCCACGAGGTCGCCCAGATAGAAGAAGCCCGTGTAATCGGAGATGCGCGCGGCCTGCTGCAGGTTGTGCGTCACGATCACGATCGTGTACCGGTTCTTGAGCTCGTGGCACAGCTCCTCGATGTGCTGGGTGCCGGCCGGGTCGAGCGAGGCCGTGGGCTCGTCGAGCAGCAGGACTTCGGGCTCGGGGGCGAGCGCCCGCGCCACGCACAGCCGCTGCTGCTGGCCGCCCGACAAGGCGAGGGCGCTGTGTCGCAGCCGATCTTTCACTTCGTCCCACAGCGCCGCCCGGCGCAGCGCGCCCTCCACCGCGGCGTCGAGCTCGGCCTTGGGGCGACGGCCGTTCACCCGCAGCCCGGCGGCCACGTTGTCGTAAATCGACATCGTCGGGAACGGCGTGGGGCGCTGGAACACCATGCCGATGCGGCGCCGCAGCTGGACCGCGTCGACGCTGGGATCGTAGATGTCCTGACCGTCGAGCAGCACTTTGCCCGTGATCCAGCCCCCCTCCGACAGCTCGTGCATGCGGTTCAGACAGCGCAGGAAGGTCGTCTTGCCGCACCCGGACGGGCCGATCAACGCGGTGACCGTGTGTTTTGGGAAGAGGATCGACACGTCCTTGACCACGGCCCGGCGTCCGTACAGCGCCGTGAGCCGCACGGTCTCGAGCTGCAGCCGGGCGTCAGCGGGCGGCGCCATAACGGGACCGCAGCACCCAGCGGGCGGCAAGAGACAGCAGCAGCACCAGCCCCATCAGAACGAGGGCAGCGGCCCAGGCGAGGCGATGCCACTCGTCGAAGGGGCCGGTCGCGTACGTGAAGACTTGCAGCGACAGGGTCTGCATCGGCTGCAGGATGCTGGTGCTGAAGTTCAAATTGCCGAGGGCCGTGAACAGCAGCGGCGCCGTCTCGCCCGCGATGCGGGCGACACCCACGAGACAACTGGTAAGGATCCCGGCCAGCGCGGTGCGGGCGACGACGCGGAGCGATGTCCGCCAGCGCGGATACCCCAGGGCGAGGGCCGCCTCGCGCAGCGAGTGCGGCACCAGGCGGACCATTTCTTCCGTGGTGCGGGCGATCATCGGCACCATCAGAGCGGCCAGCGCCACGCTCCCCGCGAGTGCGGAAAAATGCCCCATCGGCCTCACGAGCCAGGTCCAGGCGAAGATGCCCACGACGATCGACGGTGTGCCGTTCAGGACATCCGCGACGAACCGCACGATCCACCCGAGCCGGCCCGATCCGTACTCGGCGAGGTACAGTCCCGTCCCGATGCCGATCGGCAAACCGATCAGCGCCGCGAGTCCGACGATGATCACGGTCCCGACGATCGCGTTTGCCACGCCGCCACCCGCCTGGCCGACAGGGACGGGGTTCTTGACGAAGAAGCTCCAGTCGAGGGAGGACGCGCCCTTGGCGACCAGATACCCGAGGATCACGACCAGCGCCAATACGGCCACGAACGACAGCATCCCCACCAGCGTCGTCATCAGGCCGCTGACGAGACGACGGCGCAGGCGGCGCACGCTCACAGGGCTCGGCTCCCCACCGCGGTCCCGCGGGCCACGCGCCAGATCAACAGGCGCGCGAGCCCGTTCACTGCGACGGTGATCACGAACAGAATGAGCCCCACCTCGAACAGCGCCGAGAGGTAGAGGTTCGTGGTCGCCTCGCTGAACTCGTTGGCGATCGCCGCGGCCATCGTGTAGGCGGGTTGCAGCACCGACAGACCGATGTCGTGCCGGTTGCCGATGAGCATGGTCACGGCCATCGTCTCGCCCAGCGCGCGACCGAGCCCGAGGATCACGGCGCCGATCAGCCCCGCGCGTCCGTAGGGGACCACCGCGGTCCACACCGCCTCCCACCGCGTGGCGCCCATGCCCAGCGCCGCTTCACGCTGCGTCGCGGGGACCGCCAACAGCACCTCGCGCGACACCGCCGCGATGTAGGGGACGATCATGATCGCAAGAATGACCCCGCCGGCCAAGAGCGAGTTGCCGTAGAACACACCGCTCAGGAACGGCGTCCAGCCGAGCGTGGCCCGGAGCGGCGGCACGACGTAAGTCCGCAAGAACGGGATCAGCACGAAGATCCCCCACAGGCCGTACACCACGCTCGGGATTGCGGCCAGGAGCTCCACCAGCAACGCCACCGGCTGCCGCAGCCACTTGGGCGCGAACTCGGTCAGGTAGATCGCGACACCGAGCGCCAGCGGTACCGCCAGGAGCAGGGCCAACAGCGAGGAGGCGAGCGTTCCGAAGATCATCGGCGCCGCGCCGAACACGCCCGCCACGGGATCCCACACCGATGTCCACAGGAACGTGCCGCCGAAGCGTCGGATCGCGGGCCAGGCGCTCACGACGAGCTCACCCACGAGGGCGAGCAGCAGCAGGGGGAGCAGGAGCGCCAAAGCGGTGAGCGCGCCGCGGTACAGCCGGTCGCCCACGTTCGTGCCCCGCAGCGCGTGCCCACGCGGCACGGGGGCGGGCGCGGGGGCCACCGCCGGCTCCATCGGGACGGCCGTCATGGGCCGGAACGTATCCAGCTTATGTCACGAGACTGTAACGCCGGGACAAGAACAACACCCCCCGCAGGTGCATACCACCATAACGGGGGGCAGCGGCAGTCGGTTTGGAGGGTTACCGAGCTGCCGTTGTCCAGACCGGCTTGCCGCCGGCCGAAATCGTCTTCAGCCGCGCCTCGATCCACGGCCGGAGCTGCTTGGGCAGCGGGGCGTAGCCGAGCGGCTCGGCCTTGGCCTGGCCCTCCGTCTCGGCCCACCACACGAACTTCACCAGCGCGCCGGCTTTCGCGGCGTCGACGTATTCCTTGTGGAGCAAGAACCAGGTGAAGCTTGCGATCGGATAGGCCTTGTCCCCCTCCGGGTTCGTGATGGAGACGCGGAAGTCGGTGTTCGGGCCCATCGCCTGCATCGCCCCAGCCGCCGCGGCGGTGATGCTCTCGAGGGCGGGCGTGATGAACTTGCCGGCTTTATTCCGGACACTACCGGCGGGCAGCTTGTTGGCCATCGCGTAGCCGAGCTCGACGTAGCCGATCGCGCCTGGCGTCTGCTTCACGGTCGCGGTGACGCCCTCGTTGCCCTTGCCCCCGAGCCCGACCGGCCAGTTGACCGACGTGCCGCGCCCGACCTTCTGCTCCCATTCCGGGCTCACCTTCGACAGGTAGTCGGTCCAAATGAAGGACGTACCCGACCCGTCGGAGCGGTGCACCACGACGACGTCGGTAGCCGGGAGCTTCACGCCGGGGTTCACGGCCGTGATGCGCGCATCGCTCCATTTGGTGATCTTGCCGAGGAAAATGTCCGCCAGGACGTCAGGGGTGAACCGCAGGGTTTCCTTGACCTCCGGGAGGTTGTACGTGGGGACGTCGCCGCCAAGCACGGTGGGGATGTGGAGCACATTGCCATTGATCGCCGAGCCGATGGACTGATAATTCAGCTGGACATCGGGATGCGCCTGATTGTAGCTCAACATCCAATCCTGATAGATGATGTTCGGGAACGTGGCGCCCGCGCCGTTCAGCTTTACCTGCGCGGCCGCGGGAGCGGCAAGGGCGGCAAGGGCGGCAAGTACGAGCCAGCGTGTTTGCGTCATTTGGGGATCTCGTCCGAGTTAGAACGTGAACTGGGTCTGGAACAAGGCCTGGGACCGCGTTGCGTCGTTGGCGGTGTTCAAGGGGTCCGTCTGATAGTTGACGTGGTCCCAGTCAGCGAGCAGGCGCCAGTTCGGCGACAACTGATAGGATACGCCACCGATGATGCGGGTCTGCTTGTCGGTCGCGCCGGCCTGCTTGTGCCAGATATCCACGCGGGCGAGGACCGCGACTTTGGAGGTGGGGACCTTGTACACGCCGAACGCGCTGAAGAGGTGACCGTTCTGCTCCACCGTGACTGGCGCTGTCACGCTGTCGCGTGCGACCAGGGCCTCGCCCGCGAGGGTGAGATGCTTCGTACGGTACGAAACCATTCCGAGCAAGCGCTGGCGTCGGCCGCCTCCGGTCGGCTTGCCGTACTGGCCGTAGGCCGTGATGCGGAGCCCGCCCACCCGGCTCGAATCGTCGGTGTCGAGCATACGCACGGACACCCGTCCCATCGCGTCTTTGCGCTGGTCTCCCCCGCCGCCGCTGTAGCCCTCGCCGTTCACGAGAGTAACCTGCATGTTGACCTTGTCCGGTCCCCATTTTCCGTCGACGCCCGCTCCGAAGTCAGCCGCGGACCCGTAGCTGGCTCGCTCAAAGGCCATCTGACCTTGCATGCGGTAATCCCACAGCGCCTCCTCCCAGTCGAGCCACGGGGTGTGGATTAGTCCGAGCTTGAACGTGAGGTCGCTGCCGGTGGGCGTGTAGGTGGCGTAGGCGTACTTGAGCCGATACCGCAGGGAGTTGTCACCCGCCCTCGAAGTTGTTGAAGTGATTGACGGAGTCTTTCAACTGATAGAGATACTGCGTGTAGACCACACCGCCGACCGTCACCTGCGGGGGCGGATTGCCTTGCGCGGTCAACTGGGCAACGCCCGCTGCAGTGGCCAGGACGGCCACCCCGAGCGCCCGACGAATGGAGAACGTCATTGGCTGGCTCCCCTCCTGGGGAATGGGTTGTGGTCATGCTGCATCGCAGGGGGAAACGAATCCACCCGTGTCACGCCCCGGCGCGGTGTGTGTAACGAGCCGGTAACGGACGCGGGGGGCGTGCCGGAGCGCGGCTGGGCCACGCCGCGACCGGCGTGGCCACGGGGCCGGCCGGCGGCCGGACCTCCGCGGCAAGGGCCGCGAGCTCGGCAGGGAGCGAGCGCGCGACGCGCCGGGCGACCAGCCGTCGAAACAGGCGCTCCTGGGTCGCGCGGGCCACCCGCGCCAGCGCCAACAGCCCGCTCGTCGCCGGCCGTGGGCCGCGCGCTGCCGCGCCGCGATCACCACCGACGGCCAGCTCATGGAGCCGGCGCGTGCGCTCCGCCGCCGCCGCCGCCGCGTCCCCGAGCCGCACGATCACGACCTGAAGGTCGTGCAGATCTCCCAGGAGCTGCTGGATCTCTTTCAGGCGCCGCAGCACGGGCGCCGCCGGCGCGGCTTCCTCGACGATCGGTTCGAGCAGGTAGCGCGCCCGCTTCACACGAATACGCGCCGCGTGGGCTTCAGCGTGGCTCGCCGGCGAGCGGATGAGCGCGAGGCGGCGCTCCAGGTCGCTGCTCTGCTCCTCGAGCAGCTGCGCGATCAGCGAAGCGAGCGGCGGCGGAAGCGTTGCGTCGCGGACCGGAGCGGCACCCAGCGCCCGCCGGAGCCGGCGCGCCAGCCGGTCGAACTTCGGAGCGATCCGCTCCCGGATGTCCCGATACGTCCGGTCGCGGCGCCGCGTGAGCCGCGCCACGAGCCAGGGCACTCCGGCGCGTCGCCCCGGCGGGAGCTCGTCGCGGCGCTGCTCCAACCAGGAGATCTGGACCTCCACGTCGCGCGCCTCGCCGGTGGCGCGGGCGAGGTCGCGCAGCCGACGGCGCAGCTTGGGCGACACCACGGCATCGAGCTGCGGCTGGTAGGCGCGGAGGGTGCTGCGCAGGCGGCGCATCGCGACGCGGAAATCGTGCAGCGCCTCGACGTCGTCCGCGTCGATGAGGCGCTCCCGCGCCGCGCTCGCCGCGTCGAGCAGGTTCAGGGCGATGCGGCGGGCCGCGGCCGGCGCCGGCGCGGTGAGGAGGCTCTCGGCGCGCCTAGCCACGCGCCGTTCCGAGGAGCCGGAGGTGCTTCGGACCGAGAAACCAATCCAGCGTGGCTGCTGCGCGCCCCACCGGGCCCGGGAACTCGAGCAGGCAGGCCGCGCCCTTGCGGAGCTCGAGGAACGGCCCGTTCGTGGCCGCGAGCAGCGTGCAGACCAGTCGGCTGAGATCGGGCTCGTGGCCTACGACGCCCACGCTGCCGCGGGTGTGCCGGCCCGTGAGCCAGGCGACCACGCGGTCCACGCCGGTGCCCGGCGCGAGCTCCGGCACCCGCTCCACGGTCAGACCGCCGTAGGCGCCCGCGATGATCTCCGCGGTGTCGAGCGCCCGCTTGTAAGGGCTCGCGGCCAATACATCAAGCTCAGGGATGAGCACCTTCAGGCCGAGGGCGGCCTGCTCCATCTTGTGCCGTCCCTCCGACGTGAGGGGCCGGTCGGCGTCGTCCTTGCGCGAGCGCGCGAAGGCCTCGCGATCTTCGGCGATGGCGTGCCGGACGACCAGGAGGCGCATCGGACTCGTGCTCAGACGGGCGCGGGCTCGCCCTGGGTCCGAGTGGAAGGCCGTCGCACGATCGGCACGAAGGGCGGGCGGACGTCCGTGCTCTCGCGCGCGGCTTCGCGCGCGAGGTGTTGGAGGGCGATCTGGGACCGCAACGGCGCCTCGCCCTCGCCGGGGGTGCGCCGGCGGTAGGTGCCGTCAGGGAGCAGCTCGCGCACCTTGACGGTGTCTGAGAGAATGGGTTGCAGGATGTCGCCGATGATACGCGCCTGGAGCGATGCATCTTCGATCGGGAAGAGCGTTTCGATCCGGCGCCAGAAGTTGCGCGGCATCCAGTCGGCGCTGGCGAGGAAGACCTCGGGGTTACCGCCGTTCTCGAAGTAGAAAATGCGGCTGTGCTCGAGATACTTGTCCACGATACTCGTGACCCGGACGGTCTCGGACACGCCCGGCAGTCCGGGACGCAGGCAGCAGATGCCACGGATCACGAGCTCGATGGCGACGCCGCCTTGCGAGGCGCGATACAGCGCGTCGATGACCGAGGGCTCGACGAGGGCGTTCATCTTCACGATGATGCGCGCGGCGCGACCCTCACGTGCGTTGCGCTCCTCGCGCTCGATCAGACCGATGATCTGCTCGCGCATGCCGACCGGCGCGACCACGAGCTTCTTCCAGCGATAGCCTTCGGCGTTCCCCGTGAGCAGGTTGAACAGGGCGCTCGTGTCTTCACCGATGTCGGGATTGGCGGTGAACAGGCCGAGGTCCGTGTACACCCGCGCCGTGGTGGGATTGTAGTTGCCGGTCGAGAGGTGGACGTAGCGGCGGATACCGTCCCCCTCGCGGCGCACCACCAGCGCCGCCTTGCAGTGCGTTTTGAGACCCACGATGCCGTACACCACGTGAACGCCCGCCCGCTCGAGCATGCGCGCCCAGGTGATGTTGTTCTGCTCGTCCCGGCGCGCCTTGAGCTCGACCAGCGCTGTCACCTGCTTGCCGTTCTGCGCCGCCCGGGCGAGCGCGGAGATGATCGGGCTCGCCCCGCTGGTGCGGTACAGCGTCTGCTTGATGGCCAGGACCTGCGGATCATCGGCGGCGCGCTCGATGAAGTCCACCACGCACCCGAACGACTCGTACGGCAGGTGCACCAGCACGTCCTGCGCGCGGATCACGTCGAACACGTCACGCCCCTGCGCGAA
>WNGK01005261.1_pt1 | contig 13760 bp, 10 predicted proteins | sample 5400601 | NCBI WGS metagenome assembly WNGK01 (sample SAMN13153376, study PRJNA577476) | soil metagenome | isolation source: 60 cm soil or saprolite under Garry oak tree replicate 1 | place: USA:California | collected 2016-06-15 | reverse complement strand
GGCGGGCATTTCCCTGACGCGCGCCGGGCTGACGGGGTGGGCGACGTGCAAGTAATACGTGGCGCGGCCGTGCTCCGTTTCCCAGGTCTCAAGCGAGCGCACGATCGCCACGCGGTCCAGCTTTTGGGCGAGCTTCGGGAATAGCCCTACTGGCATTCGAATGCCCGGTTTGATCGTGCGAAGATCGAAATCAGCCGGCGTCCAGCGGCCTTCTTTGACGTCAAACGAATCCACGTGACTTGCCCCGCCCTGGAGAAAGACAAACACGCAGTAGCGGGCCGTCCCGCGGAGTTTCAAGCTTTCCTTCGCCAAGACGTTTTTCGGCTCCGGCATCGGCAAAAGATCGAAGCCGGAGAGCGCGACGGCCCCGATTTTCAGAAGCTGGCGACGGGAGAGAGTAGGAACGCGGACCGGCAGGCTCAACATCGTGGCTCCTCAGTAATTCAGAATGAATTCCGGTTTGTTAACGAGGACCCACAAGAGGTCCTCTGCTCCTTGCTCGTGGTGTTCCGCCAGGAGTCGCTGCGCAAACGCCGACTCGCCCTTGCTCGGAAACCGGGACAACGCGGCCAGAAATAGGTCCTCGACAATTTCGGCATTGGTCTTGGGCGGCTCGGCGGAGAGCAGGGCGTGCAGGCGCCCCTTTTCCCTGACACCGAGCTTCTGTTTTGCGAGATCGCTGTTTAGCAAAAGAGAAGCCTGAACGGTTGAGCTTCCTAAAGACTTCGCGCCCAAGCCGCGGTCGTCGAGGCCAAAATAGCCAAGCAGGCCGCGAACCTTGGGGTCAATGTCCTCGGGCGACACGGTTTGCATCACGTATTTGACTTTGTCACCGAAGTCTCCGGAATTCATTTCCGCGAAGACTCCGGTCGATTGCGATAAGGCGTCCCAGACCATCTCTGCGGGAAGGCGCCGGACCAGACGACGAGCGAAATAACCTGCATGTTGAGGCTTCCACGGAGCGTCCACTCGATGCGAGAGCTGGTAGGTGGATGACGTAGCCATAAGGCGGATCAGATAGCGCAGGTCGTAATGGTGCGCGCGAAAGTCCTCGGCCAGAGCGTCGAGCAGTTCAGCATGGATGGTTTGCGGCGTCCAGAGAGCGGGCGGCTTGACATTTGCGCCGTATCGCGCCAAGTGGAAACCGAACGGTGGGTCCACGATGCCCACACCGAATAACTCGGCCCAAATCAGGTTGACCGTAGCGCGCGCAACGCGCGCAAATTGAAATGTGGCTCGTGACAATCCGGGCATAAACCTGACGCGGGTCTTCGCTGGGCTTCGGCTTTTCGCCGGTCAAAATAAACGTCGGCGTCGCGTCAGCTTTATATCGAGCCAGCCGAAGGACGCTTTGGGAGGACGTGTCGTATCCTTTCCGTCGTTGCTGAGAACGAATTCATCGACCAAATCGCCGTAAAGGACGGAACAATCGCACGTTTCCAAAAAACGCCGCTTGCCTCCACAACTCTTCCCTTTCCCGAGAGGCCAGCCAGAGGTTGATTTTCTCAAGATGGCCAGCCCCGTTATGACAAGAGATGCACTCGAGATTGATTCCAAGGAACATTTTGCTCGTGCGAATTGCCCATTCGTCGTAGGTGTCTTCGTGGTTCACAGTGCTCTGATCCGGTTGATCCACCTAGAATCGGACCAGAAAGTTGGCGGGCGCGGAGTTGAAGTTTGACCTTAGTCGTCGTCGTCAGAATTTCCCGCACAAGCTGGTCATAAGGCTGGTTGACGACGAGGGAATCATAAATGTAGTGGTAGAAAAGAGTCCTCCCCTTTCCCGTCAGGCCGTTGACGTGGAACAGGTCGCAAAAGAAATAAGCCCAGCGGTCGAGGAAGGGCGTTGAGGGCCTTGTTACAACGCCTTTCGTGCTCGTCGCCATGATGGCTTCGACTAGCTTCTCGCGCTTGTGCGGGTCCGGGTCTTTGACGAATTCGCGGATCTTTTCCGGCTCCGGCAACCGCCCGGTCAAATCGAGCGAAACACGCCGCAAAAACTCGGTATCAGAGCACAGCGACGCGTGGGGAATCTTGTCTTGGCGGATTTTCTGGAAGATGTATTTGTCGATGTAATTCCTTTCTTCGACGGGCAAGGGCTTCGAAGGTGGCAGCGCATTGCTGACGCGCCGGGTGAGGTCCTCGGGTTCGTCGGCACGGCTCTCCGGATCCATCGAGTGATGAGAGTCATGGGGCATCGCGGTGTGTTTCGGCGTCGAGGCGGATTGACCTGCAACCAATACTCGCGAGGGCAAGAAGACCAAAACGCAGATCAAAGCAGTCCTGAGCTCGAAGGCGATCATTTCGACGGGCTCCTGCCAATGGCTCAATTATTCTGTGAGGTTAGTTCGATGATCGATCAGAAGTCAACTTTGCTACACTGGTTCCTTAAGATTCGAAGGAGCTTCGGACAACTCTCCATTATGGGCTTCCTGGTTACCGGTGGTACAGGCTTCATCGGCTCACATCTAGTGCAAAGCCTCATTCGCCACAAACAGCGCGTGGTGTGCCTTGACAACGCTCCTGACCCGGAAGTCGTCGCCTGTGTCGCCTCCCATGTTTCGGTCGTGCAGTGTGACTTGGATGACAGAGAAGCACTGGCCGCGGTGTTTCGAGATCGCGAGGGTATCGACCGCGTGGTGCACCTCGCTTACCTGATGGGAGCCGAATCGGAAGCCGACCCGCCGGCCGCCATGCGAGTCAACGCGCTTGGGACGGCCAATTTATTTGCAGAAGCTTGCGCTCACCGCGTCAAACGGATTGTGTTCACTAGTTCGGAGTCGGTTTATGGGAGAAGCCAAGCGTTCTACGGCGATCGGCCCGTCAGAGAAGACGACTACTGTTCGCCTCGGGACCTCGTCTTAAACTACTCGCTCACTAAGCTGTTGAACGAACATCTGGCCGCTAAGTACGAAGAGAAATTTAGGACAGAAATCGTGTCTCTCCGGATCCCGATAGTCTACGGGCCTGGTCGGAAGCGGGGCACGACGGCTTGGGCGAGCGACTTCGCAACTCTCCCCGCAATGGGAAAACCCGTCAGACTTCCTTTCCCTGCCGATGACTGGAACTGCTACACCTACGTCGAGGACGTGGCGGAAGAAATCTATGCCCTTTCGACCAAGCCCACGCTCGCCCATCGCGTCTACAACGGTGGAGGGCATACAGTGCGCGCTTGTGATCTCGCGGCGCTGGTGAGAGGAATCATTCCAGAGGCGCAAATCAACTTCACTCCGGAGAAGCCGCGTTCGCTGTTCATTTATCGGATGGACTCAACGCGCATCCGCCAAGAGCTAGGGTTCGAATTGCGTTCCATGCGGGACGGAATTAAAGACCATATTTCAAAAATCCAGCAATTCCACAGAGCGGCGGAGAAACCCAGGCGATGAGCCGAACCCCGGGATGAGCGGCGGTACCCGTCGAGGGTCTCAGATTACTGCACATGAAAAGGCCGTAACGAGCGCAGCGCGCTGACGCGGAACTTTTGTCAGTTGATTCGGGTCACTGGGTGTGAACTTGCCCTCTGCTTGGCTTTGCTGCGTTTAGCCGTTTCAGTTCGCGAAGCGCAAGCTGGCGAATGGCGTCCGGTCCAAGATCTGCCGCGCGACGCAAAGCTTGGTCCGCGCGCTCATACTTTCCCAGCATCGCGTATACCACTCCCAGCCGGTAGAACTGAGAACCCTGAGGAGTAGGATTATGGAAAGCCGCTTCTTCAAGTTCGGACATGGCTCTCGGCAGGTTGCCTCTTTTGGCAGCGACGTGCCCCAAGGCCTCGTGCGCGAGCGCTTCCATCTCGCCCCGCATGACCGTCCAGCGCTCCAACGTAACTTCATGCGGAACAATCACCTTGGTCAATTGCTGCAAAGCGCGCTGGGCGTACTCTTCAGCCTGATCCAGAAACTCCGCGGCATTTGACCTGCGCTCCACGGCATTCGGAATTGCGGCAGCCAGCGTAAGGAGTGTGGTGACGTTGTTAGGCTGCAGCTCTAATGTCCTCTTGCCGGCTCTCAGGACACCCTCAATATCGTTCATTTGCTTGTAGGCGAGAGTCTCGTCCTGGTAGGCCACGCCAAGCAATTCCGACGACGGATACTTTGACGCGAATTGTTCCACCTTTTCAATTGTCACGCGGGATTCTTGCGCCGTGGCGATCTCCAAGTATGCGTCCAGCTCCTCCGGAGTCTTTGCCTGGGGCGCCCCTCTGGGATTCAGCAACGGGTCGAATTGTGCATTGGAAATCACAAGCGACTGGCTTAACCCGATCAACAGGAGGGCAACTCGGAGCATAGAGCGAGGAAATTTCATGGTCCATAAATCCGCGTTAACTTCTCGAACATTTGTCGCTCGGAGCCAGCCGCCTCGCTCCTGCCGAGCTTCTCGTAAACTCGCGCGAGCGCAAACCTTGGCGAGGGATCGGTCGGGCTGAGGTACGCCGCCAGCTGAAGTTCTTCGACTGCTTCGGTCAATCTTCCGACGCGCTCGTAAGCCTTGGCAAGGATGACGTGGTTCGAAGGCGAACTCGGTTCGAGCTCGAGCGCTTTGTGCGCGAACGGGAGCGCTTTGTAAGGGTCGGTATCGAGCAGCAGTCGAGCCATTCCTTGATGCGGTCCACTGAAGCGGCCGCTATTCCTTTCTATCAACCTGATTGACTCTTCATAGGTTTTCGCGGCCTCGTCCCGTTTCCCAAGAGCTTCGAGGCAATACCCCGCCCCGTACATGCTCCTGGGGTCGTCGGGTTCGAGCTCGGCGGCCCTGTGGAATAGTTCCAAGGCGTGCTCCCAGCGATTCAAAACGTCCTCGTAATATATGCCTAGGTAATAATAGGGCTCGTACCTGAATGGCTCGGACCGAATCGTCATCTGCATCTGTTCCTCGAAAAGAACGAACTGATGCAGGTTGTAATAAGCAATTCCAAGAACGATGTGGAAAGCGGGTGTGCCCAGGCCCAGACGTTCCGCCGAGCGGAGGGCCTGGATTGCCCGCACGGGGTCATGGAGCTTCTGCCGCGCAACTCCCAGCCAGTAAAACCCCGTGGAGTCCCGAGGGTGTTCGAGAGTGAACTTCTCGGCCAATTCGGCCGCTTCCGCCCACCGTTGCTGGTGGATCAAAACAGAGAGCGAGACCGGCAGCGTCGCTGGGTGACCTTTCAAATAGATGGATTCAGGAACTGGGTCCACCGTGCGAGTGCCGGCAGGAGCCTGCGCAAACGACGCCCCGACCATTATGAGCGATTGAAGTAACGCCAGCGCTGCGACCAGTCCTGCGAATCGTTCGCCACATCGAGGTTGTCGAGCCATGAGTTGCGAGCCGGCCTTGACCGTGTAGGAACGCCACAAATTATAGAGTCAACTTGTGGATTCTTCCATGAGCTTCCTGAAGATAGGCAGCGCCATCGATTTCCATGAGTCATCGGCAAAAATGGAGGGAAGGCAGTGGGTCATTGACCCATCACAAGGGATAAAGAAGCCTTGACATCGGTCGACTACCGTGGTAGGAAGATATCGTTTTTGGATGATTCAAGATCGAGCGCCGGGGCTGCAAGCGGTCGAGCTAAGGACCAAGGATACAAATTCACGGACTTGGGAGGTCCCATGCGAACAGGCGTATGTGTGTCGCTCCTGACCCTTGCGACCCTGGTGGCTTTTGGTGCGACAGCACGGGGCCAGGGCAGTTTTGGAGGGCTTACCGGTCACATTTCCGATCCCAGTGGTGCGGCGATTCCCGAAGTCGCCGTCAAGGTGACCGACATGGATTCGGGTGTTGTCACGACAGTGCTCTCAACGGCCGACGGTTCTTACGCGGTTTCTACACTTCCGGCGGGACGCTATCGAGTAGTCGTTACCAAGCCTGGGTTCAAGACCGTTACCCAGGAGCCTGTCGAGATCAGTACGGCAACCGTTTCCACCCTCAATTTCACGCTCCCTCTAGGCCAAGTGACGGAGTCGGTCCAAGTGACGGCGGAACTCGTTCAACTTCAGACGACCACGGCCGAAATAGGCACCGTGTTGCCTGAGAAAGCCATGCTCGATCTGCCCATTTCTCTTGGTGGGGTAGCAACCGCGGGCGCGACAGGCCGACGGCAAATCGAGAACTTCATTTTCTTGACTCCAGGCGTGACCGGCAACCAATGGTCGAAGTCGATCAATGGGGCTCCGGGTTTCAGCCAGGAGATCCTCATCGACGGCATCGACGTCCAGACTTTCGGCGCACCCGGTTTCATTGCCGAACTCACACCGCCGTACGAAGCCGTCAATGAGTTCAAGGTACAGAACGCGCTATATCCGGCGGAATATGGGCTGGGCTACGGAGTGATGAACTTCACTCTAAAGTCCGGCACGAACAAACTTCACGGAGATGCGTTTGAGTTTGTGCGGAACGATAAGTTTGATGCGCGAGGGTTCTTCGCGTCTGACAAGCCGCCGATTCGGCAAAACGAATTCGGCTTCACAGTTGGTGGGCCGGTGATGTTTCCCAGATACAATGGCAAGGACAAGACGCATTTCTTTTTCGCCTATACCGGCTTCCGGTTGCGCGGCGGACTCCCGACAGGCGGCCTGGTGACAATTCCCACCATGCAGGAACGAAATGGAGATTTCTCCGATTACCCCTTCCCGATTTTTGATCCGACCACACGGCCCGATGGCGCGGGAGGCTTCGTCCGAGACGCATTCACCAACAACTTCATCCCGCCGGGCAAAATCAGCCCCATCGCCAAGCGAGCTTGGGATCTGCTCCCGCCGCCGGATATTCCGGGCACATATCACGATAACTATGTCGATCGTTCGAACCAGCCAAGCAATGATACCGATTGGAGCGTCAAGATCGACCATCAGATCGGCAATAAGCACCGCCTTGCGGGCGCGTTTTGGAGGGTCAACTCCGATATTACGATTAACGGGCCCGTAGCCGGGGCGTGGAATCCGGGCTTCCGACACACTCCGACGCACGCTTGGGGGCTTCGGGTCAACCACTCGTACAACATCACTCCCAATCTGCTGAACCATGTTGGCTTCGGCTTGACGCCGACTCAACCTACTTGGACACTCTGGGAAGTGGATAAGAGACATGGCAACGAGATCCTCAAAATCCCCGGCATTCCTCTCGACGCCAGCGGTTTCCCGGATCTCTCCTTTGACCAACCAGGCTTATACATTGGCAACGCCCAGGAGAATGGATTCGACCCCCAGAAGTACACGAACTGGCAAGTCGTAGACGATCTGAATTGGGTCAAAGGGCGCCATCAGCTTAAGGTTGGCATGATGTGGCGGTATCGAACTAATACCGCCCGGGACGTGGACAACACGGCAGGCGTATTCACCCTCAGCCAGCTCTCCACTTCTCAGCCTAACGATCCCAATTTCAGCATTTGGGGAAACGCCTTTGCAAGTTTCGCGCTGGGGCAGGTTCTCTCCGCCTATCGCCAGATTCCGGGCCCTCTCCAGCATTTTCGGGATACCTTTTGGGCAGGCTATGCTGAGGATGCGATCAAGGTGACCCCTAAACTGACGGTCAATTTGGGATTGCGCTACGAACTGCCGGTCTACGTTACCGAAAGGGACGGGATCCTATCGAGGCTGGACTTGACCAAGCCGAATCCTGGGGCGGCCGGACGGCCAGGGGCCTTGATCTTCCTCGGCGATGGTCCTGGGCGCGCGGGCACACGCAATATTTTCGGGACTTACCACAAGTCGATTGCCCCGCGCGCGTCCTTGGCGTATTCGGTGAACGACAAAACAGTGGTCCGTCTTGGGTACGGACTTTTCCGCCTCTATCCCAATTTCGGTCGCATGAATAGCGGGATTTTTTGGAATTCAGGGTTCTTCTTGCTCCAGTCTATTGCTTCGACAAATCAGGGCATCACTCCAGCCATGACTCTGGATGGCGGATTTCCCCTACCGCCATTTAGCTTGCCCAATTTTGATCCCGCCCAGAACAATGGCGGCGCTGCGACTTACGTGAACTCGAGTGCTAACCGACCCGCGCGCATGCAGAGCTGGACCGTAGACCTTCAAAGAGAATTGCCCTTCAATGTCATGTTGGACGCCGCCTATGTGGGGTCCAATACGAACGGGCTCTGGACCGGGCTCGAGGACATCAATCAGGTGGAACCGAAATACTTGAGCCTGGGCAATCTCCTAAATGCAGACTTCGATTGTAACAACCCAGCGGCCGGTATCCCCTGCCCCTATACCGGATTCACGGGATCGGTGGCCCAGGCGCTGCGCGCGTTTCCGCAATACACAACCATTTGGGACATGTTCCAGCCCACGGGATACAACACTTACCAATCATTGCAAGTGCGCCTGCAAAAGCGTTACTCGAATGGCCTTTCGTTCCTGAGCGCTTACACACTGTCAAAGAACATCGGCGTAGCTGGGAGCGATACTTTTGGAGACATCTTTGGCGGAGGAGGCGACCACGCGCTGGATAGTTACAATCGACGTATCGAGAAAGCCCTCGCCCCGATCGATCGGACCCATGTCCTCGTGTTCTCTTGGTCGTATGAGCTGCCATTCGGCCGCGGCAAGAAACTGGGGTCGAACTGGAATCCGTTCGTCAGCCACATCCTTGGGGGTTGGCAGGCTAATTCGATCGAGCGATATCAGTCGGGTACGCCGATTGGGATACGGGGCGGACCGAGTCTTCCTCTTTTCGGCGGAGGCAATCGGCCCAATTGGCTTAACTCAAACGTCCGCTCGTCGGTTCCCATGGACCAGTTTGACCCAGCCAAGGACCTCTACCTTAACATTAGCGCCTTCGGCCAGCCCGCTCCTTTCACGTTGGGCAACGCGCCGCGTTATCTGCCCAACGTGCGCACGCCCGCGTCGTATAACGAGGACTTCTCGGTATTCAAGAGCGTGAGCTTTGGCGAGTCGAGGTCCGTTGAATTCCGGGCCGAGATGTTCGACGTGTTTAATCGAGTAGTCTTCGGCCCGCCTGCGCGGAACGTTAATAACCCCAGCACCTTCGGGATCATCAGCTCACAAGCTAACGATCCCCGGGTGATTCAATTCGGGTTGAAGCTGCTCTTCTAAGAACCTCAGAAGCCTCCTTGGGACCCAACTCGGGAGACTCTCCGCCAAGACGCAGCGAATTCTCGATCACTCGCGATCTGCTTGCTTGAATGTCCTCAATTCTCGCATACGCCATGTCGCGGTAAACACGCCGCACTCAGGTCGCTAATATGAACCGTCCAACGAGTCGCCGCAGCCGGCAGTGGCCATTGCTCTGACGGGGGCTGCCATGAGTTTAAAGAATCAACTTACTCGCAGGGAGTTGCTGAAGAGGTCCGGGGGAACGCTCGGCGTGAGTCTATTCCCGATTTTGAGTGGCGGCGACTCTCGGCTCCAAGCCTCCGTTCGGCCTTATCCAAAATGCGTTACGCGGATGGAATATCGCGGTGATAGCCCACCGTCCAAAGAGTATGTGGACGAGACCCTTCAGGTCATTAAGGAGGCCGGCGTCCAGGCCTGGTGGTTTTCGGCCGTAAGCCAACAGGGTCTTCCTCTCTTTCCTTCCCGGGCATTCCCCAAATTCCATCTGAAGGCCAGTTGGCAAGCCTTCCGATATTTGATCGACAGGGCGCATGAATCCGGAATCACCATGATGAGCTGGTATGCCCTCGGCGCCTCTTCGGCGATTACGGACGTTCATCCGGACTGGCGAATGCGCTTCCTCGAGTTTCCTGGTAAGCCCGACGCAGAATCTGCGAAACTCTACGCCTGCTACAACTCCCCTTATCGAGAGGTCTTGTACCGCTTCTGCAAAGAAGTCGTCGGTGACCTCGGGTTTGACGGAATTTGGTTTGATGGCTCCGCTTTTTCGCAGCACGGCACGCAACCGATGTTTCAACCCGCCTGCTGTTGCAATTACTGTCGCGAGCGGTTCCGCCGTGACACTGGACTCGAAGTTCCGACACGCGTCGATTTCGATAGCCGGACCTTCCGTTTGTTCCTTCCGTGGCGCTATCAAGTCCTGATGGAAGTCTGGCAGGGAGTAATTGACGCGGTGCGCGAGGCCAACCCCCGGGCTACCGTGGCGTTTAACAACTACCGCCGGCGAAACTCGAGCGGTCGCCTCTCCTGGAACACCGCGATTCCGCTGCGTCGCCTGGCCCTCGACGCGATCATGAGCTGCGAACTGGATGGGTTCTATTCGCAGGCAGATATCCAGATGAAGATCTGCCGCGCCATGGGAGGTAGAAAGGGTCTCGAGACGTGGTTGGCTGGAACGGAATACTACGCCTGGGTTCCCGATATTGATCCGCTGAACCATGTGCAGGCCGCATTGGGCTGCCTCTCGGCCGGCGGAATGCTCGCCGTGGGTTTTGGGGATAAGGCCTCGTACAAAAAGGAGTTCTTCCGGACTTTGCGTGTGACGATTGACCCACGCATGCCTTTCTTGGAAGGTGAACCTCTCCCCTACGCGGCCAACCTAATCTCCCAGCAAAGCATGGACTACGATGGCCAAAACGATCCATCTGACCTCTGGGATGCCGCCCACGGCGTCAACGAGCTCCTGCAACACGCTCACCTCCTGAGCGAAGTCGTGTTCGATGACGATGTGCACGGCGGGGATCTGGTAAGATTTCCTGTTTTGGTCGTGGGAAATGCGCCGTGTCTCTCCGAGTCTCAGGCTCGCAGTCTCGGGCGGTATGTCGAGGAGGGAGGAGTCCTGATTGCCTGCCACAGGGTCGGGGAACTCGATGAACTCGGATATTCCCGCGCTCGCCCGCTTCTTGACGATCTTTTGGGCATACGTGCACGTGAGCCGGGCCCGGAGCGGGGCTCTTACGAAGTGCTGGATCCTGCTTTGAAAGTGAACGAATCAGGATTCGTTTCTGTTTTCGGCCCGCGGACCAAGGCAACGCCGACCGACGATGTCCGGATCTTTTTTCGCACACACCAGCGCGGCGAAGAGGAAACTTTGGCTACGTGGCCGGGGGCGTGGACGCGCCGCCTAGGCAAGGGAACAGCGGTATATTTCGACTGCGATCTATTTTCAGTCTACTTGCGCCGTCCAACGCGCGCACTCCGAGAATCCTTTGCACGCCTGCTTGTCCGTCTGGCGCCGCCTCCTCTGACGGTTTCTGCTCCTTTCTTTGTCAACGTCAACGTCCGCACGCGAAGGCCCAACGAGTGGTCGCTCCACTTACACAATCTTCCGGGTCCGGGCTATCGGTATCCGAACCCACCTCGCAGCCGGCAATTGGGTCCACCTGGTGAGGTGGTTCCGGTAGGGCCGGTCATAGTGGATATTCTGCAGCGTCCCGTTCTCTCGGCGCGGTCTGGTGTGAGCGGCGAAACTCTTGAGGTGTCGCAGCGAAGGAGGATCACTGTGCCTCGTTTGGAGCTTCATGACGTGGTCGTCGTGGCGCTGGGCTGATTTGGCTGCCTATGAGACCGCATGCTCTCGGGAGTTCGACTGCAAGCCGCAGGAGGCAACTCGTATTTTTCGTGGCCGACGGACGCCAGAGTAGGTACCCGCAGGCCTTGGCGGCCATTAACAAGGCTCTCGAGCTGGCTGTTATTGCCTCTCTATTGGTGACGAGCGCACGAGCCGGAGATCACGTTCCTTTTGTTGAGCCCGTCTCTATGCTTTCGGGGGCATTGCTCGCGGACAGCTTTGACGGGACGCACCTGAACGCGAATCTTTGGTGGCGCCCCAATTGGATGGTCCAGAATGATCCCTATATTTCTGTGGGCGTGGAGAACGGAAGACTGCTTATTTCAGGCCTCTCGCATCCAGCCGGTACGGATCATCAATATGTCGGAGTAATTTCAAAGTACTTTCGCGAAACCGACGTGGTGCTTGTCGCCAGAATTCGAGTTCAATCCTCCTTCGAAAAGGATGGAAGAATCCAGCATATGGTTCATCTTTGCAGCGGAGATTGGCCAGACTTCTTCACGGAGATCATTTTCGGCCGGATTTCGACAGGCCCGCCAAGATGGTTCGCAGCATACGTAGACAAGATATGGGAGCATTCCGGATATACCCAGTACCTCGAACCTACGCATGCCGCCACGAACGCCGAAGCACAGGAATGGCACACGGTCGTGCTCAAACATGACGGCCTCACAGGCGAGACGCAGAATTACTTGGTCTTCGACCATGAGTGGATCCCCATTGGCCCTCCTCACACTCTCCGCTTCAATCACACACACGTTGAGCTTAAAGTCGATGTAAGCGCCGTCGGCACTTCGGTCCAAATGGAGGCCGATGATGTGCGACTTTATCTGAATCCTGCGCACAACCCTGTGACCATTGTTGTGAGCAGCAGAGTCGTTCGAAATCGCCCGGAATTGCCCATCGGGAACCAAAACGTTCGGATCGTTGAGGAAAGCGCGCCGCGTCTGCTGGGTGAATCGATGACGGACGAAGGAGGCCAAGCGAAGGTGTTTTTGAGGGGGGACGTCGTATACCCCGTCGCCGCTCGCATCGAGGTGTGGGACGGCAACAGAGAAGTGCTGCGCTCGAGAATTTCAGGCGATGGGATTCGGGGACTTTATCCAGGGGACGTGTGGGCTGTGAGGACAGATCCAACCTTTGCCGACATGCGTTACTCGTTGAGGAATCATGGCTCAACAGGCCGATTGACTCGGCGAGAACTTGCCGTCAGAAGGATCGAAATTCCTGACTTTCAGTGAATTCATGCGACAATTCCCGCCGTGCAGGAGTTGTTACACATTTTCTCTAACGCAGGACAGAACCCCAACCTGAAGTAGGCGGGGCGGGATGCCGCGAAAGATATGCACTTTCCGAGAGCACGACATCGAGCGGGGGTTCCGCGCCGTCACGCTCGAGAATGAGACCATCTCGGTCACCGTCTTACCAGAAAAAGGGGCGGATATTTATCGCCTTGTATACAAGCCGCGCCAGATGGATATTCTGTGGAAAAGCCCGTGGGGCTCAGACGTCCCGCGACTTGGCTACCCACCGCCGCTGACAGCGCGGAAGCTTGGCACGAGTGGTACGAGGGCGGCTGGCAGGAGATCTTTCCGAACAGTGGAGACAGTTGCCTGTACAAGGGCTGTCATCTGAACTTTCATGGCGAGGCATCCGTCCTCCCGTGGGATTATCGAGTGAGGAAAACGACAGTCCGAATCACCGCAGCATTTACGGTCGCGCTGTTCCGCAGCCCGTTCGACGTCCGCAGGGAGATCACGATTGAATCCGGCAGGCCGGCGCTTTTGATATCGGAGAAAATATCGAATCTCGCCGAAGAAGATATGCGCTACATGTGGGGACATCATCCTGCCTTGGGTGCTCCATTTCTTGCCGGCGGCTGCCGGATTCAACTCCCGGGCGCCGTGTTTCAACGTCATGGCTTGGCCGTCTCTACCTCACGAAAAATGCCTGCCAAAACCGCGCCTAGGTCATTGACCGCGTGAAGAAGTTATTTATGACGTTCTCTGCCGAGAACATCGTGGTCTATACTTGGGCATGCGAACCTACCGTCGTCTGCGCGTTCGATTGTCCAAACAGCACCGAAGCAAATTACGGCAAATGCTCCGCGGAGGATTCAGCAGGTGCGAGTCGTCTTGCGTGCTCTGGCTTTGTTGCGGCTATCCGCCGGCCAGACGGCGGCGCAGGCAGCCACCACCCTCGGCTTGACGCCCAAGGCGGTGCGAGAGATCGGCCGGCGCTATGAGGAAGGCGGTTTGGAACAGGCGCTGTATGAGAAAGCGCGCCCGGGGGCCGCGCCGCTGCTGGACCCCGGGCAGCAGCAGCGCCTTATCGCCATGGTTTGCAGCGACCCGCCC
>WNGK01010377.1_pt1 | contig 13761 bp, 8 predicted proteins | sample 5400601 | NCBI WGS metagenome assembly WNGK01 (sample SAMN13153376, study PRJNA577476) | soil metagenome | isolation source: 60 cm soil or saprolite under Garry oak tree replicate 1 | place: USA:California | collected 2016-06-15 | reverse complement strand
CTCCTCCTGGGCTTTCGTCGCCTCCGCCTGGGCCACGGCCGAATCGTAGGCGGCCTGTGCCGTGTCCTCGTCGGCCTGGGCGATGAACCCCTTCCGCTTCAGATCCTGGTTGCGCGCCAGGGTGCGGCGGCTGTCGACCACGGTCACCTGGGCCTTGGCGGTCTGGGCCTTCGCCACGGCGAGGGCGGCATGGGCATTGGAGAGATCGGCGCGGGTCTTCTCGACGAGGGCCCGCTGATTGAGCACGTTGGCCTTCACGATCTCCACCTGGGCCCTCGCCTGCGCGACCGCGGCCTGGAACTTCTCCGGATCGATGCGGGCGACGAGCTGGTTGCGCTTGACCTGGGAGTTGAAGTCGGCGAAGAGCTCCTTGATCTGCCCCGATACCTGGGAGCCGACCTGCACCGTAACAACGGCGTTGAGGGTGCCCGTGGCCGAGACGGTGGCGGTGAGCGGACCGCGCTCAACCTTGGCGGTGCGAAACTTGGGGGTGCTGCCCCGGCTCTGCGCGTAAAACCAGGCCCCACTGGCCGTGGCGGCCAGTACGAGCATCAGGGCCACGATCCAGACACGTCTCCTCATGGCCTTGAGACTACCCTTTGGAAGCTTTTATTCCTAGCGACGGCCCACGAAGCGATCGAGCTGCACTGTGGCTATCCAATAGGCGGCGAGGGCCTGGGCCACCTGGGACTGCGCGGTGGTCAAGGCGAGCTGGGCGTCCGTCAGCTCGATGATGTTGGCCACGCCGGCGTCGAAGCGCCCCTGGCTGAGCCGGAAGTTCTCGTCGGCGGACTCGACACCCTTCTGGGCCGCCCCGATGGCTTCCTCCGCCTGCTGGACGGTGACGTAGGCCCGCTCGACCTGCTGCCAGATGGTCAGCTCGGTGTCGCGCACCCGCGCGAGCGCCGCGTCGCGCTGGGCGAGCGCCTGCTTGTAGAGGGCGATCTTGTTGCCGCCGTCGAAGATGGTCCAGTTCAGCTGGAGGCCGTAACTATAGGCCTCGTTCATATCGGCGCGGGCCGAGCCATAGGTGCCTTGGGCGACCACGTTCGGGAAGAAATTGCGGAACTGCTGCTTCACCGTGTAGTCCGCCTGCTCGTATTGGGCCTTGATCTGTTTGTACTCGGGTCGGCGCGCGAAGGTCTCGTTGAGGAGGCTCTTGGGCTCGAACTCCACGTGGGCATAGGCGAGATTGTCCGCGATCTCGGTCGGGGTGTTGATGGGGATGCCCATGAGCTGATTCAGGGTCAGCCGGAAGATGTTGACGTTGTTGACGGCGGTGATGAGGTTGAGCTGGCCGGTGGCCACGTCGACCTCGGCGCGGGTGACGGCCGACTTGGGCTGCGTGCCCACGTCGAAGAATCCCTTGGCGCTGCGCAGGTTCACGAGGGCGCGATCGAGGGCCTGCTGGTTGACCTGGACGAGCCGGTTGCTCAGCACGAGGCTGTAGTAGGCCTCCTTCACCAGACGCACCGTTTCCTGCTTCTGGATCTCCACGTTCTCCGCGGAAGACTTGGCCCCGGCCCGCGCCGCGTCGGCCGCGGCCAGCGTCTTGCCGAAGTCCCACAAGAGCTGCTGCGCGGTGACGGTGGCCGAGGTGGTGAGAAAGCGGGTCTGGGTGGTCACCGTCCGCGTCATGGACAGCGGCGCGGTCTGAGTCGCCGGGCTCAGCACCGAGCCGGGAGTCTGGTTCCAGAAGCCGTTCCATTGCCCGGTCAGCTGAGGCAGCTGGGGGGAGATGGCGATGGCGATGTTCTGCAGCTGGGCCTGGTAGTCACCGATGCGCGCCATGATGAGTGGCTGGTTGTCCAGGGAGATCTTGACCGCATCGTCCATGGTCAATACCTTGCCCTTGGTCTCCTCCGGCGTTGGGAAGGGCCGAATGCCGCTCGGAGCGGGCAGGTACTCGCGCGGCAGCTGCTGCATGGTGGCCGGAGCCCCGGGTATGGCCCCGGTGCCCGGCGGTGGCGCATCAGGCCCCGTGGGCGCGGTGATGGTGATGGGCGGCGCGGGCACGCCTGGCACCGGCATCTGCGTTCCCGGCGTCGTCACGGGCGGCGGTGACGGTGGCGCGGGCAGGGATGGCTGAGGCGGCATTTGCGGCGTGCCGCTGATCGGGGGCGTCCCCCCGGGCAGGGGTGACGGTGGGGCTTGAGCGACGGTGGGCCCCGGCGTGAGGGCAACACCCAGGATGCCGAGCGCGGCGACGAGGCCGAGGGCCGTGCGCCTCATGCCGTCCCGCCCTGAAGTGCCGGACTCCCCTCCGCGTCCTCCATGCGGCGCGGAAAGCGCTCTTCCAGCATGAGGTAGAGCGTCGGGATCAGCAGGAGGGTCAGCACGGTGGACACGGCCAGCCCACCGATGACGGCGCGCGCGAGCGGGGCATTGGCCTCGCTGCCCGTGCCGATGCCGAGCGCCATGGGGAGGAGGCCGACCAAGGTGGTGAGGCTTGTCATGAGGATGGGCCGGAGCCGGGTCCGCCCACCCCTGATCACCGCATCGCGAACGCCGAGCCCGTGCCGGCGCAGCTCATTCATGTATTCCACGAGGAGGACTCCGTTGGATACCACGATGCCCACCATCATGATGATCCCCATGAAGGACGTGACGTTTAGCGTCGTGCGGGTGAGGAAGAGCGCCCAGATGACGCCGATCATCCCGAGGGGAACCGAGAACATGATGATGAAGGGATCGAGGAGGGAACGGAACTGGGAAGCCATGACCATGTAGACGAGGATGATGGCGAGGAGCGACGTGAACTTGAGGCTGCTGAACGCTTCTCGCTGCTGCTGGATCTGACCCGCCAGGTGGAAGGTAAAGCCTGGAGGCAAGGGCAGCGCCCGGAGCTTGTCCTCGAGGTCCATGGCGATGGCACCAAGGTCGCGGCCCGACGGCTGGGCGGTGATCTTGATGAGCCGTTGCTGGTATTTGCGCTCGATCATGACGGGACCGACGCCCTGCCTCACCTCGGCCACCGAGCCCAGGGACACGGGACGGCCGCCGTCACCGATGACGAAGAGGCGCGAGAGATCCTCCGCCGACGACCGGTAGGGCTCATCGAGCTGCACGACCACATTATATTGGTTGCCGGTCCTCGGGTCCGTGAAAATAGAGGGGTTGAGGCTGACATTGCTGGCGAGGGAGATCAGAGCGGCCTGAGCGATGTCGCGCTGGCTCAGCCCGGCCATGGCCGCCTTTTCCCGATCCACGACGATGTCGTATTGCGGATAGTTCTCCTCGCGGCTGATGAAGGGATCGCTGACTCCCGGAATCTCCTGGAGCGCGCGGGCGGTTTGGCGACCGAGGTCTCGGGCGCCCTTCAGGTCATAGCCCAGCTGCTCGATCTGGATCGGCGCGTCCGAGCCCGAGTTCAGCACGCGGCTCACGATCCCTCCGAACTGAACGCCATAGGTAGTCCCGGGGAACTGGCCGCCGATGGTCGGTCGAATCGAGTCGAAGATCTGCTTGTCCTTACGCGACCTTTTGTCGGGGTCGCTGAGGTACACCTGTAGGGTCGCCGTGTGGGGACCGGTGTTTCGGGAAAAGAGGCCCGAGCGTCCACCCGGCACACCGATGGAGGCGACGATGGTCCTGATCTCTTCCGGTTTGGTCGAAGAGCGAATGATGTCTTCCATCCTCTTGACGATCCGTTCCGTCTCCTCGACCCTCGTGCCGACCGGAGCACGGACCTGGATGAGGAACTGGCTCTCATCGGACTCCGGGAAGAACTCGGTTCCGACCAGAGGGAGGATGGCCAGCGCCGAGCCAAGCATGACGAGGATGCCCCCGATGAGCGCCTTGCGATGATCGAGGGCCCAGCTCAGCTGACGCTGATACAGCGCGTCCATGCGGTCGAGGACCACGCCGCTCCACGCGAAGACCTTGTCGAGTCGGGCCTTGAGCCCCCCACGTTCCCCTCCGGGCGCCTGCCGCACTTCGTGCTCTCCCTTGAGCCAGTGATAGCAGAGGAGCGGCGTCACCGTCCGCGAGACAAGAAAGGAGGCGAAGAGCGAGAAGGAGATCGTGAACGTGAGCGGAATGAAGAGCAGACGCGACTGGCCCTCGAGGAAGACCGTAGGCAGGAAGACGACGATGGTGGTGATCGTGGAGACGAAGATGGGCATGGCCACTTCGCGCGCGGCGTCCAGCACGGCCTTCCGGCGCGGCGTACCGGGCATGGCGAGGTGGCGATTGATGTTCTCGAGTTCCACGATGGAGTCGTCCACGAGGCGGCCCACGGCGAGGGCGAGACCGCCCAGGGTGAAGATATTGAGCGTCTGGCCCAGGAAGTACATGGCGACCAGCGTCAGCATGAGGGAGAGCGGGATGGCGATGCCGATGATGACGGTCGACACGAACGAGCGCAGGAAGACCAGGATGACGAGGAACGCCAGCAGGGATCCGACGGCCGCCTCGTGCCAGAGGGTCTGGATGGACTGGCGGATATAGGTCGACTGGTCGAGGCTCATGCTGACGCTCACGCCGGGCGGCACGCCAAGGAGCTTCGGCATCGTCGCCTTGACGGCGTCCACGACCTCCACGGTATTGGCGCCCGGCTGCTTATTCACCCGCAGGTACACGGATCGCTCGCCGTTGACCCTGACGATGGACACCTGAGTCTCCGCCGAATCCTCGACACGCCCCACGTCGCGGAGCCGGATCGGCGTGGTGCCGGTGCGGCGCACCACGATGTCCTCCATGGGCGCGACCACGGAGAACTGATTGTTGGTGAATACGTTGTAGTCGAAGCTGCCGAGCTTGACGTCTCCCGACGGCAGGAGGAAGTTCGCGTCGTTGACCGCCCGGGTCACCTCGTTGACCGAGAGGCCCTTGGAGAAGAGCCGGTCGCGATCGAGGTTGACGGTGATCTGACGGATCTTGCCGCCATCCACGTTGGCGGAGGCCACGCCGGGGAGCCGCTCGATCTGGGGCTCGATGGTGTTGTAGGCGAGATCGTAGAGCGCGCGCTCGTCGAGCCCGCCGCCGGCGACGGTGAGGATGCACACGGGGATGTTCGAGAGGTCGAACTTGAGGATGAAGGGCTGCTGGATGCCGGTGGGGAGCGAGCTCAGGATCGCCTGGATGCGCTGGACGACCTCGGTCAGGCCGGCGTCGATATCCGCGCCCCAGGCGAACTGGACGGTGACCGCCGAGAAGCCCTGGCGCGAACGGGACTCGACGTAGCGCACGTTGGCCACGGCCGACACGGCCTTCTCGATCGGGTAGGTGACGCTCCGCTCGATGTCCTGGGCGCTCGCGCCCTTGTAGATGGTGCCGACCTGGAGCGACGGGTAGTTGAGGTTGGGGAAGAGATCGATGGGCATCCGGCCCAGCGAGGTCGCGCCCAGCAGGACGATGGCGAGAGAAGCCATGAGAATGGCGATGCCATTCCGCATGGCCGCGAGAGTCAGCCACATGGGCTACTGGCCGCTGCTCGCCGGAACGGTGCGGACCTTCTGGCCGGCCCGCACGAGATCCTTGCCCTGGAGGATGACCTGGTCGCGATCGCTCACGCCTTTGACGATCTCGATATCCTTCTGGTCGGCGGCGCCGAGCTGGACCTGGACGGCCTCCACCGCATTGCTCCTCACGAGCATGACGATGGGCGGACCCTCACCCACCCGCAGCGTCTCCAGGGGCACCGTGAGCACCGCCTTACGCATCTCCACCACCGCTTCCACTCGCGCGAACATGCCCGGCTTGAGCTGGGCGCGGGGATTGGGGATCTCGACCTCGATACCCATGGTGCGCGAGCGCGGATCGAGACTGTGGACGACGCGGGCGATGGAGCCCGCGAAGACCTCACCCTTGTAGGGATCGGCGGTCACGCGCACGGGCGCGCCCACGGCCACCCGAGCGATGTCACGCTCCGGCACCTCGATCTGTACCTTCACGCTCGAGATGTCCTGCACGAGCAGGATGCCGACCGAGGTATTGGTGGTGCCGGAGGACTGGGCGCTCACCGCGGCGCCCTGATCGAGATTCCGCTGGGCGATGTAGCCGGGGAACGGAGCAAGGAGCCGCGTATTGGAGAGATTGGTCTGGGCCAGGCTGAGGGCGGCCCGATAGGTCTCGACCTGGGCTTGGGCGAGACGCACCTGGCTCTCCTGGGTCGTGATCTGGACCGCGGCCAGCCGGAGCTGCGCCTCCGCGGCGTCCGTCGACGCCCGCGACGAGTCGGCGTTGGTGCGGGCGTTGTCCCATTCCACGGCCGCCACCATGCCCTTCTCGAAAAGGGTCTTCATGCGCTCCGCCTGACGGGTGTCATTGGCGGCGACGGCGCGCGCCTTGGCGAGGTTCGCCCGCTGGCTCTCGAGGTTCGCCTTCTGCCCCTCGAGCGTCGAGCGGGCCACCTCGAGGCCGGCCTCCGCCGATCCCTGGGCGGCCCGGGCCTGCTCGGAGGAGGCCTTCAGCTCGAGGTCGTCGATCTCCACGAGGAGCTGGCCCTCCTTCACGAGATCGCCGCGCTCCACGTGGATCTTCCGGATATAGCCCGACACCTTCGAGAAGATCGCCGCCTGCCTGATGGGGAGGATGTCGGCGGTGAAGGACAGCTTCACCTCGATGTCACGGCGCTGCGGCGACACGATGCTCACGAGTGGATCGGGCCGGGTCCGGGTGGCGCCGCGCGCCTGCTGGGTCCGCGTCCAGAAGAGAGCGAAGCCACCCGTCGTGATGAGAAGGATGGCGACGACCACCCCGACGCGGTAGCGTCTCAGGAAGTCCATGTGCTCGCTGGAGCCGTCAGGGGGCGGATCATCGCGCTCGTGGCTGCCTTATTCTATGGATGGCGGCGAAAGAGTCAAGTAAGATCAGGCATATGGAAGCCGTGACACGGCCGTCGAAGGTTGGGCGCTGGTCGGAGCCGGCCCTGCGGGTGCTGCGGGAGCGCTACCTGATCCGGCACGATGGCGAGGTGGCGGAGACTCCCGAGGAGCTGTGCTGGCGGGTGGCCCAGGCCATCGCGCGCGCCGAAGAGAGTTTTGGCCGGAGCCCGGCCGGAGTCGGCGAGGTCGCCGCGGCCTTCTACGACATGATGGTCGAGGGGCAATTCCTTCCGAACTCTCCTACCCTGATGAATGCCGGCAAGGACAATCATCTCCAGTACTCCGCGTGCTACGTCCTTCCCGTCGGCGACTCCATGCCCGAGATTTTCGACTCGGTCAAGGCCGCGGCCATCATTCATCAGTCTGGCGGCGGCACGGGCTTCGCCTTCTCGCGGCTCAGGCCCAAGAACGACCTCGTGCGCTCGACGGGCGGACGCGCTTCCGGCCCCGTGTCCTTCCTGCGGGTCTTCAACGCCGCCACCGAGGCGGTGAAGCAGGGGGGCACCCGCCGGGGCGCCAATATGGGCGTCCTGCGCGTGGACCACCCGGACATCCTCGAGTTCATCGAGTGCAAGCTGGACGGCGGCGTGACGAACTTCAACATCTCGGTGGCCGTCACCGATGCCTTCATGGCCGCGCTCGAGGCGGGCGGGGACTACGAGCTGATCAATCCGCGCACGGGGCAGGGGGTGGGCACGCTCTCCGCGCGCGATGTCTTCGATCGCATCGTCCATGCCGCGTGGCGCACGGGCGACCCGGGCCTGGTCTTCATCGATCGCATCAATGCGAGCCCCGCCAACCCCACGCCCGAGCTGGGGCAGATCGAGGCGACGAATCCGTGCGGGGAGCAGCCCCTGCTCCCGAACGAGGCCTGCAACCTGGGCTCGCTCAACGTCGCGCAGTTCGCGCGACAGCGGGACGGCCGCTGGACCATGGACTGGGAGGAGCTGGAGCGGGTGGTACGCCTGGCCGTGCGCTTCCTCGACGACGTCATCGAGGTCAATCCCTATCCGCTGCCGGAGATCGATGCCACGGTCAAGGCCAACCGACGCATCGGTCTCGGCATCATGGGCTGGGCGGATCTTCTCTTCGCTCTGGAGATCCCCTACGACAGCCAGGAGGCGCTGGACCTGGCCGATCGGCTCATCGCCTTCGTGGAGGGCAAGGGACACGATCAGTCGGCGCGGCTGGCCGAGGAGCGCGGGCCTTTCCCGAATTGGTCCCGGTCGATCTATGGCCACGGGCGCCCGCTTCGGAACTCCACGGTGACGACCATCGCGCCGACGGGCACCATCTCCATGATCGCCGGGTGCTCGTCGGGCATCGAGCCGGTCTTCGCCCTCGCCTTCGAGCATCGGGTCAAGGGCGCCGACACGGAGCGCGTGCTCCGCTTCGTGAGCGAGAGCTTCGAGCGGCTGGGCCGCGAGCGGGGCTTCTACTCGGACGCCCTCATGGAGGAGGTGGCACGGCGCGGCTCGCTCCACGGCATCCCCGGCGTCCCCGACGAGGCGCGCGCGGTGTTCAAGACCGCACACGAGATTCATTGGAGCTGGCACGTGCGCCACCAGGCCGCGTTCCAGCGGCACACGGACAACGGCGTCTCCAAGACCATCAACCTGCCCACGGATGCCCCGGAAGGCGACGTGGCCGAGGCCTATCTCCTCGCGTGGCGCGAAGGGTGTCTCGGCATCACCGTCTTTCGCGACGGGTGCAAAGGCGTGCAGGTCCTCAACGTCGGCGTCGGTGGTGATGCCATCGTCCAGGGCGGTCCGCTCAACGAGCGGGTGGTCAAGCCGCGGCCCCACAGTCTCTCCGGCGCAACCTATCGTATGGAGACGCCCATCGGCACGGCGTTCATCACCGTCAACGAGACACCCGGCGGCGATCCCTTCGAAGTGTTCGTCCAGGTCGGCAAGGCCGGCTCGGATACCATGGCGGTGGCCGAGGCGTTGGGACGGCTGATCTCGCTCGTGTTGAGGCTGCCCTCGCCGCTTTCCGCCCAGCGCCGGCTGGAGGAAGTCATCAGCCAGCTCTCGCGCATCGGCGGCGGCCAGCCTACGGGCTTCGGCGCGGCCAAGGTGCTCTCCTTGCCGGACGCTCTCGCGCGTACCCTGGGCGAGCACATCGGCGTCGAACGCGGGGACGCGGCGGCCGCCACGGGCCCGCGGGTGTGGGCGCGGCGGAGGGTGGGGGACCTCTGCAAGGAGTGCGGGCAGGCCACCTTCGTGTACGAGGAAGGCTGCAAGAAGTGCCTGTCCTGCGGCTTCAACGAATGCTGAGAGGAGCCTATGTTCAGCGGGGGTGACTACCACGAAGTGGCGAGATGGCTCGAGAACTTCGTCAACTCCCACGCCAAGCGCGAGGATCCGCGGGCGGAGTGCGTCTTCGACGCCGAGGGGCCACGCGAGGGTGTGAACTACGGCGTGCGCGTGAGGCTCGGCGAGGGACTGTCTTCCGAAATCGAGCTGCCATTCGCCGACGTGGCCAGGAATCGAGGCAGTCTCGCCTGGTGCCAGCAGCTGGCCGAACGCGCGCGCGGGCTCGTCCGAGAGATGGGCGCGGCGGAGCGCCGGCTGCCTCGACCAGCCTAGCGGTGGCGCCCGGCCGGCGGTTCCCGCGCTGGCTCGCGCCGGGTGACGCTTGCCCTCCGGCTCATGCGGCGCACGGGGCGCGACGATGTGACCGCCATGCCGTTCGGCATCGATACTCCGTCGCTCTTCGGCCTCGTCTTCGGGGTCCTGGGCCCCGTCATGCTGCTCACTGGTGATCCGGTATTCGCCTGGAAAATCGGCATGGGCGTCACCGTGGCCATGGGTGGGCTCAAGCTCGTCCTGGCTTTCGCGGGCGACTGGGTGCGCCGGCTCGTGCCCCGCGCGGCACTTCTCGGGTCTATCGCCGGCGTGGCCGTTTTGCTCATCGCGTTTTTGCCGTCTCTCAAAGTCTTCGCGGATCCGCTGGTCGGCGTCACGTCGCTCACCATCGTGCTCGTCGCCCTCGTGGGCCGGGTCAGGCTGCCCGGAGGTTTGCCCGGTGCCTTCGCCGCCGTGCTGGCGGGAGGCGCGATTTTCTGGATTCGCGCGGCGATGGGAGCGGGGCCGGCGTCGCTTGCGGCGCCTCCGGCCTCGCTCTCCCTGTCGATTCCGTGGCCGACGCTCGCCTGGGCGCCCGTCTTCGGCGAGGCGTTGCCTTACTTGTCCCTCGCGGCGCCCTTCGCGCTGGCCACGGTGATCGGTGGTATCGACAATACCGAGTCCGCGATCGCCGCCGGCGACGAGTACCGGGCCCGCGACATCCTCCTCACCGAGGCAGTGGCGACCATGGCCGCGGGACTGTGTGGCGGCGTGGTACAGAACACGCCCTATATCGGGCATCCGGCCTACAAGGCCATGGGCGCCCGCGCTGGATATACGCTGGCCACCGCCATCGTCATCGGGGTCGGCGCTGCCGCCGGTGCGGTCTCCGTGCTGGTGAGCGTGCTGCCCGAAGCCGCGGTGGCGCCGATCCTGATTTTCATCGGCCTCGAGATCACGGCGCAGGCGTTCATCGCCTCTCCGCCGCGACACGCCCCGGCCATCGCCATCTCCTTCGTCCCTGCCGTGGCGGCCCTCGTGCTCATCGAGCTGAACCAGTTCCTCGCCGCAGCGGGGCGCAGCGTGACCGATCTCTCCGCCGAAGGTCAGGCCGCCTTCCGAAGTCTCCTCGTGCTCGGCAACGGCTTCGTGGTCACGGCCCTCCTCTGGGGATGGGCGCTCGTGTCCATCGTCGACGGGAGGCTGGGGCGAGCGGCCGCGGTCTTCGGCGCCTGTGCGGCCGCCACCCTTTTCGGACTCATGCACTCTCCGCTGCCGAGCGGAGCGCTCTTCTGGCCCTGGAGGCCGGGCCACGCGGAGCCGATGATCCTCGCCGCAGCCTACGTGGGGGGGGCGGGGCTGCTGCTTCTGTTCGGCAGGACACGCGCGGCGTCCTAGGGGCGGAGAAGGTCGAGCATCTCCGCATTGCTCTTGAACTTGTGTTCTTCGAGGCCGGCCTGAGCGGCCTGGGGGCTTGGTCCCGAGCCACCCGAGGACGCGCTTGATGCCCGTCTCGGCGTCGAGCCGGGCTCGCCCCACCACGCCGTCGCTGGCCCGGCGTGACCAGCCCACCACGAAGACTCCCGTCAATGGGCGCTTGCTCTCGGGATCCCAGACTTCGTACGCCGCGCCCGGATCCTGCTCCGCGTTCGGCGTGGTGACATAGAGGCCGTCCTTGTAGGGCAGGCCGAAGCGCGGGTCGACACGATCGCCTACCGCGAACACCACCGTGTCACACGGGATGCGAGAGATCTCGCCCGTGCCCACGGCGTTGATCCGATCGCCCGTGCGCTCGAGCCGCGTCTCCTCCACGTCGAGGCCGATCACGCGACCGTTCTCCGCCACCACCCGCTTGGGCGAGGCGAGGAAGCGAAACCGGAGACGGGCGGAGGTGCGCTCGGCGGGCTCGGGGCGGGCGCCGAGGGCCTTCGCCAGCTCGTCGGGATCTTGGCCCACGGCCTCGAGCCGGGGCCGGATGCGCTCGAGCTCCTGCCGGTACAGCTCGCGATCGAAGGCGTCCTCGACGTCCTCGAACTCCTTGTCCTCGTACGCCTTCTCGAAGGGGCCGCGGCGGGCCACGGCAATGATCTCGTCGCAATCGCAGTAATGCGCGCAGTAGTTGGCGATGTCCACCATCACGTTGCCGACGCCCACGATGGCCACGCGGCGTCCCATAGGGAACTCGCGCTCCGCGAAGGGCGGGAGGCAATTGTAATGATACACGAGGTCCTTGGCGTGATAGACGCCAGGGAAGCGTTCGCCTTCGACGCCGAGGTATTTCGTGCCCTGAGCCCCGTGCGCGAACACCAGCGCATCGAAGCCCAGCCCCAGGAGCTGCTCGACGGTGAGGGGGCCGTCGGGACCGACGGGCACGTGGCCCAGGTAGGTGATGCGCGGGTCGCTCAGGATTTTGTGGAACTGGCGCCGCAGGCCACCTTTCATCTTGTACTTGTCGAGGAAGATGCCGTACTCGGCGAGGCCTCCGGGCTTGATGTCGCGATTGAGCAGGAGGACCCGACAACCAGCATTGGCGAGGGCGCGGGTGGCGAAGAGTCCCGCCGGACCTGCCCCGACGACGGCGACTACGTGGCCCTGATCGTCTGCCATGGCTCGGCAAGATAGCATATGAGTCAGCGGCCGCGAATGCGGGATTCGGCTTGACCGTCCGACTTGCATGGTGCTACACGCTAAGGGGGATTGTGAATCTTCTCACCAATCGGCGCGGGGTGCCGGGAGGACACGACATGAAGGCGCGGCTGACTCAGGCATGGGTGGCCCTGGCGCTCGGCGCCGTGGCGGTGGTGGGTCTTGCGGCATCGGCTCGGGCTCAGGCCCCCTGGGAGGCGCCGGCTGCGGAGAAGGCCAAAAAGAATCCCTCGCCATCCGATCCGAAGACGGTCGAGCAGGGAAAGAAAGTGGCCCAGATCAACTGTGTCAGCTGCCATGGCGCAATGGGTAAGGGCGATGGGGTAGCTGCTGCCGCCCTCAGTCCCAAGCCGGCGGACTGGACATCCAGGAAAGTGCAGGCCGAGTCTGACGGAGAGATCTTCTGGAAGATCAGCACGGGCCGGGGGGCCATGCCCTCCTGGAAGCATTTGCCCGAGAGCGAGCGGTGGGCGCTCGTTCGTTACATCCGCTCGCTCGGAGGCAAGTAAGCGCGGAAGCATCGTGGTCTGAGGGCTCCGCCGCCCTCCCGCCACTTCCGCTGGCCCCGGCGCAAGTTTCCCGGCCCCAGTTCGGCCCCGTCGCAGTAAGATCGAGCAAGCTTGCCCATGAGCGACGAGCAGCCAGCCTCGGATTCGAGCGGTCAGCACGTCCTGCGGGAATCTCTCGCCGAGATCCGCCAAAGTCTCGACGCCCTCGCCAACCGTTACCAACGTCCGGAGCCTGATCGGTCCCCCGCACCCTCCGCCGCCCGCCCGTCCGACAGTCGCGAGCCGAGCGGTGTGCTGTCCCTTGGCCGAGAGATACTCGCCATTCCCTCGGCGGGCCTCGAGCCCGCCGAGGTCTTCTCCCTCGCCGTGGATCGGGTCGCCCGCCTGCTCTCGGCCGATCGCGCCATGCTCTTCGTCTGGGAGGAGGAGAGCTCGTGCTTGATGGCGCGCGCCGGGAGCGGCTTCCGCCGCGACGATCTCGACACCATTTCCATCAAGGCGGGCAACGGGCTCATCGGCCAGGCCTTCCAGAATGAAAATATCGAGCGAACGTCGGGCGGCACGGGCTCGATGGCCGAGGATCCGTTCCTCGCGCTCTTTCCCGTCCGTGACGCGGTGGCCGTGCCGATCCGCGCGGCGGGCCAGGCCGCCGGCGTGCTCTATGCGGGTCGCCGGGCGCCGCGGTCACCGTTTTCAGATGAAGAGGTGCTCTTGCTCCTGGTCATCGCCGATCGCGTCGGCACCGCGCTCGCCCACCGGCAATTCGTGGAGACCTCCCATGGACATCTGGCGAGGCTGCGTGAGCTCGAGATGTTCGTCAGCCACGTGCAGGTGGACGGCGAGCTTCACGGGATGCTCGCTCGAGCCTGTGAGACCGCCTGCCGGCTGGCCGGGGTGACGGTGGCCGCGCTGGGGGTGGTCGCGGAGCCTGATGGCCTGGCCATCGCGGCGTCCACGGGTCTGCCCGCCGAGCTCGTCGGCGCGTGGCGCGCCGATCCTGGACGAGGGCTGACCGGCGAAATGTTCAGCACGCAACGGCCCGTGGTCTGCCGTGACGTCCAGAGCCGGGACGGATGCGAGGACGATCCGCTCCGCACGGCGGGCCTCCGTGGATGCCTCGTCCTGCCCCTCCGACTCGGCCACCAAACCGTGGGCGCACTCTATTTGGCCGATCCGGAAGCGAGAGAGTTCACGTTCGAGCAGGTGGGT
>WNGK01005258.1_pt1 | contig 13761 bp, 9 predicted proteins | sample 5400601 | NCBI WGS metagenome assembly WNGK01 (sample SAMN13153376, study PRJNA577476) | soil metagenome | isolation source: 60 cm soil or saprolite under Garry oak tree replicate 1 | place: USA:California | collected 2016-06-15 | reverse complement strand
TGTTAAGGCCATGGTGAATATCGTAATAGGCGCACACCGCATGCGACAGCGAGTGGATAATGCCCAGGAAGCCGCTCATGAATGCATACGCAGCCGTGTACTCCGCCCAGATCATATTCATCATCGCATCGTAGTTTTTTGGGTTGGCGTAGGCCTCACGCAGGTTTTCGGAGGCCAATTTGAGGGCCTGAAGCGCTATGGGATTGGCAAGCGGATGATCTATATTCGAGGTATAACATTCTGAGGCGTGAGCCATGGTATCAAAGCCGGTAAAGGCGATATATTCGGGCGGTAGCGTGGTGAACAACGCCGGGTCATCGATTGCCAGCGTAGCAATGGAGGGAAAATCAACGGCAACCCACTTAAACGGTGCCTTGGGAGAGCTAGTATCGGTAATCACGTAAGCTCCGGTCGTTTCAGATCCGGTGCCCACTGTCGTGTTGATGGCGATGTGCGGAGGCCTATTCGGGCGATCCGACTTGTTCCAGCCTTCAAACTCGTTGATGTTGCGACCATCATGAGCGGCAACGACACGCGCTCCCTTCGTTGCATCGTGCGAACTTCCACCACCGATAGAGACGAAGCCGTCGCACTTGTCGTCAATATACAACTTGTAAGCATCCATGCAGTTGTAGTCCTTGGGGTTGGACTCAACTTTGTCGTAGATGCTAACCGCAACGCCAGCTTTTTCAAAAATGCTCTTCATCTCATCGATGATGCCGGTTCCTCTAAGTCCAGAGGTGACAAATAGTACATGTTTGAGTCCCATACCAGCAGCTTCTGCACCAGCCAACTCAGCTGCGCCAGGGCCGATGAGTGCGCGCGGCATAGTGGGAACTGGCTTGACTGCATACCGATAGACCTTGGATACGTCCATGGAAATACCTCCTTTGGTATTACGAAAATACCCTCTTCTGGTTGCTGAACAGCCTGGTGGCGATCCATCGCACTGTCAAAGATTGCTTAGTGCTTCCTATTTTGAGAAGCTCAAATTAGACGTTATCAAGGAATTCAAATAGGTAAAGGAAGAGGCAGTAAATGTTATCCTCCTCTAGTCGTGGGATCGATGATCATCCCGACTATGGATGTGAGAGATAGGACCTATATAAAATACAGACGTGGTACGGATGTTGTGCAATGCTAAAGTTATGGTAATACACACGCAACTACGATGTCAAGTCAGCGAAATGCCTCACCCAGAGCAATGAAGCATTGACGAACACAAACGCAGCAATATACAATAGAGGTATATTTCTGCCAGGTTTTCTACGGAAGATGCCCATATGAGACATGATGTTGCCTTGCGCGTGTTTTTTCTCACATGAGCAACACACCAACAAGGCAAACAAGATAGGGGTTAAAACTATGAACTCTTCCGCTGCTCCCATACGTGTCGGGCTGATCGTACCGAGTTCCAATGTGACCATCGAGACCGAACTACCAGCTTTGCTGACTGGGCACGAGTCGGCAACGTTCACCTTCCATAGTAGCCGGATGAGAATGCAGGAGGTTTCAGAGGAAGGGCTGCAGACAATGAATGCGCAGAGGGAACGCTGCGTAGCTGAACTGACTGATGCATCCTGCGATTCGCTGGTCTATGGGTGTCTTGTCGCTATTATGGCCCAGGGACCCGGAGAACACCGCCGTGTGACGACGGCTATCAGAGAGCAGTTGATCGGTCAGGCTTCGATGCCCCCGGTCGTCACGAGCGCAGATGCGTTGATTGAGGCTATTCGGGCACTTGGAGCACAACGGGTGGCACTGGTCACTCCATACCTGAAGCCCCTCGCCCAGAAGGTGGTGGATTACATCGAAGCGGAAGATATCGAGGTCACAGACTGGGTTGCGCTGGAAGAGCCAGATAACGCCGCAGTTGCCCGCATTGCAGGTGAGCGCATCCTCGCTGCGGCACACACCCTGGATCTGACGAAGGCTGATGCCCTGATCCTATCTGCATGTGTGCAGATGCCGTCGCTATCGTTGATTGAGCTAGCAGAGGCTGAGTTTGATATGCCGGTCCTCTCAGCTGCGACGGCAACAGCGTTTACCCTCCTATACCGTTTGGGGCTCCCAACAGTGCTGCCCGGTGCCGGGCATCTTCTGCAGAAGGACAGGCGAGAAGTGGAGTGAGCCTCCCAGGGCCTTTGTTCCCTGAAATTTGAGCTTGCTCGCGCGTATAGATATTGAGCTACATGAGGGATTTTATGGTTGGAAGTTGCCAGAGGAAAGAGGTACAAAAGAGTCAATTCGCGCAGAAAGGAGGGGCGTTATCACCTGGCTTCCTGCAGGGAGCGCATGAAACGCCAAAAGATTGATGAGGAACCAGTTGCTTTTTCAGGTCACCAATCATCATAGTGAATCCTGTGGCATACCGCCACAGATTGATGAGCAAACCTTCCCCAACGTCTATCGAAGCTACTTCGAGAACCGGAACGGCGAGCAGGCTATCTTCCTGTACGATTATGAGCAGCAACGCGGCACCCTCTATCTGGGTGATGCGGGATGGCAACATCCCCATGACATCGTTGATGGGAAGGTACCAGGTCTTATGCTGGACAGCCCGGAACACATGTGGCTCTCGGCTTGCTGGGAAGCCTGCGGAGGGTTGAAGGCAGTGCGTGAGCAAAGATGAATACACATCATGGACATTTGGGAGAGAGAACGTGTTCGCAGCAAAAGGCGGGTTCACTTGAAAAGCACAACGAAAGCCCTTTGTGATCGTCGATACTCAGCAATTACGCACATATTATCAACAGATGTCGTTACAATTACAGAAGGGAGAGGTGAGCACATTGACATCGAGCGTGAAGAGATGTATGGCGGCTATTCGTCTGGTGCAGGTTGGGATGGGAGGCTGGGGACGGAATTGGGTCAGCCATGTCATACATCAGAGTGAAGATGTTGAATTAGTAGCTTGTGTAGACCTGAACGCAGGAATCCTTGCGCAAGCGCAGCAGTTCCTCAACCTACCACCAGAGCGATGTTTTCTGACAGTCGAGTCGGCCCTTGCATCCGTTGAGGCCGATGCCGTGCTCATCACTGCCAGTCTGCCAGCACATATCCCGCTTGCATTACAGGCGCTCAATGCGGGGAAACATGTGTTACTTGAAAAGCCGTTTGCGCCAACCATAGCTCAGGCACAGCAGGTGGTCACCACGGCGGCAAAACGTCACCGAGTGCTCATGATCAGCCAGAATTATCGTTTCTTTCCAGCCGTTCGAGCCGTTACCGCCTTGATTCACGAGGGGACACTGGGATCGGTTGGTTCTGTGAGTATTGACTTCCGGCGCTACAACAATACCTCAGCAGTTGAAGGCCATCGCTACTACCAGGTATGGCAACCGTTGCTTGTAGACATGGCCATCCACCATTTCGACTTGATGCGGGTTGTTCTCGGTCAGGAGCCATCTCAGATAAACTGCCAGGCATGGAACCCTCCCTGGAGCAAGTTCGTCGATCCGGCCTCGGCTGCGGCCACGATCACCTTCGACGGTGGAGCTGTAGTGAATTATCGGGGAAGCTGGGTAAGTCCTGGTCCGAAGACCTGTTGGAGCGGAGAATGGCACATCGAGTGTAACGGGGGCGAGGTTGTCTGGACGAGCCGGGATGATACTGCTCCTGATCATGTCGGCATTCGTCGATTAGGCAAACGTGCACGTCAAGTGAAGCTGCCTGAGATACCGCTCACGGATCGACGCGGGAGCCTGAAGGCCTTTGTGCAGGCCGTTCGTACGGGCCAAGAGCCTGAGAGCTCTGGAGATGATAATCTTCAGACCCTCGCGCTCATGGTAGCAGCTGTCGAATCAGCGACCTCTCGTGTACCCGTCTCTCTTGACAAAGGCCATCAGCTGCTCGTTGGAAAGGAGACCTTTGACTATGACTGATCGGCACTTTGCGTTTTGGCCGAGACGGGTGCCACACTCCTTGACACTGCCGGAGACAAATGTGTACTACAATCTGGAAGTCTCCGCGACGCGGTACCCCGAAAAGACCGCCATGGTTTATTACGGCTCAGAGATTTCTTACCGCCGACTGGTAGAAGAAGTCAACCGGTTTGCTGGCTATCTGACCCAGCTGGGCATTGGTAGAGGGGATCGCATTCTTTTGTATATGCAGAACAGTCCGCAGTTCGTGATCGCTTACTACGCGATCCTGCGCGCCAATGCCGCTGTTGTGCCACTCAATCCGATGTATGTGACCGAGGAACTCAGATACTATGTACAAGACAGTGAGGCTCGTGTGGCGTTTGTTGGGCAGGAGGTGTACGACCGTATTGCCCCGCTGCTGGGTCAGACTCCTTTGAAGCATGTTTTTGTTGCTACCTATTCTGATTACCTGGCACCTCACGCACAACAGTCCGATATCCCCATCCCAGATATCGTAGCGGCAGCCCGCAAAGAGATCCAAGAGGAGGGAGCTATTCTCTGGTCGGAGGCGCTACAAGAGCAATACGGGCCAGGACCTCTGACAGCCGGTCCTGATGACCTTGCTGTTCTGCCGTACACGTCGGGGACGACAGGGAAACCGAAAGGGTGCATGCATACACACCATACTGTGCAAGCTACATTGGTTGGTGCGGGAGTCTGGACATCCATGACGCCTAATGCTGTCATTTTGACTACTCTTCCTCTTTTTCACGTGACCGGTATGCAGCATAGTATGAACGCCCCCATCTTTAATGGCAGCAGCTTCGTGCTGATGACCCGCTGGGACAGAGAGGTGGCGGCACAGTTGATCCAACGCTACGGATGCACCCACTGGACGAACATCAGCACAATGGTCATTGACTTTCTCGCGAATCCGAAGATTCGGGACTACGACTTGCACACGCTCATGCTGGTTGGCGGTGGCGGCGCACCACTACCAGAGGCGGTTGGGGAGCGACTATACGAACTCCTCGGCCTGCGCTATATGGAGGGGTATGGGCTCTCTGAGACCATTTCGCAGACGCACTTCAATCCTCCCGATCGGCCCAAGTTGCAGTGCCTGGGCGTCCCCTCCTTCGATGTCGATGCGCGAGTGATCGATCCCGAGACGCTGGAAGAACTGGGGCCGAACCAGGTAGGGGAAATCGTCTGTAGCGGGCCGCAAGTCCTGCGCGGCTACTGGAGAAGGCCCGAAGAAACGGAAGAAGTCTTTCTCACCAGAGATGGCAAGCGGTTTCTACGCACGGGAGACCTGGGGCAGTACGACGACGAAGGCTACTACTTCATGGTTGATAGGCTCAAGCGCATGATCAACGCCAGCGGCTTCAAAGTGTGGCCCGCCGAGGTCGAGTCGATTCTCTACAATCATCCAGCGGTCCAGGAGGCCTGCGTGATTGGCATGGCGGATCCCAGGCGTGGAGAGACGGTCAAAGCATTCGTGGTTGTACGTCAAGAGCAGCGTGGCATGGTCTCCGAGGAGGAGATCATCGAGTGGTCGAAGGGGCAGATGGCTGCCTATAAGTATCCAAGGATGGTACAGTTTGTCGATGCGCTACCGCGTTCCGGGACGGGGAAGATTCTCTGGCGCGAACTGCAGGAGCAGGAAAGAGCTTCGGCATCCCAGCAATAATACCGCACTGTGGCTATGAATGGCAAGGATTGCAGAAAGAGGAGAAATACAATGGCAACAGTACAGACCGTTACTGATCCCATCAACACGTCCGAAATGGGTTTTACCCTGATCCATGAGCACCTGCGGGTGCGATCCGACGCGGTTGTCATGCAGTGGCCGCACCTGTATGACGAAAAGCGCGAGATGGAGCGGGCCCTCGGGCAGGTCAGAGCCGCGCGGGAGCGCGGCGTCAAAACCATCGTGGAGCCTACTGTCATGGGCTTGGGCCGGGATATCCGCTTCATGCAGGGGGTCGGGCGTCTGACGGGCATGCAGATTATCCCGGCGACTGGACTGTATACGTATAACGATGTCCCCTTTTACTTTCATCATCGCTCGGTTGATCACATGGCAGGTCTGTTTATCCACGACATTGAGGAAGGCATTCAGGGCACCTCCATACGGGCCGCCTTTCTCAAGTGTGCCACTGACGAGCCCGGTATCACGCCGGGCGTTGAGCAGGTGCTGCGCGCTGGGGCCCGGGCACATAGGCGCACCGGTGTGCCGATAATGACTCACTCGCATCCACGCAGCGGTGTGGGTTTGAAACAGCAGGATATCCTGGAAGCGGAAGGGGTTGATCTGAGCCGCGTCCTTATAGGACACTCCGGCGATACCGATGACATTGACTACCTCACGCAGTTGGTCGAACGAGGCTCCTTCATCGGCATGGACCGCTACGGTCTCGAGGAGACCGCGGGATATCTCTCAACTGAGAAGCGCAACGCGACGATCCTGGAGATGTGCCGGCGCGGGTACGTAGAGAAGATGATGCTCTCACAGGACGCTTGCTGTACGATCGATTGGTTCGAGCCAGAAGAGGTTGCGGCGTTGGCGCCCAAATGGAACATGACCTACATAACTGACGAGGTGATTCCCGCTCTAAAAGTGGGGGGTATCACCAATGCACAGATCCATACAATGACCGTCGACAATCCACGCCGCTACTTTGAGCGGCAAGGAGCATACTAACAGAATAGCATCTGATAAGAGAGTCGCTCTCTTATCAGATCGAGTGTAAGACCCATCTCTTAAAGCTCTGTGCTCGTGATGGAGATCCTTGCGTTCACTCGTCACACTGTTGTATAAATGAGTAGAAATAATCTATGTCGAACGAAGTCATACACAAAAATCCCTCTCAGAGGTGTCCATACAGAGACACCAAGCACAAGAGTCGGCTGGGCCACTCGGTGTCATGCTGCTCACTGGGGAAAGCAAACCGCCGCATATGGATCGTGAACTATTTTTACAATATTTACGCGACCACTCTTTGGAAGAAGGGCGCGCTCACATACAGGAGCATATCGCGGAGCTGTCCGAGCATAAAACCATTGGCGAATGGCTGGCGGACGAAGCTCTGCGCCTCCTCTACGCCCCTTTTCTCTCGCTCAAGTTAGCCGAACTGCTGACCTTCTTCGGTGAATGTTGTTCACATCTTCCATCGCAGGCGCTCGGCTTCAAGGCAAAAGGGGATGCATTGTTTCAGATTGGGCATTATGAAGCTGCGCTAGAGTGTTTGGATACTGCTGGGGAGGATTTTCTTTTCTTGGGCGATGAAGGAAATTGGGCGCGTTCTCGTATCAGTTGGGTCTTATGTGCAGGCTGGCTTGGTCGCGTCGAAGACGCGCTAAAAGCCGGAGAGCAGGCCCGCACCGTTTTTTTACAATTGGGAGAATATTATTGGGCTGGCGTTGTCGATAACAATACGGCTATAGTCTACGAATTTATAGGACGATACCAGGACGCACTCAAGCTCTACGAAAATATGCTCGCAATTTTTTCTACCGTCACCGATCAAAGTGAGATTTCCATTAAGCGGTCTATAGCGATAGCAAAAGTAAATCAGGCAGAAATTCTCTCCCGGCTTGGCAAGTTAGAAGAGGCGTACTGTCTTTTTCAGCGGGCACAGGAAAGCTTTATCCTTCTCGGGGAAACAAGTTTGGTTATCTACTTAGAGACTCACCTGGCGGAACTCGATTATATACAAGGCTATTATGGCTCGGCATTAAGGCGCTACTATCAAGCTCGTGATAGCATGGTACAGGATAATGTCGACAGCCCTATTTTGCTGGCAGAACTCAAGCTTTGTATGGCGAATTGTCTTGTAAAACTGAATAGAACGCAAGAGGCTTGCCTGTTGTCGGAGGAGGCGGTAAAGACATTCCGACATTCCAGTATATCATTGAGTACAGGCAATGCACTATGTGAACATGCGAGAGCATTAGTAGCCTCTAATCGACTCCAAGAAGCTCTGGATGCTCTTGAAGAAGCCTGGGCATTATTTAATGATGGGGGCTTTGAACCACATGCTCTTGCTAGCAATCTCCAACGGGCAGAAATTCTTCTACAAATGGGGTCATTCACTGCAGCATACGCGCAGGCTCAAGTAGTCAAGAATTATTGTGATGTTCAGGGTCTTATAGCCCGCTCCATTCATGCCAGTCTACTTATGGCTAGTGCGTTGATAGCAAATGTGGAGCAAACTGAGTTCCGGGAGGAGCAGCAAACGACACTGCTACAGGAGGCCACGTTACTATGCAAACGAGTTATCTTTCAGGCACGTCAGCATAATTTGCAAGGAGAAATCTATAAAAGCCACTACCTCCTGGGAAGAATCTTTTCTCTTCAGCACAATCTTTTGAAGGCTGCAAAGCACTACGGAGCGGCAATTGCTCAGATCGAACGTATTCTCGATGATCTTGTGTATGATCTCTCTGCTTCATTCCTGCACACGACATGGACTGTGTACGAGGATATGATTGCTCTATGTCTCCAGCAATCTCAGCCAGAGCATGCTTTTTACTATCTTGAACAGGCGCGATCAATGGCCCTTCGTCAGCATCTTAGTAGTTCTAAGGCACCACTTGGAAAGAACGAGAGAGAAGGGAATGTTGTTTCTACAACAGTCCTGCGCACACGATACGAACTCAGAGATTGGCAGGAGCAACATCGCAAATATAGCGTTCTACTCGCAGATATTGATACCTCGCTATCTCCTGCCCTTAATCGAGATATCATCCAGACCGAACTGAAGCATTGCGAGGAGAAGCTAAACGAGTTGTTTGAGCGCCTGTATCTCTACGAAGCAAGTACACCAGCGAGGTCTCAAGGTTCTCATTCCAGGAAAGCTGTGCGTCTAGAACAGGCAGCACTCAAAGTACAAAGGATAGATATCGCACAGGTGCGCCAACCTCTTTCTGCGGATCATCTTCTACTGTCATACTATATCTATGAGGGGAAGCTTGTCATTTTTGCGATTACAGCAGAAGATTTGATAGTCCATGAAGATCCTGACGGACTGGCCCAGTTGGAGTATCTATTACCATTACTCCATGCCCATCTTCAACCGCAGGGTTGGCCCGATGTTTTGCACCCACCACAGCAGCTCATCCGCCGTCTGCTTAAAAAGCTCTATGATCTATTAATATCTCCTGCGATACCTCTACTACCTTCTTCGGCGGGACACCTTACCATTGTTCCTTATGGTCCGTTACATCAGCTGCCGTTTCATGCCCTGTATGATGGTTCCCGCTTCCTGATCGAGGACTACCAGATGAACTACCTCCCGGCGAGCAGCTTGCTGGTGCATCTCGGTATGCAGAATGACAAACAGAACGGTGATTCTGCCTCAGCAGAGATATCAGCCGGACATCCGCTCGTGCTTGCTTATTCGGACGATGGGCATTTGCTACGTGTCCATGATGAGGCAAGAACCATAGCCTCACTTTTAGAGGGGAGATGCTATCTTGAAAAAGAAGCCACGATTGCGCGGCTTATCCAGCAAGCATCATCCAGTCCAATCATTCATCTCGCAACTCATGGTCAAAGCAGGTTGGATGCCCCCAATTTTTCGTATGTTCGTTTAGCTGATGGACAGTTAAACGCGATTGATGCCTTCAGCCTCGATTTACAGAAATGTGAACTGGTCACCTTGAGCGGCTGTGAAACGGGGTTAGCCCTGAGCGGTGGAGGCGATGAACAATTGGGCCTGAGCCGGGCTTTCCTGGCTGCTGGAGCACCTTCACTCGTAATAAGCTTGTGGCCCGTAGAGGATAACGCGACGAACGAGCTGATGCAACGCTTCTATCAGCATCTTTTGCAAGGAGAGAGCAAGGTGCAAGCGCTGCGAACCGCTCAATGCAGTCTCTTGCATCAAACGGAATCGATGTATGTTCACCCATACTTCTGGGCGGCATTTCGTCTTGTCGGTGATGTTGGTCCCTTGAGGTATCGAAACAATCAAAGGCTGTAAGGCAGATCTCAGACAAAGGCAACTCAACCCCCAAAAAAGTGACCTTCCAACGTTTGAGAGATAGGAGTGTTGACGTAATTACCAGGTACTCCCGCTAGAATACCCAGTTAGAAAGGCTTGGAGGCACATATGCAACATAAGATGTCTATGAACGACAATATGCACGACACTTTTTGGCGCAATGACCAGATTATGGTCGTGTTTCGTTCGGATATTCCCCTCATATCTGATGGAATACTCAACGAAGAGCCGCTGTTACAAAAATTGAATTTACCTTTGCAATTGCAAGGGATCAATCAGTTCCTCCAGATAAACCAGGTTCCTGTTACTTTAGCTTTTTTAGGTGATGACGAGAAACCTGCTCCACCAGATCAGCCTGCTTTAAGCAACGCCAACAGTGGAGATAACTCGAAGCTTCCCCCTGGCGTCCATCTCTTCGGCTTAACCTCTCCCATCCAAACAGACTATGGAGTGATCAATACTAGTGTTATTAGCTTTCTTAAAATTGACAAAGGATCTGCACAGGGTGCCGGCGGTACGCCATCTGCGAGAGTCTTACCTGGGAAAGGTCACGGCAGTAACAACGATGAATCTCTTATCCCCACCATTGTTACTACCCTTAACGATGGTCTGGATGATCTCAACAAGAAGAGCATGGTGCCTATCGCTCTTTCTGCCCCGGCCTGGCTTTGTGGAGGTACGCCAATAGGTCAGGGCTGCCCACTTACTCCTCCTATGCCGGTGGAAGATTCTTGCTCGAACTGGCACATTACGCTGCCTGATCTCGACCCTCAATTACAATCGCTGATGGGTGATGGCGTGACGGTCTTTATACTGGATGCATTTCCCGAACGAGGAGTAATCTCTAGGGCGGCAAGAGATGCGGGAGATGACAACTGGCTTCTGAGTAACGTTAACGAAACGGTTTCATTTGATTACAGCATGATGTCTGGCGTGCAAGAAATACGCGATATGGTCAGCACGGGTAACGCCGCAATTGGCAAGGATGTTTATGGGGAGCATTATCCCATTCTGATGCCAGATCACGGCTTGTTCATTGCCGGTATTGTGCGTGACATTGCTCCCAATGCCAATATTGAGTGTATTCGTGTGCTCAACGATCTTTGTGTGGGTGATATGAGCAAGCTGGTAGGGGCGCTCTGGAGGATATATAATCGTATGTTATCGGTTAATCCAGATACAGGCCAGGTAGGAGATCTTTACCAGAAGCCAGTTGTCATTAACCTGAGCCTGGTGATACCCACCGATGGGGAAGCACAGCAGAAGCAAATTAACCCGGGAGCAGGTGGTTTCAATATCATACAGGCAGACCTGTTTTTGGCAATAACTAGCCTGACGCAAGTTGGCGCCATTGTTGTAGCTTCTGCTGGCAATGAAGGAGACCTGCGTGAAATGCCCCCTGGAGGGAAGCGTCCTGTGGCGCTCTATCCGGCTGCCTTTGGCAATTCCATCGATAACGTCATTGCGGTGGGCGCTGCTACTTCTGCCGGTGCGGCAGCTTCGTATAGCTGTTACCCCGGCCCACGTGGGATTGCAACCTATGGTGGGGAAGTTCCGGATGTTCAACCCTTAGATCCTCCCAGCAGTAATCCTGTTGTGACGGTAAAGGATGCGCCGCGAGGTATCTATAGTTCTGTCGAATATCCACCGCTCTCGGATGTCCCGGCTGATCCACCTGAGCAATATTACGAAGCGCCCAACGTTCACGCCTGGGCATACTGGATGGGAACGTCATTTGCGACACCGATTGTGAGCGCAGTGACGGCGCGCATACTGGAATTAAAGGCGACAGGTGCCCTTACTGGGGGCGTGCATGATGCTATCATGAATACAGCCAGCGGAGTTGTAACGTGGTCTAATTTAGACCCCGATACAGGGATTTCAAGTGGAACTACAACCGGTCCCTTGTTGAAAGCAATGCAGGTATGCATGCAAGTAGATAGTGACGACGATGATGAGGTAGAGAACTGAATGTTCTCTAAGCTTGCGTTTTAATCAGCCAGATCAAAAAGGGATGCAGAACCTGACAAAACGTGCTTTCACGTTTTCCTACTATCCCTGCCAGGTAGTATCCAAATGGAGGAAGAAGCAAGGAATGTTCTTCTTCTTCTTCCTCCTCCCGATCATACAGGCATGGCTATTCCCTGCCCGCAAATTCCTGGGAAGGATTGCCCCTACTATACACAGGCTTGACAAGCCGATTCGTGGTATAGTAGGGGCGATCCTTGCGGTCACCCTCTACGTCTCCACAACGCCCAATCCAGGATCACCTATAGCGTCCTTCTTCTCCTCCACTTCAGCGTTTCGTAAGAGTGCGACGAATCGCATCCTACCTCTCTAGACAAATATGACAGCATTAAAGTATGCGAGCCCGTGTTGTATCAATCAGAAGGTGATCTATGGCAAAGGATGCTTATGAACGCCACTCCAACACCTGACGAACAGGACATTAAATCAGCTTTAGAGCAACTCAGCAGAGATGAGAGGAATTGGATGCCAAAGGAAATCAATCAGTGGGCTATGTATCCACGCAAAACGTCTTCATCCCCTCTTCCTGAATCGTTGAAAATTGAAGTCACCACGAAGGCGAATGAACTCATTGAGAACGTTCTCAAGCCGAAGTACATCCAGCCGCCACCGGAGAATCCACAATTCAATTATATTGTCGATATCTACGGCAAGTGGTACCACAAGGCGTTCTACTTCTGCGCCGAATATCGCGTTGCTGGTCCAAATCCAACCGTGCCGAGCTTCGAAGTGAAATTTGCTCGTATGCAGTATGCCGGGAACCGGCGCTTTCATCTCTCGTATATGCGTCATACCGGCCAGTGGATTCAAATTTACACAGATCTGACGGTGGACGAGTGCATAGAGTCTGTTCGAGACGATCCCTACTTTACTATATAGTTGAACGTGTCCGTTATCGATTCCTACACTTCTTTTTCTTTCCTCGCAGTTTTACTGGTGATTGCTGTTGCGCTTGTCGTTGATGCTGCTCAGAGAATACGTGTGCTCATGGGAGTTCACCTCCTACAGGAGCTGCTACTTCGCTATGAATTCGCAAGAGTTCTGGAATCGTCGCCGCATTTCGCCGACCCATACCGCACTCCGTCGCAACCCCAAAATCTGCAACAACTTTCTGCGCCGCCGCTATCCTCCTTCGCGTCCCCTCCACTCCATCGGTGAAATGTACCAACCCCAGGTACAACTCCGTCTCGGGATGCAGATGTAAGTGCCGTAACGGGGCAAAATAGGCATCGTCAGTCCTATTACGCGGCACGGGCATATGAATCCAATTGATCTGCCGCCTGACTCCTGCGGAGATCGCATTAGCAACCTCGACAAGTTTAGAGGCATCCTCGGGCTCTATAAAGTGCTTGTGCCCGGCATCGCCGTAACAGAGATGATAGCCCAATTCGATATCCACTGGAACACGGTTACCAAGGCGCACGAGACGTTCGACAACCACCTTCTTAGCATCTTCAAAAGAAGTGGGCGTCGCCCGCTCCAAAATGCCAAACTCGACCGCTACATCCCACTGAATCGCTAGCTCATGATGCGGGATAGCTGACGCAAACTGGTCAATCTCGGCAAACATCGCCGCTTCATACGCAGGCTCTACTACAGCCTGGTCTCTGGGCACGATAAATGCAATAATCGGAGCCAGCGGCGTAGGGAGACTCACCTGGAAACGGGTAGCAGCCGGAATCAGCCCCGCTTGCTTCAACTGGGAGAATACAGCATAAGAGGATTTGGCTGCATCAGCATAGCCAAGCTGTTCAAATGTAATCTCGCCGGAAGACAGCGGCGAACGCAGCTGGAAGTGCGGCAGTGGTGCGTAGTCAGTGGGATTAGGCGGTATCATTTCAAAATGAGGATTGCTCCCGATG
>WNGK01005255.1_pt1 | contig 13764 bp, 14 predicted proteins | sample 5400601 | NCBI WGS metagenome assembly WNGK01 (sample SAMN13153376, study PRJNA577476) | soil metagenome | isolation source: 60 cm soil or saprolite under Garry oak tree replicate 1 | place: USA:California | collected 2016-06-15 | reverse complement strand
GGCTGAACGGGTCCACCGTCGGCCCCTCGGCGCCCCACCAGGCATGCGTGCAGACGTAGACGCCGTCCGGGGTGGATGCCACCGTGCTGATGTCCTGGTCGGTATGCCCGGGGGTGGCGATCAGCCTGATCGACGGGCTCAGTTCGGTGCCTTCCGCGTCCCTGGAGATCCACAGGTCGCCCTCGTAGACGGCCCAGAAGTCGTGGACCCGCGCCGCCGGGAACAGGGCCGCGTTGACCGTGTGGTCCGGATGATGATGGCTGAACACCACGTCGGTCACCGCCGCGGGCGCGACGCCGCGAGCGGCCAGCGCGGCCAGCAGCCCCGCGCGGGAGGAGACCATCCCGGGATCCACGATGACGGCGACGCCGCCGTCCGTGATCAGCGTGACCGTGCTGCCCACCCGGTCGCCGCGGTCCTCCTCGCGGGCGTAGCCGTCGGCGAGGATGTGCACCCGCGCGGTTCCGGTCTGGGGGATCTGGGTCATGAGCCGAGACACTACCCGGCCGACCCGTGCGTCCGGCCCGCGGTGTCGCGCGCGTCTCATGACCGGCCAAGGTGGCGGAGAATGAGGCGGCATGAGAGAACTCGAGTACCGGCTCCGTCAGAGACCGCATGGGATAGCGCAACGGCTCGCGTCCGCTAGTCTGCGCCCGCGCCGCGAGGCGGTCGCCCGTGACTCACGGGCGCGAACGCCGTGGCTGGCCCCGGCGGCGATGGTCGCGGTCACAGCGCTGCTCGCCGGGCCGGGTCTCGCCGGGTGCGGGCAGCGCGCCGGGCCCGCGCTCCGCGGCGGGACGCAGCCGGACCGGTCGGCCGCGGCCGCGGATCCGCCGCTCGTGGCCGTCGCGGGGAGCTCGGAGCATGGCTCGTCCTCGCGGATCGAGTTGATCTCGCCGCGGTCCGGGCGCGTGGCGAAGGTCGTGGCCCGCGTGGCCACCGGCAACGGCTTCGCGCTCTCGCCCGATTCGAGGGACCTGTACGTGGTCGGCCCGGCCGGCCACGCGATCGAGATCCGGCGCATCTCCGTCGCGACCGGCAAGGTCAGCTTCGTCGCCGACGGGGCCTACCCGGCGGTCAGCCCGGACGGGCGGCAGCTCGCCTACGCGACGGGACTCCGGTTCAGCAAGGTCGCCGTCCGCGACCTCCGCACGGGACGCACCCGCGTGATCGACCTGCGGTCGCTGCTGCGCAACGACGGCAACCTCCTCAATCAGGGCGGGATCTCCTGGCTGGGTGACGGCGACGAGGTGATCGCGGTCCCTGGACTCGCGGCCAGCGCGGCGGCTGCGGGAGTCACCGCACGTGCCGGTGCCGGGAAGGCAGGCGGCGACCAGGCCCCGCCCGGCCGTCAGGATCTCATCGTCATCAAGATCCGCCCGGGCGGCCTCGCCGCCCGGCGGATCGTCGTGCCTGATCCTTACCAGGAACCTTTCGGGGTCTTCAGCGGGGACCTGAGCCAGCGGAGGGCCTTGCTGATCGCCAGGATGGGCTTCGGGGCGGCGGGCACGATCACCCGGGTGAGCCTGCACGGCGGTGGGTACGCGGCGCGGGTGATCGCGAGGCTGCCGCGCGGGGTCATGCCGGTCGTGATCGCGCCACGCGGCGACGGCGTCCTGTACCTGGTCGGCCAGACCCCGCCCGTGCTGTGGGCCGCCGCGATCACGAACGGCAGGCTGACCGGCCAGCATCGTCTCCTCACCGACACCAGCCGGTTCGGTTTCGACCAGGCGGCCTGGTAGCTCGCCCCCACGGCAGCGGCTATCGGCAGGGAGCTGGCGCAGGCCGGGAGCTGGCGCAGGCCGGGAGCTGGCGCAGGCCGGGAGCTGGCGCTGCTTACCCGGCCGCCGCGGCCCGCTGCTGCTTCATCGCCTTCTTGTAGGAGCGGACGGCGGTCAGCGAGGCATCGTCGCTGATGTCGGCGACCGAGTAGTGTGACCCGGCCTCGCCGAAGTGACCGGCTGCCTCGCGCCAGCCGTCCGGCCGGACACCGAGTTGCTTGCCGAGCAGCGCGATCGTGATCTGCGCCTTGTAGGCACCGTAGCCGGGCAGCTCGGCCAGCCGCCTGCGCAGTTCCGCCCCGCTCGCCGCGCCGCCCCAGACCGCGCTCGCGTCGCCGTCGTAGCGGTCCGCGACGATCCTGGCCAGCTCCTGTGCCCTGGCCGCCATCGCCCGCGGGAACCTGTGCAGCGCGGGGCGCTCGGCGAAGATGGCCGCGAGAGCGTCCGGATCGAAGTCGGCAAGTTCCTGCGCGGTCGGCTCGTGGCCGAGCCGCAGGGCGAGCTGGTACGGCGAGCTGAACGCCTTCTCGAACGGGACCTGCTGGTCGAGCATCATGGCGAGCAGCAGCGCAAACCCGTCGCGGGACAGCAGCTCGTTGGCTTCCGCCTCGATCGGCAGTGACAGGGTCATCTCTTCCCTCCCGGGGACGTCGCCCTCATCATCTCGCACCAGATCTGGTCGCAGTGCTCTGGCGGGGAGCTACCGTGGTGCTGACGGGATTGATCGCCCGTCCGGTCAGGATAGAGCGGGATGATGTCATCCCGTAGCGGCGGGAAGGTCAGGTGTTACCGTTATGACCCCTCACATGAAGATCGGCATCGCTGGTGTCGTGATCGGGCTCATCCTCCTCTTCATCAGTCCGTGGCTGGCCTTGACGGTGATCGCCCTGGCGATCGCGATACCCGGCATCGCGTACGCGATGCTCGACTCAAACCAGAAGGCGAGGCTGCGGCAGATCAGGAGCCGCAAGCAGATCGGCCGCTGACCCCGCCCGTGGTCACGAAGGGAACTCGGGGAACAGCAGCGACAGTTCGCGCGGGTAGGCGGCGATCAGGCGCAGTTCGTCGTCGGTGAGCGGCTTGCCGGTCGCCGAGCCGCAGAGCTGGACGAGCCGGAAGACCAGCTCCTCGTGCTCGCCCGCGTCGACGCCGAGCCCGGCCATGACGTGCCTGAACCCGGCCATGCCGCCGTACTCGCCGGTCAGCACGACCCGCCCGGACCGCGCGTGCCAGTCCTGCGGGAACGGGCCGAGCGTGTCGTCGTCGTACAACTCGTAGTTATGCCGGTCCTTCAGGGCGCCGTCGGCGTGGATGCCTGACTCGTGCGCGAACGCGTTGCGGCCGGTGCCCGGCTGGTTCTGCGGCAGCGGCTGGCCGAACGCGTAACTCGCCCACAGCGCGAACCTGCGCGCCCACGACAGGTCCACCTGGTCGCCGATCTCGGCTCGGTCGCGGACCCCGAAGCCGTGGGAGAACGCCAGGATGGCTGAGAGCAGGTCCGCGTTGCCGGACCGCTCGCCGATGCCGTTGACGCAGGTGTTGACCCACGCGTCCTGGCCCGCGTCGAGGTCGCCGAGCGCCCCGGAGACCGAGTTCGCCACCGCCATGCCGAGATCGTTGTGGCAGTGGGTCTCGACCGGCATGGCCGTTGCCGAGGCGAGCTTGGCGAACCGCTCCCTGATCCGGTAGGGGGAGTCACCGCCGATCGTGTCGCAGTAGCGGACCCGGTCGGCGCCCGCCTCCTTCGCCGCGAGCGCGAACTCGGTGAGAAAGCCGTCGTCGGTGCGCGAGCCGTCCTCGGCGTTCACCCCGATCGTCTCGGCACCGCCCTGCTTGGCGACGGCCACGGCCGCGGTCATCTCGGCGATGACCGCCGCGCGATCGAGCTTGCCGCGGAACTTGTGCGCGATCATCTGGTCCGAGGTCGAGATCGACAGGTTGTAGTGGCTCAGGCCGAGCGGCATCGCCCGCTCGACGTCGCCGGTGACGGCGCGGCACCAGCCGGACAGCCGCAACTGCCCGAAGGCTCCGGCCCGGGCGAGCGCCACGTTGGCCCGGACGTACGGCACCTCGTGAAACAGGAAGGGAAACCCGATCTCGGACTGCGCGATGCCGAGCTTCGAGAGGTAGAAGTTGACCATGGTCTTGCCGAACTTGGACAGACCGGTGCGCGCGGTCTGCACGCCGTCGCGGTTGGTGACGTCGAGAAAGTGGACCTGCGGCATGCCTGCCTCCGTGGCCGGATCCTGTCGTCAACTTGATTATCGGTCGCAAGTTTACGAGAAAGTCAATATTGATTAGAATCAATGTGAGGCAGGCCGGCCGTCGAGCGGCGGGCTGGCGGAACAGAGGTGGTCATGCCGGCCGAGTGGATCAGCGCGGCGGAAGCTGCCCGCCGACTGGGCGTCAAGCAGGCCAGCCTGTACTCGTACGTGAGTCGCGGCGTGCTCGCCAGGCGCAAGGCGCAGGGCTCCAGGGCCAGCCTGTTCAGTGCGTCGGAGGTGGAAGGTCTGGCTCGCCGCGGCCGGCCCGGGCGAGCCTCGGGAGCGGCCGAGCTGGTGATCGAGACCGAGCTGACCGAGATCACCGGCGATCACCTGCGCTACCGCGGGATCGACGCGATCGGGCTGGCCCGCACACGCAGCTTCGAGCAGGTCGCCTGCCTGCTCTGGACCGGCTCGCTCGACGAGTACGAGCACGGCCAGCCGGCCCGATCCTGGGAGGCGACGGGCGCGGCGACCGGCGCCGGCACGGCCGCCCAGGCCGCGCTTCCGTCAGGAACGCTGCCGCTTGAGCGGCTCCAGGTGATCGTCCCCGCGCTGGCGGCGACCGACCCGCTGCGGCTGCACCTCGACCCGCCGGCGGTGATCGCGGCCGGGCGCTGCCTGATCGCCGGGATGGTCGACTGCCTGCCGGTCGTCCAGCACGGCGCCCCTGACGGCGCCGCCAGCGCGGGGCGCGGCGTGATCGCCGGGCGGCTGGTGCCGAAGCTGTGCGAGACAGATCCAGGACCCGGCCTGGTCGATGCCGTCCGCGCCGCCCTGGTCCTGCTCGCCGACCACGAGCTCGCCGCCTCGACGCTCGCGGCCCGGGTGGCCGCGTCGGTGCGGGCGGACCCCTACGCGGTGGTCGCGACCGGGCTCGGCGCCGTCGGCGGATCGCTGCACGGCGGCGCCTCGTTCGGTGCCGAGGTGATGCTGCGCGCGGCCGGCCAGCCAGCCGAGGCGGCCAGGGTGGTGGGTGACCTGCTGCGGCGCGGCGAGCGCATCCCCGGCTTCGGGCACTTCGTGTACCGGGGGCGGGACCCGCGAGCCGTGCTCCTGTTCGAGCTGATCCGCGCGGCCGCACCGGAGTCGCAGCGGCTCGCGGTCGCCGACGCGGTGATCGCCGAGGCGAGCCGGCGCGCACTGCCCGAGCCGAACATCGACTTCGCGCTGGCGACGCTGGCCGTCGTGGCCGGCATGACTCCCGGTGCCGGAGAAGCGATGTTCGCGGTCGCCCGCGCCGCCGGATGGCTCGCGCACGCGCTCGAGGAGTACGCGCGCAATACCCCGATCAGGCCACGCGGCGTCTACACCGGCCCGCCGCCGCGCCGGCTTGACGCCTCCTCCATCGCGCCTGGATAGGCTGTGTTCGGCCGCCGTTGGGGCTGCGGCCGTTGGTCGGCAGGGAGGTCGGCAGGGAGGAGGGTGGCGGTTGATCGACATCGCAGTCATCGACACTGCGTCGCTCGGCGACCGCAGCTACCTGGCGACCGACGGCACGGTCGCGGTCGTGATCGACCCGCAGCGCGACATCGACCGGGTTCAGGCGCTGGCCGACAGCCTGGGCGTCCGGATCACGCACGTGTTCGAGACCCACATCCACAACGACTATGTCACCGGCGGGCTGGCGCTCGCGCAGGCCGCGGGCGCGGGCTATCACGTCAGCGGCGCCGACCAGGTCTGCTTCGACCGGATCCCGGTTGCCGATGGCGACGTGATCGAGGCCGGCCAGATGCGGGTGCTGGTGATCGCGACGCCCGGGCACACGTTCACCCACTTGTGCTACGCGGTCGAGCACGCCGGGCGGGTCGCCGCCGCGTTCACCGGCGGCTCGCTGCTCAACGGGTCGACCGGCCGGACCGACCTGCTCGGCGCCGAGCACCGGGTGGAGCTGGCCAGGGCGCAGCACGGCTCGGCGCGCCGGCTCGCCGCCGAACTGCCGCGGGACGCGATGGTGTACCCGACGCATGGCTTCGGCAGCTTCTGCTCGGCGACCCAGACCACGGGGACCGCGACCACGATCGGCATGGAACTGACCGCCAACCCGGCGCTCGTCCTGGACGAGGACGACTACGTGGAGTCCACCCTCGCCGCCCTCGACGTCTACCCCGCGTACTACGCGCACATGGCGCCCGCCAACTCGGCGGGCCCGCTCGCGCCTGATCTGACCCTGCCGAAGCTGGCCGGCGGCGCCGAGCTTCGGCGCCGGATCGAGGCCGGCGAGTGGGTCGTCGACCTGCGGTCCAGGGTGGCGTTCGCCGCCGGGCACGTGCCGGGCACCCTGCAGTTCGAGCTCGGCGACAACCTGGCCACCTACCTCGGCTGGCTGATTCCCTGGGGCACGCCGCTGACCCTGCTCGGCCACACCCAGGCCGACGTGCGTGCCGCGCAGCGGGACCTGGTCAGGATCGGCATCGACCAGGTGCGGTCGGCTGCCACCGGCACGCCGCGGGCGTGGTCGGCCGGGCAGCCGCTGTCTCGCTATCCGGTCACCGACTTCGCCGGCGTCGCGCGGGAGCGCGGGCAACGGCGGTTCATCCTGCTCGACGTCCGCCGCAAGTCCGAGTGGGACTCGGCCAGGATCGCGGGCGCGGTCCACATCCCGCTGCACGAGCTCGCCAGGCGGATCGGCGAGATCGGCGCCGGCACCGTCTGGGTGCACTGCCAGTCCGGCTATCGCGCCTCGGTGGCGGCGTCGCTGCTCGACGCGGCGGAGCGGGCCGTCGTGCTCGTCGACGACGACTTCGCCACGGCGCAGCAACTCGGTCTGGCCGGCCCGGGCGCCGTTCCTGCCTATTAGGGCGTGCCCCGGCCGGCCGGGAATCTCAGCCGGGTGCCGCGCATTGTCCCGTTAGGTGCCACGACTCAGGGGAGCTGAGATGCCCGTTCGCCGTCTGAACCACGCCGTGCTCTACGTCCGCGACCTGGCCGCCTCGGTCGACTTCTACCGCGACGCGTTCGGCTTCGAGGTACGCACGGAGATCCCGGGCCGGGCCGCGTTCCTGCGTGCCCAGGGGACCGCCAACGATCACGACCTCGGCCTGTTCGCGGTTCCCGACGGCGTGCCGCAGGTCGGCCGCTACCTCGGGCTCTACCATCTCGCCTGGGAGGTCGGCACGCTGTCCGACCTCGCCGAGGTCCGGGCCAGGCTGACCGAGCTCGGCGCTCTCGTCGGCGCCAGCGACCACCGCGTCTCCAAGTCGCTGTACGCGAAGGACCCGAGCGGCATCGAGTTCGAGGTCATGTGGCGGGTGCCGGCCGACCGCTGGGAGCAGGAGACGGCGGCCGGCGACATGATCGCACCGCTCGACCTGGAAGCCGAGCTGGCCCGCTGGGGCGACCAGGTGACCGGGGCGGCGGCGGGATCGGTCACCTGAGCGCCGGGGAGCTCAGCCGGACCTGACCTCGATCGTGCCCTTGTCCGCAACGCCCTTGACCCGCACGACAGGAGCGCCTGGCCTAGCCGCTGAGGGCGGTCCCTGCCCTGGTCAGGTGTCCGTGGCGCCGCGGGACCGCTCCGAGTCGCGGGCCAGCTCCGAGTCGCGGGCCAGCTCCGACTCGCGGGCCAGCTCCGACTCGCGGGCCAGCTCGGTGTACAGCGCCGCGGTCTGCGCCGCGATGCTGGCCCAGCTAAACTCGGCGGCCACCCGCTGGCGTCCGAGCTGGCCCATCGCCGCCGCCCTGGCGGGGTCGCCGACCAGGGACGAGATGGCCGCGGCGAGCAGCTCGTGGTCGCCGGGCGGCACCAGCAGGCCCGTCTGGGCGTCGGCCACGACCTCGGGGATCCCGCCGACGTTCGATCCGACCACGGCGGTGCCGCACGCCATCGCCTCCAGGTTCACGATCCCCAGTGGCTCGTACAGCGACGGGCAGGCGAAGACCGTGGCATGGCTCAGGATCTGGATAACCTCGCGCTTCGGCAGCATGCCGTTCAGCCAGATCACCCCCGACCGGGTAGCGCGCAGGTGCCCGACCAGGCGCGTGACCTCGGCGCCAAGTTCGGCGGTGTCGGCCTGCCCGGCGCAGAGCACGAGCTGGACATCCGGATCGAGCAGCTCGGCCGCGCGCAGCAGCACCGGCAGCCCCTTCTGCCTGGTGACCCGGCCGACATAGGCGACGGTAGGCCGGCCGGGATCGATCCCGTGCCGGCCGAGCACGTCGGTGCTCTCGTCGGGGGCGTACTCGTCGGTGTCGATGCCGTTGCGGATCACGTGCACGCGTTCGGCCGGCAGTGACGGGTACGTGGCCAGCAGATCGGTCCGCATCCCGCCGGAGACCGCGATCACCGCGGCCGCGGACTCCACCGCCACCCGCTCGCACCACGACGACAGCGCATAGCCGCCACCGAGCTGCTCAGACTTCCATGGCCGCAACGGCTCCAGCGAGTGCATCGTCATGACATGCGGAATGCCGTACAAGGTGGCGGCCAGATGCCCGGCCAGGTTCGTGTACCAGGTGTGCGAGTGGACCACGTCGGCGAAGGCCACCGCGGCGGTCATGGACAGGTCGGCCGAGACGGTCCTGAGCGCGGCGTTGGCGTCGTCGAGAAGCTGCCACGGCCGGTGCGCGACCGCCGCGGGCCGGTCGGCGCCCTGGCAGTGCACGGTCAGGCTGACCAGGTCGCGCAGCTCGCGGGCCAGGTACTCGACGTGCACGCCGGCGCCGCCGTAGACCTCGGGCGGGTACTCCCTGGTCAGCAGCGCGACGTTGACCTTCCCGAACGCCACCGTCACGGGGCGACCTCCTGGCCCTTGCCGACGACGGTGATGCCGCCGGCCGACACCACGAAGCCGCGGGCGCGGTCGTGCTCCTTGTCGACCCCGACGCTGACTCCGTCGGGTACGACCACGTTCTTGTCGAGAATGGCGTTCTGCACGACCGCGTACCTGCCGATCCTGGTGTTGTGCATGAGGACCGACCGCTCCACCCGCGACCAGGAGTTGACCCGCACGCCCGGCGACAGCACGGACCTGACCACCAGGCCGCCGGAAACGACCACGCCGTTGCTGACCACGCTGTTGATCGCCCGGCCGACCCGGTCGCCGCTGTCGTGCACGAACTTGGCGGGCGGCTGCGATGGGACGTAGGTCAGGATCGGCCACTTGTCGTTGTAGAGGTTGAAGATCGGGTGCACCGCGCACAGGTCGAGGTGGGCCTCGAAGTAGGAGTCGAGCGTCCCGACGTCACGCCAGTACCCGGTGTCGCGTTCGTCGGCGCCCGGCACCTCGTTGTCCAGGAAGTTGTACGCCTGGGCGCAGCCCTGCCGCACCAGCATCGGCAGGATGTCGCCACCCATGTCGTGCCTGCTGCCGTCGTCCGCCGCGTCCTCGCGGAGCGCCTCGATGAGCACGTCGGTGCTGAACACGTAGTTGCCCATCGAGGCGTATGCCAGGTCGGGGTCGGCCGCCAGCCCGGGCGGATCGGCCGGCTTCTCCAGGAACGCCGTCACCGACCGGCCGTCGCTGCCGGTCTGGATCACCCCGAAGCTGGTCGCCTCCTGCCGGTCGACGGGGATGGCTGCGACCGTGACGCCAGCGCCGCCCGCGATGTGCTGGCGGACCATCTGCATCATGTCCATCCGGTACACGTGGTCCGCGCCGAACACGGCGACGATATCGGGCCCGTCGTCGTAGATCAGGTTGAGCGACTGGTAGATCGCGTCCGCCGAGCCTGTGTACCAGTGCGGGCCGAGCCGCTGCTGGGCGGGCACCGGCGTGACGTAGTTGCCGAGCAGGCTGCTCAGCCGCCACGTGGTCGTGACGTGCCGGTCCAGGCTGTGGCTCTTGTACTGGGTCAGCACGCAGATCCGGCGGCAGCCGGCGTTGACCAGGTTGGAGAGCGCGAAGTCGATCAGCCGGTACAGGCCGCCGAAGGGGACGGCCGGCTTGGCCCGGTCGGCGGTGAGCGGTGCCAGCCGCTTGCCGGCCCCGCCCGCGAGGACGATCGCGAGTACTTGCGGCTCAGCCATCCGGTGCTCCCGTCGAACGCGGACGTCAGCGATACCGTGCCGGGATCACACTGCCCCTCATCGGTCGCCGGGTCCAGGCATGACGGGAATTCGCACCCGGATCTTCGACTGCGGATGGCCGGTCAGCTCCCAGTCGTCCATGAACGTCGCCTCGAGGCCGTGCTTGGCCGCCAGTTCGACCAGCGTCTGCGTCCGGTAGTAGAAGTCCTCCCTGAGCACGTGATGCTCGGCGCCGTCGGTACGGTCGAAGGTGAAGTCGAAGAAGCCTTCGGGGGCCAGGATCCGGCCCACGTGCGCGAGGCACTCGTCGATCACCTCGACGGGGGAGTGCGAGAACACGCTGTGCGCGTGCACGAAGTCGAACGCGCGGTCGGGCAGGAAGTGCAGGCGCAGGTCCCTGACCAGGGTCAGGTGCGGCAGCTTCGCGCGCAGGTCGTGTTCGGCGATGGTGTCCTGCGCTGCCATCAGGATGTCGGGCGAGATGTCGATGCCGTAGTAGTTGCCCGGCTCGAGATGGTCGATGAACAGGCGCCCGGCCCGCAGGTTGCCGCAGCCGATCTCCAGCATCCGCATGTCCGGCTTGAGCCCGTGACCGGTCGCGTAGTCGAACTGGAGCTGGCCGATCTGCAGCCAGTAGTCGTGCGACGCGCTGCCGACCGCGCCCTCGGGGCTGCGGGACGCGTCCGAGCGCATCACGGCACGGTAATAACTGACGTGGTCGGCCGACCTGACCTGCAGCCAGGCGTCCCGGCCGCGCCGCCTGAGATATCTGGCGATCCGGCCGGGATGCCGGATCGCGTAGGTGATCTTGAAAGCTAGCCTGGAGCGGTCCTTGGAATGCACGGACTCAGCGTAGAGCTTGCGGCGGCTACGTTACGTCCGAAGGCCCGGTCAGGTGCCTGTCCGACTGGCGGCTGGCCAGCCTGACGGCCAGCACCCTGGCCACGGCGACGCCGATGCCGAGCACGACGGTCCAGGCCAGGGCCTCGCCGATGGCCACCTCCGGATCCTCGGCCTTGCCCGGTGGCTCTCGCCCCACGATCTTCGTCCAGGCGAAGCTGATCGCCTTGCGCGCGACGAACGCGGCGGCCATGCCGACCAGCGCCGTGACCGCCTTGCTGCCGTAGTCACCGCCTTTAGCAGGCATCGCCGTCCTTTCCGTGCGTGGCCGCCTGGACGGGCTTCGCCGCCCGGGACCGCTCCGCACAATCGCCAGCGCCATCATCGCAGGCGCCCGCGGGTCCGCGCGCTACCGGGCCGTCGCCGGCGTGGCCCGCGGCCGCCGCGGCCGATCTGGCGCGCTCGACCGCGGCGGCCAGCTCGGCCGGCTTCCTCGTGGCGATCAGCCAGTACGGCTGCCCGGTGACCTCGACGTAGACCGAGGCGGGCAGGTAGGGCCTGATCAGCAGGTAGGCGGCGGGGTCGGCGCGCGGCCCGCGCAGTGCCCTGCTCTGCGCGGCGTCCAGCACCGCCACCTCGGTGATCCGCCCGAGCGGCAGCCGCTTCGAGCCGGCCCGCAGGTCGCGCTCGGTGACCTCGATGGTCACGGCGCCCCAGCCGACCAATAGCAGCGCGCACGCCAACTCGAGGCCGGCGTAGCTGGCGACGCCAACCGTGACGCTCAGGCCCGCCCACAGGGTAGTTCCGAGCAGCAGCACGCAGGCGGTGGTCACCAGCCACCAGGAAAAAGGCACGCCGAGTCGTTCACGGTACACGCGCATTGTTCCACCGTAGTTGGTTACATGGAGGCCATGAGCACAGGCGGCGAGGCAGTGCGGGGAGCGGCGCGTGTGCTAGCGGCCCGGCTGCGCGCCGTCTGGGCGTCGGCCGGACCGCACCATGCCGCCCAGCAGGACGGGGGATACCCGCCCGACCCGCCCGGCCCGCCCGGCCAGGCCGACACCCTGGCGGCGGCCCGGCCGGGCCGCCGCGCCGACCAGCCGGATGCCGCCGCTGCGCCCCGGCCGGGCCGCCGGGGCGGCCGGGCCGATACCGTCGTGCCCAACCTGCTCAGGAACGCCGCGGACTGGTCGTGGCGGCTGCTGCTCGTCGCGGCCGTCGCGTACCTGGCGTTCAAGGTCGCCGACGCGCTGCGCCTGGTCGTGATCCCGCTGATCGCCGCGGTGCTGCTGTGCGCCCTGCTGCAGCCGCTGACCGCGCTGCTCAGGCGGGCCGGCCTGCCGCCCCTGGCCGCGACCTGGTGCACGATACTCATGGCGATCGGCGTCCTGGCGGGCGCGGGAACGCTCATCGCCAACCGGGTCCAGGCCGACTACCCGCGGCTCGCCACCGAGGTCAGGCGCACCGTCCACGAGGTCCAGGACTACCTGGCCGGGCCGCCGTTCCGGTTCAAGGGCGCCCGCCTTGACCAGTTGTCGAGCAAGCTGCTCGACTACCTGGCTCAGCACAAGTCGGTCGTCGCGGGCACGGTCGTGACCGGAGGCCGGTACTTCCTCGAGGTGCTCACCGGCCTGATCCTGACCGTCTTCATGACGTTCTTCCTGCTCAAGGACGGACGCAAGATCTGGTCGTGGCTGGTCAGCGGGCTGCGGCCGCGGGCGCGCGGGCGGGCGCACCTGGCCGGCGACGCGGCCTGGCACGCCCTGGTCAGCTACATCCGCGGCACCACGATCGTCGCCGCCATCCACGCGATCTTCATCGGCCTCGCGCTGTGGCTGATCGGAGTGCCGCTCGTCGTCCCGCTGATCATCTTGGTGTTCATCGCCGCGTACATACCGCTCATCGGGATCCTGGTGGTCGGCGCGCTGGCGATCATGATCACCCTGGCCACCAAGGGATGGATCGCGGCGGTCATCCTGCTGGCCGTGTTCCTGGCCGAGAACCAGATCGAGAGCCACCTGCTCCAGCCGCTCGTGGTCGGCCGGGTCGTGCGGCTGCACCCCTTGGCGATCATCTTGGTGCTCGCCGTCGGCGGAATCGTGGCCGGGATTCCCGGCGCGATCGTCGCGGTGCCGACCGCCGCCGTGGTCTCCTATGCCTGGCCGTACCTGCGCGGCGACCACGACCAGGACCTGTCGGCGCCGCGCGGGCCGTGAACCGCTGGCAGGAGGCGATCACCGATGACGATGCGGGCCGAACGAGTCGAGGTGCTGATCAGGCGGCTCGATCCCGGTCTGCCGCTGCCTGGGCGGGCGCACCCTGGGGACGCCGGGGTGGACCTGTACGCCGCGCGCGACGTGCGGCTCGCGCCGGGCGAGCGGGCGGTCGTGCCGACCGGGGTCGCGATCGCGCTGCCCGATGGCTACGCCGCGTTCGTGCACCCCAGGTCCGGGCTGGCGGCGCGGCATGGCGTTACCCTCGTCAACGCGCCGGGAACGATCGACGCGGGATACCGTGGGGAGATCGCCGTGACGATGATCAACACCGACCCGAGCGCGCCGGTCCGCTTCACGCGGGGGGACCGGATCGCCCAGCTTGTCATCCAGCGCGTCGAGCATGCGGTGTTCTGCGAGGTCGCCGTGCTCCCCGGATCGGCCAGGGGCGAAGGAGGGTTCGGGTCCTCGGGAGGGCACGCCGGCGGCGCGCCGTGACCGCGCTCGTGCGGTTGGCTGCCGGTCGTCCGGCGAGCCGGCTTGGGTGTGAGCCGGGTGAGTGTGAGTCTTCACCAGTGCGGTGAAGGCGTGTCGGGCAAGGTAGGGGAGCACGGACGTGTTGCGACGCCGCCGCCGGGATGGCGGGGACCAGCCGAGACCGTTTGAGTACCGCCACGAGGCCGAGCCGGTGGCGGCAA
>WNGK01027977.1_pt1 | contig 13767 bp, 10 predicted proteins | sample 5400601 | NCBI WGS metagenome assembly WNGK01 (sample SAMN13153376, study PRJNA577476) | soil metagenome | isolation source: 60 cm soil or saprolite under Garry oak tree replicate 1 | place: USA:California | collected 2016-06-15 | reverse complement strand
CTAGTGTAGTCCGCCACACAGATGGTCATTTATGAAGGACAGCGCGTGCGCGGGTGACTTTTTCGAGGATGTCTGAGGCTTTCGCTGTCCAGATGAAGGGCTTTGGATCGCTGTTGTGGTGGTCGATGTAGTTGCCGATAGCGGTGATCAGTTGTTCGAGGTCCTGGAATATGCCACGCCGGATCTGGTTTGCGGTCAGGTCGCGGAAGAACCGTTCGATCATGTTGAGCCATGAGGCCGAGGTGGGCGTGAAGCGAACGTGGAAGCGTTTGTGCGATGCCAGCCAGCGTTGTACTCGTGCATGCTTGTGCGTCGAGTAGTTATCGCAGATCAGATAGATTTCCCTGCTGGCCGGTATGGTCTGATCGATCATGCGCAGGAACTTCAGCCACTCCTGATGGCGGTGCTTTTCCTGACACAGGCCGAAGACCTCGCCGTTGGCGGTGTTCAGCGCGGCGAACAAGGTGGTTGTGCCGTTGCGCTTGTAATCATGGGTCATGGTTTGGCCACGGCCCTTCTTCAGAGGCAGACCAGGCTGTGTGCGGTCCAGCGCCTGAATCTGGCTCTTCTCGTCAACTGAAAGGACCAGCGCATGTTCGGGCGGATTAAGATACAGCCCGACGATGGCTTCCAGCTTTTCGGCGAAGTGAGGATCGTTGCTGACCTTGAAGCTCTCGATGCGATGCGGCTTCAGTCCATGCGCACGCCAGATGCGGCCCACGCTGGACTCGGAAATCCCCATCTCACGCGCCATCCTGCTACGCGACCAATGCGTGGCTCCGGCAGGCTTTGACTGCGTCGTCGCGGCAATCACTTGAGCGATCATCACCGTCGAAATCGCCGGTGTCCGTCCCGGCCGGGGCGCATCCTTCATCAGACCTGCGACACCCAGCTGGATAAACCGGCTCCTCCAAAGCGCCGCCATGCGTGGCGCCACGCCCAACCGCTCCGCAATCGGCTCCTCCAAAGCGCCGCCATGCGTGGCGCCACGCCCAACCGCTCCGCAATCTCCTTGTTCTGCGCCCCGTCGGCGGCCAGCAGAATGATGCGGCTCCGCTGCACCACGCGAACCGGCGTGGTGCGCCGGCGCGACAGCTTCTCCAATTCAAGCCGCGCTTCGGAGCTCAATTCAATCCCTGGCGCTACACGCATGTCCGGTCACCTCATCCTATGAGATGACTAGTCATTTATAACTGATTCTATTTATGGCGGACTACACTAGGTAACAGCTGCGCCCAGTGAAACCGGACGGAATTTTGGAGAAAGGCTGGCAATACGATGGCGGGGGTGGCGCGTGGGAACATCAAGACGCGGACGAACCAAGCACCTGCAAGGGGTCTCGACATGCGCCGCGCCTGCGATTGAGGAGCCGATATCCGCCATCCCAAACACCGAGCTACTTTCGCCGCGAAGAAGCACCCGCTCGCCAAGCGAAGTCAGAGATGGCTGCACAGTATAGCGGGACACCTCACGAAACGGAAATCTATGTAGCGCGCGGGAGACCGGCAAGGAGTAGATGGTGCAAGTCCCTTACGGTGAAGGCATAGCGAACCACACCGGCCCCGAGTCATGCGCAGTATACCGTGAGGTGTCCCCTTTATGGGTGTGCGCGCGCCCCTAACCCCGAGGTCGTAATCGGTAAGCATCGGGCGCTCTTTCGGGTCGCCGACTTGTTGGAGGTTGTCGTCCAGCTGCGAAGTCGGTTCCTGCGAATGCTAGGATTGTCGGTAGTAACAGCAAGACACTGTTATTGGTATTCTGTAACTGGAGTACTTGGAATAAATGCGGAAGTGCAGCGGCAATCTCTTTTGCGTTCGCCGCGAGCCACGGATTGAACGGTTCGCGCGGAGGAGCCTTGTAGTTGGTTTCCTTGCATTTGCGATTGGAATCGTGACGCTTGAGCTGAAGGCTAGTTCAACCGGGCAAGAAGAAATCACTGGACAATTGCGAACGGCAGACGCACTTCACGAGCGGGGGGATTATTCGCACTCGGTTCCGATTCTGAAGGGGATCGTGCAACGATACCCGCAGAATTATCGAGCCAATCTGCTGCTGGGCGAAGATTTGCTTTTCAATGGGAAGCCGCAAGATGCTTTGGCCCCGCTGCGCACCGCATCTGAAGCGCGGAACGATGATGTTGTTGCGCTTGATTACCTGCTGGTGGCAGCCGCCGCGGTAGGAGACGCTGCTACGGAAGCGGAGGCGCACGAATCGGTTGTTTCGCGCTCGGGGGGAGACGAGCGGCACGTGCTCGCCTGGGGCATTTTTTGCCTTAGTCGATTTCGTTCCCTGCGAACGGAATTGCTGAACTCAAGGCAGGGCCAGGGCGCAGAACTCCGCCTTGCAGCCTGGGGCAGTCAGGGCGGAACTGAGGCCAACCAGTCAATGTTGGAGAAATCAGCTGCTGACGATCCAGAGCAAGCCGGGATCTGGGGAGAGCTCGGCATTGCCCAATTTGAAGCCGGCAAGGAAACACAGGCTCACATGAGCCTGAAGGAAGCCGAGACTCGCGAGCCTCAGGAAGCCGCAACGCTGAGGCTCGAAGCTCTTCTTGCAGCCGCCGACAATGACTGGCAGGAAGCTGAGGACCGCCTTCTGGCGCTCGGTTCCCGGTCGCCTGCGGAATTGGCAAATGCGATAAGGTTGTGGCCCCCGTACATGATACCCCAACCTTCCGTTGATGGAGAGCTGTGGAAGTGCGTTCGCAGTTCGGCCGTGCCTTGCCCTTTGACTTCAGGCCCGCCCAAGGGCGGAGAGGGCCTAAGTGCAAAGGAGCTATTCACAGAAGGACGATGGGAACAGTTGAAGGCGCTCCCAGTGGCTGCGACGGCGGACCCTTCAGAGTGGCTTTGGCGTGGCGTGGCTGAGTTCCGCACGGGCGATTGCCCTCTGGCCATCCCGGCGCTCGAACGTGGGTTGAAGGCAAACCAACTCGAAGCCGGCTTCTATCTCGAGGCATGTTATGCCAAAGAGGAAGCGCGTGTAGAAGCCCGGCTGAGTAGCGCTGAAAATGAAGGAGCGCTTCACGCATTGAGAGGGGAGAGGGCCTTCAGCCTGCAGAACGACCCTGCGGCGGCTCAGAAAGAGTACCTCGAAGCGATTTCGTCTCGGCCTAAAGATGCGTACTTGCTCTCCAGATTGGCAGTAACGTATAGACTGCTCGGCGATACTGGGCATGCTCGCACCAACGCACTTTCCGCACTGGCTGTGGATCCCGGCCAGACATCGGCGCTGGAGACCCTTGCGCAGTTAGATATGGACGCACGGAATTACAGCGATGCGCTGGTTCGGCTAAAGCGCTTGTCTGTCTTGCTCCCTGAAGACCCACGAATCCGAGTCGACCTCGGCATCACCTACGGCCAATTGGGACACCCGGCTCAGGCTGTGCATTATCTCGAACCCCAATTGAAGGCGGGGTTTCCTGACCCGCGAGGAACGCTCCACGCCTTGCTCGCAACTGCTCTTCGTAAGCTCGGCCACCGGGAAGAAGCAAAGCAAGCGGCTGCAGAAGCGGTCAGGTTATCGAATGAATGGGTCGATAGCGATCAAAGTTACCGACCGAAGAATGACAATTGAATGGATAATGTTGCGCAGGTTCCACATCGGCGCCCCAACCATCTGCGTCATCTGATCAGTGGCATCTCAGATTCTCTTGAAGTTGGCCACCAGTTCCCAACTGATGCCGCGCAATAGAGCGGATTGGGCGCTGTAGCGTTCCGTCATGCTCGCCGGATTTCCTGCGCCCGTGGGGTTGTCCTCGTCGAAGAAATCTCCGAACTTGTCGATAGCCATCCTTATCTCCATCTCCGGCGAAAGTTCTTCGTGGATCTTCATCAAGCTGATCGACGAAAACGCGCGCAGAAAGGCCCAATCCGTCCTTCGCTCTCAACCGGAGAGCGGTCATGTGCAGCTGATTGAAGTTTCGCGTTTGCCCGCTTTTCGGGATTCGAGAACGAGCAGCGAAGCAGGAGTCGCGTCGCCCCGATCAATCCAAACATTCTGGAATCAGACCTCTGCAGTGGATTCAGGCGTGCACTTGGATTGGCGTCAACGGTCATGGACTTTGATGCCCAATTGCGGCACTTGACAGGATGAAAAAAGCTGTTGACAGCCCTGAGAACGCGGTAGCACAATGTTTGAATTATTCCAGTTCAACCATCTATTTGCTTGTTTTAGCGATTTCAGATTGAGATGCATGCGCGATCGCAGCATAAGTTCGACACACAGCTGGAAATGGTCTGAAGATGCACTCCAAAGGAAAGGGATGATGACATCCGACGCTCGGAATCCGCCACAACACCTAAGGGAGGTGGTCAAAATGCGAGAACTTGAAGTCATGGAGGCTAAACCAGTGATCAATCGGTTACGAAGACTCATTCCGCTCGTTTTGAGTGCGGCAGGTTTGTGTTTCCTCACTCTAGCGACGGCGAACGCCCAAGTTACAACTGCCGATATCGTCGGAACTGCAACTGACCCGAGTGGCGCGGCTGTAGTGAACGGAAATGCTACCTCAACCAACCTTGCAACGGGCGCACAACAGAAGGTAGCTCTCGGCTCCGAGGGTTCTTTTACATTCACGCTTTTGCAGGTTGGAAGCTACAGGGTGACCGTGCAGGCACCGGGTTTCAAGAGCTATGTAACAACCGTGACGCTGGCGGCAGGCGATCGTGCGCGCGTCAACGCAACAATGGCGCTGGGAGCCACAGCCGAGACCATCACTGTGGAATCCACTACCCCGGCCTTGAAGACGGATGACTCCACCATCGGCACGCTGATTACCAGCGAGGCGACGCAGGATCTTCCGCTCAACGGACGCAATATCACCAGCCTGGTTACCCTGGCTGCCGGCGTAACGGGCGGCCTGGGCAACGCCATGAACAGCGGTACCCGGCCAGACGATCGCCGCATGAGTTCCAGCTTCGCGGCAAACGGCCAGAGCGACGAAATCAACAACAACATGATCGACGGCATGGATAACAACGAGCGCTTCATTGGCAGCGTTGGCGTTCGCCCGTCGATTGATGCGATCGAACAGGTCAAGGTCCTCACGAACCTGTACACCGCCGAAGTCTCGCGCTCCGGCGGCGGTGTCGTCGACTTGATTACGAAGTCCGGCGGCAACACGTTCCACGGGACCCTGTATGAGTTCGTCCGCAATGACAAGTTCGATGCGAAGGACTACTTTGCCACCGTCGGCCCCAAGCCAAAGCTGCGTCAGAACCAGTTTGGCGGCAGCATAGGTGGCCCCATCATCAAGGACAAGGCATTCTTCTTCTTTGACGTTGAGGAATTCCGCCTCATCAAGGGCGTGACGGCTATCAGCACCGTGCCGACCGCCTACGAGGAAACGCATCCCGGAGACTTCACCGATCTTGGAGTAGGCTGTACGAACCTGACAGCGCAGACGGGCTGGACTCCTGGAAAGATCGGGCTGAATTACTTGAAGCTTTTCCCGGCTCCCAACCTCAACGTGACGCCGTCGGGGGTTGACTGCACGCCGCCGCTCAACAACTACAATTTCACCGGCGGCCAGACGCAGTTCATCAAGACCCGTCCACCTTCCCTGAAGTGAACGGTGTGAACCCCGGCGCGGGCGTGTGGGGAGCGGCAGGCGGATCGTCATTTGCAGGTCCGGCAGCCGACATCGAACACAGCGCCGCACTGGATTACAACCACCTCCTGACCAACAGTCTGATCCTGGATCTGAAGGCCCAGTACATGCGCCTGAATAACAACTCGGGGCCGGTGAACCAGGGCAAGTCGGTCTCGACAGATTTCGGTTTCCCGTGCACCGGAACAAGCTGCGTAAATCTGCCTGGCGATAATCCCAGCAGCGGCCTCATGGCGTTGTCTTTCTATTCGGATGGCTATTCGCCTCTGGGTGACGCGGCCTATGTGCCACTGCTGGACCAGAACAACACTTTCCAGTACGTGGGATCACTGTCTTGGATCAAGGGTGCGCACAGCTTCAAAACGGGTGCAAGCATCATCCGCCGTCAGGTCTCGGAAGGTCAAAGCCCGTTTCCGCGCGGATTCATGATCGACTACGGAGACCTGACCGGGAACCCCATCGGCGACATGCTGTCGGACTACGCGACGCAGGCCCAGAGATCGAATACGCTGGTCATTGCCAATTTCCGCTCCTGGGAGATGGGCTTCTACGCGCAGGACGACTACCGCCTGAACCCGAACATCACGCTCAATCTCGGCGTGCGCTATGACGTGTACACCCCGTTCACCTCAACCAATTACGGCTTCTCAAACTTCAATCCGGCACTGGGTCTGCTCTATGGACCGGGCCTCCCCGGGGCGCAGCAGTCCAATTCGACTGCTGGCGTCCAGACGGACTGGTCCGATCTGGCCCCGCGTCTCGGATTTGCCTGGACGGCACGACCTGGCCTGGTGGTCCGTGGCGGCTTTGGCATCACGTTCTTCCCAATGAACACGGCGTCCGGCTCATTTATGAGAAACGCGCCTTACAGCTTCAGCTTCAGTTGCGGCGCATCCCCGTATACGCTCTCCGGGGAATGTGGGACGTTCGGATACCCAGGTGGCGAAGGTACGCTGCCCGGCTATTACATGGATAGCGGACTGCCTGTGCCGAAGCTCAACATGGCCCTTGCCACTGATCCGAAGAACTATATCGGAACCACAATCCAGCAAACCGACTTCGATTACAAGAATGCGTACCTGGAACAGTACAGCCTCAACGTCCAAAAGGACATTCGGGGCAACGTGGTCACCATCGCATACGTGGGCAACCATGGTGGACGACTGGTGACGGACAGCATCAATGCCAATCAACTGCCGATCCCGGAAGCGGAAGGCGGAACCTTTCCGTACCCGAACCTTCCCGGCGTAAATATCGCTGCGCGCAAGAGCGTGTTGAAGTCGCTCTACAACGCAGGGCAGGTTTCCGTTGAGCGCCGCATGCATGACGGTCTGGCGGCCAACGTGAACTACACCTGGGCCCACAGCTTGACCAACTCTGAGGACATCGACGAAGGTCAGCCCACAGGCAATTGCTTCGGCGTGTGCCATATGGACGACGGCCACGGCAATCCCGTCAATGTCAACAGCTTTTACCAGTACGACTATGGCAACGCGGACATTGATACACGCCACCGTATTGCCCTTACGATGAGCTACGATCTCCCCTTCGGCAAATCCATGACCGGGCCTGCCTCATACCTGGTCAAAGGATGGTCAACGAATGCCATCTACTACGCCCAAACCGGCAATCCATTAACGATCCAAAATTCCAGTGGATCGAGAAGCAATATCGGCCTTGGAAGCGATCGCCCCAACCAGGTCAAGGCTCCCATGTCCCAGAGTAACGGATTCCATCGGAGCATCAATCAATGGTGGGATCCAAACACGCTCGCAGTCCAGGGAGCGGGCTTGCTCGGAAACGAAAAGCGCAACCAGTATTACGGACCCGGAACACAGGCTCTGGGCTTCTCGCTGTTTAAAGAATTTCCGATCTGGGAGCGCGTCAACCTTCAGTTCCGTTCGGAGTTCTTCAACATGCTCAACACTCCAACGTTCAGCAATCCGGGCACTACACTGCAGAGCGGCTTCGGCACGATCAACTCGACGCCGGCAGCAGCGTCGCCGCGGCAAATCCAGCTTGCTCTCAAGTTGATCTTCTAGGAATGCGACCTTCCTTTCGCGGCGGAGACCGGCAAATTGGTCTCCGCCGTTACTTTTCACACAAATCAGAGTCCTCCCGAGTGCATCCGATCGTCGGGTGATAACTCGGTGCGTGATGCAGGATGAACTCCGTCCCGCAGATCCCGGGTCTCATCCGCCGACCGCACTGTCCACCGTGTGTGTGAGTTCCGTTTACAGCAGCTGAGAGGCTTTCATCAATGTCAATCAATCACCCCGGCGAATTCTTCCGTCGTCAATTCATGGCAATCATTGGGGCGGGGATCGCTGCTCTCCTGGCGTCATCGGGCAATGCGCAACCTGCGCCCTCCTCTGTGCAGGAGACGCCCGCTTCGCAGGGGACAGTGTCCCCGGCTCATAACACGGGGCCGAGGTCCTGGATGAATGCCTCGCTCTCACCGGAGCGGCGCGCCGAATTGCTGATCGAGGCGATGACGCTGGACGATAAGATTGCGCTGATGCACGGAGTGAATCGAATTACAGGGGACGCGGCGAGCGGTTATAACTTTGACCTCCCGCCCCAGGGCTACGTAGGATACGTCCCTCCCAATAAGCGCCTCGGCATTCCGGCTCTGACCCTCGCAGACGGCCGGGCTGGCGTCGGAAACAAGGCGCACGATGTGACCTTGCTTCCAGCGCCTGTCGCGGCAGCATCGAGTTGGGATCCCGGTCTGCTCTACGAATATGGACGAGTGCTTGGGCAGGAACAGTGGAGCAAGGGAACGAATGTAGCGCTCGGTCCCTCCATCGACGTCGTACGCGTCCCGGAATGGGGGCGATCTTTCGAGAGTTATGGCGAAGACCCTTATTTCAATGGCGTGATGGCGGCAGCCGAGATCGAGGGCATTCAGAGCCAGGGTCCGATCGCCGATGCAAACATGTATTTGACGATGAATCAGGAGAGCGACCGGTTCAGGGCTGATTCGGTTGTGGATGAAAGAACGCTCCAGGAGATCTACCTTCCCCCTTTCGAAGCGGCAGTGCGGGACGGCCACGTTGACACGTTCATGTGCGCATACGTAAAGACCAACGGGGTTTATTCATGCGAGAACGCCGACCTGCTGCAACGAATGCTCAGAGAACAACTCAAGTTCGACGGCTGGGTCATGAGCGACTGGGGAGCAACGCACTCCACGGTCGACTCTGCGAATAACGGCCTCGATCAGCAAATGCCCGATGATACGTTCTATGGCGCGGCGTTGAAAAAGGCAGTGCTCGATGGACAAGTGAGCACTGACACCATCAATCGGCGGGTACGCAACATTCTCGTGCCCATGTTTCGCCATCGGTTGTTCGATAGACTCCCGACGGGCACGTGGTTGTCCAATGTGCGGAGTCCGCTCCATGATGCCTTTTCGCGAAAGGTGGCCGAACAAGGAACCGTACTGTTGAAGAATGAACGCTCCATTCTTCCGATCCAATCGAGTGCTGCAGTCGCCGTAATTGGCGCGGCTGGAAACGTCGCGCCCAAGGTTGAAGGTGGTGGAAGCTCGGCAGTGATTGCGCCTTACACAGTCAGCCCGCTGGATGCGATTCGCAGACGCATCGGCACCGGGGCCCACGTGTCCTATGCCGAGGGAAGCAATCTGGACGAGGCTTCAAGAACTGCCGCGGCCGCGCAGATCGCGATCGTGTTCGCGCACACGAATGAAACCGAAGGAGACGATCGGCCCAATCTCGAACTTCCCGACAATCAGGACCAACTCATCGCGGCTGTTGCCAAAGCCAACAAGCAGACGATTGTGGTGCTTGATACGGGCGGCCCCGTGCTGATGCCTTGGGTCGGCGACGTTGCCGGAATTATCGAGGCGTGGTACCCGGGACAGGAAGACGGCAATGCGATCGCCGCTATCCTGTATGGAGATGTGAACCCATCGGCAAAGCTGCCGCTGACCTTTCCCAAAGATGCGGCCACGATACCGACCGCAAGCAAGGAACAATGGCCGGGAGTCGATGGCCACTCCCACTATACCGAAAGACTCAATGTCGGATATCGCTGGTACGATGCCACGAATACAGAGCCCTTGTTTCCCTTCGGCTTCGGGCTGTCGTATACCACATTCCAGCTCAACCATCTGGTTGTTTCGCCTGCGAAGCTGGATTTGAAACCAGGGACGCCGGGTAAGGTCAGCGTCAAGGTGGGCGTGACCAACACTGGCAAGCGCAGTGGCGCCGAAGTTGTCCAGGTTTACATTGGGCAGCCTTCACCGAATGGCGAACCACCTCACCAGCTCCGCGCATTTGCAAAAGTCCAGCTTGACCCTGGACAGACGGAGCCCTTAACCGTGACACTCGACCAGCGCTCGTTCTCCATCTTCGATCCATCGCAGCATCGCTGGATATCTCCAGACGGCACGTACGAAGTATTCGTGGGGACGTCTTCGCGCGACCTTCCTCTCCACGCCGCCGTCGTTGTTGGATCCGCAACCCTGCCCCGATAGTCGCATGCAACACTGCCGCAGTGAGGCAGCACATCCAAGGAGCATTTTCGATGACCGTGAAGCAAGCAAGTTTATGGATATTTGTTATCGTAGCAATCCTTTCCGGCATGGCGGACCTGAGCGCTTCTGGTCAACGGGCTCCTCGCACCACGCTCTCCCTCAATGGAAGCTGGGACGTTGACGACAGCGTCAATCCCGATGCAATGCCGAAAGCCTATGCGCATAAGGCTCCAGTACCCGGACTGACCCATGCGGCAGCCCCCGCATTCAAGGATGTGGACCAGTATCAGAGCCGTGAACTGCTCTCTAACCTGGTACAACAGGGCAGGTATTCCAAAGCCGACTTCGAAACGCTGGGCAGTGCGCGCGGTATCTCCCACCAGGAACGAAACTACTTCTGGTATCGAAGATTTTTTGAGGCACCGGCCCGAAGTGCCGTGGCAATCCTGAAGGTGAATAAAGCACAGTTCGGTACGGTGGTCTACCTGAACGGAGCTCGCGTCGGTGAACACGACCCCTGCTTTAGCGCAGCTTATTTTGACGTTACGCAGGGCATTCACTGGGGTTTACCCAATGAGCTGGTGATTCGGATTGGTGCACACCCGGGCGTATTGCCCTCCAATGTATCTGAGGGCACTGACTTTGAGAAAAATCGCTGGACACCCGGCATTTATGACGACGTCAAGCTCCTCGTAATGAACAATCCGGTCATTGCCAACGTCCAGGTCGCTCCGCAACTTGCAAGTTCAAGCATCCTTGTCCAGACCGAACTGCACAACTACAGCGACCATGCCATCTCCACTCGACACTCGATTTGGGATGCGCGAGTTTCGCTTCGACACGGTGACCCAGCGCGCGTATCTGAACGGCAGGCCATACTTCCTGCGTGGCTCGAATATCACGTTGCATCGCTTCTTTGAGGATCCGGAAAGCGGCACCTTGCCTTGGGATGAGACCTGGTTACACCGTTTACTGGTAGAAATCCCCAATCAGATGCATTGGAACGCATTCCGCTTTTGCATTGGCCCCGTGCCCGACCGCTGGCTTGAGATCGCGGACGAAAACGGGCTGCTCATTCAGTACGAATACATGGTCTGGACGGGACATCCACTCTGGCGGGGCGACTATCACGATCGCTACGACACGAAGGAGCTCGTAACCGAGTATACCGAGTGGATGAGAGATAACTGGAACCACCCGAGCGTGGCGATCTGGGACGCAAACAACGAGTCGTGGATGCCCCAGTTTTCCAGCCAGATCATCTCCAAGGTGCGCAGCCTGGATCTTTCCCATCGACCCTGGGAGAATAGCTACAACGCGCCGGCAGGCCCTGACGATCCCGTTGAAGACCACCAGTATCTGTTCTTCGCGCTGGCCATGAGCGCCAACCCGAATATCGATGAGTCCGGCATCCCTCCGTTCAAGGTGACTGACCTCGAAACGATGATGGGGTCGGCGCCGAATTCTGCGACGATCAAAACCGGCCATGCCATGATCCTGAACGAATACGGATGGGTGTGGCTCAATCGCGATGGTAAGCCGACACTGCTGACTCAAAAGCTTTACCCGAGATTGCTGGGCGAACAAAACACTACCGAAAATCGTTTCGCAATGCAGGCCTACCTGTTAGGCGGCGAGACGGAATTCTGGCGCGCCTACCGTCGATATGCGGGAGTCCTGCACTTTGTATACCTCACGGCCAGTGACCCAAAGGCATTCACGTCCGACCATTTCCGTAACCTGCAGCGTCTCGAACTGGAACCGCACTTTGCCAGGGCAATGGAGCAGGCCTTCAATCCCCTGGGTGTTTATCTGAACTTCTGGCATCCCACCCTGAACACGGGTGAGCAGAGGGACTTCACGATCGCCATGGTGAACGACGAAGACCGGCAGCGGTCAGGGACGTTGCGCCTCGCACTTACAACCGCCGATGGTAAATCCACCGCCGCGCAAGAAGTCCCATTCTCTCTTGCTCCACTCGGAGCCGACTCCTACACGATCGCCCTCAAGGCGCCTCAGACGCCTGGTAAGTACACGCTGGAAGCGATCGCATGTCCCACGGATGACAAAGACCATCCGACCATTTCACGTCGTGATGTTATCTTGAACTCAGCAGTCGTCCATTAGATACGGCACTCGGCGTGAAGGCGAATAAGAGAGAACGAATGACCGAAGGCAACGACAAACAATCGATCCGTAATTCGTTCATCCTTCGTGAGCTTCGCCAGACAGGCGGCGTCTCTGTTGAAGACTTGCGCGACAAATTGAATGTTTCATTGGCCACGGTTCGACGCGACCTGCAGGAACTCGAAGATCGCGGCCTGCTGCGCCGCACACATGGCGGAGCGATTCCTCTCGAACCGATGCTTTACGAGGCATTCCGTCATGATCGCTCATTTCAGGATCAAGTAGACAGTTTTGCCGAAGAGAAGCGAAGAATCGCCGTGGCCGCTGCCGATCTCATCTCCCCTGGAGACACAATCGCACTCACCGCAGGCACTACGACTACGCAAGTCGTGCGAAACCTGCATACAATGGGCGGCATTACTGTGGTTACAAATACAGTAAACGTCGCGATGGAGCTAAGTAAGCGAAAAGATGTTCATGTCTTCGTAACCGGCGGTCATCTGCGCGGAGAGTGGTTCTCCCTGGTCGGTCTGGAGGCAGTTGCCAACATGAGCAAGGTCTTTGTCGATCTGCTCTTCATCGGAGTCAACGGCATTGACGCCCACAAAGGACTGACCTGTATTAATGGTGATGAGGTAGAGATCAACCGCAGCATGGTACAGCAGGCCAGACGCAAGATCGCTGTAGCCGATCACAGCAAGCTGGGTGTGGTGACCAGATGGCTGATCTGTCCCACGGAATCGATCGAGATGCTGATCACGGACTCCGGAGCAACAGATAAGATGATCGCGCCGTTCCTGGAGAAGAAGATTGAGGTCCGCCGGGTCTAAGCAGAATCGATCATGGGATGAAGGTCGGCCAGCAATCCGCAGTGCGCTGCGGGTCAGCCACAAACATCACCGAATCTGGATTCTCGATAAATTGGCCGTATAGGCTGCGTTCAGGATCGAATCCCAACTCCGGATAAGGGCGCGGGCGACGATGCTCCAGCGTTGATTCCGCGTAACGCGGGTTCCGTTCCCACGCAATCTCGCCGGATTCTTTCAGCATGGGAAACCATGCGAGGCCATGGTGTGCGCGAACGCCCGTGTAGTCGAAGCCATACTGGCGATCGCACCAGGCGCCAAAGGCCATCCGGCTCCCGGGATCTGCATTGATCACGCAGTGTGCCCATCCAGGTGGCACCACAACTTTATCTCCGGTTTGTGCGAAAACAGCAACACATCGTCCGGGGTCGTCTTCAGCTCGCTCCTGGGCGTAGACAATTGCCCGTCCGGTCCATATCTCGAAGATTTCCGGCGGAGACCAGCCATTGTGGGGGGCTACGGCGTGAATGTGGCCCTGCGAGCGCACCGGCTCTTCGCCAAGCGCGCCAGCCGCATACACAACCGCACCGAACAGCAACATCCGCCCCTGAAGAACAGGGCGATCCTGTTCACGTCCAATGTCCATCGCAATGCCGTAAACAGGGTCAGGCCCCGCGCAATCGGGATCGCGGAGGCTCGGACGAATCGCATCCAGACGTCGG
>WNGK01027549.1_pt1 | contig 13768 bp, 10 predicted proteins | sample 5400601 | NCBI WGS metagenome assembly WNGK01 (sample SAMN13153376, study PRJNA577476) | soil metagenome | isolation source: 60 cm soil or saprolite under Garry oak tree replicate 1 | place: USA:California | collected 2016-06-15 | reverse complement strand
CAAAAGTGGGGAGTCCCCCCGAAGTGACCTTCCCGTAAGTTCCTCTGCTTCCATGCCTGGGAGGGGAATCGAACCCCTACGCCCCTTGCGGGGCTCCGGATTTTAAGTCCGGTGCGTCTGCCAGTTCCGCCACCCAGGCCGGCAAGTTCGCCGCGCTAAATTGTATCCAATTGAATATAATTTTTTCGCTTCCATGATGGACGTCATTTCGAGGAGGGTCCGATGAAATCGAACAGACTTCTTCGACGCGGCCCCGCCTTGGCCCTGGTAGTGGCTGGGACACTCGCTGCGTCGATCTTACGTGTGCAGGCACAAGCGAAGGGAACCGTTGAAAATTTCACGGCAACGGCTGTAAATGTCACCGGCGCGCCCGATCCCGTAAAGATTGATTTGCTGCGCTGGTCTACGGATGCCGAACGCGAGCAGGTCTTCAACGCATTAAGTGAGAAAGGCGAAAAGGAATTCCTGAACGTTCTCTCGAAGCAGCCAACGTTAGGCTACGTCTGGACATCGGAGAGTGCCGGTTATTCCGTAAGGTATGCCTATCAAACGGTGGCTCCTGACGGTGGGGAGCGTGTCGTCGTGGCTACAGACAAACCACTGGGCTCCTGGAATCCCCAAATTTGGAAAGCCACGGCAACGGCAACCGCCAATGCTTATGAATTCACGGTGATTGAGTTGCGATTGAACCGAAGAAGGGGAACCGGTGAGGGCAAGTCGTCGCTCTTCGCCAAGGTGACGGCCGACAAGACCGCAAAAACGATAATCCTCGAGAATTATACTGGCGCTACAGTCGTGCTCAAAGATGTGAAAGCGCTGCAAAAGACGGGCGCCGCAACGGCTCAGACCGGTAAACCGCAGAGCCGTTAGACGTCCAAGCCGCTTCTCGCCCTCCGTCAAGTCACTGTTGCGGCCGGCGCATCACTTAAGACATGATGGGGTCAGCTTGATCAAAAAGGCTGTTGTTGCTTTTATCTGCGTTGTCTTTTTGCCGATTTGCTCGCCGGCGCAATCGATACTGAACTTTCCCCACGTTCTCGGACCTCTCGAGTTTGACACCACTGGATTTGCCGTTGTCAACCCTGGCGCGACCGAAGCCATTGCCACGTTCACTCTCTTCGGACCGGACGGCGTTGCTTTGAAAAGTTCAGACCAAAGGATTAGAGCGCGCGGCCAGATCGCCAAGCTTGCCAGCGAATTGTTTCCCGCCACACTGGTCGCCGCATGGGTTCAAGTGAGCAGCGCAACAGCAGGGCTGCAGGGGTTCTGGTTCGGGGGCGATTTCGCCAATGTCGGCGACGGCTCGGAACCTGCTGCTTCTGCGCCGGAGCTCGTTGTGCCGATGATCACCCCGATTTCAGAGATTCACGTGGCCAATACGGGTAGTTTGGACGTGACTGTCATCATGGATTTGCTCAACGGCGACGGCTTAAACATCGACGAAGGATTCCCGCAGCGAATCCGGTCAAACGGATTCTTCAAAGCGAATGTTGCAGACATTTTCCGCAAGGCGGATCTGAACCAGGCCACGCACATGCGTTTAAGGTGTGCGTGCGCAACCGATACGATTGCGGCCGTTGTCGTTGCGCGCGACTTTATCGCAAGTCCTTCAATGGCCGTTTTGAATGCGCTGCCGGCATCAACATCAACCCCGACGATCGTATTTCCCCATCTCGTGGACGGCGTCCGAGGGACTACAAATTGGAAGAGCGTACTCAGTCTCACGAACTTGAGCGTGAGTACGCCGAATGATGTAAGCATCGTCTTCACTGCCGAGAATGGAACAACTCGGACTGCGCAACGCACGGTTCAACCCAACGGAAGCATTCGTGAAACCGCGCGCGACATGTTTGGTTTCACGACCGGTTTTCAAAATGGCTGGATTCGCGTCTCGTCCGCGTCATCGCTTTCAATTACTGGTTTTCTCGCATACGCGGAAACGGTGGCCTCGGGCGTCGCTGTGGTATCGCCGCAGGTCGATGCGCTGACCAACCTGCTGTTTCCGCAAATCGTGGACCTGTCTCCCTGGTGGACGGGCCTGGCGCTGCTAAATGCAAACCCTCGAGGAACGGCTAATGTGAAGCTCTACGCATTGAATCCGGACGGCTCTCTGATCGGCGAAACGGACTTTTCGCTTCCGTTTGGTACGAGAGTCGCCAAGCTTCTCAGCGAATGGATCCCGGCCACACAAAACCGGTCTTCCGACGGGGGTTTTGTCTTTGTCCTCTCGGATTTGCCGCTGTTTGGAGCCGAACTCTTCTTCACGCGAAACATGCAAATTCTCGGTAATATCCCAACTGCCAAGATTCCACCCGGCACCTACGTTCCGCCCTCGTCACAATAGTTGTAGCGGCGGTCTATGACCGCCGACAATCCTGCAATTTGCGGGATCACCGGGGTCGTAGACCGCCGCTACAGCCGCCGGTTGCTTCGGCAGGCGTTCGTTCAAGGAGAGTGCTATACTGCGCGCAGCTTCATGGGATCAGGTGAACAAATAGGTCAAGGAATGGACCGGCTTGTTCTCGCGCCCGCGGCCCGTCGCGATGCCGTTCTGGAGCTTTTGCGCTCTGCTCGGCAGACGATCACACTCTCGATGTTCCGGTGTGATGACTTCACTATTCTCGATGAAGTCGCAGCTGCCGTCCAACGGGGAGTCCACGTCCGAATCCTGATTACACAAAGGGCCCGCGGTTGGAAGAAAAAACTGCAAGAACTGACTCTCTTGCTCGGGAGTTTTGGCGCCGACGTCCAGCCTTACCAAAGCAGCGTGATGAAATATCACGCGAAATACATCGTCGCCGATGACGGACCGGCACTTGTTACTTCATTGAATTTCACACGCAAATGCTTCGAGAGCACGCGCGATTTTCTTGTATTCAGCGAAGATCCTGACGTTGTCAACGGATTAAAGATGCTCTTCGAGCATGACTGGCATACTCCAACCGCACCGCTCAGCGGTATAACAAACCGGCTGATTGTAGCGCCGGATCAGGCGCGCCAGCGCGTGACGGAGCGGCTTCGATACGCGCAAACCAGTATCGGAATTCTTGATCATCGAGTGACGGATCCGGAGATCCTCGCGCTGCTTCGCGAGAAGCAAAGCAATGGTGTTCCGGTGAAAGTGATCGGAGACGTTCGTATCGACGGCCTGGTCGCGCATGGCCGGATGATTTTAATCGACGGCGTCACGGTCATCATCGGCAGCATCCACCTCTCGCCTCCAAGTCTTGACGCCCGCCGTGAGGTCGCATTGGTCATTGACCAAGCGCCCCTGGTGACCCGGTTGTATGATTACTTCCAGACAATGGCCGGTAATGAAGCCAACATTATGAACCTCTGGCCTAGCGGGCTGCCCGAGGAGGATGAGGAAGACGAAGAGGACGAATGAATCGCCGGAATTTCATCACAGCACTAGGCGCCGTCGCGACTGGAAAGCTGCGCCGGTTGCGGGATGAAGATGGCGATTTTGGTTTGCCAGACCCTGGACTGGGCACGGCCACGCCAACCATCACCACCACACGATATCCCTATATCCAAAATGTCCGAAACGACAGAATCTCGGTGCTATGGGCGACTCTTGAATCCGGTGCTGGAATCGTTGAGTGCAGCTCGGACGGCATCAACTTCAATGGCGTAGCGGCGCAGAGCCGCATTTTCACAGCGGCCAACACAGGCATGGCTAAGGACTTCGTTCAGTATCAGGCCAATATTACCGGACTGCAGCCGGCGACCGACTACGTCTATCGGGTTTCTGTGAATGGATTGGAAGTAACGCCTGGGGGCGCCACGCGTTTTCGTACTGCCGGTCCGGGACCGTTCAACTTCATCGTTCTCGGTGATAGCGGCTATGCCTCGGCGGAGCAGTACGCAATTGCGCAAAGAATCCTCGCCGAAAGCCCTTCACTGGTGATCCATACCGGCGATGTTGTCTACAACCCTGGAGGTGCTCCTGGAACTAATATCGATTTGTACCAAAGGAACTACTTCAACTATTACTACCAGACCATGAGTTCGGTGCCGTTCTTTCCATCGCCCGGCAACCACGATTATGGACCCACCGCAGCCCCTTATTTAGCCATTCACGCGCTGCCGACTGAGAACGTACCTTTTGCAGATCGTCACAAGTACTATTCGTTCGACTGGGGAAATGTCCATTTTGTGTCACTCGACGGACACGAATCGCTCGAACGCGATTATCCCGATCCGCAAATCGGCCGGCCCGCTGGGCCAATGCTGCGATGGTTAGAGAACGATCTTCGGTCGACCCGACAATTTTGGCGCGTAGTTTATTTTCACTATCCTCCGTTTGCGGCGGGGCCAAATATGAATGATTACCATTCTGCATTGGTCCGACTGTATGTGGTACCGATACTCGAGGCTTACGGAGTACAAGTCGTCCTGACAGGACACGAACACAGCTACCAGCGAAGCCGGCCAACGCGGAAATCCGTCTTTCTAACTTCCGATATTGGGACCAATTACATCTCTTCCGGCGGGGGCGGCGCGTTTCTCTATCCCGTTTACGACTTTCCGGTCGTCGCGTTCGGCAAATCCGATTATCACTATTTGCGCGCGGAGGTCCGCGGTACCCAGATTATCTTTCATGCTATCCGCTACGATGGCGTCGAAATCGACAGTTACTCCGTGGCTCCGCGTCCAATGTTTTCAGATGATCCAACCATTCAACCCTTCGTCATGACCCCCGGGCCGATCGCGGGTGCTACGGTGCGAATCCTCGGCCGCGCGCTTGCGGGCGAGGAGGCATTCGCATGCACTCCGGTGCCGCCGACCGATCTGGGAGGCACTAGCGTGACGGTAAACGGCAATCCGATCCAACTGTTGTATGTTTCCGCTTCTCAGATCTACGCCCAACTTCCCTTCAATGTCGACGGCAACGTCACGGTCCGTGTGACAACGGCAAACGGATCATCGGAGATGTCGTTCTAGAACACTAGAGCGAGCGGCAGCGCCCGCGTCTCTCGAGATCGTCGAAATAGGAAGCAAATTTCGGCCGGAGGTCCTGCCCGATTTTGCTGGAACAGAATTCGATAAAGCCGGTAGTCGGCGATGCGAGTTTAGTGGAAGGGCGTGTGGTCAGGCGATAGCTCTCCTGCGCTTTCGGCGCAAATCGAAACACTTCATTCAGCCACTTGCGCGGCAATCCTGCGATCGCCCCTAGCGCAAAACCTGTCTCCAAATACGGAACAGCGACCACACACTTGCCTTCTTGGAGCGCGGGAAGGATTTCCCGTCGCAGGCGAAAAGAGACATCAGCGGCGTACAAAAAAACAAGGGTTCGTGGAGACGGGCGTTCGTCAATTTCGAGTCACGGCCGCGGGGGAGCATGTTCGCCCAATCCACGATCGCTTCTTCGTTCCACTCCAGCCAGGGACGTTCGCGCGATTCTTGAAACAATTGCCTGATTTGAAGGTGCTGATCGTAAATCGGCGCCTCGGCGTCAATCGTAATGAATTTGAAGATCACCGCCAGGGCCTCGTACTCCTGGATGACACGGCCGATGAATTGACGATAGCTTTCAAAGGGGTCGCTGATGTTCGTTACGTCCTGCCCGGCCTCGTAATACTTGGGAGTACGGGTGGCCGCTATACGCTTTCCGCTGGTTTCAGGCGAAACCGAAAAATAGAACACAATATCGGGCCAGTACAGGGGCGAGTAGATATGCAACAGCCAATCCAAGGGCAAACCTCGTACCGCGTCGCGCGCCAAGGCCGTGAACAAGAAACGATCGGCGACGACCATCTTGCCTTTAACAAGAGCCGGTACGATTTCATTCTCCAACCGGTGCCGGAAATCGGCGGCATGCAACAGGCAGAACTCCTCAGGATTAATGGACCGCATGTTCTTACGCGCCTTGATGATCGGCTTGATCAGGCGCGACGAACTCCACTTTGTCGTCGTAACCTCGTAGCCCTCACCTGCGAGCCATTCTTTGAATAGTTTTCGTTGTGTGGTTTTGCCCGACCCGTCCGCGCCTTCAAACGCAATCAACAGACCGCGGTCTTTTCCCTTTTTCTGAATTTCTTCGCATAGTCGTTTAGCCAATTGCCTCGCGCTTTCCGGCATCTCTCCGCTCCACTCCGAAGTTCGGCGGCCACTATACAGAAGTCACTCCGGATTTTCCAGGGTGCGGCCGCGGCGGGTCCGTCGTGCCGCCATTCTATGCCAAGTTGTATAGAATAGTTTAAGCAGCATGAAGCACCTCCGAAACGAAGCAGAGGAAATCCGGCGACTTCTCGAGGACCGCATCCTCATCCTGGATGGAGCCATGGGGACGATGATCCAGGCCTTCAAGCTCGATGAATCCGGATATCGCGGAAAGTTTAAGGATCATCCCGCCGAATTGAAGGGGAACAACGACCTTCTCAACATCACGCAACCCGAACTGATCAAAAGCATCCACCGGCAGTACCTCGACGCCGGTGCCGACATCATCGAGACGAATACGTTCAATTCAAACGCCATTTCCATGTCGGATTACAAAATGGAATCGATGGTGTATGAACTGAACCTCTGGGGCGCGAGACTTGCGCGTCAAGTTGCCGATGAATTCATGACGGCCGATCCGAGCCGCCCTCGGTTCGTCGCCGGATCCGTCGGGCCGACGAATCGCACGGCCTCGATGTCACCGGATGTTAATAATCCCGCGTTCCGTGCCACCACGTTTGACGCGCTCGTCGCTGCCTATTACGAGCAAACGCGCGGTCTGGTCGACGGCGGGGCCGATATGCTGCTCGCCGAAACGATCTTCGATACCCTCAATTCGAAGGCTGCGCTTTTCGCTTTCGAGAAATATTTTTCGGAAACAGGGCGCCAGGTACCGGTGATGGCTTCCGTCACGATCACCGATAACAGCGGCCGCACGCTTTCGGGCCAAACCATTGAAGCCTTTTGGAACTCGATATCGCACGCAAGTCTTCTTTCGGTTGGCATCAACTGCGCTCTGGGCGGCAAACAGATGCGGCCCTATGTCGAGGAACTTTCCGAGATCGCGCCGGTTTACCTGAGCTGCCATCCAAACGCGGGGTTGCCGAATGCCTTCGGCGGCTACGACGAGACCGCCGATGAAACCTCGGAAATCCTGGGTGAGTTCGCTCGTAACGGATGGCTCAATATCGTTGGCGGCTGCTGCGGAACGACGCCGGAGCACATCAGAGCCATCGCCGATGCAGTACGCGCACTGAAACCCCGAGCGATTCCCCGCCCCGAGCCGTACCTTCGACTGAGCGGTCTGGAGCCATTGACCTTCCGGCCCAATTTGAGTTTCGTCAATATTGGCGAACGCACGAACGTCACGGGCTCGCCGAAGTTCGCGAAATTCATTCTCGCCGGACAGTACGAAGAAGCGCTCAGTGTCGCGCGTGACCAGGTGGAAGGCGGCGCGCAAATCATCGACGTCAATATGGATGAGGGGCTTTTGGATTCGGAACCCGCGATGACGCGGTTCTTGAATCTGATTGCGGTCGAGCCGGACATCGCGCGCGTTCCCATTATGATCGACAGCTCGCGTTGGGGCGTGATCGAGACCGGACTGAAATGTATTCAGGGCAAAGGTATCGTCAATTCCATCAGCCTGAAAGAAGGCGAAGACGTCTTTAAAGATTACGCAAGAAAGATCCGGCGCTACGGAGCTGCGGTCGTCGTGATGGCCTTTGATGAAAAGGGACAGGCCGATACCACGGACCGCAAAGTGGCAGTCTGCTCACGGGCGTACCGCATCCTCACCGAAGCAGTGGGCTTCCCGCCGCAGGACATCATTTTTGATCCGAATGTCCTTACTGTTGCGACCGGTATCGAGGAACACAACAATTACGCGGTCAGCTTCATCGAAGCGACGCGCCGCATTAAAGCCACTCTTCCGTTGGCGAAGGTCAATGGCGGCATCAGCAACATTTCGTTTTCGTTTCGTGGAAACAAAGTGGTGCGCGACGCGATGCATTCGGCGTTTCTTTATCACGCCATCCGTGTGGGCCTCGATATGGGTATCGTCAATGCCGGCCAGCTTGCCGTTTATGAGGAGATCCCGAAGGATTTGCTCGAGCTGGTTGAAGATGTTCTGTTGAATCGCCGGCCGGATGCCACGGAACGGCTGCTGGCATTCGCCGATTCCGTCCAAACGAGCGCGAAATCCGAATTCAAGGAGGACAGTTGGCGGCAGGGAAGCGTCGAGGAGCGTTTGAAACACGCCTTGATTAAGGGCGTCGTCGATTACATCGAACAGGATGTCGAAGAAGCGAGACAGAAATATGCTCGGCCGCTGTCCATCATTGAAGGTCCGTTGATGGATGGCATGAACGTCGTCGGAGATCTGTTCGGGTCCGGGAAAATGTTTTTACCCCAGGTCGTGAAAAGCGCGCGCGTTATGAAGAAGGCAGTGGCGCAGCTCATCCCCTATATGGAAGCTGAAAAGGCTGAGGGTGCTGCCGCTCAAGGAAAAGTGTTGCTGGCCACAGTTAAGGGTGATGTCCACGATATTGGAAAAAACATTGTGGGGGTTGTGCTGGCTTGCAATAATTACGAAGTCATCGATCTCGGTGTAATGGTTCCCTGCGACAAACTACTTACCGCGGCCAGGGACAAGAACGTCGACATGATCGGCTTGAGCGGCCTGATTACACCGTCGCTCGATGAAATGGTGCATGTAGCCAAAGAAATGCGCCGTCAAGATTTTCACACGCCTTTGCTCATCGGCGGAGCAACAACCAGCGCCATTCATACCGCGGTGAAGATTGCTCCCGCCTACGATCACGCCGTTGTGCATGTGGCCGACGCCTCCAGAGCCGTTGGCGTCGTGGGAAATCTGCTCAACGCCAAAACGCGCGTCGCATTTACGGCGCGAGTCCAACACGATCAGGCAGAAAGCCGGGAAAAGTACCTACGGCGTCGTGTTGACGTTCCCCTGGTTACTCTGGAAGAAGCGAGAGGCCGAAAACTTCAGCTGAACTGGACATCAAACGGGACGCCGCCGCAGCCGGCCTTCACCGGTTCACGCCTTCTCAGAGACGTACCATTAGCCGAGTTGATTCCGTTTATTGATTGGTCGCCGTTTTTCCATGTCTGGGAATTGCGCGGAACGTACCCGAAAATATTTGAAGACAAAATCATCGGCAATAGGGCCAAGGAATTGTTTGCCGACGGACAACAACTCTTGACCGAAATCGTCCAGCATGGGCTGCTTCACGCCTGCGGCGCCTACGGCTTCTGGCCCGCTTCTGCTGTCGGCGATGACATCGAGCTCTACTCCAATGAATCACGCGGACAGGTAGTGGCCAGATTTCATACGCTCCGCCAGCAGCTTCGAAAGGCTGCCGGCGAGTTCAATCAGGCGCTGGCCGACTTTGTCGCCCCAAAGTCTGCGGATGTGCTGGACTACATCGGAGCATTTGTCGTGACCGCAGGAGCCGGGATCGACGAACTCTCGGCGAGATTCGCAAAAGAACACGACGATTACAGTTCGATCATGGCAAAGGCCCTCGCGGACCGCCTGGCCGAAGCGTTTGCCGAGTGGCTCCACAAACGAGCCCGCCAGGATTGGGGCTACGGACGCGGCGAACAATCGACGATCGAGGACCTCATCAATGAACGATACCGTGGGATACGGCCGGCGCCCGGGTATCCCGCGCTTCCCGATCACACCGAAAAGCGGACGCTGTTTGATCTGCTCCATGCCGAGCAGAAGGCCGGTATCCAACTCACCGAAAATTACGCAATGATTCCGGCAAGTTCCGTCTGCGGCTTGTACTTCTCGCATCCCGCCGCGCGGTACTTCAGTGTCGGAAAAATAGGCCGGGACCAAGTGGAAGATTACAGCGCCCGAAAAGGCATAGCTGTCGCGGAAGCCGAACGATGGCTCGGCCCGAACCTCGCGTATCAGCACTAACGTAGTCCTCTCCTCCCAGAGGAGAGGTGGCTCTCCTCGCGCTCACCTGTTGCGTCAGCGCGAAAAACCCCGGGAGCTTCCGGAAAGAGATGTTATCGGTATCCAATCGCCGCGGAGCCGGCATTGCGTCCAAACCCCGATCGCGTAACAAGGTCTTACGCCGAACGCTTGAGTTCGCGTTGAACGGCTTCCGCGGAAGTGCCAACTCGGCTTGCGGCGTCACCGAGCTCATCCGAGTTGATGCGAGGCCAGCCTGTTAGATTCGGTCTGTTGCTGCGCCGGAATTCACAAATCCATCGTTGAAAACGCGATTTGTCCTGCTGGATTTGACGAATCCTCCGCGGGAAAAGCTATTGAACTAATCCGCCTGCGGTGGAAGGTAAGACGAAACCCAGATTAGAACCGCGTTCTCGATTCGCGTTTGCGATTGCTAGAAGGCGCCCATTTGCGCGTGTCAGATATCGATAGCGGCCGCATGATGCTGTTCATCCATAGGAAAGGGAAGAAGCACCGCTATGTTCCGCTACCGGTGCGCACGCTGGAGTTGTTGAAGCTAGTAGCAACAAAGCGAGTTGATTGAAGCCACGACCGATGGCGAGACCGATACTGGCGGTGGCCCATAAAGTGGCGGCCGAGTTGATTCCCTGAACACTGGCCCCGCGCTTCATGATGACGCCACCCCCCGATAAACCCGATGCCGGTGACCACGCCTGCGGCGACTTGCGGCAGGTACGCTCCGCCCAATCCAAGTTCGGCAACGATGGTAAACGTGGTTGCGCCCACGGCGACCAAGGTGTTGGTCTTCCGTCATCGGCCCTCCTTCGGTCGGGCCGTGTGCGCCAGTATACAGGCGCGATCTGATGCTGGATGGGACCCGTTCAAAAAACATTGTTTGCGCTGGAGCACCGATGGAAGTCGCTTTGGATTAGGTCAACCGACCGGGCGTCTCCCCTCCCATTACGGTCATCACCAACTGGCTCGCCGACATCGAACGCAAACGTTGATCACAGCTCGAGGACGAGCCGCATGGCATTTTCGATATTTACCATTCGCGCGGCAGGCATTCTACCGGCCGGACCCGTTGGCTGGAATCTCGCCGGATCCAACGAACGGATTTGAAAGCAGAGAAAAACCGTGTCGTGGGAAAGGCCGGTCTCGGCCGCAGCGACACGCACATTGACGGGGTAATCCCGCGGAACATTCTTCGCGTCGGTTCCCACGACAACGGTGACTACAAGCGGTTGCCGATTGATGGCGTCGCTTGAAACGACCAAGACCGGCCGGCGTCCGACCTGTTCACGTCCTTTCGTCGGATTGAGATCGACAAAGTAGATCTCGCCTCGTTTAATCACAGTCCATCCCGCTCAGTTTTCGTGAACTCCTTGCTGATTCTCTTTGTTTCGGCTCGAATCGAGGGATCGGCCGCCATCGACGCCATCGCCTCCTCGAATTGGGTGCGCCTGTGGCGGTCAGCGTATTCCTGGAGTGCCGAAATGACGAGTCTGTTCCAGTTCTTCACCTCATCCGGCGCGATGAGCGCGCCTATCTCGTCCACGAGCCGGCGCGGTAGAGCAACACTGCGCCTCACTGTTTGTGACTTTTTGTGTTTCTTCATAGCACACAGTTTAACACACCGCGGTCAGCGACCTTACGCTTCTAGCGCCGCCAGCCCCACGTAGCTCCACGCGGAAGTGACGCGCAATCTCTGATATCATCCGCAGCAACGTGAAGCCAATGACTAATCTTCTTCGGACTTGGTTGCTGATTTTGGTGGCCGGCGCAACGAGCCTGCTGGCGCAGCAGGCCGGAGCACCGGTAACGATCCGCGCGGCGCAGGTCTTTGACGGCCGCGCTGTGCAGCGGAATGTTGTCGTCACCGTGCGCGGGTCGAAGATCGAGCGTGTCGAGCCCGCCGCCGGCGCGGTAACGTACGACCTTGGATCGATGACGCTGCTGCCCGGGTTCATCGACACACACGTTCATATCGGATGGCACTTCGATGCGAACAACAGGTGGGTCGATGAAGGAGAATCTGCGGACCAGGCGGCGCTCTATGGAGCAGAAAACGCGTACGTCACGTTGATGGCGGGGTTCACAACCGATCAGAGTGTAGGCAGGCCGTCCGACAAGCCGCTTCGGGATGCGATTGCGCGCGGCGTGCTCCCCGGTCCCCGGATCCTCACCTCGCTCGACCAAATGACGGATGCGCAACTGACACCGCAGCAGCTTCGCGAATACGTTCGACGCAAGAAAGCAGAGGGTGCGGATCTGATCAAGATCTTCGCCTCGGCCAGCATCAGGGATGGCGGCGGGGCGACCCTCTCCCAGGAACAGCTCGATGCAGCCTGCGGCGAAGCTCGCGCGCAGGGCCTGCGGACAATGATCCACGCGCAGAGCGCCGAATCGATGATACGAGCCGCGCGGGCGCACTGCACTGCCGTCGAACATGGCGTCCTCGCGACGCAGGAAGCATTCACCATTCTCGCCCAGAACGGCATCTGGTTCGATCCCAACATCGGCCTCAACTTCCCAAACTATTTCGAGTTCAAACGCCGGTTCCTCGGCCTGGGCAACTACACCGAAGAAGGCTTTGCAGCGATGGAAAAGGCGCACGCTCTCGGCGGGCCGATGTTCAAGATGGCCTTGAGGACGCCCGGACTCAAGATGGTGATGGGCACAGACGCCAACGCAGGCGCGCATGGACGGAATGCCAGAGAAACCATCGAGCGCGTCCGGTTCGGCCAGAAGCCGATGGAGGCGCTGATCGATCTGACCTCGCACGGCGCCGAGTCGATGAATCTGCAGAACCTGATCGGCTCCATCACGCCGGGGCTTGAAGCGGATCTCGTCGCGGTCGACGGCGATCCCTTGACGGATATCACAGCTCTCGAGCGCGTGCGGTTCGTCATGAAAGCCGGCAAGCTCTACAAACGGTAGCTCGGGATGGAGCGGATTGCGTCCAAGCCCGGCAATTCGCATGCACTTCGTAAGATCCGGGCGGGAGCGCTTCAACGAGATAAAGCTCCAATTCGTTCGATAAGGCTTCGCGCGCAATTCCCGTGGCCGTATTGATGACCTTGATGGGCAGCAGTGAGGTTGCTATGTCAATTTCCGATGAATCGAATGCTACCCTTCTTCTGCTAGGGTTTCGCCATTTTGACCGGCTTCCAGGAAGCAAGAAACGTGTCACAACCCGGCAACTCCGCACTGCCTGATCGGCTCATGACGCGGTTTCTGGCTTCCCCCAGGACATGAAGCTTAGCCAATGTGAGTTCATGATAATAGCGGGACAACTACTGCCCAAACGAGGAAGAGGAAGAATATGAGTAATAAAACGCTCCGCGTGGCGTCGGCCGTGTCGTGGAGGGCGTATTAAGTCAACTTGCCGGGGGAGCACGCAGCATTTAAGGTTGGTGCACGGCGGATTTAAGTAAAGAATTTTTCGGCGCAGAGGGGATTTGAAGGATATCCGGTGTGGGCGAGGCAGAGCCCCGAAGTTGGCGAAATCGCTCCTGGCGCGGTCTCCATTGGCGAATCGATGGCGCAACACGCCACGCTTCGAAACCGCCTGTAACAAATCGAGCGATTACGCCATTTGACGGCGTGCTGCCGTCATGTGATAACGCGGACGTGCGCGGGGGCAAGGTACCAGTGTTTGAGGATCGCGTAGGCACGCGATCGTGCAGCTCGCCTCATTCCCCGCTCTGTCGGTGCAACATCCGACGCTGCCTGCACTCCAATCACGGTGGTCGTGCTCCGAGGAATCAGGTCATCGAACCGCCTTATGACTCTCGGAGCGGTTTGGGAGGGCTATTGGCGCAGGATGGGTACCTCCGAAGCGAGGACCTTGTCCTTAGGAACGCTTAGATA
>WNGK01012850.1_pt1 | contig 13768 bp, 15 predicted proteins | sample 5400601 | NCBI WGS metagenome assembly WNGK01 (sample SAMN13153376, study PRJNA577476) | soil metagenome | isolation source: 60 cm soil or saprolite under Garry oak tree replicate 1 | place: USA:California | collected 2016-06-15 | reverse complement strand
GGCCCGACGGTGTCCGGACCGGACATCACCCCGGCAGCGCCGCTGAACCTCCAACTCCTCGCGGTCGTCGTCGGAGCGATCGCGGCCGTTGGGGCCGGACTGTTCCTCACGCGGCGGAGGCGATGAGTGATGCGGCCATCCGGGACAATCGTGCTGGGCATCCTCGCCGCGGTCGTGGCACTCCTCGCCGCACCCGCCGCCGCCCAAGGGCCCATCTTCGGGACGATCACCGGACCGAACGCGTTGGCTCCGGGTCAGGTGAGCGCGTACAACCTGACGATCGGCGGCGGGCCGACCGGCGCGGTCACGTACACAGTCTCGTGGTACCTCAGCGGCCCGAACGTCGCAGGTGGTAAGCCGAGCGCCAGTCAACCGATGACCGCCACCGGCAATCGGACCACCTTCAGCTTGAACGTCACCGCGCCGCCGGCCGAGCAGACGATGTCGCTCGTGGTCCGGATCTCGGCCGCAGTCGGCTCGACCTACGAGAACACGACCGTCGAGAAGTCGATCACGATCATCACGCAGATCGTCTTGAGCGCCACGTTCCAGAACGCGGGCACCACGGCCGCGGTCAACGTCACGGTCCGGTTCTACGTCGACGGCGTCCTCGCCGGGACAGAGAAGATCGCCCGGCTCAACCCAGGAGCCCGGGTCACCGAGACGCTCAACTATCTGCCCTCCGGACTTCAGCCGGGGACGCACCAGGTCCGCGTCGAAGCAGATCTGGACGGGAACGGCGTGATCGACCCGGCGAAAGGCGAGGCGGTCGTCTCGAGCCTCTTCTATCGCGGCACGACGCCCCTGAGCACCGCCTGGACGATCTTGATCGGGATCGCGGTGTTCTTGCCCGTCCTCCTCCTCACGGTCGCCCTCCGGCGACGACAGCGCGCCTAGTCACGCCGGCTCAAGGAGCCAGACGTCGGAGTGGTTCCGCATCAACATGCCGAGTTTCGTGCGGCTAATCCCCGCGCGCTTCAGGAGGGCCTCGAGGCTCGGGCCTTCCGGGAGCTGGACGGCTCCGTCGACCCACGCGGCGGCCACGGGCTCGTACCGGACGCCGTCCCGACCCACGTGGACGCGGGCCGCGGCCGCCTCGCGGAACGTGTGGAGCACGATGTGGACCGAAGTGACGGCGGTCGGTCGGACCTTGTGATTGTAGTATTGCGCGACCTCTCGGTGGACCGGTGCGAAGGCGCCGACGCGCTTCGCGTACTCCCGCCAACCGCGTTCGAAGGGGGAGTGGAACGTGGACATGCAGTGCTCGGTGATCGGACGGACCTCCTCGAAGGTCGAGAGGATCGACTGGCCCGTCGACAGCGCGGAGAGGAACTCCGCCCAGGTGGTGTACTCCTCCTTCGGCATGGATCCTGCGAGGTTCTTCGCGAGCGACAGGAGGTAGTTGTTCAAGCCGGCGATCCCGACCTTCGCGGCGATGTCCTCCAGGAACAGGTGGGTCGCGATCTCGACGAACGGGTTGCTCTCCGGCATCCGGGATTCGGACGCCATTTCAGCGTTCTCCCTTGATCCGCGCTCCGCGCATGACGAGCGCGTAGACGCACTCGTAGTTCCGCAGGAGAGCGCGCATGTGGTCCTCGTTGATGTTCACCTGGGCCACGTTCTTCGAGGAGATCTTCGTCTCCCCGCTCCAGCCCCGTGTGGCGAGGAGGAAGCAGGCGAGCGAGTTCCCTGACACGGAGATGTTCTTTGCGATCTCCTCCCGGAACCGTTCGTGGAACACGCAAAAATTGCAGACCGCGATGTTGTGGACGTTCTCGTTGTACTCGTCCGTCACGGCCTTGTCCGCCGGACTCATCCGCCCGACCGCGAACCGGGTCCGGAAGATCGTCGGGACGTAGCAGCACTGACGCATCGCGTACAGGTACCCGACGACGTCACCGTCGACGTCCGTGATCGCCATGTCCGTGAGCGGCGTCACCTCGCCCTCGATGCTGAAGGCGGTCCGGGCCTCCCGGACGGCGACGTTGAACGAGGTCCATCCGAGGTAGGCCTCTTTCCCCATGCGGCTCGCGAGGTTGTCCCCGACCCGCTGCCAGAACTCGACGACGCCGTCCGCCCCGGCCTTCTCGATCATGTCCTCGATCAGGGAGGCGAGCGCCACGTCGATCATGAGAGACCTCCGGCGTCCTCACACGAAGGAGCTGAGCACTTGCTTCAGGCGTGCGCGCCACTCTTTCTCGGCCTTCGCGGCGACCGCCTCGCCTTCGAGATCCCGCAGCCGGTCGACGACGATCGTCAGGTGTTCTTCTTGAACTCCTTCGTCTCGCCGAACTTCTCGACGAACAGGATGCGCGTGAGCCGCTTCAGTTCGCCGGCGACGGCCTCGTCGTACGAGGCGAGGATTTCCGGGGTAATCGGCCGGGACTCGAAGAGATGGCGGACGACGATCGACGTCTTGACGACGTTTGCGAGGACGCCCTGCATCTTCGTGATCTCGACGGGCTTCGTCGTCAGGAAGACGAGGAACGCGCGGTCCCCGACGCCGGAGATGATGATCGTGCCGGCCTCGAACTGCTGGACGGACATCATCATGTTCTGGCCGCTCAGCTGGTTGCAGATGTGGGCCAGGTTGCCCTTGAGAAGGTTCAGCAACCGATACTCGCGAGGATCGAGCTGGTTCGGGATCGAGGAGGAGAAGATCCGTCCGTCGACGCCGGAGAACATCGCGATATCGAGGTTGTTCTCCTCCCGCGCGCGCTTCAGCTCCGTCTCGAGGAGATGCTTCAGGTGGCCGACCGTGTCGGCCCCCATCGTCTTGTCGACTTGGCCCGCGTAGGGCATCTATCCGCCCCGCTTCAGCCCGTACGAACTGAACAGGATCTGGAGGGCCTCTTCCGGCGAGTAGTCGTAGTCCCAGTGCTTCTGCATCTTCCGGATGCGCTCGATCACGCGCGCGGGCGCCTTCATGGCCTCCGCGGTCTTGATCGCCTCCTCGAACGTCTTGACGTGGCCGCGGCTCTGCTCCTCGGGGATGTGCGTCGGACTCGATCGGACCACGATGCCGACGCCGCGGGCGAACAGGTACGGGTAGACGCCTTCGCCGTGGTGCACCCCGCGCATCTTCAGGAGTTTCACCGTCCGGTTGAAGGCCCCGCCGATTGGATAGTACTCCAGATGGATCGCGCCGTCGGACAGGTAAATCGGCAGGAGGACGTCCTCGCCGATCGTCTCGCCGGGCTTCGCGTGTTCCTCGACCGTGCACAGGACGACGCCGAGTTCCTTGAGCGTGTAGAAGAGTTTGCCAATCAACTCGCGTTGTTCGAGCTTCTCCGCCGTCGCCCAGATGACCGGCGTCATCGGATCGATGACGACGCGGGTCTTGATGTTGTAGTCGGCGCGCGCTTTCACGAGTTGCGGCAGCTGCTCCTCGATCATCTTCTTGAAATTGCGGCCTTTGAGATGGATGAAGAACAGGCTTTTCTCGTAGTACTTGCGCATGTCGAAGCCCATCAGGTCGGCCTCGCGCATAATCTGCTCTGGCGGTTCCTCGAGGGTCACGTACAGAGCCTGTTCGCCTTGCTCGATGCCTTCCATCAGGAATTGGATCGCGAACGTGGACTTGCCCGTGCCGCTCGAGCCCAGGATGACGACGGTCGACTTGGGCCAGAATCCGCCTTCAATCAGATCGTCGAGTCCGGGAATCCCGCTCGGAACTCTCTCGGTGTCCGCCATGGTCATGTTCCCCCCGGCGACCGGACCCTCCACGGGGAGGGCGGGGCCTCGCTGGGTAGAATGCACGATTCGATGCCTATGGCTTTTTAAATGAATTCCGACCCCGGAATCCGCATTGATAACGTAGGTCGCCCGGCTTTGGACGGCGGCCGATCTGGGTGGCATGGGTCAACGAACGAGCCATTCCTCGAATCGACTCAAACTCAAGCGAACCGAGGCGATCAGCTGGGACCGAGAACATCGTGCGTTTCGAAGTCATCACGTCATCAGCGCTGGGGTCGTTTGAGGTAAGGCTTTGACCCGACAAGACAATCACGATCTCCGGATGCCGAGAAACCGTCGCAAGTATTCGAGGCGCGAAAAGGCGTTCGGGTGGATGGGGGCGACGACTTTCGCTGCCCTTTCCGGTGTGCTAATCCTTACGACACACGTCTTCGGTGGGCTCGGGGTGATGGCCGTTGTTTTTGGGGCGTGGACGGGAGCTCTGGTCGGCGCTTGGGGATTTGCGATCGGCGCCGCCCTCGCTCGCATCACGGATCCCGCTCTGGTGCCGCCAGTGATGATGGGGTGGCCTGTCACCGCAAAGAAAGTTCCTAAGTCCAAATAGTCTTGGGGAAACAGGTCTAGAATCCCGTCTCAAAGCTTCTCGCGGACTGCGTCGAGTTTGTCGGCGAGCTCCTGGCTACGGGAAGCGACTGCGACCTCGCCGCGCGTCTTCTCGATGAGGCTGCGCGCGACATCTTGCTTGCGCTTGAGGGCGACTAAGGCCGTCGGATAGTCGAAGCGCATCAGGGAGTCCAAGATCCGTTCCATCTTCTCGAGGTAGCCAGACGCTTGCTTCACGTCCCCGCGACGGAGATGCTCGAGCGCGAATCGGCGCAACTCCCCGACGACGTCTCCAAGGCCGAGGAGGTATGCGGTGTCCGTGAGGCCCAGATCCTTCGGACTGGGAAGGGGATCCTGCTCCAGGATCGCGTGGACGAGGAACGCCTCGCCCGCTTCCTGCATCGCGTTCTCGACGATCCCGGTGTGGTACAGGTCCGGATGGTCCTTCAGGAGGCTCCGGAGCTTCAGGATCTCCTCCCGCGTCTCCTGGAGTGCCGTGCCGACATCGTGCCCGCGGTGCATGGCCTGAATCGCACTCCCGCTCAACCGTGCGATCGTTCGAGACGACTTGATCGTCAGCTCGCGGACCTCGTCCTTCTCGTCCAACCGGCCCTCGATCTCGGAGATGACGTCATCGAGATTCTTCACGGCGCGAGGATGACCCATCCCGTTATTTGAGGGTTGGCTCGTATGGCATTCGAGGCAGCGGCCAAATCCCAGCCGCCACCTTAGCTCGGGGCCTTCGGTTCCTCGGGTCGCGCGAGGAGAGAGGGCACCGTTCGACGCGCCGGGGGAAACCGGGCGGAGCGGCCCGAACGGCCGAGGCCTCTCGCATTGGGCCTTTGGTTCGTGTTCATCGGGCTTTTGGCGCTCGGCCTCTGGAGCTTCAGGCCACCTCGAGTGCATTAGCGGGACTCGCGAATGGTCTGCATCCGGTCGACCTTCCGCTGAATGACCTCGGGCTTGCCGATGTCCCGCCGGGCGTAGAAACTCCCTGAGACGAAAGCCAAGGCTTCTTCGGAGGCCGACTCCGCGTCCATGAGATTGGCCGCGATGCCGACGATCGCAAGGGACCGGGAGGTCGTCGTGTACAGGTGTCCGCCTTTCTCGTCGACGCTGGCGTAGTAGAGCTTCGCCCCGGTGCGGCGAACGCTCTCCTCGTCGACCTTGAGCTGCTCACCTGGCTTCGGATGCGAGCCATACCCCATTGGGACGACGTACTTGCATACGGTGGCCTTGCGGGCGAACGTGACACTCGTCGGGAGGTTCCCCGCCGTGAGACGCGCACAGATGTCGAGGAAATCGGTCTCGAGAATCGGCAAGACGTTCATCGATTCCGGATCCGCGAACCGGACGTTGTACTCGAGGAGTTTCGGACCATCCTTCGTCGCCATGAAACCGCCGTACAGAATTCCTTTGAACGGCGTGCCGCGCGTCGCCATCGCCTCGACCGTCTTCGCCATCGTCTCGAGTGCGCGGTCGACGTCGGCGGTTGTGAGAAACGGCAACCGGTGGTCCGCGTCACTGTAAGATCCCATCCCCCCGGTGTTCGGCCCTTTGTCCCCTTCGTACGCGCGTTTGTGATCCTGCGCGAGTGGCATCGGCACAAGCGCCCGGCCGTCGCAGAACGCCTGGAGGGAGAACTCCTCCCCGACGAGTTTCTCTTCGACGAGGAACCGCGCCGTTCCCCCGATCTTCTTCTCGAAGATCTCGCGGCCGTAGGCGAGGGCCTCCGCTTTGCTCGAGAAGTGATCTCCCCAGACCCTCACCCCTTTCCCGCCCGTAAGGCCGAGCGGCTTGATCACGAACTCGAAGTCCGAGTCGCCCACGAACTCCTCGAAGCCCGCGAGATTGTCGATCGCCCAGAACTGCGGCAACCCTGAGATCTGATGGTCCCGCATCAGGGTCCGCGTGAATTCCTTGTTCGTCTCCAGCTGGGCCGCTTCTTGCGATGGACCGACCGTTGGAATCGCGGCGGCTTCGAGGGCATCGGTGATCCCTTTCTCGAGGGGAGCCTCCGGTCCGATCACCGCGAGTTCGATTCCGTGGCCCTTCGCCCACGAGACGATGCGCTCGACGTCCGTCACGTCCCCGAGGAGGACGTCCTTCGAGCGTCGGCGGATTCCTGGATTCTGGTTCGCCATTGCGGCGTAGATGTCGGCTTGACTTCGACGGAGCGCTTCGACGATCGCATGCTCGCGGCCCCCGCCCCCGACGACCAACACCTTCATAATTGCAATTCGGAAAAGTGGCGGCCGGGATTTCTACTTTCGCGCACGCACGCGCATGTCACGGTGCGGATGCAGCGCCCGCTGCTTTCGAGGACATTTCCGCCGCCAAGACGGTGTTCGAAAGGAGCATGGCAATCGTCATCGGGCCAACGCCTCCGGGGACCGGCGAAATGGCCTCCGCCTTCGGGCGCACGCCATCGAAGTCCACGTCGCCCACCGTGCGATATCCACTCTTCGTGCTCGGATCGTGGATCCGATTGATTCCGACGTCGATCACGACCGCGCCCTGGTTGACCATGTCCGCCTTGATGAATCGCGGAGAGCCCATCGCCGCGATCAGGATCTCCGCGCGTCGCGTGTGCGCCGCGAGTTCGCGGGTCCCACTGTGGGCGATCGTCACGGTCGCGTTCGCCTTCGGGGCCTTCTGCAGGAGGAGGGCGGCGAGCGGTTTCCCGACGATGTTGCTCCGGCCGACGATCACGACGTCCCTCCCGTTCGGATCGTACCCGCTCCGCGTGAGGAGTTCGACGACGCCCGAAGGCGTGGCGGGCGCGAACCGGGGGCGGCCGATCAGCACGAGGCCGACGTTGACCGGATGGAAGCAGTCGACATCCTTGAGCGGGCTCACCGCCGAGACGGCTCTGTCCACCGAAATCTGGTCGGGCAGCGGCTGCTGGACCAGGATGCCATGCACCTTCGGATCGCTGTTCAATCGGCCGACCTCCTGGAGGAGTCGAGCCTCCGGCACATCCGCCGGGAGGTCGATCGTCCAGTGGGACATCCTCATTTCCTCAGAGGCCTTGCCTTTCATCTTGACGTAGAGTTGCGACGCCGGATTCTCCCCCACGAGGACGGCCGCGAGGCCCGGGACCACGCCGGCATCCGCGAGCCTCGTGAGCCGCGGCTTCAGCTCGGTCCGGATGTCGTCCGCGATCTTCTTGCCATCAATCACGTTGCCGGGCAGTCGAGGCACCTCGTGGCGGGAATTGGTCCGCTCGATATAGCCTTTGAGCGCGTGACGCGCCTCGTGTCAGACGCCGCGCACGGGCCACAGAATCGTACCCCGATGCTGTCAGACAAAGACCCTCCGGTCGGCGTTCCACAAAAACGCTTAAGACCGCTCGCGACGTTCGGCGGCGCGGATGCACCCTAGCGACTGGTCTCGACTCCTCACGGAACGTCAGCGCGAGGTCCTTTCGATCGTCGTGGAGAACAAGGTCTACCGCAACCGGGACTCGAAGATCCCGGAGCTCGCGGAGAAGATGGGCATCGCGCCGGCCGCGGTCGCGAAGCACTTGCTCGAGATCGAGAAGACCGCCTTGTTGAACGTCGTCGTCTCGCCCTCGGAGCAAGGCAAGCGGGCGTACGAGCGGATGGAGCTCGAGCCGCGGCCGGAACAGAAACAGACCGCGGAGGCGTTGGACCGCAACACGGTCACGGTCCTTCGATTCCTGCATGTCCATCCGGACGCGAGCACGACCGAGGTGGCCGAGGAGCTCGGTTTCTCCGAGTACACGACGGTCAACAGCCTGCGGGTCCTGATGGCGGTCCAGCTGATCACGAAGCAGCGGGGTCCGGCGGTGCGGAGGGGCGTCCCTCCCTACGTATATCGGCCGACGGCGCACGGCGAGGACTTGGCGGTGCGGTTCCCTGCCGAGGCCACCGCGTAAGGCCGAAATAGCCGCGACCCTCTCCCCATCCCGCATTGTACGATGCGGTCGTCGTGGGTGCCGGGCCCGCCGGTGGAATGGCCGCACGGTCGCTCGCCGCCGCAGGATTCCGGACCGCGATTCTCGAAAAGAAAAAGGTCGTCGGGGAACCGGTCCAGTGCGCGGAAGGCGTGAGCGAGTTCGGCCTCGCGTCGAACGGGCTGCATCCGCGCGATGAGTGGGTCGTACAGCGCGTGTCCGGCGCGAAGTGCATCGTGCCGAACGGGACTTGGTTCTACATCACCCGGCTCCCAGGTTATGCGATCAGCCGCCCGACATTCGACCGGTGGCTCGTCGACGGGGCCGTGGACGACGGGGCGGAACTCCGCACATCGACGAAGGTCACGGGCATTTCTCATCACGACGGCGTCTGGCGGGTCCAGGCGAACGGGGAGACGATCGAGTCGCGCATCCTGATCGGCGCGGACGGACCCGCGAGCTTCGTCGCGCGCCAGGCGGGCCTCGTCCGGAGCCTCGAACGGATCGGTGCGTACGAATACCGGTTCCGCCGCGAGGATGTGCCCTTCCTCGACCCGGAGTACTTCCTCCTCTACATCGGCGAAGCGTACAACGGCGGCTACGCGTGGATCTTCCCGAAGGGCGATTCGGTGAACGTCGGCGCCGGAGGCCACATCGACGCGCACGCCGCCACGGTGGATTTTTGCCGCAAGTTCGGGATCGACGTGGACCGGAGGACGCAGACGATCGCGGGTTCGATTCCGGCGCGGTACGATCTGACCGCGCTCGCGGCACCCGGCCTCGCGATCGCCGGCGATGCGGCGGGGATCACGAACCCCCTGAATGGCGCCGGCATCCATCCCGGAATCTTCAGCGGGCGAGTGGCCGGCGAGTTCGCGGTGAACGCCCTGGAGCGTGGGGATCCGAGTTCGATGATCGGATACGACCAGGCGATGAAGGCGTCCCCTTTCCTCGACCCGCTCCTCTTCTGGATGATCGACCGCATCCGCCGATGGGGCGATCGGCTGATGAATTCCGTCGGCGAGGAACTCGACGGGCTGGACTGGCGCGCCGTCAATCCGCGGATGATCGGCTCCGTGCTGTTCCGGAAGCCGTGGTTGGGAATCCACGCGCGCGAATTCTACCGGATGATCCTCGCCCTCGAACTGTGCGACCGCTACGGTTGGTAATCGGTTTTCTCCATGCATCGACCGAAGCCTAGATAGCTCCGCCGGCATTCCCGCGCGCGATGCCCGCGGAGGTGACGAGCCGTCCGATCCGCGCGGGCACTCGACTCGAACGGATCCTCGCGGCAGGATCGTTCGCGGTGACGGCGGAGATCGCGCCGCCCGCGTCCGCGGATGGATCGGAGATCCGACGCCACGCGGCCGTCTATCGCGGGACCGTCGACGCATGCAACGTCACGGATGGGCAGCGCGCCCTCGTTCGGATTTCCTCCATGGCCGCGGCAACAATCGCGTTGCAGGAAGGCGTCGAGCCGATCATGCAGATGGTCTCGCGGGACCGGAACCGCATCGGCCTCCAGTCGGACCTGCTCGGCGCCTCGGCCCTCGGCATCCACAACGTCCTGTGCCTCTGGGGCGACCCGCCGACCGCGGGGAACGAGAAAGACGCGAAGGCCGTCTTCGACCTGAACACGGAGGAAATGATCGCGACCTTCCGAGGGCTGCGGGACGCGGGGACCCTGCGGGGTGGAGACAAGGTCGAGCAGGCGCCGAAGGTGTTCATCGGCGCGGCCGCGGATCCGTTTCGCGGCTCGAAGGAGGAGTCCTTCGGCAAGCTCCGGGGGAAGGTGACCGCCGGCGCCGACTTCGTCCAGACCCAAGGCGTCTACGATGTCGATGTGTTCGAGGAATGGATGCGCCTCGTCCGGAAAGAGTGGCTCCACGAAAACGTGTACATCCTCGCGGGCGTCATCCCGCTGAAGTCGGCCAAGATGGCGCAATTCATGGTCGAGAAACTCGGTGCGGTCGTACCGAAGCACATCCTCGATCGGATGGAACGCGCGCCGAATCCGAAGGCGGAGGGAGTGAGCATCGCCGTGCGGACGATCAAGGCCCTCAAGAAAATCGAGGGCGTCCGCGGAGTCCACCTCATGCCGATCGGATGGGAGGAAGTCGTGCCCGAGGTGGTCAAGCAAGCAGGCCTACTCCCTCGTCCCGATCCAAAGGCGTGAGTAACTTCTCCTGCGCCGTCGCGATTCCCCTCACCGAAGACTTAATTGCAATCTCCCCATTGCCATCCGGTAATAGGGATGGTATCCCCCCGCCGAGCTCTCTTCAGCGTGTCCGACAAAGAGGGTCTCGTCGAGTTCGCCCGGGGGTTGCACGCCCTCGGTTTCGAATTGATTGGAACGGAGGCCGATCGACATCGTCGTCGTGAACCTGTATCCGTTCGAGAGTACCGTCGCGAAACCGGACGTCCGGCTCGAGGACGCGATCGAGAACATCGACATCGGCGGCGTCTCCCTCATTCGGGCCGCCGCGAAAAACGTCGCACGCGTCAGCGTCGTCGTCCGGCCCTCGCGCTACGGCGAGGTCCTCCGAGCGTTGCAGGAGCACCGCTCCATCCCGGAGAAACTCCGGAGCGACCTCGCGATGGAAGCGTTCGAGTACACGTCGCGCTACGACGCGGCGATTTTCAACTATCTCGCGAAACGCCAGGGAAGCGCGCTCCCGCCGGCACTGCGCCTCGCGTACGACAAGGTCACGGACCTCCGGTATGGGGAGAATCCGTATCAGAGGGCGGCCTTGTACCGGGAGCCGTTCCCGTTCGCCGCGACGGCAACCGCGGAGAAGCTCCAGGGAAAGGAGTTGTCCTACAACAACCTAATCGACCTCGATGCGGCCTTGCGCCTCGCGACGGAGTTCGAGCGACCCGCGGCGGTCGTGATCAAGCACACGAATCCGTCCGGGGTGGCGCTCGCCTCGACGCTCGCCGAGGCGTACGCCAGCGCCCATGCGGCCGACCCGATCTCGGCCTACGGCGGCGTCGTCGGACTGAACCGTCCGGTCGATCTCGCAACCGCGAAGGCAATGAAGAAGGATGTCCTCGACGCGGTCATCGCACCGGAGTACGAGCCGGCCGCACTCGACGTCCTCAAGTCGAAGAAGAAGGGGACGTTCCTGGTCCTCCGGACCCGCGGACCGTTCCGGAGCGACCACGGGATCGACATGGTCCGCGTCCTCGGCGGCGTGCTCCTCCAGACGACGGGCTTTCCCACGCCGCGGCCCGAGGCCTTCAAGGTCGTTACGAAAGTCTCGCCCACGCCGGCGCAGCTGCGCGACATCCTCTTCGGAATCCTGGTGAGCCGGTATGTCAAGTCGAACTCGATCGTCCTCGTCCAGGGCGAGCGCACGGTCGGCATCGGAGCCGGTCAGATGAGCCGCGTGGATGCGTGCATGCTTGCGTGCCACAAGGCGAAAGGCGCGGCGCGCGGGAGCGTCGCGGTCAGCGACGCGTACTTCCCGTTCCGAGACGGCCTGGACGAACTCGCGAAAGGCGGCGTCGCGATGGTGGCCCAGCCCGGCGGCTCGATTCGCGACGACGAAGTCATCGCGGCGGCCGACGAACACGGAATCGGAATGGTCTTCACGGGGATTCGGTTGTTCAAACACTGAGGGAGCTCGATGGGGCGGACCAGGATCGGAGTGCTCGCCTCGGGGCGGGGCACGGACTTCCAGAGCCTTGTCGACGCGCGGAAGCGCGGCGACCTGGACGTCGACCTCGCCGTCCTCGTGTGCAACCTCCCGGGTGCGCCGGTGCTCGATCGGGCGAAGGCGGCGAACGTCCCCGCGGTTGTCATCGATCATCGGCCGTATGGGAAAGACCGCGAAGGTTTCGAGCGGGAGGTCCTGAAAATCCTCCGGGAGAAACGGGTCGAGCTGGTCGTCTTCGCGGGGTTCATGCGTCTGGTCTCGGCGGCCTTCATCCGCGCGTTCCCGAATCGCATCATCAACATACATCCCTCGCTGCTTCCCGCCTTCCCGGGCGCCCACGCGCACCGCGATGCGATCGCTGCCGGCGTCAAGGTCTCCGGCTGTACGATCCACTTCGTCGACGCGTCCGTGGACGGCGGGCCCATCATCCTGCAGAAGGCGGTCCCGATCCTCGAGGACGATACGGAAGACTCGCTCGCCGCACGGATCCTCGAGCAGGAACACATCTTGTTGCCTCTCGCCGTGAGGCTCTTCGCCGAAGGCCGGCTTCGCGTCGAAGGGCGTCGCGTGCGAATCGACACCCGAGGAGTCAAGCTCCCTCCGATGGCCTAGCCCACTCGGATGGCCCAAAATAAAGGGCCGTCCAGGGTTCCTGAACGGCCTCGTTGTGGAGGGATGCTTGTCTAAGCGACCCGGCAACGAAGCCACGATATAAGACCGTTTTCCGACGCCGCTCGCGGGACCGTGGAAAGACGTATCCGGCATCCGAAAAGAAAAAAAGGTAGGCCGTTCGCCGTTTCAAGAAAACCAGGGAACGGCCCGTTGTGGAGGGATGCTTGTACGGTTTCCTAGAAGCCTGTGATATTTGAACATTGCACCAACTCGAGACGCGCGCGAGTCTCTGATCAGGGCTGAAGCGCCGCGAAATCGGAATCGATCGACGGGACATTCCACAAGGCTTATGGTGGCCGCGGGTGTTCGATGGCGAGGCACGCTTCGATGAAGGGAGTCGGGAAGTTCGGCGAGGTCATGGCCGGCGAGAAGGGCAAGGTGAGCTACGACGAAGTCGCGGCCCGCCTCGAGAAGATCATCCACTCCGGAAGCCAGCGCAAGCCGATCACCGATTTCGTGTGCCGGGAGCTGCGGAAGATCCCGCACTACACGTGGGTCGGGATCTACAACGTCGACGAATCGGAACTCGTCCTCGCTTCCTGGTCCGGCCCGAGCGCGACCCTCCACCTGCGGATCCCGCTGGGCCAAGGCATCTGCGGGGCCGCCGTGGCGGAGAAGGGGACGGTCATCGTGCCGGACGTGAACGACGATCCGCGGTACCTGCAGTGTTTCATCAACACGCACGCGGAGATGGTCGTGCCGATCCTCCGAGACGGCGCCCCGATCGCCGAGATCGACATCGACTCGGACCAGCTCAATGCATTCACCCCGACGGACCAGGAGTTCGTCGAGTGGGTCGCGCACGAACTCGTCCGGATCCTGTGAGAACGGTCAGAGGCGGAACTCGCCCCACACCCGGATGAAGGTGTCGACTTGGTCCGGCGTCGCCAACTCATAGGCGGTCATGAGGCGCGCGACGGACTTCGGGTCGACGACGCGGTATCCGCGCTCGGTCGGCTCCGCGTGGGCGAGGATCCCGGCCGCCTGCATTTTCTTCAGGTGATGAGAGAGCGTCGACGGCGACACGGGCACCTGCTCCAGGATTTCTTTGTGGGTCGCCGCCTCCCGTTCCATGAGGAAATCGATCACCTTCAATGGCACCGGCTGACGCAAGAAGGCGAGGATCTGCTTCTCCGCCTCGCTGAGGGCGGGCCGCGCCTCCGCCTGACCCGGCGTCGATCGCGGATAGAAACGCTTGTACTCCCCGTCCATCGCGGAC
>WNGK01005513.1_pt1 | contig 13769 bp, 11 predicted proteins | sample 5400601 | NCBI WGS metagenome assembly WNGK01 (sample SAMN13153376, study PRJNA577476) | soil metagenome | isolation source: 60 cm soil or saprolite under Garry oak tree replicate 1 | place: USA:California | collected 2016-06-15 | reverse complement strand
GTGGAGGGGAGTGGAGATCGATCAGCCAACTCTTTCGGGGCGATGGAACGTACTCTCCAGCGAACCAGGGCTCGCCCTATGTCCCCTTGGATAGCTGGGTCTATCCGGCTCTCGATCGCTTGATAGCCATGGGTTTGATCGATAGCGCATTCGAAGGGATGAAGCCTTGGACGCGAAATGAGTGCGTTCGCCTCTTGCAGGAAGCTTCCGAGTCGGTAGACGGAGAAGGTCGCGGCGGAACTGAAGCAGATAAGATTTATCGCTTACTCGAAGTGGAGTTCCGCGACGAACTCGAAGGAAGGGGTGGCAACGGACGCTTTCGCGGGCGTGTCGAATCTGTCTACGCGCGCGTGACCGGAATCTCGGCTTTTCGGCTTGGACAACAACCGGGCGTTGGGTTGGCTATGTGCGCGCTGAATACCAACATTCCCCATCAGCTCCGGCTCAGCCCGATAGCGCGCGACAATTCATTGCTTCGGTCGATAACATTCCCGGCGTTCCGCTCGCTACGCCGATTTCCTCCGTCAATCGAGTTCGATTGCTCGATGCGTATGTCGGGATGAATTTCGAGAACTGGCAGGTTTCTTTCGGAAAGCAGAGTCTCTGGTGGGGTCCGATGTCAAGCGGGCCGCTGATGTTCAGCGACAACGCCGAGCCGGTGAACATGTTTCGAATTAATCGTGTCTCACCATTTAAGCTCCCCAGCGTCCTGGGTTGGCTGGGGCCCATCCGGGTGGAGTGGTTCCTCGGGCAGTTCGACGGCCATCAGTTTGTCTTCCAAACTAACAGCGGTCTCGTCGGGCAACTCGGTCATTCTCTGGACCGTCAACCCTTCCTCCAAGGACAGAAGATCAGTCTGAAGCCCACACCGAATTTTGAATTCAGTGTTTCCGTGACTACGGTTTTTGCAGGCGGTCCAACTCCGTTGACTTGGCACAACCTTCTCAAGAGCTATTCCATCGGAAATAGCGGCCTGCATCAGGGCAGCCCAGAAGACCCAGGGGACCGGCGCTCGGGCGCAGATTTCAGCTACAGAATTCCCGGGATGCGAAACTGGCTCACCTTCTACGGAGAGGCTTTTAATGAAGACGAGTTTTCCCCGGTTGCTTACCCCCGTAAGTCTGCGATCCGAGGAGGATTGTATATGCCACGGATCCCGGGTATCCCTAAGCTCGATCTACGACTGGAAGGAGGATCTACGGTTCCGCCGGATTTTCCGGGCTGCAATGGATGCTTTTACGTAAACCATCGCTACCCCGATGGGTCCTACACGAATTCCGGCAATCTTGTCGGCAGTTGGTTAGGGCGCGCTGGACAGGGTGAGCAAGCTTGGAGCACGTACTGGCTCACCTCCCGCAACAAGATTCAGTTCAACTACCGGCACCAGAAGATATCCGGGCAGTATCTCCCACAGGGCGGAACGTTGAACGACGGAGGCGTAAAAGCAGATTTTTGGCTGAACTCCACATTGAAGGTTTCGGGATCCGTGCAATACGAAAAGTGGAACTACCCAGTCCTAGACCCACTGCCAAGGTCAAACGTGACCACATCGCTCGAACTGAGCTTCTGGCCTCGTTCCTGGAAGTGAGAGGGCTGTAGACGGTATGAAAGGGAGAGCGGAGAGACGTGACGCAGACAGCCACCAAACAGCAGCCTGAGGCGGTGCCACAGCCGGTCATGGGAGAAGTGTCGCTGCCCGAAGCGCCACTCGCGGATCCTCGCGAATGGCAAGCGGAACGGCTGCGCTTGCTTTGGAAACGTCGCCGGTTTTTTCTTCGAGCTGGGACGCTAGGTCTGATTGCATCAACGGTCGTCGCGTTCTTGATTCCGAAGTCTTACACCTCGACTACGCAGCTTATGCCGCCGGATCCGCAGTCCACGTCGGGCATGGCAATGATGGCCGCGATGGCGGCGAAGGCTGGAGGGGGCCTGGGAGCCGTTGCGGGAGATTTGCTCGGGCTCAAGAGTTCGGGCGCGCTGTTTATCGGGGTCTTGAGGAGTCAGACCTCACAGGACCGGCTCATTCAGCAGTTTGACTTGAGAAAAGTTTACGGCACGCGGCTGGTCACGGATGCGCGGACGAAACTTGATGAAAACACCTCGATTTCGGAAGACCGCAAGAGCGGCATAATCACCATCAGCGTGACCGATCACAGTCCGCAGCGAGCCGCAGCCCTCGCGAGCGCCTATGTGGACCAGTTGAATTCGCTCGTTTCCGAGCTCTCGACTTCTTCTGCGCACCGCGAACGCGTATTTCTCGAGGAGCGCCTTAAAGTCGCGAAGCAAGACCTGGACGATGCTTCCAACCAGCTCGCTCAGTTCTCCAGCAAGAACAACACGCTCGACATCCAGCAGGAGGGAAAGGCGATGCTGGACGCGGCGGGAACAATCGCTGGCGAGATGATCGCGGCGCAATCGCAACTCGAGGGGCTACGCCAGATCTATACCGACAACAACTCTCGCGTCCGGTCTTTGAATGCTCGCGTAGCGGAACTTCGCAAGCAGCTCGAAAAGCTTGGTGGTACATCGGCGAATGGCACGAATGGCACCAGCGCATCCACTGACCAGGCAGGAGATCCATCCGCCGCTAAAGCCGGTGGTGGTCTGCCTTATCCCACCATTAAGAGTTTGCCGCTGCTCGGAGCAAAATACGCCGACTATTATCGTCGCGCGAAAATCCAGGAAACCGTCTTCGAACTACTGACCGAACAGTACGAGCTCGCTAAAGTACAAGAGGCGAAAGAAACACCGAGCGTCAAAGTGCTGGATCCGGCCAGAATCCCGGAAAAGAAATCGTTTCCTCCACGTTTGGTGATCATGTTCCTGGGCACATTTCTGATGTTCGCGTTGTCCCTGGTTTGGGTGTTGGGATCGGCGCGTTGGAAAGAAGTTGATGCACAAGATCCGCGCAAAGTCTTGCTGCAGGAAATGGCTGGCACCCTGAAGGCGCGAATGCCATGGGCTTCACGAAACGGGGCCGGGGCGGTCTCCGAGGAAAAAGATTCCGTGAGCCAGGACAACAGCCGCAGCCCGCTTTCGGGCGGGTCGTTGAAGCTGTAGAACTGGCTCTAAGCGACAGAAACATAAAGGGTTAGGTCACATATCGCCCTGTAAGTGACGGGGCGAAGCTGTCCGAGGCCAACCGGAGAGGAGGACGCGTGGCAAGCACGATGGTAATACCCGGAAGCACACAAATTGCGCTGGAACAACAGCACAGCGCAGTAGTCTTGCTGGAGCAAGAGCAAGCGATGTCGCAGGCGCGGTGGTATGCCGCGTATACGTGCGCTAAACACGAGAAGCGCGTCGCGGCGGAGCTGGGGATGCGAGAGGTGGAGCACTTTCTTCCGGTGTACAGTTCGGTGCGGCGCTGGAAGGATCGCCGCGTGATGTTGGACTTGCCGCTTTTTCCCGGATACGTGTTCGTGAGGCTGGCGCTGCGCGACCGGCTGCGCGTTGTACAGATTCCAAGCGTCGTGCGGCTGGTCGGGTTTGGTGGATTGCCGACGGCGCTGCCGGACACGGAAATGGAAATCATGCGATCGGGGGTTTCGCAGAGTCCGCACGCAGAGCCGCATCCGTTCCTGACCGTTGGCCGCCGCGTGCGGATCACAGCAGGTCCTTTCGCGGGGCTGGAGGGCGTGCTGAAGCGGAAAAAGAGCAGTCTGCGCGTGGTCATTTCGCTGGAACTGATCCAACGCTCGGTCGCGGTGGATGTGGACATCGCCGATGTTCGGCCGGTGGGTGGCTAGAGTTGGACAGGGCCCCCCACCCCCTGGTTTTTTGTAAGTGCGGATTCTAAAGGGTTTACGAGAGAATTTTCCGTAAGTGCGGATTCTAAAGGAGTTATAAGTCCTTTGTTTCCCGCAGATCCGAGGGGTGCTCGTAAGTGCGGATTCCAAAGGAGTTGCGAGCGCGAAGGCAAGACTGTAACCCCTTTGTTTCCCGCAGATCCAAGAGGCCTCGGAAGTGCGGATTCTAAAGGACTTGCGGTGACGGATTTTTCGTCACAGTGACGAGATGGAATGGCTTGGCAAGGGTTGCGGCTGATAAACACAACTCATGTTAACACATCGGTACGATACGAGTCAATAAAAAATTTAACATGCCTGAAATCAAGAACATGAAGGCGTTGCTCGGCAGGCTAATGGAGGGTGCCCTCGGCAGGAACCGTGGGCGAGTGTCCGGAATTTCTAGCGGCGATGCTCAAAGGCCAGCGGAAAGTTTCCGCGGAGCGCTGATCCAGGACGCGTTCAACTATTTTCTGAGCAAGATCGTGCCGGGCCTCATGGGCTTTCTCTCGGTCCTGGTGTTTGTGCGCCTGGTGGGCGTGGAGCAATACGGGCGGTACGCGGTGGTATTCGCCTTTGTGATGGCCTGGGCCTCCGGGCTTGCCGGGTGGCTGAGCCAGGGAATCCTTCGCTTCCAAAGCCAGTGGCGCCTGCCGGGCGAGGCCGCGAATTTCCTCCACTCCGCAGTAGCGGGCGGAGTCTTTTCCGCTGCGATTGGCGCCATTGCGGTGGGCCTAGCGATGCCTGCGTTCGGGATGCAGAAGGGCTGGGCGCTGCTGATTTCATTGGGGCTTCTTGGCGCCTTGATCGCTTATACCGTGGCAATCGCGCGTTTTCAGGCGTCGCTGCGGTCAGCAAAGGTGTTGCGGTTCGAGGCGGTGCGGTCGGTGGGCTGTTTCGTCATTCCAATAGCGCTGATGTGGGTGACGCGCTCCAGAGACTACCGGCTGGTGCTGCTGGGAATTGCTTCGGGGTATTCACTGCCGCTGTTAGAGCCGATTTTTTCGCGGGCGAAAGACCACAAGGAGGCAGGGCATAACTGGCGTCCGAGCCTGTCCATCGGGCAGCGCAAGATTCTGGGCGAGCTTTGGAGGTACGGCTGGCCCGTGGCGCTGTGGATGTTGTGCCAGCAAAGTTTGGTGGTTTCTGATCGCTACTTCCTTCAGAAGTTCTCCGGATATTCCGAGGCTGGCGTTTACGCCTCCATGTATGACGTGATCGTGCGCTCTTTTTCTTTGCTTTTTATGCCGATCACTCTAGCGGTGCACCCGCTGGTCATGAACCGCTGGAATGCCGGGAACCGAAGGGACGCGCTCCGAGCGGTCCGGGTTGGAGTCACGTATCAGCTCCTGATGTTCGTTCCTATCGGGTTATCTTTGGCTGTGCTTGCGCCGTGGGTGAGCCGCCTGGTGCTGGGGAAAGCAAACGCGGAGGCAGCGGCGATCGTTCTTCCGCTGGCGGTGGGTGGTTTCCTCTGGCAAGTTTGCCTGCTGGCGCACAAGCCGCTGGAGATCCTGTGTCAAACCAGGCGAATGCTCGCCGGGATTCTAGTAGCTCTGGCGGTCAACGTCGCTGGGAACTGGCTGCTGGTTCCGAGATATGGTTACCGGGCATCGGCTTACTCGACCGTGGCTTCATCCGCTGCCTACTTGCTGCTGCTCTTTATTCTCACGCCGATGGAAGAACTCCGCCGGGCCACCAGCCCTGGTCAGACAGTCGCACGTGCAGATATGCAGGCCCAGCGAGCTGAACGTTTCGTGACGACATCCTCATGACTCATCTGCTCGCATCTCCGTGGATCCCGGCGGCCGCGCTACTTATGCTGGCTTGTGGGGCGCGCTTGATCTCCCAGAGTTGGTTTGCCCCGAGCGTTTTTGCTTCTGCGCTGTGGGCTGTTTTCGTCGCCACGGCCCTGTGTATAGCTCCTGACTACCCCGTGTCCTCCCTTTCTATCTGGCTGATTACAGTCTTGATTCTCGCCGTACAGGTGGGTGCTCTATGTGGTGAGGGAGCGCCTGCCAAGAAAGCGAATCTCGCATGGGTTCAGCCACGGAGGCAGATAAGGCTGCTACCTTTCGTCTTGACTTTTTCACTTCTAGCTTCGTTTGGGCCAATCTACTTGGCGATTGAAACCATCAGAGAGCATGACCTTGCCAACTCAATCGTGAGATTCCTGGCGGTCGGACACTTGCTTTCCGTCGCAAGGTACTCGGGCGAGCAAGAACCAATTCTCTACCGGGCTGTACTCACTTGGCTTTATCCCGCGGCCGCGCTTGCAGGCATAGACTTTGCCTTGGCACGTGTGCGCGGAAGGAAGGTTGCGAGCCTAGTTGTATTCGTACCCGCACTGCTCGTCGGCTTGTTCCAGTCTGAAAAGGCACCGACCCTCATCGCTATTTGTTTGTGGCTGGGCACCTACCTGGCAACGAAGGGCTATTCAAAAGATGTAAAATACCGGCTTTCGAAAAAGAAGCTAGCCATTGGAATAGTAACGTTTGTGTCTGCGGCAGTTTGTTTCTACGTGGTTCTTGACGCGATCAAAACTAATGAGAAGAAAGATGACTTTGTCGTAGAGGCAGACTGGGCTAGGGTGAAGTCGAGTTTTGTGGGGTCGTTAAGCGTTTTCAGCCAGTGGGCCGACAAAGCGGATACTGGCCCCATGACCTATGGCGCCTACACCTTTGCGGGCGTTTTCGACATATTTGGCGCCCGTCCGAGGCAACAAGGAATTTACGACGTATCAATCACCTTACCCGATGGCGTTGAAAGTAACATCTATACAGCATTCAGAGGGTTGATCCAAGACTTCTCGCTCCCGGGTGCTTTGGTCGCTTGTGTTGTAGCGGGCTGGCTTGCCGGGAGCTCGTATAGAAACTCTACTTCTGGGCGATTCGAAAAGAGTCCGATCCTAGCGGCGTACTATGCGTTTTTCTGTTTTTCGCCCATCATTTCGCTGTTTACCTACAACGGGCCCATTCTTGCGCTAGTCGTATGTGCGTTGGCCTGCAGAGCAATGGGAAAATCGGCCGCGCCATCTAGTAAGAGAATAGTTCGGCCGAATCCTAGCGATGTGGTACAGGGTCTGACCGGTGGTTGCCTGTGAACAGGCTAGAACTTGCGGTCTACAACGTTGTCAAGCGGAATCCCAAGCTCAAGATGGGCGTCCGGAACATTTATCAGAGAATCTGCGACGTTGTCCCAGTCAAAGAATCCGATTCGCCATATGAAATTGAAGAACGGGAAGGATTCTACTTCGGTTTCCATGACAAGTGCCCGTGGTCCCGAGACAACACGATGCTCTTGGCCAATCGATTTGACATTCCGCTTCGCATGCCGCATTCCGATGACCGTCTCACCGTGGGGTACTTCACGGGCGAAGACCACGGCGTGTTTAAGCCAATCTCAGAGACGAGAGCATGGAACTGGCAGCAGGGGTGCATGCTGCAATGGGTCGGCGGCACGGACAACTTCATCTTTAACGATTTTGATGGTAGCTCCCACCTTGCGAAGATCTACGATGTTTTCGGCAATTTGAAAAAGACGCTGCCGGTCCCGATCGGGGCGGTCAGTCCCGATGGTCAGTGGGGCCTTAGCTACAGTTTTGAGCGCTGCAATGTCTACTCGCCGGGATACGGATACACGAACGGCACCGATCCAGAAATAAGGATGGAAAGACCCGTTACGCAGGGGCTCCAGGTAGTGAATCTCGCGTCCTGTGAGGTGAGGCATCTATTTTCTGTTAAGGAAATCGCGGCTCTGCAACCCGACTCGTCCATGGACGGTGCGTTTCATTACCTGACGCACTGCCAATTTGCACCGTCCAGTCACCGATTTGTCTTCTTCCATCGCTGGATTAAGGACTTCAATTATCTGCGTACCAGAATGATTTCTTGCGACCTGAACGGGAAGGAACCCTTCGTCTTTCCAACGGCTGGAATGGTTTCGCATGTAGCTTGGAGAGATGATGGGCATGTTCTCGCGTATGCGCGGATCAAGGAAAAGGGGGATCGTTACGTTCTGTTTGAAGACGGGAATCGGGATTTCGCGGTGATTGGTGAAAACCACTTTAGTTCGGATGGACACCCGTCGTTTTCGCCGGACCGTAGATGGATCCTGACAGACACCTACCCGGACCGCTTCCGGATCAGCTACTTGATCCTGTACGATACGAAAACCGACCGGCGATTTAATCTCGCGAGGCTTAAGTCCCCGAGGATGTTCGCATCGCCCACGTTTGAAAAGAACTGGCAGTGTGATTTGCATCCGAGATGGAACCGCACCGGTACAACAGTATGTTTTGACTCAGCGCATACCGGCCGGAGAGCCCTCTGTACTATGCGCGTTGGAGATTTGGGTGAAGAAGGACCGAAGCACGTAGATTAGCCGACGCTTACAATGTCTGCGCTCGTAATCGGGGTCAACTACCGGACGGATGAGCATGCGATGACGTTCGCTCGCAGTCTCGCGCGTTATCCCCCAGAGGATGTCTCTGTGATCCTCGTCGACAACAGCGAAAGGGATGACCCAGATGGTTTTTCTCGGCAGATCCTTGAGGCTAACCCCCAAATTCGATGCATAGAGGCGCCCCGTAATTTGGGATATTTCGGCGGAGCAGACCACGGGCTGAAACAATATCTTGCGAGTTCCGAATTGCCCGACTGGGTGATTGTCTGCAACGTGGACATCGAATTCCGGGATCCCCAGTTTTTTACCGCTTTGCGGGAATTGGAATCCGTTGAGTCTCTCGGCGTGGTAGCGCCCTGCATTTGGTCAGCCCGCTGGAAGCGAGATTTGAATCCGAAAATCGCCCAGCGACCGACTAAGGGAAGAATGCTTTTTTACAAGTTCATTCTGGGGAACTACTACCTTCAAACTATTTATGAATTGCTCTCGGTCTTTAAGAACGGTCTGAAAGCAAGCCTGCGTCTAGTACTGGCGAGGTTTCGGGGCTCTCAAGGGGAGAGGAAACAGCGCGACACTATGCCTCCGATATACGCGCCACACGGCTCGTGCATCATTTTTAGTCAAAGATATTTCAGGAACGCGGGCAGTCTTGAATACTCTATGTTCCTCTTCGGGGAAGAAATCTTTGTCGCGGAAAGCGCAAGGAAACTGGGGCTCTCGGTTATGTATTGTTCTCAACTAACGGTTTTGGATAAGGAGCATGCATCTACAGGAGTAATCCGGTCTCGCAAAGTTGCCCGGCATCTGAAGGACGCAACAGACCACGTTGTGCAGAACTATTTCACCCAAGGATGAGAATGTAATGAAGCAATTCATGCAGGTCATAGAGGAACGGAAGCTTGCTGAAGCGGAGTTCCACAATCGACTGCGGGACCCTGCGCTGCTGAAAGATCCGGAACTCTACGCCAAACTAACGTCGAATAGGAAGTGGTACAGCATCGCTCGCAAAAGCAAGAGTTTCACGGAAAGCTATCTGCACCAACATTGCCGTGGTGCCAGAGCGCTCGATTACGCCTGCGGTGATGGGTACTACTCGCTTCTTATGGCCGAAGCCGGCGCGGAGGTAATTGGAATCGATGTTTCGGAAACTTCAGTACAGAACGCGGAACGCGAAGCCAATCGACGACGCTTGCAAGCCCATTTCCAGGTCATGGATTGCGAGCAGATGACATTCGCGGACCGCACATTCGACATTATCAACGTTAATGGCGTCCTCCATCATCTCGATTTGGAGCGAGCGTATTCCGAGATGGCTCGCGTCCTGAAGCCCACTGGCTCGGTTCTATGTGTCGAGGCTCTTGCACACAATCCTGTTTTCCAGACTTACCGGAGACTGACGCCGCAGCTGAGAACGGAGTTTGAAACCGAGCACATCCTCAGACGCAAGGACATTTTGTCTGCCGGTAAATACTTCAATAGGATTGAATGGCGCTTCTTTCACCTCGCAGGTCTCGCTGCTGTTCCTTTTAGGAACTCGCGAGTTTTTGGTCCTCTGCTGTCTGCATTGGAAAGGGTGGACTCAACTCTGCTAAGCGTTTCTCCAATTCGGTGGTGGGCTTGGCAGATTGGGTTTGTACTTTCTGAGCCAAAGCGCTCCGCGTGACGGAAAAAACTGTGTCGCTTCCTTCAGCAAGGGCACCTCGGATAGTCGGAAAAGATTGGTACAGGGGGTATTACGCGGCGAAAGGCGCGGAGCGGAATAGCTTACTGCACAACCCGGAAGTGCTGTATCAGAGTCTGGCGCAGGAAGCGTCGCTGGTGCGGGCGCTGCAATCCATTCGTCCGAACCACGAAGCGGCGCGGGTATTGGATGTGGGTTGCGGGGCCGGGGGAACGCTGCTGACCTTTTTGCGGCTTGGGTTCGTTCCGGAGAAACTTTATGGGATAGATTTTCAAGAGGAGCGGATAGCCAGGGCGAAAGAGAGATGTCCGAGCGTCCATTTTGAACACGGCGACGCGACGAAGCTGGAGTTTGCGAGCGAGTCGTTCGACCTGGTGCATGAGGCGACGATGTTCATCCACAGCGTGGACGAGGAATTGTCCCGGAAGATTGCCGGGGAGATGGTGCGGGTGACGAAGCCCGGCGGGCACATTCTCCTGTGCGACTGGCGATACACGAAGCCGAGGAGCAAAGCGCACAAAGCTTTGACACAGAAGAGAATCGCAAACCTGTTTCGGATCGGCGGTGAAACGGTGCGCTGCGGAGTCTTTCCCGGGCCGCTGGTGCCACCGGTGGGCCGATTCTTCTCGCACCGGTTGCCATCGGCCTATTTCCTGGTCAGCAGGTTGCTTCCGTTTTTGGTCGGACAGGTGACCACGGTGTTACGCAAGCGATGAGAGAGCGGGCGCGGGCACGGCTGAAGCCGTGCCCCTACAAAGGGATGGACGAAGATGAGTAAGGAGCTGGCGGTCGAAGCAAGCGCTGCTAAGTGTGGCGTGGCCATGTCCACTGAATTGGAGCCGACGGAAGCGCTGCCGTTTGTCACAGTGGTGGTGCCGTGCCGGAATGAGGAGAAGCACATTGGGCGATGCTTGGAGTCCATCCTGGCGAATGACTATCCGAAGGAGCGAATGGAGATCCTGGTGCTGGACGGGATGAGCGAAGACAAGACGCGGGAAATCGTGGCGGGCTACGCGGATCGATTTCCCTGCATTCGCCTGGTGGACAATCCGCAGAAGCATATCCCCGTGGCGATGAACATCGGAATCCGGACGGCCCGGGGCGAAAGAATCCTGAAGATGGACGCTCATTCGACGTACCAGCGGGAATACATCTCGCGGTGCGTGCACTACCAGGATGCATATGGCGCGGAGAATGCCGGCGGGGTGTGGAAGATGGTGCCGGGGGCGGACACGGCGACGGCACGAGCGATTGTGCTGGGGCTGGGGCATCGGTTTGGTTCGGGGAATGCGAACGTCAAGGTGGGCGTGGAGAAACCGACATGGTCGGACACGGCGGCGTTCGGGTGCTTCAAGAAGGAGTTATTCGAGCGCATCGGGCTGTATGACGAGAAGCTGCTCAGCAGCTCGGATCTGGACTTGAACCAGCGCATTCAGGCGGCGGGAGGAGGGATCCTGGTGGTGCCGGACGTGGTCATCAGCTATATGGCTGATGCGAACCTGCGGGCGCTGCGGAGGCATGTATTCGCCGACGGAGTGTGGGTCAGCTACGTGCTGAAATTCGGGAAGAGGGCATTTTCGTGGAGGCATTGGGTACCGGCAGTGTTTGTGCTGAGCTTGGTGGCAGCGTTCGCGTTGGGCGCGGTGAATCGTGGCTTTCTGTGGCTGGGACTGAGCATTGCTGGAGTGTACGTGGCGGCGAGTCTTGTAGTGTCGGTGCAGATCGCGGCGCGCGAGCGGAAGCCGCGATATGCGTTGCTGCTGCCTGTGGTGTTTGCGGTGCGGCACTTCGTGCACGGGATCGGCACGCTGTTCGGGCTGGTTCTCGTTGCTTTGCCAGGAGAACATTGGAAAGGAAGGAGAAGCCGAAAGGGCTGAGCTGACGTGCTGAAGCGTTTGTTCGACATTGTTGCCTCGTTCTTGGGGTTACTGCTGCTTTTCCTCTTGTTTGTCGCGCTGGCCATCCTCATCAAGCTGGAGAGCCCCGGACCGGTGTTCTACCGAGGGCTGCGTGCGGGGAGGTACGGGAAGCCGTTTCGAATTTTCAAGTTTCGCACGATGGTGGTGAACGCGGACAAAATCGGAGGACCTTCGAGTTCCGCGGATGATCCAAGAATCACCCGCGTGGGCAACTTTTTGCGGCGATACAAGCTGGATGAGCTTCCGCAATTGCTGAACGTATTGCGTGGAGAAATGAGCTTGGTGGGACCGCGGCCGGAAGTGGTGCAGGAAGTCCTGCTGTACACGGAAAAAGAGAAGCGCCTGCTCGAGGTACGGCCGGGAATCACGGACTGGGCGTCGATCCGGTTCCGGAACGAGGGGGAGATCCTGCGGGGGAGCGCGGATCCGCACGCGGCATACCGCGAGAAGATTCGGCCGGAAAAGATTCGGCTGGGTTTGGAATACGTGCAGAGGCGGTCGTTTTTGACGGACTGCAAAATTATTTTTCTTACGCTGAAGGCCATTCTGGAATACTTCTGCAAGGATCCAAGAATTTACCCAAAGGGAAATCCCTCTAGGAAGGCAGCGATGTCAGGAATAGACGTGGAGTGTCGGGATAGTGCGTCACTTGCAAAGAAAATTCGCGTGCAGACGGCGCGAATGATCCATCGGGCGAAGAGCTCGCATCTGGGGTCGGCGTATTCGATGGCAGATTTGTTGGCGGTGCTGTATGGGCGGATTTTGCGGATCGACCCCAAGCAGCCGGAAGCGGCGGAGCGGGACCGCTTCGTATTGAGCAAGGGGCATGCTTGTGCGGCGTTGTACGCGGTGCTGGCGGAACGAGGATTTTTTCCGAAAGAGTGGTTGGAGGATTTTTACCAGGATGGGGCGCGTCTAGCGGGACACGCGACGCACGTGGGTGTGCCGGGTGTGGAGGTGTCCACGGGTTCTCTGGGGCATGGGCTGCCGATCGCTTGCGGGATGGCGCTGACGGGAAAGCGCGATGGGTGTGGATATCGCGTGTTCGCGGTGCTGAGTGATGGAGAGTGCGACGAAGGCTCAACTTGGGAGGCGGTATTGTTTGCGGGACATCACCGGCTAGACAACCTCATCGCGATCGTCGACTACAACAAGATTCAAAGTCTCGGGACTGTGAAAGAAGTGCTGGATCTCGAGCCGTTCGCGGAGAAGTGGCGGGCATTTAGGTGGGGAGTGAGGGAAATCGATGGCCACGATCTTGAACAAATCGAGCGAGTTCTGAGTAACGTTCCTTTTGAGGCAGGCAAGCCGACGTGTGTCGTTGCCCATACTGTAAAAGGTAAAGGCGTGAGCTTTATGGAAAATAAATTGTTATGGCACTACCGCGCCCCGGATCGTGAGGAGATGGCGAAGGCTCTGGCCGAGTTGGGAGTTGAGGGATGAGAGGTGCCTTCTTTCGCGCATTGCTGCGATTGGCCGAGCAAGACGAGCGTGTCCATTTGATCGTTGGCGACCTAGGATTTGGAGTCGTCGAAGATTTCGCTCAACGTTTTCCCAAGAGGTTCCTCAATGTGGGCGTGGCCGAACAAAACATGACCGGTGTCGCGGCAGGCATGGCCCTCAGCGGAAAGATCGTGTTCACCTACTCGATCGCCAACTTCCCGATCCTCCGGTGTCTCGAACAGGTGCGCAATGATATTTGCTATCACAATACCAACGTGAAGATCGTCGCGGTAGGAGGGGGTTTTGCCTATGGATCTCTCGGTTCAACGCATCATGCCACAGAAGACTTGGCAATCATGCGGGCGCTCCCTCAAATGGCCGTAGTAGCTCCCGGAGACCCTGTTGAAGCTGAGGCGGCGACAGAGGCAGTTGCAACGCATCCCGGTCCGTGTTATTTGCGTTTGGGCCGGGCGGGAGAGGCAAAGGTCCATCACGGACAAATTCACTTTCAGCTAGGAAAGGCAATCCAAGTTC
>WNGK01005253.1_pt1 | contig 13769 bp, 9 predicted proteins | sample 5400601 | NCBI WGS metagenome assembly WNGK01 (sample SAMN13153376, study PRJNA577476) | soil metagenome | isolation source: 60 cm soil or saprolite under Garry oak tree replicate 1 | place: USA:California | collected 2016-06-15 | reverse complement strand
TGGTGCTGATGGACATCTATCTGCCGGGCAAGTGGGACGGTGTCGACGCGGCGCTCGAGATCCTTCAGCGCTTCGGCATCCGCAGCATCTTCGCTTCGGCGCCGGCCGATGCCACGGTGAAAGCCCGTGCGGAATCCGCTCAGCCGCTGGCTTGGCTCGCCAAGCCGTTCAACGACCGCAAGCTCGTCGCGACGGTGAAATCCGCACTCAGCGACATGGATGCTCAGCCGCAGGCGCAATCCTGATTGGAGCGGTCTTGGCGGGCCACGCTCGCCCAGCCAATGGAATTCAGGGCCCGTTTCGGCACTTTCGTCTCTGGGCCGCGAAATCCCGTTTCCCAGGCAACGGAGACCGTTGTCGGCTGAGACTCGGTTCGAATGTGGAGCTAGTGCGGCGGCCGCCCGAGCATGACCGGCACTGCTGTTGCAGAATTGCCATAGACGACGAAAATTTGTATGCGCTCCCATCTCGCCCGTTAGGCGCCCCGATTCGCGATCAGACTTGGAAAATCCGATCTCCGGCGCCAACTCGCCGGTCCCCGCGCAGGATAGCCAAGCGTCGGACAAGAAAGGCCGCTCGCAGAAATGTCGGGCGGCCTCTTTGCTGCCATCGCTCAAGCATATTGCGTGGACTATGATTTTAGTCCATGTGGAATAATCATGCTCGGGCGAACGACAAGCGCGAGCGGATCGGCGATTACGAATTCACATCCCGCCTCATGGCCTCTGATTAAGCTGACGAGCTTAGGCCTACTGTGTCCACCTATCGGCAGGTCAGACGGCCCGGTTCAACGAGATCCGGGAACCATAAAACTTACTGGGAGGCGGTTCAATCTGGCCACCACATTCAAAGCGCCTATCCCTACTCACCCCATGCTGGCCCGGGATATACTTCTACTGTCGCGGCCGCGATCGCCTCAAGCATCTCCAGCGCACGGTCCCGCCCACAATCGGCCGTGACTCTCGATGCTATTTGCAGGATCAACCGTTCTCCGACCCGATCGACCGCCTCCGGCCCGCCGACGTGACTTAGGAACTTCAAGCTCTCGTAGATGAGCCTCTCAATTTCAATTCGCTTAGAATTTCCCAGACCCCGCCCTGGCGAAGAATCTACCGCGATGAACCCGGATTTGCGCAGCCTACGACGAGCTTCAGCGATATCGATGATCACCACCCGCCCCTTTACATGTGCAAGAGCACATCCCCAGTCGTGAATTTTGATCATAGGATTGTGTGGACCTGATGGCGTAAAAGGGACGCGATGCTGACGGGGTTCGCGTGCTAGAGCAGATTCCGGTGGATTTTACGCATAGCCTGCATGCCTGAAGTAATTGCGGGCTTCGCGGGCGGTGAGGTTTCGAGCGAATGAGCCGATCCCTGCGGCAGAGACGGGGAACGGTTCTCCCGACGGGGATGATCGTGCTCGAGACCATGGGCGCCACGAGCGGGCGGCCGCGCCGGGTGCCGCTCCTGGCGACCGTCTTCGACGGCTGCGTGTTCGTCAGCACGGCGCGCGGGGCGAGGTCTCAGTGGGTGAAAAACCTGCGCGCCCGGGGCGAGAGGTGCGCTACTGGCTCGGCGGCCGCGTGCATCCTGGCCGCGCCCGTGTCTTCGCCGCCGGCGCGCCGCCGCCTTCGACGACCGGGCTCCCGCCTCTCGCCCGCGCCGTCGCCGAGGGTCTCTTACCACCCGCCACTGCCTTCGGCTGGACTTTCGCCGTCATCACTCCCGACTGAGCCAGGCCGAACGTCGCCATGTCCCAGGTGTCCTGGACATTTTGCCAAGCTGCCACGAGGTGAAACCGCCGTTCAACAGCGAGAAGGCGGTCGCGCGGTTCGCCGAGCAGCTCAGGCGGTACGGCATCCGCAAGGTCCTCGGCGACGGATATGCAAGGGATGGCCGACCGCGAGCTTCGCGCGGCACTTCATCGAGTACAGCGAGGACAAAGTCTCGAGCAAGCCGGACCTGTATTTGCATTGCGTGAGCTTGTTCACGGCGAGCCGCGTTGAGCTGGTGGACTGCCCCCGGCTCATCGACCAGTTGTGCGGTCTAAGGCGCAAGGTCGGGTCGGGGTCCAGGGAGACCGTGGACCATCTCCGAAACGGGCACGACGACATCGCGAACAGCGTTTGCGGTCTCTTGTGGCGGCTGGCGCCCGTGCAGCGGACGCTTCAGCTAGTCATCCCGGAGCGGGTGATGCAGCGCGCGGCGTTCGGGCCCTACACGGCGCGGAACAGGGCGTGGAACGCCGAGAGGTTCAGGGCATGAGCAAGGTCGGGGTCGGGGTGGCTATTCACGGAGGCGAGTTGGTACCATCTCTGCCGCGTCTCGGTTGACGACGTCACCATGTCGTTTGAGGACTACCAGGGCGAGGTCGAGGACGCAGTGCGCACGTTCGCGGCCAATGGCTACCTAATTCAGCGGGTGCCCGTTGACGTCAACTCGTGGCCTGGTGCAGGCAACGGGATCGCCCGGTTAACGCCCTGGGCGATCAGCCACGGTTTGGCCGCATTGCTGAGCTGAGACCCTAGGCCACCGGTCACGGCTCTCCTTGGCACCCTTCTAATCCTCCCCGTGACGAACTGCTTGCCGTCGTTGACCCGTCGCGGAATTACCGCGTGAGGGACCATCGTTCGAGACCATCGCCGTCGAAAACGGCGACGCACGACGAGACGCTGCATGAACCCCGATGATTCCGGATACCGCGACACGAGGCGAAGCTTCATACGGCTGTCGCACCCAGGGCTCCCGCCCGTGCCTTCCAAGGTTGCTTCAGTATCCGCGGCCGATCGCTGTATGGCCGTTCAAATTCCAACGCTGCTTCAAAAGCTTCGGTGTCACTCCATCCAGCTTTTTGCAGGCGTGAGCGCCTCGCTGCTGGGCGATCTACTTGATGCAGCTTCCGACATCCTCGGTCCTGAGGTGACTCGCCCCCTCTTGTTCCTCAGGCTGCCGGAAGACCATCGCACCGAGGCAATCATTGCCGACATCATTGATCAACTTGCAGAAGCGGCTGCTGGCCTGTGGCCGTTTTGGTTCGGTGGCGAGGATTTTTCCGAACTGAACGATAGTGCGCTCAGCCACGAATACCTACCGATTAAGCTTGCCACGCTCACACGGCGTTGTCCTCGCCTGTCAACGGTCTGGGCCGGAGCTGCTATCCGGCAGCTCTTACGAGGTCAAAGTCCACGCGTGCCCGGTGCCCCAGTGGAAAGTGAATGGTTTCAGCTTTGTCATGCCGTCAATCCGGATGGATTGATCGCCGTCATAACCTTGGACCAGACGTCCCCTCAAGGTGCGTTGGCACTAGTCCATGCGCTCGAATGGTTGGCGGCGAACGGCAACGTGGCCATTGCAGCCCTCTGCCGCGAGTTGCCGGTGCGCGCTCCTCCCTTTGACCGGCTGCTGTATGGCGCGCGCGTAGTGATACCCGATAGCTTGTTGTCGACGCACGTTGATAATACGGAAGACGAGTCGCCTGGCGGGGAAGCTCGGGAAGCATCTCCCCTTGCGCTGCTATTGCCTCCAGTGGATGGGCGCCCACATCCGCAGAGCCTGATTGAGCAGCGCCTATCCAAAATGATCGAAGCCGACGCCGAGCTTAGGTCCAAGTTCGTCTTCAATGCGCGCGTGGAAGACGGCTCGCTTAAATCGCCCAAAGTCGACCTTCTTTGGGCCGAAGGCCGCCTGGTCATCGAATTGGATGGCGCGGAACATCGCGGACGGCGCGCCTATCGCGACGATCGTCATCGCGACTACGAGCTTATGTGTGCCGGTTATGTTGTAGTGCGCATTCCCAATGATGAAATCGTCGAAGATTTCGGAAGAGTAATTGAAAAGATACGCAGTGTCGTGAGGCTGCGCCGTTCGTCTAATGGAATGGTAAGATGAGCACCGAATTCACTCCCAATCAGCGGCTCCTGCTTTGGCATCTAGGTCTCCTGGGTGGCAAGGCACTGCAAATGGACGTCGAGTACAAAGAAATCGCCAAAGACCGCAAGGAACTGGAGCGACGGGGTCTTCTCGCAGTAGCCAAAGAACGTCGATCTCTCGTCCTTGAGCTGAAAGATGGAGGTTGGGACGAGCTAACCAAACCCGGCTCCGTGCTGCCCAAAGGCAAAAAAAAGCCGAGCCGGGAGCGCGTTATCCTGCAACTTTTGTTGAATGCGTTACACATTCATGCCTCAAGACAGTCCGTGGGCATCGGTGAAATCCTCAGACGGGCCCCGACCTCACCTGAGCCAATCGACTTACAACAAAGGATCCGGCGGGCATTTTTTGAGATCGCCGGAAATCCGCCACAGGACAGCGTGCGTTTAAGCGCCTTGCGCGCAAACTTGCATGATGTTCCCCGGCAACAGCTCGACGAGGTCCTCCTGGCCATGAAGAACGCCAGGGAGATCAATCTGATGAATCTGGACAACCCCCCAGATATCAAAGCCGAAGAGTCCTCGGCAGTCCGTGACGGCAACCGGCAGTATCATGTTCTGTGGATTGAAAGATGAGCACAGAGACAGCGTTCCTAGCGGCCGATTTCAACTGGGTGAGCTCGCAGCAAAGCATCTGGAGCGATCCGCCCGCCGATGTCAGCACGCTCAATCAAGACCATATTGAAGGTATTCTTAGGGATTTTTCGCGTCTCGACGACCAGAATGCGGACAGTGCGATTGGCCGGGTCGTCAATGGCCCCGCCGGTTCCGGCAAGACCCATCTTCTTGGTACATTGCGCCGCCGCGTATGGGACCGACACGGCTGGTTTATTTTGCTCGATATTGTCGGTATCAAAGATTTCTGGCGCACGGCCTGCTTGGGTTTCATAAGGTCGCTTCGTCAACCGCTGCCCGATGGCCGCTCACAGTATCAAGCAGTGTTCGAGGCCGCCCTCAGCCGGGTTCCGGCTGAAAAAAGAAAAGCCATTATGAGCGGTTACAAAAATTTAGATGGTGGCGCACTCGGCAAGGTAAATCTGTTTGTAAGGATATTGCAGAGTGAATTCCCTGACGCCCTTCAGTACAGCAATATAATTCGGGCGCTTCTTTTACAGGGCGATCCTGACCTGATGGAGATCGCGTACAATTGGTTGCAAGGTTTAGATGTTGATCCAGCCGATCGCAACAAACTCACTCTCTCCGCCCCATCCCCGACAAATGAAGAACTCGTCCGTGGCATTTCATGGCTGATGAGTTTGGGTGGTCCAACACTGATCGCGATTGATCAGATCGACTCTATCGTGGCTGCCAGCAATCTTGCAGCCAATCGGTCCACCGTTGTGAGTGATGAGACGGAGAACACTGCACGCGCTATTATTCATCTTTTCGGCGAGGGGTTGATCAACCTCAAGGGGATAACTAGTCGCTCGATGACGGTCATTTCTTGCCTAAGTGAGACATGGACGATATTGCGTAACAAGGTTCTAGCGTCTGTGTCACAACGATTTTCCGAACCCGTATTCTTGCGACCGGCATCCACGGAAACTGGACAAATCTCCGACCTGATCGCGGGCAGATTAAGTCGCCTGTATGCACAATCAGGCGACGCGCTGCCCTACGCAACTTGGCCCTTTTCTCCGCAAGCGATTGCGAAGCTTGGAGACGCGCTGCCCCGTAAAGCTCTGATGCTTTGTGAAGCTTTCAGATTAAAATGCCTCTCAGATGGTAGAGTTGCCGAGTGCTTCGATTTCGACGATGGCACACGAGAAATGCACGCGCCTTCACTGAAAGCTGAGAGCTTGCTCGATGCCAAATTTGCGGCATTGAAGGCAGCGGCTGACCTCGGAGCCGTGTCCTTAGACGCTAGCGACGGTAACGTGTTCGGCAAACTCATCTCCGAGACACTGGAACTTTACACAGCCGAAGTCCTCCACTCAGAGAACATCGATTTCGAGGTTACGGACTATTCCGATGAACGGCGTCCAGCACTTCATAGCCGGCTGACGCTCACGTTCCATTCCGAGGGAGACTTGGAGAGGCATTATTGTTTCCGAATCGTGGGGCATTCGCATGCCCTGTCGGTTCAAGCACGCCTTCGTGCAGCGATGACCGCCTCCGGCATTGATAAAAAGCTGCCGTTTCGACACCTCTTCATTCTACGTAATGGGGAGTTTCCGTCAGGCAGGGTCACTAACGAGTTGAAGGTGAGATTCCTCGCGGATGGCGGTATGTGCGTCGCCATGAACGGGGACGATCTGCGCACCTTCATTGCCTTGCGTGATTTGCACAATTCGAAGCCCGAGGGCTTTATCGCCTGGCTGCAAACGACCAAGCCGCTCTGCAAGACGCGGTTTTTCCAATCAGTTGGTCTGTGCCCGCCACCGCTTTCGGCGACCGCTCCGCTGGACGCGAAGGCAGAAGGAGCAACGACGAAAACCTCGCCATCGCCGACCAAAATTTCGGTTTTGCCGATGCCCCTGCAGGAGGCGTCCCCAAAGCATGACGCACCTGCCGAGGTTAGGCCGCGAGATCAATTGATAGTTCCCGCACCGCCGCAAAAGGATGCCGCCATTCCGGTTGGTCATCGGCTCGAAGGTGGCGTCGAAGGCCGGACTGAAATGTTACCGGCAACTTTGCTGACCAGGCACACGGCGATATTTGCCGGTTCCGGGTCCGGCAAAACCGTGCTCTTGCGCAGAATCGTTGAGGAGGCGGCTCTTCTCGGCGTTCCGGCGATTGTGCTCGATACCAATAATGACCTTGCGCGGCTCGGGGAAGCATGGCCAACGCGCCCGGCAGGGTTCCTGGAAGACGATGTGCAACGCGCGCAATATTACAAAAAGATGGTAGAGGTCGTTGTATGGACGCCTGGGCTTCCCGGGGGGAGACCGCTTAATCTCGCCGTTTTGCCTGACTTCCAGGCCATCAGCGACGACGAAGAGCGCGAGCAAGCGGTCGATATGGCCTGGGCAACGCTCGTGCCGCTCATACGGGCAACGGGCAACACAAAAGATCTAAAGGAGGGCCTACTTAAGGATGCCTTGCGGGCGTTTGCGCGCCGCCTAACGGGAGGCATCGACAGCTTTATCAGCTTTCTTGCTGATTTGCCCGAAGGCGTGAGCAAGCTCACGAAAGCGCAAAAGCTTGCCTCGGATATGAGCGATCAGCTCATTGCGAAGATCGCAGTAAATCCATTGCTCAACGCCCCTGGCCAAAAACTCGACCCCGCCACTCTCTTTTCTGCACAAAAATCAGGGAAGACTCGTATTTCCGTTATCAATTTTTCCGGCCTGCATGCCGATAGCAGTCGGCAGGATTTCACCAATCAGCTGCAAATGGCTCTCTTCACATTCATCCGAAAACACCCGAGCGAAACGCCCCGCCTTTACGTGCTCGATGAAGCGCAGAATTTTGCGCCATCTACAGCTTCGACCCCAAGCAAGGGCAGCGCCAAAGCGTTGGCCGCGCAAGCGCGGAAGTTTGGCCTAGGCATGATCTTCGCGACGCAGGCTCCGAAAGGCATCGACACAAATATCGTGTCGAACTGCACCACGCACTTTTACGGGCGGATGAGTTCGCCTGAGCTAATTGATTCCACGAAAGAAATGATGGCAGCACGCGGAAAGCCTGCGCAGGATCTTGGTGCGCTCACGACTGGCATTTTCTACTATTCAACGGCGGGCATGTCTCAGCCGGCGAAGTTAAAAACGCCACTTTGCCTGACTTATCACCCACAAAACCCGGCTACTGTCGATGAAATCGTCCAGCTTTCCCACGGCGAATGAGCGGGCAGTCTCGTCACAATCGCAAGAACTGCCATCTGCTGCCTCCTGTAGTTGAGAAGGCCCCGGCGGCGGTTTCACACCTGTGGCGCCGCTAAGCACCAACTTCAGCCGCCGGGCCCTTCCGATGTGCCCGAGCCGCCGGTGGGAGTTGCACCGGCCCTCGTGCGGGCGGCGACTTTCTGGTGAGGCGTGGCGTCGCCGAAACCACGCGCCCGCCGTCCAAGAGGTTGATCGGCGGGACTTCGAGCGCCCGCGCTGGCGTAGTGCAAGCGCCCGATCTCATTTTTCTTCCACGGTTCCAATGGACACTCCTTGCCCGGCAGAAGCCATCAGTGCCGAAGCTCGCCAATCGATCGCGGCGAGCCTTTCTTAACGATGTTGAGCGTGTCGTCGGGGTAGCAGGCCGGCGGCGGCTCGTCCTCGGTCCGGGCCTTGAACCCGGCGACCTGTTTCGCGGACGAGCTTCTCCTTGAACTCGTTCTGGTCAGTGCTCATGGTCTCTCCCAAATCCACGATTGTGGCCCGGTCCGGCTCAGGTCGCCGAAGATGATCGCGCCGTCGCGGGGCATGGAAACTCTGTTCACTCACGAAGGCTGAGCATCGTTGGCTCCTGCGTTTCCAGAAAGGTGTCGCAGTACAGTGAGCCACTCCTGGCTGAGCTGAAACCCTACGGCAGGCGATGTGGCAATCAAAACTCGTGCGGCTCCTCTGAGCCCCGAACGTCTGGCCTCGACGATTGCCGCCTGGATCGCAGGCGCATGCTGCAGCGGAGCACGCAGCGCGAACCCCTCCTGTTCGACGGCAGCCGACCAACCCTCCGTGATCACCCCGACGACCAGCGGCTCGAGAAGGCGCCGTGCCGAACTTTGGATCATGTAATCCAATAATAAAAGATCACGGCGGAACCTGGCTTTGGGCTTGCCTCGTGGATCGAATGTGGGCACAAGCATCGCCGTCAATTGTGAAGCTGCGGTATCAGCTTTAGTGGATGAGCTACTTGACGTAGCAGCTAGGATATCGGCAATACAAGAGCTGTCGCCCCAGGTGGCGGCACAAGCCGTTCTAATTCGATCGGGCAAGCTCGCGTCCCACATACCCCGAAATCTGTGCCAGACCAAGAGGTCTAGAGGAATAGATCTGATGAAAGCTCCGCATCCTGAAGCGACCAACATCTGAATACTTTGGCTTTCAAGCTGGGCGGCTGTGACGCGTCTGTCCTCTTTATGAGCTGCCGATAGCACGGTCGCCTTTGCCGAGGCGGCGAGGAGACCAAGTCGGAATACTCCTTCGATGTCGTCGCCTAAAATTGCCCGGCTATAGCGCGCAAAGGCGATAAACATTTCAATCGAGCCCAGACCTGGACCAGTTTGCTTTGCCAGTGACCGCAATTCGATGCCGACATCGACGCCGCTCGTGATTTCGCAAAGTGCGAGCAGACGCCAGTTATCGGGGAGGGGTTTGAGATCGGGCCTTAAGAGCGGCTCAGCAGCACCAGCCAATGCTGATGCGCGTCCAAACGCGATTTGAGGTCGCGGGGTAGAGGGATAAGGGTCAAGATCATGCAAGAAAAGCCCGGCTACAGCGCGACTGAATTGATGTGCCTGCTCATTCTGGCGGGACCCACAAGGATCAAGAAGGGCGACGGCATCAAGTGCATCGGCGAGAGCAATGAGCGCACCGGCCTGGTTCTTCATGGCCCAAAGCGTCAGTGCAATCTCCACTTGAATGCCCACCGCAAGCCCACGCGCTTCCTCCCTCATCAGGGCATCGTATGCCTTACGAAATAACCGGACCGCGTCGGGGAACAGTCCCGCGCGCGCAGCGGATACTGCACCATCACGAAGTGCCAGGGCTCGCTCAAATGGCGCTTCCACAGCCACGGTATCTTCAATGCCGATGACGAGATGTGCAGCCGCATGGTCGTCGCCAGCATGGGCCAATACCTTTGCTTTCTGCCGTACGAGAGCTGGGCTCTCTCCGAACTCGGCCATTGCGGCGTCGACGGTCTCTAGTGCGGCAGACCCATCAGAGAGACCTTCATCAAGAATGACCGATCTTGCAGTGGCGAGTTGGATTTTTGTCTCCGGCCTGATCCAAGGCCTAGTAATTTCCGTCATCCGCTCATAACGAACGAGAGCCTCGGCCAAGTCTACGTTATCCAGCTGCTCCTGCGCCCATCCATTGTGCACAAACGAGCCAACCGACATTTGCAGAGCAAGAGCCGCCTCACCCATGAGAGTGTTCCGATCACTTTCGCTAAGCCCATTCAGCGCCTCAATCATTCCGAGCATGCGCTCAGAGCTACGAATTCGCGTGACAGTGGCAGCAAACAAAAGCCCAGGGAAACTAACACCGGGCGGGAGTGCTTTGGAGGTCCACGCGGTCGCTTCTGTTAAGGTCGAATTGGATATGGTAGTAATTTGTTCCAGCGCGGCGCGCAAGCGGAGCGCGAACTCGATTTGAACGGCCGGCGTGATACTGACGTGTTCAGCGAACAGCACTCTTGGAACGGCTATAGACGTCATCAGTAGTCGCAGTTCGTCCTGCGGCACAGCATCAATTTCAACAACCAGGCGCATCGCCGCTTTTGCAGCGGCTTTGTGATCCTCTACTGCATTGGCAACCTCAACCTGCAAGAGACGCAGCATGGTTCCGATCGCCGGGTCTCCGGAATAGATAGGCCGGTCCGTCGCGAGTACAGTCATTGGAGACAACAAGGCAGCAGCTCCACGAAGCTGGTCAGGCGGGAGGGTCTGGATCATCCCACACAATTTGAGGAGGACTGGTGTGGATTGTCCCAAAAAGGCATTCCAGAAGCACAGGGGAAGTGTTCGCGCATCGAGGATGCGCTTGCTCAACCAATACGCGGCCGCAATTTGGCGCCATTGCAGTGCATCGTCTTGCGAAACATCAGTACTGATGTCGGCAATGAGAGGGGACAACCGAAGATCGCCTTCAGGGGTGATCTCGATCCACGAGCCCCTCAGGACGGCCAGCGCGTCACCTGCATTTGGAATGGCCGGTTCCGAATGCGCGAGCTTTAAAACAAGCGCATCTTCGACCCGATCAAACACTGTACCAATGCGACGCAACAGGTGGCGAGCTTCCGACGAAGGGATCTCCGCAAGCAGCCGCCGGCGCGCATCGTCTCGTGTAGCTCGCACTGCATCACTTGAAACTGGACCGATATCCTCAATAAGAGCGTCCTCAGGCCAACCCCTTGATCGCAAGCTCGCGACCTTGGCCGAAACTAATAGCGGATGTCCACCATACGTCGTGATCCGAATAAGGCGAGACCAACCCTCCACCCTCTCAGCGGGAGGAGCGGCACCCATGCGCACCAGCGCGCTTACGTCGCCTTCCGTAAAATAGGGCGCTTGAAGCGAGGCATTCCCTGATGCGCCAACTTCGGCCAGCCAAGCGGGAGAGGGAGCATGAGCGGACGTAACAATGGTGCGGACCCCGCGCGGTGCTAAGGAGGCATTCAGTGCCGCAAGCCGTGGCCGCAGAGCCGGCACAGACGTCCCAACCAGATCATCTACTATGATGCCCTGTATTTCTTCGTCCCATAATAGTGCATGGACAAGCTCGCGCCAGGCTGCGAGTGCTGCCCGAGCATCGGTGTTCTGAAGGGGTCGTAAATCCAACATCAGCCATGAACCGCCGAGCCGCGTAGCGATCAACCGCGCCAGGGTCGATTTGCCGACGCCGTGCGATCCGTACAGCCAGATCACCGGCTCTCCGCGGACACGCTCCAAGATCTCGTCAACGGTCTGGTGACGTTCGGCTATATTTGGGTGAGGCGCGAAAACGCGAGTGACCAGCAGGCCACCGGCCGCTGTATCCGTTGCCGCGGTACCAGCCGCCCTTGCAGCGTTTTGGAGAGCAGCGATTGGAAGGACGGCTTCTTCAATCGATTTGTGGAGATCAATCGCTGTAAGCTGGCGGTCATTTTGCTGTGGTTCGCACGCAGTCTTAAAGACACGGTGAAAGAGAGTAGAGAAGCCCTCATTGGCTGCCGTCAGCAGGAAGCCCTTTTTGTGATATAAGGCTGCAATCTTGTCACGAATCAGATCAGTTAAAGGCCCCTCAGCTGATTGTTCGAGCATCCAGTGCACGCGGCGGAGCAGTCGAGCCCGCAGCTCTTCGTCGCTCGGCCTCGCCTCGATCCACGCTCCTATCGGTTCGTCCGCGAACACCGTTGCCAGGGCGGTTCGCATGCAAGCCGTATCTGCATCTCGGGCGGCAGCTTGCCAGTAGATCAGGCCCGGTGCGCTGTTTGGGAAAGTCAGGTTACGTTCGCGCGCCGCTCCGCCGTTCGCGATGAAGGCAAGCCGTGGGCCGGGATCGTGACCCCCGTTAGATCGATCCCAATAACGACGTAGGACGCCGCGTACCGCGGAGGATTGCAAGCTGTGTGGCGTCGGTCCATTAGCTGCCGCAGAGCTTTTAACCTGGACGTCAGTTGTGTTCTCGGCGGAGACGATTGAGAAATCTTCCTCCGTTTCAAGGCAGAGCACTTCGTCACGCTGTAAGCTCAGCCACGCATCAAGCGATTGGAGCAACTGATAGCGGTAGCCCGCGAGCACGTGGACCGCCGGTCTCGTATTCGACGCGCTCATTTCTACGGTTTGCTTCGCTCGTTTCCACGGCCGGCACGAAGCCGGCCTCAGATCAGTCGCTCTGCCCGGGCTCAGCCGACTTCCACCAATTCTCGTGCCCGAGCGCGCGACGTGCAGCTACCGCGTTTACTTGCTTCGCTTTGTCTCACGCCGTGCGCGGGCGGACGGATTGCTCCGCTTGGATTGCCGGCCGCGTTTGGCCAATTTGCCTGCGGACCGGCGTCCTTTCTCTTGACTGATCTGGCGCTGAGGTTCCTCTGCAACCAGCGCTTCCCATTTTGGGTCGGTATCGGGATCGTAATCGCAGGGAACCGGCATCATCACGTCCCCCGCGAACTTCTCACGACTGGGAGGATTTGCGACCCTCCACCACCCTGTCTTTCCGGCTCGCCTTCCACGGCGCTCATATGGGACACGACCGCGGTCGGTGACGTCTAATACTCGCCGTATCTGACCAGCTGTCGTCACGAAACAGCTGCCCTTCTTGATCTGTCCGAGCTTCACGGACATTTGGTCCCTCCGATTACCGCGATCACGAGATCGGCTTCCACCAGTTTTCGTGCCCGAGCGCGACCAGCAGCTGCTGGCGCGCCTCGGCAATGTCGGCGCGCTTCCCGGTCTTAGCCACGATCAGGATCATCTCGGCCGCGCGGTCCCCCAGACCGCCTGGCGGAAGGGCTCCAGGTCGCGGATCAGGACTCGCCGCATCTTGCAGGGTCTCCAGCCGCGAGCGTGGGCCCCCCGTAAGCACGATCGGGCGGGCGAGCTTGCGAGTGAGATGGAGCGGGCAGCGGGTTTTTGCAGGCATTGGCTACGCGGATCAGGGCGAAGAGCTTAGCCGCACGGCTTACTTGCTCGCATACCGGAACGCAACAACGAGCCGGACCCGAGCGATCATCGCCGGGAGCGCATGACCGGGCGCGATCCCTGGCGAGCCCGCTGGCGACCGCGGCGCCGGCCCGGGGCTCCGACAGCGGGGAGGGCGCGGGTCGCCGCCCCCGGCCTCGGCTGGAAGGCGGTGGCCTATTCTGGCGTTACCCGGCCGGCTACCCGGACCGGTCCTGTGGAAGGCAAGCCCATGATACGACAAAAGATTCCTCGGCAGGCCCCGCGATCCCAAATCAAATAGGCGCGCTCGGCGGTGCTGGGCGATTGTGGGGTGCTCACGCGATTCTCCTGCTGGATGTCACATCCTTGGCCTGCGACTTCGCGGATTCTTACCGGTGATTCGCCAGCAATCGCAGGTAACCGATTCTTCCTCGGGCGAAATCTTTTCGCGTTTCCCGGCTGCGGATGGACTCCCGATCGGGTCCCGAGGCAGGGATCGCTCCGAACGATCGGCGGCCGATTGGCCGCCTCATCCCCCGCGCGCAGGTGCTCGACGAATTTTTGCCGCGCGAAGGCCGGGCGCCCCCTTGCCGATCATTCCGGCAG